>Ga0078972_1002261_pt1 | contig 64885 bp, 65 predicted proteins | sample YelNatPaOPGAMG01_FD_67568 | JGI IMG/M metagenome (GOLD analysis project Ga0078972, IMG submission 67568) | Hot spring thermophilic microbial communities from Obsidian Pool, Yellowstone National Park, USA - OP-RAMG-01 (SPADES assembly) (version 2) | ecosystem: Environmental > Aquatic > Thermal...
TTTAGTTGATGCTGAAGTAGCAGATCAAATTAAAAACTATTTAAGTCAGAAAAAAATAATTTTGCCGGTTGATTTTAAAATTAAAAATTTTCAAATTTTAGATATAGGTCAAAAAACTTTACTGCAATATCAAACAATTATACAAAAATCAAAAACAATTATTTGGAATGGGCCGTTAGGTTTTTTTGAAAAAAAAGGATTTGAAAATGGGACATTTGGAATATGGGAAGCAATTTTAAAAAATAAAAAAGCAAAAATTATTGTAGTAGGTGGAGGGGAAACAATTGCTTCGCTTGCAACACTGGCGCCCGCTGATTACAGGCGGATTACCACTCATACATATCAGCGTAAATTTGCGTCTAATATCAGCGCAAATCCACACCTTTTTTTATCAACTGGTGGGGGAGCAATGCTTGAATATTTAAGTGGAAAAAAGTTACCAGGGATTAAAAGTTTAGAAACTGAAAATTAATTGTTATAGATTATTAGTTGTAAGTTGTATGTTTGTTATTTTTTAATTGATTGATTTTTAATTTAGTTTTGTCTTAAAATAAAAAACATAGGGCGGTTAGCTCAGTGGTAGAGCGTTTCGTTGACATCGAAAAGGTCAGAGGTTCGATCCCTCTACCGCCCACAAAAAGTAATTTATATTTAGTTTGTTTGAATTTATTTGTTTTTTTGGTTAAAATTAGAATGTAATTTGTTTATTTAAAAAAGGGCCTATAGTATAACGGTAGAACGCCTCTATGGCATGGAGGAGGTCCGGGTTCGATTCCCGGTAGGTCCACAAATGATTAAGTCATATTTATTAAATTATGTATGTAATGCCAAAAAATATAAAAGACATTAAAGAAGAAAAAATGAATTTCTTAGGAATTTATTAAAGATTAAGGGTAAGGAAAATAAAATTTAGTAATAAAATTATGAAAAAAATCGCAATTTTGTATCATGCAAATTGTTCAGACGGTTTTGGGGGCGCCTATGTTGCCTGGAGGAAATTTGGAAAAAGAGCGGCATATTTTCCAGTTGAACATCAAGCGCCACCCCCTAAAATTGAAGGGGCAGAAATTTTTATGATTGATTTTTGTTATTCGGCAGAAATTTTAAAGGAACTTAAATCTCAAAATAAAAGTATTGTTGTTTTAGATCATCATATTAGCGCTTTTCCTGAAATGAAAGAAGCAAATGAGTATGTTTTTGATAATAACCACTCGGGATCAGTAATTGCTTGGAAATATTTTTTTGGCAATCAAAAAGTGCCTGAAATTTTAAACTACATCGAAGACACCGATCTTTGGAAATTTAAGTTAAAAAATTCAAAGGAAATTTTCGCCGCCTTATCTTTGGTGCCTTTTGAATTTAAAGCGTGGGACAAGGTTGTTAAAAATTTTTCTAAAAGAGATTTTAAGAAGAATTTTATTACAGCAGGAAAAACAATAAACTTATATCAGGATCATTTAATTAAACGTTTGATTTCAAGAGCAACATTTGTACTGTTTGAGGGTAAAAAAATTTTAGCTTTAAATTCTCCAATTTTAATTTCAGAGTTAGGAAATCAATTAGTCTCAATTTATCCGCCATTTTCTTTAGTGTGGTCAAAAACAGGAGACACAATTAATGTTTCTTTAAGATCTTTAGGAAATTTTGATGTTTCTCAAATTGCTAAAAAATATGGTGGTGGAGGACATAAGAATGCAGCAGGCTTCTCGTTTATATTTCAAGGTTATTTTCCTTGGGTAGAAACCAAGGAAAAAATGAAAATTTATAAGTAATATTACACATTAAGAGTTTTTATCTTAGAATCATTGTTTTGCGATAGCAGTTTTAGTGTGATGTTTTTTGCGTTGATTAAATGGAATTCTTATGATATTTTTGTTGATGGTACGGATTGGAAATTTAATCCAGTGGTAAATAATTTTTTAATATCCTCCCAATGGGAAATGATGAAGCTACTCTTTTGTCGAGTTTCACATTTACTATCTCGACATAATAGAAGACTTAAATTAGAATTAAAATAAATTCAAAGGAATAAAAATAATTTTTTAATTTTATGAAACTTGTTATTTATACAGATGGCGGCGCGCGCGGCAATCCCGGACCTGCCGCAATTGGTGTTTTTTTCCCGGATCTCAAAAAGGAATACGGAGTGCAAATTGGGAACACCACGAATAATGTTGCCGAATATTCTGCTCTTATTTTTGCTCTCAAGAAGGCGAGACAACTTCTTGGAAAAAAACAAGCAAAGGAAACAGATGTTGAGGTGCGATCCGATAGTGAATTGATGGTAAGTCAGTTAAATGGTGAGTATAAGGTGAAAGAAGACGATCTCAAACCGCTTTTTATCGAAGTATGGAACCTGAAACAAGAGTTTCGTTCCGTGGTATTCAGGCATGTCAGAAGAGAAGAAAATAAAAATGCAGACGCATTGGTACGCAGAGCGTTAGATACTCTTGTCTAAAGGTAAAAGGAAAGAAACCGCATCATCAGACACAACCCTCCGTAACCCATGTGAAAAAAACAACCAAGAAAGAAAACTATACCACCCCGCACGCTCGTCAAAAATGTTAGGGTTTCTCTCTACAACCTCCCCTTAGAGCATATCTCCCCCCACAGGAGGGAGATATGCATAATGCTCAAATGCATGCATGTGCATAATACAAGATATACCCCGATTTGTTATAATAATAGGGATTTGTTATAATAATAGGACAATGCAACACCTTACTCGTTTCCTCAAGAGATCGGAAGACCCCGGGTTTACCCTCATCGAGCTCCTCGTCGTCATCGCCATCCTTGCCGTCCTCGCTGTTGCCGTCGTCCTTGTCTTGAACCCCGCAGAGCTCCTGAAGCAAGGAAGAGACTCCACCCGTCTCTCCGACCTCGCCTCACTCACCTCGGCAATTGCACTCCTCCAGACGGATGTCTCGAATCTCTCTTTAGGCTCCTCCTCCGTTGCCTACCTCTCCCTCATCGATCCCACCGCAACCACAACCGCAGGTACGGACTGCTCGGGTCTCGGATTTCCCACCCCCGGTTTCCATTGTGCCGCCTCCTCGACCGTCTCGAAGACGGACGGCACGGGCTGGATTCCTATAAACTTCACTCGTTTCAGCGCAGGGAGTCCCTTAGGGCGTCTTCCCCTTGATCCTGTAAACAACGCCTCCTCATCCCTCTTCTACGCATACTTCACGGACGGTACCACATGGAAGGTTACTGCCGCCCCCGAGTCGGCGAGATACTCCCAAGCACCTCAAGGATTTCAAGGAGGATCGAACAAAACCCTCGCAGGCGGCTTCCCCGAGGGCTGGGTGAAGGTACCGGGCAACTCCGCCTTCGGCACGAACGACTTCTGGGTTATGAAGTATGAGGCAAAGTGCGCCCAAGGAGGAGTTCCTCTAGGCACACCCGGTGCTCCCTACGACACGGGCTTTCGTACCTACTATGATTCTTCCTATCCTTGCACCTCCGCAAACGGAAAGGTAGTTACCTCCGCTCCCCAAGGATTCCCCATTGCCTACATAAATCACGCCACCGCCAAAACCTACTGCCAGTCAATTGGAGGTCATCTCCTCACGAATGATGAGTGGATGACGATCGCGAGAAACGCCGAAGCGGTGGAAAGCAACTGGACTGGCGGTACCGTAGGATCGGGAGCTCTCTACTCGGGACATAATGACAATAGTCCCGCCTTTGCGCTCGAGGCATCTCCCGATGATACTAACGGCTATGCGGGTACGGGACAAACCGCCCCCGCAAACCAGAGGCGCACCTTCACCCTCTCGAACGGCTCCGTCATCTGGGATCTTCCGGGAAATGTCTATGAGCACGTCCAACGCTCAACCCTGAATGTAGGAGATATCACGACGACAATCGATCTTCCCCCCTGCTCGGATGGAGCCGCAAGCTGGGGCTGGTGCCAATTTGGCAACTCCACTACCCCCTATGTGACGACGTGGACCACGGACGTCGTCCAAGCCAAGGTTGGCCCCTCAAACACCTCATGGAATTCATCCCAAGGCATGGGTCAGGTCTACACCTACAAAAACGGCGTCGATCAGGGAACGACCGTCTTCATCCGCGGTGCGGGTTGGGGCGCTGGCTCGCTTGCGGGTGCGTTTGCGCTGCACCTGTATTGGGTCACGGGCAGCACGGGCTACAATGTGGGCTTCCGCTGTGCCCGGTAGCCACGGCGTAGCAATCTTTCCGTCTCGCAATCTTCCGGCGTTTTCAAAACAATGTTAGGCGATCTTGTTCTCTTTCAGAAAATCTACGATTTCGTGCTGTACTTGAAATTTGAGTACCGGCCACGCGCACCAAAACCATTTGATTTTGAGGTACCGGACAGTTTTGTGGAGAGACCTACTCCCGAGGGAAACTCTGGAATTTTTAATGTAATTTTTTTTCTAAAATTGTTTTTACCATTGCCGGATCTGCTTTTCCTTTGGTTTCCGCCATTATCCGGCCTACAAGAAATTGAATGGCGTTTTGTTTTCCATTTTTATAATCGGAAACTGATTTTGGATTGTTTTCAATTACTTCTTCTGCTATTTTTTCTAAAACTTTTTCGTCGCTTAAAATTTCTAAATTATTTTTATTAATAATGTTTTCAGGATCTTCGCCAGTTTCAAAAATTTGAATTAAAATATCTTTTGCCAAACGGCTGTTTAGTTTTTGTTCTTGTAAGAAGAAAATTAAATGCGCTAAATGTTCAGGTTTGATTTTTAAATCCTGAAATTTTTGATTTTGAGATTTTAAAAGTCCCAAAACATCGCTGGTTAAATAATTTGCTAAAAGTTGAGGATTGGCATTTTTGGTTTTTGCATAAAGTTCGGAAACAGCATTTTCAAAATAATCAGCCAAACTTTTTTCTTGAATTAAGATCTCAATTGTTTCATTGTTAATTTGATATTCATTTTTAAATCTTTTTCTTTTTTCTTCCGGCAATTCGGGTATTTCTTTTTTTATTTCTTCCAAATTAAAAATTTGATGAATTTGAAGCGGGGGTAAATCCGGCTCGGGGAAGTAACGATAATCGTTAGCTTCTTCTTTTTTTCTTTGACTGACTGTAATAGCTTTTATGTCATCCCAGCCTCTTGTTTCTTGAATCACTTTGCCGCCATCTTTTAAGATTTTTGTTTGCCTTTCAATTTCATATTGAATAGCGCCATAGACCGCTTTAAAGGAATTAATGTTTTTTACCTCTACTTTTGTTCCTAGTTCTTTATCGGTATCTTTTGCAAGGCTGATATTTGCTTCGATTCTCATTTGTCCCTTTTCCATATCTGCATCTGAAGCGTTTAAATACCTTAAAATTTGCTGAAGATTTTTTGCAAATGAAACTGCTTCTTCGGCTGTTTTAATATCCGGAGTTGTGACTAATTCCATAAGTGGTACGCCTGCTCGGTTAAAATCAACCAAAGATTTGTTTTTTTGGTGAATTAATTTTCCAGCATCCTCTTCCAAATGAATCCTTTTAATTCTAATGTTGTTTAAGATGGCATTTTCTACAATTGGATATTCGTATTGTGAAATTTGATAACCCTTAGGTAAATCGGGATAAAAATAACTTTTTCTATCAAATTGGGAATAATTAGCAATTTTTCCTTTTAGAGCTAATCCAATTTTTACTATTATTTTTAATGCTTCTTTATTAATTGTTGGTAATACGCCGGGATGTCCTAAGCAAATTGGGCAAACGTTAGTATTAGGAATACTTTCATCCGGATCATTTTTACAACTACAAAACATTTTTGTGTTGGTTTTAAGTTCAGCGTGAATTTCTAACCCAATTGTTGGCAAATACATAAATTTTTCTTGAGATTTAATTTGTTTTGAGTTATTATAATTTTAAAAGATAATTTAATTTGATGCAAAGTTTAGAAAAGTTTGAAAAAATTTTAGGGATTAAGTTTAAAAATTCTAATCTTTTAAAGGAAGCTTTAACTCATCGCTCTTATTTGAATGAAAATCCACATTGGAAATTTGGGCAAAACGAGAGATTGGAATATTTAGGCGATGCAGTTTTAGAATTGGTGGTAAGTGAATATTTATTTCATAAATATCCTGACTACCCTGAGGGAAAACTTACCAGTTTAAGAGCTGCTTTGGTAAATTACAAAATGATTTCTAAAGTTGGAAAGGAAATATCTTTAGATAAATTTATTTTAGTTTCTAAGGGAGAAGCTAAAGATACCTCTAAGGCAAAGGAAATTATTATTGCTAATGCTTTTGAGGCTGTTTTGGGCGCAATTTACTTAGATCAAGGTTATAAAGTGGCAAAAAATTTTATTTTAAAAACTGTTATTCAACACTTGGAAGAAGTAATTCATTTTGGTTTGGATAAGGATCCAAAAAGTTTGTTGCAGGAAATTGTGCAGGAAAAAACAAAAATTACGCCAATCTATAAAGTTTTAAAAGAAGAAGGACCAGATCATAAAAGAGTTTTTTATGTAGGAGTTTTTTTAAATGAAGAAAAAATAGCCACAGGAGTTGGACTTTCTAAACAAGAAGCTGAAATTAATGCCGCTAAAAGCGCTTTAGATATTATTGGTGAAAAATGGACAAACAAAAAAGTATAAATTTTTTAAGTAAGTTGGAGTTACAGGGATTTAAATCTTTTGCATTAAAGACAGTTTTTGAATTTCCTGAAAGGGTGGTGTGTATAGTAGGCCCAAACGGTTCGGGGAAATCAAATATTATTGATGCGGTGCGTTGGGTTTTGGGAGAACGGGAGGCAAAAAATTTAAGAGGTGAAAATATTGAAAATTTAATTTTTGCTGGCACTCCTCAAAAATCTGCCAGTGGTTTTGCAAAAGTGGATATGGTTTTTAATAATCAAGAAAGATTATTTCCATTAGATGCAGAAGAGGTTGTTTTAACTCGAAAAGTTGATCGCTCTGGAGCGTCCGCTTTTTTCTTAAATGGGGCCGAAATTAAATTAAAAGATTTACTTCCTCTTTTAGCAAAAATTAAATTGGGTGCCAGGGGAATAACTATCATTCGGCAAGGGCAAAGTGATATTTTTGTTACCAGTTCCCCGAAAGAAAGAAGAGAAATGATAGAAGAAATTTTAGGTTTAAAAGAATTTAGGATAAAAAAATTACAAGCGGAAAGAAGATTGGAAAGCAGTTTAATAAACATTGATAAGGTAAAGGCAATGTTAGAAGAATTAGCACCTCAAGTTAGGGTTTATAAAAAACAAAAAAACCGTTTAGAAAAAAGAGCCGAAATTGAAAGTGAGTTAAAAAATTTAGAAGAAAGTTATTTTGCTTTTCGTTATCAGAATTTAAAAAGATTATTTTTAGAAGTAAGTGAACCATTTGAAAATCTTCTTTTTCATAGAGAAAAGTTAGAAAAAGAAATAAATGAAAAGGAAAGTTACTTAAATGAGTTTTATAAAAATAACCTTTATGAAGAATTGTCAAAAGTAAGGAAAGAAATTAACAAATTGTGGGACAAAAAAGTTTTTCAGGAAAAAGAGCTTTCTAAAATAGAATCAAAAATAGAAACGAAAAAAGAAGGAAATTTTTTAATAGCTGACAATAAAGAATTTAGTAATTTTATTGAAAATTTACAAAAAGAAATAAAAAAGGCTTTAAACTTAGAAAATTTAAATGAGATAAAAAGTGTTTTAGGGTTAGTTTTAGATAAAATTAATAGGTTTTTTAAACAAGAAAGAAGTAACGAAATAAAAGAGTGGGAAGAAAAAAGCCTCATTTTAAAAGATGAGATTAGTAAATTAGAAGTTCAAATTAAACAACTTCAGCAGGAAGAAGAAAAGTTGGTTCAGAAAGAAAGAGAGGAAAATATTTCTTTTAAAGAAAAAATAAACGAAATTAATCAGGCAAAAGACAAATTACGCAGTTTGGAAAGAGAAATTCAGGAAAAAGAATTACAAAAGCAAAGAATTCAAATGAGTCTTGAAGAAGTGGAAAGAGAATGGCAAACTTTTGGCAACGATATTAAAAAACTGGAAACTTTAAAAGAAGTAAAAAGCTTTACTGAAAGTGAGTTAAAACAAACAGCTACTCGCCTTTTGCATTTAAAAGCAGAATTAGCGGCAATTGGTGAAATAGACCAAAATGTTTTAAAAGAATTTGAAGATGCTGAGCAAAAATATAACTTTTTGTCGGAACAATTGGAAGATTTGGAAAAAGCGGCAAAGGATTTAAAAATTTTAATTAAGGATTTAAACACCCGAATTCATACAGATTTTAAAAAATATTTTAGGGAGGTAAGTGATGCATTTAATGAATACTTTAGACTGATGTTTGGAGGAGGGAAGGCGCGGTTTGTTTTAGAAAACCCACAACTTATTGCCGAAGGTAATGAAGAAAACAAAGAAAATGAAGAAGATAGTGAAAAATTAAATAAAATAAAAGAACAAGAAATTGAAGAGGTTTTAGGGGTAGAAATGGAAATTAATTTACCACGAAAAAAAATAAAAAGTGTTGATATGCTCTCCGGTGGTGAAAAAACTTTAGTATCTTTAGCTGCTCTTTTTGCTTTAATTTCTATTTCTCCGCCCCCATTTTTGGTTTTAGATGAAATGGATGCCGCTTTAGATGAAGAAAACGCAAGAAGGTTTGCTGAGTTAATTAAGCAGTTTTCTTCAAAAACACAATTTATGATAGTGACTCATAATAGAGCCACGATGGAAATTGCTGATGTTTTGTATGGAGTTACTATGGGGGACGATGGAGTCTCTAAAGTGTTATCTTTAAAATTGGAATAGTTTTTAGAAAACTTGACAGTAAAATATAAAAACTGATATTTTAATTATATACTATGTTAGCCATTAAACTAAAAAGAGTGGGAAAGAAAAAACAAGCTTCTTTTAGAATAATTGTTGCAGAAAAAAGGAGAAAAGTTTTTGGAAAGTTTGTGGAAGATTTAGGCTTTTGGAATCCAAGAACTGATCAGTTTAAGGTAAACAAAGAAAGAGCTTCCTATTGGTTGAAGGTTGGCGCTCAGCCGACAGATACTGTTCATAATTTATTGGTAAAAGCAGGGGTTTTAAATAAGCCAAAAATTTCAGTTCATAAAAGATCAAAAAAGAAAGATGTTAGCCAAGAAAGAAACCAAGTTGAAAATGTTTCTGGAGCAATGTCGGTGGGAAGTTAAAGTTTTTAATAAGGAAACTTTGTTTGTAAATAGAAAAGGTCGAAAAATGATGTAGAGAAAAGAAAGATTTAATGAGTCAAGAAAGTATGAAAGATAAGGATTTTTTAGAAATGCTGGTGAAAGCTTTAGTTGATCATCCAGATGATGTGAAAATTGAAAGGAAGGTTGATGAAATGGGAGTTCTTTTATCTTTAAAAGTAAATCAGCAGGATATGGGTCAGGTTGTTGGGAGGCAGGGTTCAACAGCAAAAGCTATTAGAACCCTTCTTAGAATTGTTGGGATGAAAAACAATGCTCGAGTTAATTTAAAGATAGAAGAACCCGAAGGAAGCACGCCACGCAGCAAATAATTAATCCATCTTAAAAATTAAAACGAAATTCCGCAGAAAAAATACTGCGGAATTTTGTTTTTTGGTGTAAAATATTAGTATGAATTTTTATATTATTACCCTGTTTCCAGAAAGTTTAAAGGGTTATTTAAATTCTTCAATTTTAAAAAGAGCGGCAGAAAAAAAATTAGTAAAGTTTTTTTTAATTAACTTGAGAAAATTTGGCGTTGGTAAATATCGCAAAGTTGATGATCGTCCCTTTGGTGGAGGGCCGGGAATGGTAATTAAAGTAGAACCAGTTTTAAAAGCTGTTTTATTTTGTTTGGGTTATAAAAAGAAGAAAGATTTAGAAAAATTATTACAGTACGGTGAAATAAATTTCAAAAAAATTAAATCAAAAAATACAAGAATAATTTTATTTTCTACAAGGGGAAAAGTTTTTAATCAAAAAATAGCAAAGCGATTAGCTAAATATGAAAACTTGATTTTAATTTGTGGTCATTATGAAGGTGTAGATGAAAGAGTAGCAAAATATATTGCTGATGAAGAAATTTCCATTGGCAACTTTGTTTTATCAGGTGGAGAAATTCCGGCACTTTTGGTAATAGATGCTACAAGTCGTCAGTTACCAGGAGTTTTAGGAAAATATGAGTCTTTAGAAGACATTAAAGGATCTTATCCTACCTATACTCGTCCTTTTATTTTTTTAAAATGGAAGGTACCAGATGTATTACTTTCCGGCAACCATCAGAAAATAAAAGAGTGGAGAAAACAAAATAGCAAAAAATAAGTTAAATTTTAAAGCTATTTTTTTTGATTTATAATAAATTAAATATGGATTTTAAAGACAAAAAAGGACAAAGCTTAATAGAAGTTTTAATTGGTTTGGCAATAGGGGCTTTACTCATTGGTGGAGCAAGTATAGCTCTTGTTTTCATATTAAAAGCCGGACCTACAAATCAAGCTTTAAATACCGCGACTCAATTAACTCAGGATTTGTTAAACAAAGTTCAATCTTTTGCTCTTTCTAATTGGAGTAGTTTTTATAGTTTAGATCATTCATCTTCTTCTCCCTATTTTTTAATTTCCTCGTCAACCGGTTTTATTGCTGTACGAGGGAAGGAGGGTGTTTTAGATGGAGATATTAAAAATGGTTTGGTTGGTCGCTGGGGTTTTGATGAAGGAACTGGAACGGTAACATACGACGAAAGCGGAAACGGCAACAATGGAACACTTATCAACGGTCCAACATGGCAATCAACATCAAGTTGTAAGGTAGGATACTGTTTGGGGTTTAATGGCAGCAGCACATATGTCAATATGGGAACTAGTACCGTTTTTCACTTTGGCGCAAATCAGCCATTTACAATAACACTTTGGTTTCTTAAATCTGGAACAGGTGGAATACGACCTAGGTTACTTTCTAAAAGAACCGGTAATATATGGTATGAGGTTTATTTAAATGATCCTAACGGTAATTATATCCAAGCGTCAGTCGCTTATAATTATTCAGGTGGTATATATACCAACATTGGACAAGTTCCGGTAAATTTAAATCAATGGTATTTTGTTGCTTTTGTAAGAAATACAAATGCCGGTCAAGTTTATTTATATGTTAATGGACAATTACAAGCCAGTTCAGCCGATGCTACTGTTAATTATCCGGTTGATGATATCAATACCCCACTTATGACATCGTATACAACGGACTCAATACTCAATGGTTTAGAAGATGATATTCGTATCTATAATCGCGCCTTGTCTGCAAGTGAAATTCAGCAACTTTATAATAGTAATATTTTTAGGAAATATTTTTATATTAACGATGTTTGCAGAAGTATTTTAATAACTGCCTCTTCTTCTTTGGATGGCACCCCGCCTTGCGGTGGTGGTTATTTTAATGATCCATCAACTCAACAAGTGGTTGCAGTTACAGAATGGGACAATGCTGGCAAAACTTCGTTGTTTAGTTTGTCTAATTATATTACTCGGTGGACTAATTTTGTGTTTAATCAAACTGATTGGTCGGGAGGAGTAAGTTCATCAGCTGTTTATAGTTTACCATCAAATCAATATGCTTCTTCTTCAAATATTACAACTACTCCCTACGGCTCTTTACAAATCCAAAATTTGACTCAATATTAGGTTAAAGCCAAAATTCAAATGTTTAAACTCAAAACCTATGCCCGAAAAAGAACCAAAAATCAATAACAAAAAAAGAACCACCAAAAGAAGGAAAATTCACTAAAGAAGAAATAAGTAAAGAAGAAATAAGGGAAATGGTAAAGAAATTCAAAGAAGAACACAAAGGCTTACTTCCTGAATTCTTTTCTTTACCAGGAGAAGAAAAAGAGGAAGAAAGAGAATATCCTGAAGAATTATTGATTTATTATGAAATAAAAGAAAAATTCAAAAAAGAATTAGGAGAAATTAAACAAGGATTAAAAAATGAAACCCTAAGAAAGAATATGTATTGAAAGCATATTTCGGTATCTTCAAGATGGTCAAAAAGAAGGATACGCTTGGGCTGTCTGGAACGCTTTTTCTGGCTACCTTTTCCTACAATCCTACCTCTCCTACCTCTACAAAACCGGCCAAAAGAAATTAGCAGAAATAGAATCAAAAAAGCAATACATCTAGAAAAGAAATTACCACCTATGCCGGAAGAAAAAATGTTTTGATTTGAATTGTGAAGTAAGAATTATGAATTATGGATCTAGAATTATGAAGTATGAATAAAAACTGTATTTTATCATCAGTTGCGGGTTGTAGTTAATTGTCAATCAATTACTTTTTATTTTGGCTATTTTTTGTTGTAAGTTATTAGTATAAGTTATAGGTGATTTTTTGATTAACTAATAAAATTGCTTGTTTTTTAAAGATATATTAGAATTATAATGATATGGTAAAGGTTCAGAATTTTAGCGAAAATTTAGAAAAAAGCTTTTCAAAATTAGGGGCAGCAATTGAAAAAGAAAAGAAAAATCCGGAGATGAAAGATGAACCAATTGAAAAAGTTGTTAAGAAAGTTATTCAAAATTTTACACCCAAGGAAGAGTATTTATCCCCTCATTTAACTAAGCAAAAAAAAGAAGCAAAAGATAAGCTTGAATTTTTTCTACCTTCTTATTTGGATAGTTCAGATGAAAGAATCAAAGAAATTGTGAAAAATTTAGTGTTACTTGCTTTGAAAAGCGGAATTGAAGAAGCCATCAAAGAATCCCGACGTTATCCGCCATTTATTATTGATGCCTTTCACGACGCTTTAGTTGATAAAATTATTCCTGAATTAAAAAGGAGAAATTTAATTTAATTATGCCAATTTTAATTAGTTTATTTTTTAGTTTGTTACTAATTTTTTTGGGAATTGGGTTTTTTGTATATATAAGAAATAAAATTAGAAGTAGGCTAATGGAAGATTTAAAAGTGAGTCTTTTAATGATTCGTCTTCCACACGGAGGTAAAGAAAGTAAAGAGGGCAAGGATTTAAAACAGGAAATTGGTTTATCAGAAAGATTGTTTGATATTTTAGGCTCGCTAAAAGAACCATTTGTGTTTGAGGTAGCTGTACCCCATGTTGGGCAAGAAATAGTTTTTTATGCAGCTTTAAAAAACAAGCTTATACCCACTTTTATTCGACAGGTACAGTCTTTTTGGAGTGATGCTTCAGTAGAAAGAGTTGAAGATTACAACGTTTTTAATTATGGAGGGGTTTCCTTGGGAGTTTTTTTAAAATTAAAAGAGCGTTTTGTTTTACCCTTGAGAACTTATGACGAACTCAATGTTGACACCTTTTTACCGGTTCTGGGGAGCTTGTCAAAAATAGATGAATTAGGAGAAGGCGCTGCTATTCAAGTAATTGCTAAGTTTGCTCCTAAGAAACGAAAAAAGGAAATAAATTCTGTTATTAAGGTGCTCCAAGAGGGATGGACAATGCAGCAAGTTTTAAAAAATGATTTGTTTAATATTTCTACTTCCGATTTTATACGAGCTTTGGGAGGAAAAGAAAAGTCAGAAGATCAACGTCCAAAAATTGACGATGAAAATTTAAAGAATGTTATTAATAAAGCCAGTAAAAATTTGTTTGAGATAAATGTGCGAATTGTTGTTTCTGCTCCCTCAGAAAAACAAGCCGAAAACTTATTGAATAGTTTAGTTTCCGGTTTTTCACAATTTAACGCGCCAACTAGAAATGAATTATTGATAGTAAGACCATCAAATCTTAAAAAGTTTTTCTATAACTTTGCTTTTCGACATTTTAATGAAGAAGAAAGTTTTGTTGTTTCAAGTAATGAATTAGCAAGTATTTTTCACCTACCAACAGTTTTTACTGATATTCCACGTATTAAGTATTTAAAATCAAAAGAAGCTCCACCTCCTCCTAATTTGCCTTCGGAAGGGATTATGTTGGGATACAGTAAATTCCGGGGAGAATCAAAAGAAGTGAGGTTAACTGAGCAGGATAGACGTCGCCACCTTTATGTAATTGGGCAAACTGGAACTGGTAAATCTAATTTTTTGGCTAATATGATTATTGAAGATATTCAAGATGGGAAAGGAGTGGCTGTAATTGATCCCCATGGAGATTTGGTGGAGGATGTTTTAAGTGTGGTGCCTTCGGAAAGAATAAATGATGTGATTTTGTTTGATCCGAGTAATTTAAAGATGCCGGTTGGTATTAATATGCTTGAGTATGATTTTGATAAACCGGAGCAAAAAACCGCAATTGTAAATGAACTTTTGGAAATTTTTGATAGACTTTATGATTTAAAAACAACAGGTGGTCCAATGTTTGAGCAGTATATGAGAAATGCGCTTTTGCTTTTAATGGAAGATGCTCCAAATGAGCCGGCGACTTTAATGGAAGTAGCAAGAGTTTTTTCGGATCACGAATTTAGAGCAAGAAAATTAGCAAGAATTAAAAATCCAATTGTACAGGATTTTTGGGAAAAAGAAGCGATTAAAGCCGGAGGTGAAGCGGCTTTGGAAAATATAACTCCTTATATTACTTCTAAATTTAATAATTTTACAGCCAATGATTATATGCGGCCAATTGTTGGTCAAGTTAAATCAGCTTTTAATTTTAGAAACATTATGGATGAAAATAAAATTTTGTTAATTAATTTATCAAAGGGAAGAATTGGAGATTTAAACGCTAATCTTTTAGGGATGATTTTTGTTGGGAAAATTTTAATGGCTGCTTTGGGAAGAGTTGATATACCTCAGGAAAAAAGGAAAGATTTTTATTTGTATATTGATGAGTTTCAAAATTTTTCTACAGACTCAATTGCAGTTATTTTATCAGAAGCAAGAAAATACCGCTTGAATTTAATTATTGCTCATCAATTTATTGCTCAGCTTACTGAGAAAATTAGAGATGCTGTTTTTGGTAATGTTGGGTCAACTGTTGCTTTTCGAGTCGGTCCTCAGGACGCAGAATTTTTAAGCAAAATATTTTCACCTGTTTTTAATGTTGAAGATATGACTAATATAGACAATTTTAATGCTTATGTTAGATTGTTAATCAATGGTACTACAACCAAACCATTTAACATTGTTATACCAAAAGCACCGCGAGGAAGCTATGAAGTTATTCAAAAAGTTAAAGAATTATCTTATCTCAAATATGGGGTCCCGCGTGAAAAAGTTGAGTTGGAAATTTATAATCGTTTAAGAAGTTAATTTTTAAGGTATGGGAAAATTTATAGGACTTAATTGGAAATTAAACCCAAAAACCAAAAAAGAAGCAATAAATTTAAGTAATTTTTGTGATAAAAAAGGAATTGTGATTTTCCCTCCTTTTATTTTTTTAGATAGTTTAAAACAATCTTTAAAGAAGGCAAAATTAGGAGCTCAAAATGTTTTTTGGGAAGAAAATGGAGCTTTCACCGGTGAAGTCTCGCCCATTATGCTAAAAAAGTTAGGGGTTGAATATGTTTTAATTGGGCACTCTGAAAGAAGAAGATTTTTTGGAGAAACCAGCAAAATTATTAATAAAAAAATTAAACAGTCTTTAACCGCCCAATTAAAGGTTGTTTTATGTGTGGGGGAAACAAAAGAAATTAGAAAAAGTGGAATAAAGTTTGTAAAAAATTATTTGCAACAAGAACTTTCAAGAGATTTAGAAAAAATAAAAGTTTCAGAATTAATTGTTGCTTATGAACCCTTTTGGGCAATTGGAAGCGGAAAAGCAGATAACCCTCAAGAATCTGCGCAAATTATTGGTTTTATTAAAGATTTTTTAAAAATGAAAAATGTTTTAAACTACAAGGTTATTTACGGTGGATCAATAAATTCTAAAAATGTTTTTGCTTTTTCGTCTTTTGATATAATAGATGGAGTTTTAGTTGGCAAAGCAAGTTTAGAAAAGTCGGAATTAAAAAAAATATTTTCTGCTTTTTATGTCTCCTAAGAAAAAACAAATTATTTATGGAATTTTTTATTTTTTAGTTTTAATTTTTATTGTGTTTTTAGTTACTAAGCCAAGTTTAAAAAAAGTGCCTTCTTGTTTTGATAAGATCCAAAACGGGAATGAAGAAGGAATAGATTGCGGAGGTTCTTGTACTCCTTGTTATATTAAAGAAGCAAAGCCTTTAAATGTTTTGGGAGAACCGCTGATTTTTAAAAATATAGCAAGCGGAAGATTATTTGCTTTAATAAATATTCAAAACCCGAACGAAAATGTTGGATCTCATATTTTTTACTATTCTGTTGATTTTTACGATAAAGACAACAACTTAGTAGGAAAAGTAAATAGTACTGATAATATTTTTCCTGTAGAGTCAAAATACATTGTTGTTAAATACAGTGGAACGGCTTATGATATAGGTAGAATAGAGCAATTAAAAGTTTCGTTTGATAATATTGTTTGGGCGCGAAGTATTGAATTTTTAAAACCAACCCTTTCTTTTATCAAGGAGCCGAATGTTTCTATTAAAGATGAGTTTATTATAATTGAAGGTAAAATCGCCAATCAAAGCATTTTTAATGTTCCCCAAATTAGCATTATTGGAGTTTTGAAAGACAAGTATGGTAATCCGCTTTTTATAGGGGATACGGTTAGCAATTCCATTCCGGCCGGAGAAAGTTACGATTTTAGTATTTTTATTCCTTCAAGTTTTGTAAATCCTGATTATTTGAAGGGTATGAAATCCGAAGTATTTTTAAGTGTTAAAGAATAGTTTTAAAGGTCTTTTTTAATAAAATAAAAAAACTATGAAGTATTTTTTAAAACCATTGTCTTATAGTTACAACGCTTTAGAACCTTATATTGATGCAAAAACAATGGAAATTCATTACAGTAAACACTATCAGGGGTATGTTGATAAATTAAATGAAGTTATTTTAAAAAATCCTGAATTATTAGAAAAAAGCTTGGAGGAATTACTAACCAATCCTGATATTCTTCCTGTAGAAGTTAGACAAGATATAATTAATTATGGAGGAGGCGTTTATAATCACGAGCTTTTTTGGTTAAATATGGCTCCCGATGGTTTAAAACAGCCAGTTGGTCCATTAAATAACGCAATTTTAAAAAGTTTTGGATCTTATGAAGATTGGTGGAAAAGATTTTCTTTGGCTGCTAAAGGAAAATTTGGTTCCGGTTGGGCTTGGCTTGTAAAGGATAAAAGTGGAAATTTAGATATTGTTGCAACCAGTAATCAAGATAGTCCATTGTCTTTAGGTTACTATCCTTTGTTGGGGATTGATGTTTGGGAGCATGCTTATTATTTAAAATATCAAAATAGACGTGCAGAATATGTTGATTCTTGGATAAATATTATTGACTGGAGAGAGGCAATGAAAAGGTTTGAAAGAAAATAAGTAAATGTCATTTTTAAGTAGTATTAAAAAGTTAGACTGGATTATTTTACTGACCTTACTTTTATTATCTGCTTTTAGCTTAAGTTTTCTTTATTTTTACAACACTGATATTTTTTTAAGGCAACTAACTTGGTGTTTTATTTCTTTTTTAGTAATTATTGTTAGTAGTCAAATTAATTGGGAATGGTTTTTTAACCAAAAAGTTTTTTTGTATGGTTTTTATGTTTTAAGCTTAATTTTGCTTTTTGTTTCTCATTTACAAAATCGTTTAGTAAGAGGAACAAAAGGATGGTTAAATTTCGGAGGTTTTAATTTAGAGCCAGCAGAACTTGCAAAAGTAGCCCTAATTTTTATTTTAAGTGTATTTTTTATGCGACGATACATTGCTGGTTGGAGAATGAAATATATTTTTGTTTCGTTTTTTTTAGCTTTTATTCCAACATTTTTGGTGGCAATTCACCCGGATTTAGGTTCGGCAATAGTTTTAATAAGTATTTGGATAGGCTTTATGTTATTTGGCGGCATTCATAAAAAAAGGTTTTTAGTCGGTCTTTTTATTTTTTTAATAATTGGTGTTTTGGTTTGGAATTACTTTTTAAAAGATTATCAAAAAGAAAGATTGATTGCTTTTTTGTTTCCAAATAAAGATCCGTTAGGCGCTAATTACAATGTTATCCAATCTAAAATTGCAATTGGAAGTGGAGGTTTTTGGGGAAAAGGATTAGGACAAGGAACGCAAACCCAGTTTAGATTTTTACCCGAAGCTCATACCGATTTTATTTTTGCCGCTTTAGTTGAAGAATGGGGATTTTTGGGTTGCTTTATTTTAATATTGACATATGCAATTTTATTTTATAGACTATTTTATATAGGTTTAAATGCAAGTGGTAACAGTTTTAAGTTTTTAGTTTTGGGAAGCATTATTGTTTTAGCATTTCAAACTTTTATAAATATTGGAGTCAATGTGGGATTATTGCCGGTTACCGGAATAACTTTGCCATTTGTCAGTTACGGGGGGTCAAGCTTATTGACGGGAGCGTTACTGATTGGTATAATACAACACATTAAAATTGTTTCACGATAAAAAATGAAAATTAAGACAATTATTTCAGAAATATTAACTGAAAAAGCAACTTTGTTGTTTATTTTTTGTTAAAAATGAATTTAAATAAATCACAAGGCTTAATTGCTAACAAGCTTATTATAGCTTTAGCGTTTTTGTTGTTAATTGTATTTTTCTTAAGTTACTTCTTTTATGCCTTGCAACCCACTTTTTTTTCAGACTTTCCTGTTCGAGTTACAATTGAAAAAGGAGAAGGTTTTAGAGAAATTAGCGCTAAACTTTCGCAAAATCATCTTATTAGGTCTATAGTTGTTTTTAAAATATATGCTATTTTAACAGGAAGCGCCACTAAAATCCAGGCTGGAGTTTATGATTTAGCAAGCACAATGAGTGTACCTGAAATTGTAAGAATTTTAGTTTCCGGTAGCAAAAACGATATTACTGTTCAAATTAAGGAAGGAGCAACTCTTAAAGATATTGATTCTATACTTTCTTCTTCTTCAGTTATAGTTGCTGGTAGTTTAGTTAATTTTAATTTTAATAATTTAGCCAATCAGTATAGTTTTCTTTCACAAGCAAATTCTTTAGAAGGATTTTTGTTTCCTGATACTTATAGTTTTTCTTTAAATTCAAACACGGAAGATGTTGTTAAAAAAATGTTGGGAAATTTTGAATTAAAAGCTTGGCCACTTTTGGCAACTGACCCTAATTGGTATCAAAAACTAATTTTAGCTTCTTTGCTCGAAAAAGAGGTAAAAAGTTTTGAAGATAAACAAAAAGTAGCTGATGTTTTAGAAAAACGTTTAAATCGTAAAATGACCTTAGATGTAGACGCAACTTTGGTATATTCAAAATGTAATGGAAGATTTTTAACGTGTGAAAACACTTTGATAACTAATCAAGACAAAAAAATAGATTCGGCTTACAATACTTATTTAAAATTGGGTTTAACGCCAACTCCAATTTCTAATCCCGGTTTGGATTCTATTAAAGCTGCTTTAAATCCGCAAAATACGCCTTATTTTTATTATTGTACAAAGTTGGAAAAAACAATTTTTTCTACAAATTTAAATGAGCATAATAATTTATGTTTTTAAAAAATAAAAAAAGTCGGAAATAATAATTACCAAATTAAAATGTCACATCAAAAAATAAAGGTTTTTTCGTCGTTTAAGAAAATAGGTAATTTTGTGCCTGATAACTGGCTATCTATCCAGTTAAATTCTTTTCAATGGTTTATAAAGGAAGGATTAAAAGAATTGTTTAATGAAATTTCTCCGATTAAAGATCCGGCTGGAGGAGAGTTAGAATTAAGCTTTTTAGATTATAAATTTGATGAGCCAAAATATAGTGAAAATCAAGCAATTGAAAAAGGATTAAATTTTGAAGCTCCTTTACGTGCGAAGGTAAGGTTGGTTAATAAAGTTACTAAAACCACTAAAGAACAAGAAGTATATTTGGGTGATTTTCCAATGATGACCAAAAGAGGAACTTTTATTATTAATGGGATTGAAAGAGTTGTTGTTTCACAGATTGTTCGCTCACCCGGAGTTTATTTTACTTGCAATGTTTGGAGGGGAAGGAAATTGTTTGGAGCTAAAGTTATTCCTAATCGGGGAGCTTGGTTAGAATTTGAGACAGAGCCGGATGGTTTTATTGGAGTAAAGATTGATCGCAAAAGGAAAATACCAGCAACAGCTCTTTTAAGAGTTTTTGGGCTGTCAACAAATGAAGAAATAAAAAACCAATTTAGTAATTTTGATGAGGGAGATATTAAGTTTATTAATGCAACTTTGAAAAAAGACGAATCTCGTTCCCAAGATGAAGCTTTTCTAAATATTTATAAAAGGTTAAGACCCGGAGAGTTGGTTACTTTAGATAATGCAAAGCTGTTAATTGAACCTATGTTTTCTCGTTTTGATCGTTATGATTTGAGTTTGGTTGGGAGGTATAAGTTTAGTCAAAGATTAAATTTGGATAAGAATAAAGAAACAACATTAGATAGGGAAGATTTAGTAGCAGTAGTAAGAGAAATCATTAGGTTAAACAATGATCCTGAAGCGGAAGCTGATGATATTGATCATTTAAGCAATAGAAGAGTACGTTCAGTAGGAGAGTTGGTGCAAATGAGAATGCGGGTTGGGTTTGCAAGGTTGAGAAGAAATATTTTGGATAATATGTCTACTTTGGATAGGAATAATTTACAGCCGGCTCAGTTAATAAATTATAAGTTTCTAACTTCAGTAATTAGAGATTTCTTTGCTACTTCAGCCCTTTCTCAATTTATGGATCAAATTAATCCTTTATCCGAGTTAGAATCAAAGAGGCGTTTTACGGCTTTGGGTCCGGGAGGATTAACAAGAGAAAGAGCTGGTTTTGAAGTTCGTGACGTCCATTTTTCTTATTATGGAAGAATTTGTCCTATTCAAACTCCAGAGGGCCCTTCAATTGGAGTTGTGAGTTATTGTGCAAGTAACGCACGTGTTAATAAATTTGGGTTTTTGGAAGTTCCTTATTATCGTGTTAAAAATGGAAAGATAACCAACGAAGTTGTATGGTTGGATGCAAAAGAGGAAGAAAAGTATAACATTACTCAAGCGGATGTGAAGATAGGAGAAGATGGAAAAATTTTGGACAAAATTGTGCCGGCAAGAGTAAAAGGAAAACCGGCTACTTGTCGAGCTTCGGAAGTTGATTTTATTGATGTTTCTACCACTCAGATGGTTAGTGTGGCAACTTCTTTAATTCCATTTTTAGAGCATAATGATGCTAAACGTGTTTTGATGGGTTCAAATATGCAAAGGCAAGCTGTTCCTCTTGTTATTCCTGAGGCTCCTCTCGTTGCTACAGGGCAAGAAGAAAAAGCGGCTTTTGATTCAGGATTGTTACTGGTTTCAGATGTAAACGGAACAGTAACAGAAGTAGATGCAAGATCAATTACTGTTAAAACAGAAAAGGGGAATAAAACTTACGAACTTTTTAAATTTAAAAGATCAAACAGTTCTACTTGCTTATCACAAAAACCACTGGTTTCTGTGGGAGATAAAGTAAAGGTTGGTTCAATTTTGGCTGATGGTCCTTCTATGAAAGATGGTGTTTTATCTTTAGGAAAAAATCTTTTGGTAGCTTTTATTCCTTTTTATGGAGCAAATTTTGAAGATGCTATTGTTTTATCTGAAAGAGTGGCTCGAGATGATGTTTTTACTTCCATATTTATTGATACTTATACTTGTTTGGTAAAGGAAACAAAATTAGGACCAGAAATAACAACCCCTGATATTCCTAATGTTTCAGAGGAAAAACTAAGAAATTTAGATGGAGAAGGAATTGTGAGAATTGGAGCGGAGGTAAAAGCAAATGATATTTTGGTTGGTAAAATTTCTCCGAAAGGCGAATCAGAATTAAGTGCTGAAGAAAGATTGTTGCGGGCTATTTTTGGTGAAAAGGCAAGAGACATTAAAGACACTTCTTTAACCTTACCTCATGGTAAAGAAGGAAGAGTAATTGGTATAAAAATCTTTTCAAGAGACAAAGGTGATAAATTAGATCCAAGTATTATCAAAAAAATTCAAATTGAAATTGCCCAACTTAGAAAAATCAAAGCAGGAGATAAATTAGCTGGACGTTATGGAAATAAAGGAGTTATTTCACAAATTAGAAAAATAGAAGATATGCCTTATTTGGAAGATGGAACTCCAATTGATATTGTTTTAAATCCACTGGGGGTTGTTTCTCGTATGAATTTAGGTCAAATTATGGAAATGACTCTTGGGTTAGCTGCTAAAAAATTAAATTACCGAGCAATTGTTGAAAACTTCACAGGAGCGACGGAAAAAGATATTGAAAATGAACTTATTGCGGCTGGATATTCTCCTTCTGGTAAAGTAAAAGTTTATAATGGTTTGACGGGAGAACCGTTTAAAGAACCAATTGCGGTTGGTTATATGTACATAATGAAGTTAAATCATTTAGTTGAAGATAAAATGCATGTTCGTTCAACTGGGCCATATTCACTCATTACTCAGCAACCACTTGGGGGAAAAGCTAATTTAGGAGGGCAAAGGTTTGGAGAAATGGAGGTATGGGCTTTGGAGGGTTATGGTGCAGCACACACCCTTCAAGAAATGTTAACAATTAAATCAGATGATGTTTTGGGGAGATCAGCAGCTTTTGAATCCATTATTCGTGGTCAAAAAATTAAAAAACCAAGTATTCCAGCGTCCTTTAATGTTTTAATATCGGAATTAAAATCATTAGGTTTAAGTGTTAATTATGAGTTTGAAAAAGGTCGGGATGAAGAAGATTTAAAGGAAGAAAAATAAATTTTATGCACTTAAAAGATGATATTAAAAAAATAGGAATTAAAATTGCTTCGCCTGAAGAAATTTTGGAATGGTCTGCGCATAAAGGTCCAAATGGAGAAAAAGTTTATGGTGAGGTTACCAAACCAGAAACTTTAAATTATCGTACACAACGTCCGGAAAAGGATGGATTATTTTCAGAAAGAATTTTTGGTCCTGTAAAAGATTACGAGTGTTATTGTGGGAAGTATAAAAAAGTGAAATATAAAGGGGTGGTGTGTGAAAAATGCGGGGTGGAAGTTACTCATTCTTCTGTAAGGAGGGAAAGAATGGGTCATATTAAATTAGCCGCTCCTGTTACTCATATTTGGTTTTTAAAGACAGTTCCTTCGCGTATAAGTTTAATGCTTAATATTTCTGAGCCAAAACTGGAAAAGGTAATTTATTATGCTGCTTATATTGTTACAAAAGTTAATGAAGAAAACAAAAAAAGAGCGTTGGAAAATTTAGAAAAGGAGTTTAAAGCTTTGCAGGATGTAACAGAAGACAAAAAAGAATTAAAAAAGAAACAAGAAAAAATTAAAGAAATTTTAAAGGTATTAAAAGTTGGATTAGTTTTAAGTAGTGATGAATATTTAAATTTAGTGGAAAAATTTGGAGATGTTTTTGAGGCCGGACAAGGAGCCGAAGCAATAGAAACTTTATTGAAAAAAATAGATTTAAAGAGTTTAAGCAAAGAATTGGAAAAAGAATTAGAAAAAACTGAAGATCCACTAAAGCAAAAGAAAATATTTTTAAGATTGCGATTAGTTCGTTCAATGTTAAAAAATAATATTCGCCCGGAATGGATGGTTTTAACGATTTTACCAGTTTTACCCCCAGATTTAAGGCCAATGGTAGCATTGGAAGGAGGATTTTATGCTACTGCTGATTTAAATGATCTTTATGCTCGTGTGATTAATCGTAATAATAGATTAAAAAAGTTAATTGAGTTAAAATCTCCGGCAATAATCATTACTAACGAAAAAAGAATGCTTCAAGAAGCAGTAGATGCTTTAATTGATAATACTGCAAGAATAGGAAGCCAACTTTTATCTTCTAAAAAGAGACCTCTTAAGTCTTTAGCTGATATGCTGAAAGGAAAGCAAGGAAGATTTAGGCAAAACCTATTAGGGAAGAGAGTTGATTATTCAGGGCGTTCGGTAATTGTTGTAGGTCCTGAGTTAAAAATTAATGAATGTGGTTTACCAAAAGTAATTGCAATAGAACTTTTCAGGCCATTTGTAATTAATAAAATAATTGAAAGAGGATTAGCTTTTAATATTAAACAAGCTAATCGTTTAATTGAGCAGGGAATTCCTGAAGTGTGGGAAATTTTAGAAGAGGTAATTTCTTCAAGGAGAGTTTTGTTAAATAGAGCCCCAACTTTACATCGTCTTGGTATTCAAGCTTTTAAGCCGGTTTTGATTGAGGATTTAGCAATTAGAATTCCTTCTTTGGTTTGTACAGCTTTTAATGCTGATTTTGATGGCGATCAAATGGCAGTTCATTTACCCCTTACAGCAGAAGCTCAATATGAAGCAAGGGAATTAATGGATGCTTCTCGTAATTTGCTTAAACCCGCAAATGGTGAACCTATTGTTACTCCTACAAATGATGTTATTTTGGGAATTTATTGGTTAACTTACGCCAAAAAAGGCGCCAAAGGAGAAGGAAAGTATTTTGCAAATGAAGCAGAATTGGAATTAGCTTTTGTAAATGGTTTAATAGAAGAGCAGTCGGAAGTAACTGTTGAAATAAAGGGAGAATTAATAAAAACTACCTACGGAAGAGTTATTTTTAATAGAATATTGCCTCCGGATTTTCCTTATGTAAATGAAGTATTAAACAAAAAAAGATTACAGGACTTGGTTGGTAAGATTATTGAAGTGTATGATGTGGAAAAGAGTAGTCATTATATAGATGAAATTAAAGAACTTGGTTTTGTTTATTCTACTTTATCCTCAATTACTTGGGGTATGGGAGATACTATTTTACCAAAAGAGAAAAAATCAATTATGGAAGAAGCAGAGAAAGAAGTAGAAAAGATTGAAAATGAATTTGAAGAAGGTTTACTTACTTTTGAAGAAAAGAAAAAACGAATAGTTACTGTTTGGATGAATACAAAAGAAAAAATTGCTAAAATTTTGCCTTCAGTTTTTGATGATTCTAACCCGCTTTATTATATTATTAATTCAAATGCGCGTGGCAGTTGGACTCAAGTAATTCAAATGGTTGGTATGAAGGGCGTTATTCAAGATGTAAAGGGAGAGGAAATAGAACTTCCAGCTAAGTTTTCTTACAAAGAAGGATTAAATGCGTTGGAGTATTTTATTAGCGCTCATGGAGCCAGAAAAGGTTTAACCGATACTGCGTTAAAAACAGCGGCTGCTGGTTATCTAACGCGTAGGCTTGTAGATGTAGCTCAAGATGTATTTATTAAAGAAGAAGATTGCGGATCGGAGGAAGGAATTGAAATTATAAGAAGCGAGGGTGATGTTTATGGGTATCCTTTTGCTTTAAGAATTTATTCTCGCACTGCTTTAGAAGATATAAAAGTAAACGATAAAGTGGTTGTTAAAGCTGGAGAAGTTATTAGTAAAGAAGCGGCAAAGGTAATAGCTGATTCTAATTTGGAAAAAATAAAAGTAAGATCCCCAATTACCTGTAAAACTGTGAATGGAATTTGCGCAACTTGTTATGGTTTGGATTTAGGAAGAAACAAAAAAATAGAAAAAGGGGAAGCGGTGGGTGTTATTGCTGCTCAATCTATTGGAGAGCCGGGTACCCAGCTTACGCTGAAGACTTTTCATATTGGAGGTGTTGCTGGTGCTGATATCACTCATGGTCTTCCTCGGGTGGAAGAAATCTTTGAAGTTCGCATCCCCCGCGGTAAATCAACTTTAGTAAGGGAAAACGGTGTAGTAATAGACATTCAACATCGGGGAATGGTAACTGCAATTTTAGTAAAAGAAGAAAGCAGTTCACAAAAGAAACGTGGTAGAAAAAGTAAAGAAGAGAATGTTTTTGAGTATTTAGTTCCGCCTCGAGCAAATATTAAAGTTAAAATAGGAGATTATGTAGAAAAAGGTAGTCAATTGTACGATGGTCCAATGGATTTAAGGGAAATATTAGCATACCGTGGTTTAGATGCTTTGGTACATTATATTGTTAATGAAATTCAAAGTATTTATGTTTCACAGGGATCTTTAATTAATGATAAACATATAGAAATAATTATTCGTCAAATGCTTTCCAAAGTTGTTATTAAAGAGCCGGGAGATTCAGAATTTATGAAGGGGGAATTGGTTGAGAAATCAAGATTTTTGGAGATGGTGCAAAAACTTAAAAAAGAAAAGAAAGATCCACCGAAAGCGGTTCAAAAAGTTTTGGGTATCACAAGAGCGGCTTTAGCTACAGAAAGCTTTTTGTCTGCTGCATCTTTTCAGGAAACAGCAAGAGTTTTAGTGGATGCCGCTGTTTCAGGTAAAATTGATGAGCTTAGGGGATTAAAAGAGAATGTTATTATTGGAAGACTTATTCCAGCAGGCACTGGAGTTAGAGGTATTCCAAAAGAGGAATTGGAAATTTTAGAAAAACAATTGACAGGCAGTAACAATTCTGATACCATAAATAATGAGGACGAGCAAGATTTGCTATAGAAATTAAATTTATGGAAGATCAAGAATTAAAAAAATATGAAGTTACTCTTTTGCTGAAAGAAGATATTAAGGATAAAATTGAAGCTATTTTATCTAAAAATGGAGCTGTTAATTTAATAACTGGAGAGTTTAAAAAAATTCAATTAGCTTATCCTATAAAAAAGGAAAATTTTGCGTTTATTGGAGATATTACTTTTGAAATTTTGCCTTCAGAAATAAGCAAAATTAGTAACGATTTAAAGGTCGAGAGTTCTGTGCTGAGATATTTAATTACTAAGTTAGAAAATTTGCAGCAAGCGGAAGAAAATAAAAATAAAAATAAACCTTATAGTGGGAGTTATAAAAAAGAAAGGAGAAGTGTTGTTTCCTCATCATCAACAATGCTAACCAATGAAACGTTGGAAAAGCAAATAGAAGAAATTTTAAAATAAAAATATATGAATTTAAATAAAGCATTTATTTTGGGAAATTTGACTAAAGATCCGGATTTAAGGCAAACCCCAGAAGGTCAAGCAGTTTGTACTTTAAGGGTGGCAACAAATAGTTTTTATGTTGATCGAAGTGGTAATAAACAACGAAAAACAGAATTTCATAATGTTGTGCTTTGGGGTAAACAAGCTGAAATAGCAAGTCAGTTTTTAAAAAAGGGTAGTTTAGTATTAGTAGAAGGAAGAATTCAAACTCGCGGTTGGCAGGATAAACAAGGAAATCAAAGAAAAACAACAGAAATTATAGCCGAGAGAATGCAATTAGGGCCAAAAAGAACCGAAAATGTTTTAGAAGATGTTGCAGATGAAAAAATTATAGAGGAAACCGATGTTTTGCCTGAAATTAATTTAGAAGAGTCAGAAATTAAAACAGAAGATATTCCATTTTAAAAATTAAAAATTATGGTAAAGCAACAAAAACAATGTTTTTTTTGTTCGCAAAATGCCTCTTTTATTAATTACAAAGAGGTTGAAATTTTAAAAAGATTTGTGTCAAGTCAGGGGAAGATTATTGATCCAAAACATACCAGTGTTTGTGCTAAACACCAACGAATGCTTGCAAAAGCAATTAAAAAAGCCCGCATTATGGGACTTTTACCATTTGTTAAAAGATAAAAGAGACAAAAAATGGCTTTTGATTTACAATTGTTTAATTTTGTTTATAAGTTAAGTAATTTTTCTTCTATTGTAAATGTTGTTGGTATTTTTTTTGCTAAGTATTTAGCTTATATTTTAGTTTTTATTCTAATTGTGTTTATTTTGAGACAAAAAAATATAAAACAAAAATTTACTTTCTTTTTATATTTTTTATTTGGTGGAATTGTGTCTCGGTTTATTTTTGTTCCTTTTTTAAGATATTTTATTCATCGACCAAGGCCCTTTGAATTTTTAAAGTTTTCTCCTCTTATTTCCGAAAGTGGCTGGTCATTTCCTTCTGGGCATATATCTTTTTTCTTTGCTTTATCTTTTATTTTGCTTGCTTTTAATAAAAAATGGGGGATTTATTTTATGGTTTTTAGTTTATTAATGGGAGTAGCAAGAATTTTTGTTGGAGTTCATTGGCCAACAGATATTTTAGGAGGTATAATTGTTGGATATCTTACATTTTTAATTTTTAAATATTTGTTTTTAAATCGTGATTTAAATTCAAAGACAATACAAATATCTTCAAATTCTAAAAGCAATGTGGGAGAAGTCTAATTTTTCAGTTTTAATTTTAAATTCATAACTTATAATTCAAATTTTTTAGTTACGTGTCAAATCATTTAACTCGGTAAGTAAAACTAATTTTGGCTGGGTTATGAGCAAAGTAGGTGAATTTGGTTTTAATTTTTTCTTTGACTCGACCTTTATGGATTTGTTTTTTTCTTCAGTAAGCTTTGTAAAGATATTCTCTTTTTTAATTAAAACCATTAGGTATTGAATACGGGATTGTATATCCGATCATAATCTTTTGCTTCTTTTAAATCTTCAAGAATTTAACAATAAACTCATTGATTATCTTATTTGGTACAATACTCAAAGAGTTCATTGTGCTTTCAAAAACAAACTATCTCCTGTACAATTTATGATAATGTTTAACCAAAGGTCACAAAACATTAATTTGTCTCAAAAGTCCAAAATAAGGTTGCATTATACAGGTTATTGATATTTTTTTATTTTAGTGGTAAATTATATTAATGTATGATTAATAAAGTTAAATCTTTCTTAGAGGAATCAAAACAGGAATTAAAAAAAGTAAATTGGCCCACAAAGGATGAAACTATAAGATACACATTGTTTGTGATTGGCTTTTCTATTATTTTAGCTGCTTTTTTGGGGATTTTAGATTTTGTTTTTATTCAAGTATTGCAAAATGTTATTTTAAAGTAATAATATGAATGAAATAAGCGAAAAAAAAGAAAAAGCGTGGTATGCTATTCACACTTATTCAGGGCACGAAGATGCTGTTGTTAAATATTTAAAACAACGTATTAATTCTCTTGGAATGAATGATAAAATTTTTGATGTAGTAGTACCGAAAGAAACAAAGATAAAAGTTAAAAATGGAAAAAGATTTGAGGTAGAAGAAAAAATATATCCGGGGTATGTTTTAATTAATATGATATTAGATAATGATTCTTGGTATGTTGTAAGAAATATTCCGCGTGTAATTGGTTTTGTTGGTGTTGATAGTTCTAGGCCAACCCCTCTTTCTCAAAAGGAAGTGGACGAGTTGTTGGCTAAAATGAGGGGCGATAATTTTAAATTTCATATTGATTTGAAAGTAGATGAAATTGTAAGAATTGTTGATGGTCCTTTTAAGGATCAGGAAGGGAAAATAGCTGCGATTGATGAATCAAGAGGGAGAGTTAAGGTGTTGGTTCCGATTTTTGGAAGAGATACAATGGTCGAATTAGATTCATTACAAGTTAGAAAAGTATAAACAAAATTATGGCTAATAAACCAATAAAAGCAGTTTTAAAATTACAGATTAAAGCAGGTGAAGCTAATCCGGCGCCCCCAATTGGCCCTGCTTTAGGACAACATGGAGTAAATATTGGTGCTTTTTGCCAACAATTTAATGATGCTACAAAAGATATGAAGGGGGATATTATACCGGCGGAAATTACTATTTATGAAGATCGCTCGTTTGATTTTAAACTTAAAACTCCGCCAGCGTCTGCTTTACTTAAAAAGGCGGCTGGTATTGAAAAAGGTTCTGGCGAAGCTGGCAAAAAAATAGTTGGCAAGGTTACTAAAGAAGATATTAGGAAAATTGCTGAGAAGAAAATGGTTGATTTAAATGCCCAAGATTTGGAAGCAGCAATGAAAATTATTGAAGGAACAGCAAAAAATATGGGCATTGAAATTATTGATTAATGAAAAAAGGATTGTTTATTGTAGTTGAAGGGATTGACGGAAGCGGGAAAACAACGTTAGTTGAGGGGTTAAGCAGTATTTTTGTTGAAAATGGAATAAATTTTGTTAAAAACTTTGAACCCACAAAAAGTAACGCTTTTGGAATATTAGTTCGTCATTTAATTCATAATGATTTTACTTATGAAAAATTTAAAAGTTTAGAAGAATCAATTAACCAACTTTCTCTTAAAATTTTAAATATTAATTTGTCTTCGGCTTTTTCTAATATTTTTCAAAGTGCTCTTTATAAATTAAAAAATCAAATAGAGTTATTAGAAATAGAATATCAATCGCTATTTATTGCCGATCGTTATTTTGATTTACAAAATACTATTTTACCAGCGCTTCAACAACACAAGATTGTCCTACAGGACAGATTTAATATTTCTTCAGCAGCTTATGCTTTAGGTAGCGCTGGCATTTTACCAGAAGATATTTTTTATTTGGAAAAGGAAGTATTAAAAGATGTTTATTGTATTCCGGATATAAAAATATTTTTAGATTTAAGTCCCCAAAAAGCGTTAGAAAGAATTCAAGCAAGAAGAATGCTTGGTCGTTATGAAACATTGGAAAGATTAAAAAAAATTCGTGATGCCTATTATCAAGTTTTGTCTCTTAAAAAAGATGAAGGTAAAACTTATATTGTAGATGCGTCTTTATCTTCTTCAAGTGTTTTAAAAAATGTTTATAGTTTAATTTTTCCTTCTTCTAAATCTTTATAAATAGTCCCCAAAACACCATTAATAAACTTGGGAGAATTTTGCCCACTATAATTTTTGGCTATTTCTATAGCTTCATTAATAGCTACTTTTGGTGGGACTTCATTTTTGTCTGCAAAAAGTAATTCATAAATACCCAATCGTAAAATATTTTTATCTACAAGGGCAATTTTTTCAAGAGGCCATTCGGGCGCATATTTTTGAATAAGAAAATTAATCTCATTTAAATGATCAATTATACCCTTCATTGTTTTCCAAGCAAATTCGGGTTCATCAACTCCAGTTCCAAAATTTTCCATATTTCTTTCCAAAATTTTTACTAAATCTTCCTTGCGATTGTAAAAGTCCCACTCATAAAGTGATTGTAAAACAATTGTCCTTATCAAATGCCGCGTTGCCATCTTGTTGTAAAAAACCTTTTATTAGTTTCTTTCAGTTTTGTTTTTTTCTTTTTTAGTATAAGTATTGCAAAAAGAACAAATACTATGTGACAACGTAGGACTACCACAATTTGGACATTTAATGATGTTTTTAACTTTTAATTTTAATTGAGAGCGCCTTCTTCCAACTTTTGATTTTGAATGATGTTTTACTGGTACTCCACCCATATCATATTTATATTAAGTTTTTATTTTTAAAATGTCAAACCTTTGTACTGGTCCATATAATATGATATACCCAAGCTCTTAAAAAATATGAAAGGAAAGTATAATGGATGCCATATGACAATTTATGGCGCAATTCTGCCAGGAGCAACTTTTATTGCTTGTTCAGCTTTTCTGGCAGGTAAATTAACTGAGCGGGCAAAGTATAAAATAAAGGTCTTAAGATGTTATTACTTTACAAATTACAAACTTAACAGGTGTATCATATATATCTGAATGTGGACAATTTTATATTATTTGGCTATTAAAAAGTTTTTTACAAGTTTTTTTGCCTCATTTTTATTTTTTATCCAAATTATTCGAGGGTCTTTTTTAAACCACGTTAATTGTCTTTTTGCATATTGATATGTTGCTTGATTGATTTTGTTTTCTAATTCTTTTTTGGTTTTAATTTGTTTTTGAAGATATTGAATTGTATTATAGTAAACAAAACCGAGTTCCTTGATTTTTTGCAGCGATAATTTTTGTTTTAATATAAATATTCCTTCTTTTAATAATCCTTGTCTTAACATTGTCTTTGTTCTTTTTTGAATTTTTGCTTTAAGTTGTTCTTTTGAAATATCAATCCCAATAATTAAAATTTCAGAAGTTAAAGGATGAGATTTTAAAGGAGGAATTTTTTTTAACTTTTTTATAATTTCAATTGCTCGAATTAGTCTTTTTTTATTATTTTGGTCTATATTTTGCAAAAACCGCTTTCCGTATTTTTGGAGAATTTGCACAAGTTCTTCTTTTGATTTTTTTTCCAACATTTTTCTTAATTTTTGATTTGGAGGCACAGGAGGAAAAATAACACCATCAATTATTGCTTGGATATAAAAACCAGTCCCACCGCAAATAATTGGTATTTTATTTTGAGCCCACAATTTTTTAATGATTTTTAAAGTCTTTTTTCGGTATTGGAAAATACTTAACCTTTTGTTTATTTCAAAAAAACCTATTAAATGATGGGGAATTAATTTTAACTCTTTAGCGGTGGGTTGATTTGTGCCAATTTTTAAATTCTTATAAATTTGTCTTGAATCCACAGAAATAATTTCAGCTCCTTTAAAATTTTTTATTTTTTTTTGAATAAAAGAAGCTATCCAAATGGCTAAATTGCTTTTACCGGAGGCGGTAGGGCCCACGATTACTATTATTTTTTTGTGATTATTTTTACACATACTACCAGAACAAATCTAATTGATAAAAAATGAGTTTGTAAGAGAAATTTTTATTTTTTTTCTTGAATTTCCTTTTTAATTTTTTCTACAAATTCTTCTAAATAGTAATTTTGTGTTTCGTTTGTGTGTCTTTTTCTTATACTTAAAGTTTGATTTTGTACTTCTTTGTCTCCTAAGATGAGCAAATAAGGAATTTTTTCCGTTTCAGCTTGCCGAATATTTTTGTTTAAAGTATTGCCAGTTTGGGCAATGTCTGCTCGAATGTTAAAGGTTTTTAAATAATTTAAAATATTTTGCGCATAATTTTGATGTCGATCTGCAATTGGTATAATTCTAACCTGAATGGGTGATAACCAAAGAGGTAAATTACCACCAAAATGTTCTAATAAAATTGCCATAAATCTTTCTGTTGAACCTAAAATTGCTCTATGAATAACAACTGGTCGTTCCTTTTTCCCATTTTTTTCTATATATTCTAAATCAAATCTTTGGGGTAAGTTCATGTCCAATTGAATTGTAGAAAGTTGCCATTCCCTTCCCAATACATCTTTAATCATAAAATCTAATTTAGGCCCATAAAAAGCAGCTTCGCCCACGCCAATTTTATTTTTCCAGCCTCTTTTGTTAATTAATTCTTTTAGTGTTTTTTCAGTATCTTTCCAAATTTTTTTTCCACCAATATATTTTTCTTTATTTTTGGGATCATGAGTTGAAATTCTTACCCAAAAATCATTAAATCCGAAAGTTTTATATGTTTCATCTATCATATCAAGCATTAAGTTAATTTCTTCTTTAATTTGGTAAGGGGTTGCAAAGACATGGCAATCGTCTTGAGTTAAGGAACGCACTCGAGTAAGTCCGGAAAGTTCTCCGCTTTTTTCATAGCGATAAACAGTTGTGGTGGCAGTGTAACGTAGTGGTAAATCTTTATAAGAGTGAATTTCTGTTTTATACAGCATCATAAAATGAGGACAATTCATTGGTTTTAAATAATAATTACCTTCGTTTGTAAGTTTCATTGGAGGATACATTGCATCATATTTATCTAAATGTCCCGAAATTTTATAAAGTTCGCTTTTGGTAATGTGTGGTATCCAAATAGGTACATATCCTTTGTTTTCTTGAAGTTGAATTATAAAATCCTCAATTAAACGTCTTAAAATTGCTCCTTTAGGGTAAAAGAGGGGAAGTCCGCCGCCAACTTCATCTAAGATAGTAAAAAGTTTTAATTCTTTCCCTAATTTACGATGGTCTCTTTTTTTAGCTTCTTCTAAGAAATTTAAATAATTATATAATTCTTCTTTTGTATAAAAAGCAATGCCGTAAATTCTTTGCAATTGAGGATTTTTTTCGCTGCCTTTCCAATAAGCCCCCGCAATTGATTGTAATTGAAAAGTTTCCGGATTAATTTCTTTAGTGTTTTTAATATGTCCTCCACGACATAAATCTATAAAGTAATAATTGTTTTTATTTTTTAATTTTTTATTTTTTAGGCCACCTGTAATGTAGACGGTAATTGGTTGTTTTTCTTTTTGTAAATCTTTTATGAGCTCCAATTTAAATGGTTGGTTTTTAAAAATTTTTTTGGCTTGGGTAGCTGTAATTTTTTTTTGTTTAAAAGGTAATTGAAGCGCAATCCATTCCCGCATTATTTTTTCTAATTCTTTTAAATCTTCGTTGGTTAAAGGACGTGGTAACAAAAAGTCATAGTAAAATCCGTTTTCAATAACTGGTCCAATTCCTAATTTTGCTTTAGGAAATTTTTGGAGTACAGCTGCGGCTAAAAGATGAGCCAAAGAATGTCTTATTTTTTCTATTTTTGAATTATTTTTCATAATAAAATTATTATAATATTTCTATTTGTTTTTTAGAATAGTTTAAAATTATATTTCTTTAACCCTGTCGCAAATAAGTTTGGTTTCTCCGTTTTTCCAGGAAAGACTCCCTTCAACTAATATAACGTTGTTTTCTTTCCAGACGTTTAAAGTATTTTTTAAAACGCTGTTAAAAACGAGCACTTCTATTTTATCATTTAAATCTTCTAAGGTGGCAAAAATCATTGGTTCTCCATTTTTAGTTGTAATTTTTTGTATTTTACTAATTACTCCCGCTAAAATCATTTTTGAAGAATGTTTGTCTTGTGGTGTTAAATCCAAAGCATATCTTACGTTTTTTATTGCTCCATTGTTTTTTATTTTTGATAAATTTCCATTAAGAGGGTGAGATGTAAGATAGAGCCCTAAAAGTTCTTTTTCCCAAGCAAGCATTGTTTTTTCATCAATTGGTTTTACTGGTTTTAATTTTATTTTGGAAAATTGTCTTTCATTAGAAAATAGTAAAGTTTGATTGGAAAGAGAAACCTTTTTTGCGTTTTGATTAAAAGCAATGATGGTTTCTATATTACCTATTAAAACATCGCGAGGAATTTTAAAAGAATCAAAGGCGCCGGCTTTAATTAAGCTTTCCAAAGTTTTTTTATTTAAATCCCTATCTTTAACTCGCAAAAGAAAATCGCTTAAATCCTCATAAGGTCCATGGAGAGTTCTTTCTTCAATGATTTTTTCTACTATATGTTCACCAATGTTTTTAATTGCTGAAAGTCCAAATCTAATGACGTTAGTTGGTAAATTATTTTGGGGAGAAATATCTACAGTAAATTTTTTACCACTAAAATTAATATCAGGTGAAGCTATTTTAAAATTCATCTTTTTTGCATCGTTAATTAAGAAATTAATTCTTTCTGTATCTGTTCCTGAAATATTTAAAAGTGAAACCATAAATTCTATTGGGTAATTTGCTTTTAAGTAAGCTGTTTGGTAACTAATAAGAGCATAACAAGCGGCATGTGATCGATTAAAACCATAGCGGGCAAAAGGTGGAAATAATTCCCAGATTTTTTCAGCTGTTTCTTTTTTAATGCCATTTTTAATCATTCCACTAATTAGTTTTTCTTTTTGTTCTTCAAGTAATTCTTTTATTTTTTTACCAATTGCTTTTCTTAAAGTATCCGCTTCAGCAAGTGAAAATCCTGCCAAATCCCGCGCTATTCTCATCATTTGTTCTTGATAAACTCCAATTCCGTAAGTGCTTTTAAGAATTGGTTCTAATTTAGGATGAAGATAAGTAATTTTTTCCTTACCAAATTTTCTTTTAATGTAAGAAGGAATAAGTTCCATTGGACCGGGTCGGTAAAGGGAAATCATTACAATAATATCTTCTAATTCTGTGGGTTTCAGTTCTTTTAGGTATTTTCTCATACCTGCCGATTCCAGTTGAAAAACCCCAGTTGTTTCTCCATCTTGGAGCAATTTATAGGTTTTTGAATCATCTAATGGTATTTTTTCTATGTCAATTTCTATATTTCTTGTTTCTTTAATTGTTTGCAGGGTTTCTTCAATAATTGTCAGGTTTTTTAATCCTAAAAAATCCATTTTTAAAAGACCCAAGTCTTCTACGCTGTGCATTTCAAATTGAGTAATAATAGCTGAATTTTCTTGAGGGGCTTTTTGAAGAGGCATAAAATTAGTAAGAGGTTCGGGTGCTATTACCACTCCGCAAGCGTGAACTGAAACATGTCTTGCTGTCCCTTCCAGTTTAATTGCGGAATCAATAATTTTTTTTACATCCTGATTAGAGTGATATAAGTTTTTGAGTTCTTCAACACTTTCTAAAGCTTGTTTTAAATCCATATTAAAGGGGATTAATTTAGCAATTTTGTCTCCTAAAGAATAATGGTACCCCATTACTCTCGCTACATCTCTGACCGCTGCCCTTGCCATCATCATTCCAAAAGTTATAATTTGAGCAACTTTTTCTTCTCCATATTTTTCGCGAACATAAGCCAATACTTCATCTCTTCTTTGATCTGTAAAGTCTATATCTATATCCGGCGCTTGTATTCTTTCCGGATTTAAAAATCTTTCAAAAAGAAGTTCATATTTTATAGGATCAAGGGAAGTAATTCCTAAGATGTAAGAAACTATACTACCGGCGGCACTGCCTCTTCCAGGTCCCACTACAATCTTATGTTCTTTTGCCCAGTTTACATAATCCTGCACAATTAAAAAATAATCCGCAAAGTTTGTTTTTTGAATTATTTCTAATTCCTTTTCTATTCTTTCTTTTACTTCATTTGTTATTTTTGGATATTTTTTGGGTGTTCTTTCTGCTACTAATTCTTTTAAGTATTCAAAAGAAGTTTTTTCATTAGGAGTAGGAAATTTTGGAAGAAGAATTTCACCTAATTTTAATTCCAAGTTACATTTTTCGGCAATTTCTCTTGTATTTTCTATTGCTTCTTCAAAATTTTCCATTTTTTTATAAACTTCTTCTGGAGAATAAAAATGTAAGTCAAAGTTTTTGAGTGTCATTCTTTCTTCTTCAGCTAATTTAGAGTTAGTTTGGACTGAAAGGAGTATTTCGTGTTCTTGTTGATCTTCTAAGTTTAAGTAATGACTATCAACGGTTGCTACTAATTTAATATTTAGTTTTTTTCCAAGTTCGCAAATTTTTTTACTAAGCTGGGTATTGTGAGGTTGCACTTCCAAATAAAAATCATCTTGAAAAACTTTTTGATACCAAAGAGCTGTTTTTTCGGCTTCTTCTATTTTCCCGGATAAAATGAGTTTTGATATTTCCCCGGATTGACAACCGGATAAACAAATAATGCCCTCATGATAAGACTGTAAAATTTCCTTATCAATCCGAGGTTTATAATAAAAACCTTCAATATTTGCAATTGTTACTAATTTGATTAAATTTTTCCATCCAATTTGATTCTTAGCAAGCAACACTAAATGATATCTTACCTCATCAATTTTAGGTCTTTTATTTTTGTATCCATTTGGAGCTAAGTACGTTTCTACTCCCAATATTGGTTTAATGTCGGCCGCCTTTGCTTTTTTATAAAACTCAATTGCCCCGTATAAATTGCCGTGATCGGTGATTGCTAAAGCTGACATTTTATACTCTTTAGCTTTAGCAATAAGTTCATCTATTTTTGACAGCCCATCTAAGAGAGAATAATGAGAGTGAGTATGAAGATGAACAAATTCTTTCATAGTGTTAAAATTAATTCATATTAATTTTATGCAAAAGTTAAAAGCAAAACAACCCTTAAAAAAGCCTTTATTTATAATTGGAATTGACGAGGTAGGAAGAGGATCGCTTGCCGGACCTTTAGTTGTATGTGCGGTAGCATTAAAACCAAAAGCAAAAATTAGAAACTTTTTACCCCAAATTCCTTTTAGAGATTCAAAAAAATTAACTCCTTTTTTTAGGATAAAATGGTTTCAAAAAATAAAAGAAAAAAGTATACCTTTTGTTTTTACAAGCGTTACCCCTAAAGTAATCGATAAAATTAATGTTTCTTCGGCGGCTAACTTAGCTGCTTTAAGAAGTTTAAAAAAATTAGAAAAAAAATATAAAATTCCAATAAGGAAGTCTTTAATTTTACTGGACGGGGGATTAAAAGTAAAAAATGGTGTAAGTGTTATTAAAGGAGATGAAAATATTCCAGCCATTAAAATTGCTTCAATTTTAGCTAAAGTTAAAAGAGATCAATTAATGAAAAAAAAATCTAAAAATTACCCCCAATATTATTTTGAAAAAAATAAAGGATATGGAACAAATGTTCACATTACAATGATTAAAAAATACGGGTTGACACCACTTCATCGAAAAACATTTTGCAAGTTTATTATGTAAAAATCCTTTAAAGGATTTTTATAAATTATTTTATTAAATCTAAATTCCCGTTTAAAACTTCTTCCACTTTGCTAATTTTCAATCCGGTTCTATGGTCTTTAACTTGCTTGTAGGGATGTAAAATATAGGAACGTATTTCATGTCCCCATTCGGGTTCAACTTTTACCTTTAGTTTTTCAATTGTTTCTTTGTCTTGTTCTTTTAAAATTTTTGCTAATTTTGCTTTTAAAAGCAAAAGAGCGCGTTCTCTATTTCTCATTTGCGATCTTTCTATTTGGGAGGAAGCAACTATTCCTGTGGGGAGGTGCACAATTCGGACGGCTGTTTCAACTTTATTAACATTTTGACCTCCTGGGCCGCTGGAACGTAAAAATTCTATTTTTAAATCTTTTTCCGGAATTTGAATAGTTTTAGCGTCTTTTTCAGAAATAGCAGGAAGCACTTCTACCAAAGCAAACGATGTATGTCTTAGTTTTTTGCTGTCAAAAGGAGAAATTCTAATTAGTCGATGAACACCCGCTTCATCTTTTAGTTTTTCGTAAGCCTTTTCGTTTTGAATGCTTAAAGTGTTTTCATTGAGATAATAACATTGCCAGTGATTTTTTAAGCAATATTTAAAGTACATTTCTAAAAGCATTTTTGACCAATCTTTAGCATCCATTCCGCCGACTCCCGGGTAAACTGACAAATAAATTTCGCTATAACTGATTTTATTTTCCATTTTTAAGTTTATTAATAATTTAAAGCGATTAAATTTGGATAAATTTTGAGCCGGAGAGAGGAGTCGAACCTCCAACCTCTGCTTTACGAAAGCATTGCTCTGCCATTGAGCTACTCCGGCTCTAATTTTTTGGTAAGCCATAAGCGGGATTCTGTATCCTCCCCAACAGGGGATTAAGCGACAATTTATCTGGGCCTTTGATTGCTCGCAGGCTCAAGCGGTACTTCCCGCCCCACTTTTTGCGACCAAAAATATTTTAATTTTGAAGATTTTAAAGTATAGAAAATCTTTTTTAAACAATTTGGAATCAAAAAGTGGGGCGGGACGCGACCTTGCACCCCGTAAGGATTTAGCCGTTTCACTCCTTAAGTTACCTTAAGGACTCATCCTTAAAATTAGGATGTTAAGATTCTTTCGAACCTTAACGTCTCTGTTCGCACCTCTTGGCTTTCGCCAGGCGGTTTTTCACCGCTACGTTGCTTTTTAAAAAGCAGGTGTCCCGATTTTCCTCTCTAATTTAAAAACTAGAGCTGTCGCTTGGCTTACCCTTAAACAAATATAACACAAAATTAAAGTAAAATCAATTTTAATTTTTTAAATTTGAGAATTAAATTCAGGTTTTCTTCCTTCTTTTTGAATTTGGATTAGCTTTAATTTTTTATTTATAATTTTTGCCTTTAAGAGTTTAATTCTTTTTCCATTTTTTATAGTCCAAACTCCCGGTTCAGGATTTAAAGCTCTAATTTTTCTATCAATATTTATAGCCTCATTTCCCCCATTTTCTATAGCTTTTTTTAAATCTTCTTCCTTAATAAAAGCATCTTCTAAAGTGAATTTTTTAGTATAAGTTGCTATTTTTTCATTTTGAGGAACTGGTATGATTTGTTGGGTTAAAAATTTAGGAATGATTTCTAAAACTAAATTTGCAGAAATTTCAGCTAATTTATTATGAAGAGCCTGATAAGTAATTTCTTCTAAGTTTTCTTCATTATTACTTATTTTTTTTTGAATTAATATTGGGCCATGGTCAATTTTTTCATCCATTAAAAATAAAGTAACACCAGTTTCTTTTTCACCACTTAAAATGAATGATTGAATTGGGGTTGGCCCGCGATATTTTGGTAAAAGAGAAGGATGGACAACAATAATTCCAAGAGAAAATAAATTTATAATTTTAGGAGGTATAATTTTACCGTAAGAAGCTAAAATGCCAAAATTGTATTTGTCTTCTTTTGGATTTTCCAAACTTAAATTTTCCGGCTGCCAAATTTTTAATTTGTTTTGTGTAGCTATAACCTTGACAGGAGAGGAAAAAAGAATTTTTTTTCTACCAGCTGGTTTGTCTGGATTGGTAACTACCAAAGAAGGTAAAAAATTGTTTTGAATAAATTTTTCTAAAATAATGGCTGCAAAATTAGAGGTGCCAAAAAAAACCCATTTCATATAAATAATTTTAAATTTTATATTGGTTCTCTTGTTCTAAATTACCAATGTTATAGAGACTTTTTGCTTTATCAATAAATAAAATGCCATTTAAATGATCGACTTCATGCTGAAAAACTCTTGCCAAAAGATCCCAAGCTTTTATTTTAAGATTTTTACCAGAAATATCTTGGCCGCTTAAAATAATTTTATAAGCTCTTTCTACTGTTCCAAAGGTTTGGGGAACACTTAAACAACCTTCTTCTAATTCATCTTTTTCATTTGAGATTTTTGTAATTTCAGGATTAAAAACAGCATAAAATTTAAAGTGACCATTTGAATCAGGAACTTGAGCAACAAATATTCTATATGGTAATCCTATTTGATTAGCGCTAAGCCCAATTCCATTGGCTGCTTGCATAATTTTTCTCATTTTTTTAATTAAATTCCTGATTTCTTCTCGGCTGAATTTTTTAAAATCAAAAGGTTTAGTTTTTTCACGAAGAAATTTTTCTTCTTTTTTGTCGCTAATTTCTAAAATTTTTTGGGAAATATCTAACATTTATTTTTATTGTTTTTTTTAGGACCGAATAAAACACGCATAAAATACCCTCCTTTGTTTTTAATGTTTTTCATTTCTGCAATTCGTTTTGCTAAACTTAATAATTCTTGTTTGTCTTTTTCTTTTGCTAATTTAATGTATAAAGATTTATGTTTTTCATCTTCTAATAATTGGGCCAATTGCAACCCAATTTCTTGAAATTCACGACTAATTTTGTTTTTTTGACTTCTTTTTTTTAATTTTAAAAGATAATCCTCAAAAAGGGTCATTTTAAAAAAATTATAACATTAAAAGTTTTTTTTGTCATACTTTAGAGGTTTTAAAAATAGGAATTTAACAAATGCATAATGCAAGATACATCTTGGACTCCACAAGACCATAATCTTATGGAGTTTTTAATCATATTCATTGTAAATATATTGGAAACAAACCAGAAGAATTCATTAATCATAATCTTTTTCTTCTTTTAAATCTTCAAGAATTTAACAATAAACTCATTGATTATCTTATTTGGTACAATATTCAAAGAGTTCATTGTGCTTTCAAAAACAAACTATCTCCTGTACAATTTATGATAATGTTTAACCAAAGGTCACAAAACATTAATTTGTCTCAAAAGTTCAAAATAGGGTTGGATTATACATAAATTTGAAAAAAAACTTATTTGGTGCAATAATAATATGAAATTATTATGAAAAATAAAATTCTTTTTATATTTTTGGGTTTGGTTTTAATTTTAGCTGTTTTTTTGTTAGGGATAAATATTGGTCAAAGGAACAGAATAGATTTTTTTTACACATTACCCGCAAAAGCTCAAAATAGTGAACTTTTAAAAGCTGATTTTTCTTTATTTTGGGATGCTTTAAAAGTAGTAAAAGACAAATACTATAATCCACAAGTGGTGAATGATCAAAATATAATATATGGTGCAATTAACGGAGCGCTGGGTTCTTTAAATGATCCCTATACTGTGTTTTTTAATCCTGAAGAATCTAAAAAATTTAATCAAGATTTAAGTGGTAGTTTTGGAGGAATCGGAGCAGAGTTGGGGATGAAAAATAATCAATTAGTGATTATTGCTCCGCTTAAAAACACTCCTGCAGAAAAAGCTGGCTTGAAGGCAGGAGATCAAATAGTAAAAATTAATGATTCTTTTACCACAAATATTACTGTTGACCAAGCTGTAAAATTAATTAGAGGAGAAGTAGGTACGAAAGTAAGTTTAGATATTTTAAGAAATGGTTGGGAAACTCCAAAAACATTTACTATAGTAAGGGAGCTAATAAAAATTCCCACGTTGGATTGGAAAATGTTAAATAATAACATTGCTTATGTGGCGCTTTATAATTTTTATAGCAATGCTTCTAATGATTTCTTTGATGCTATGTTTCAAATTTTATTAAAAAATCCAAAAGGATTGGTTTTAGATTTAAGGAACAATCCCGGTGGTTTTTTGGATATTGCTACTAATATTGCAGGATGGTTTGTGGAAAGGGGAAAGGTAGTGGTAATAGAGAAAGGCAGAAATAACTACACACAAAAGTTGTATGCTTTTGGCAACGAAGCTCTTTTAAATGTACCTACAGTTGTTTTAGTAAATAATGGCACAGCTTCCGCTGCTGAAATTTTAGCCGGTGCTTTACGAGATATCCGAAAAATTAAGATTGTGGGAGAGCAAACTTTTGGCAAGGGGAGTGTTCAAGAAATAGAAAATCTTGCCGGTGGGGCTTCTTTAAAAATAACCATAGCTGAATGGTTAACTCCAAATGGAAATGTTATAAATAAAACAGGTTTAAAGCCTGATTATGAAGTTAAAATAGATGAAAAGGATGTCAAAAACAATAAAGATCCTCAGTTAGAAAAAGCGGTGGAAGTATTACTGCAATCAAAAAATTAATAACAATTAAAAAATTAATAAAATGAAGATTATTTTGCTTCAAGATATAAAGAATGTAGGGGAAAAGTATGAGGTAAAAAATGTTGCGGATGGTTACGCTCGTAATTTTCTTTTACCGCGCAATCTTGCTCTTATTGCCACCTCTGAGAATTTAAAGAAAATAAATAAAATAAAAGAAATTGAAGAAAAGAAACACAATGAATTAATAAAATTTTTAAAGGAAACTGCAGATCAAATTTCTAAAATAAAGTTAAAATTTTATCTAAAAAGTGGGGAAAATGGAGAAATTTTTGGAGCTATAAACAAAAAAGATGTAGAAGAAGCTCTTTTTCAAAAGTTTAATAGGAAATTTGTGGTTGAAATGGAAAAATTGAAATCTTTTGGAGAGTTTAAAGTAAAAGTAAAGCTTGGGGAAAATATAGAAACATTTATTACAATTGAAATTATTCCTCAATCACATTAACCACCTTGATTTTTTTTATACTTCCATCAAAATTTGTTTTTCTTTTAGAAACAAATTTTACAACCCCAGCTTTAATTGCGTAAAGCGTGTCGTCTTTTCCTTTTTTTACATTTATTCCCGGGTAATATTTAGTTCCTCTTTGACGAATAATAATATCTCCTACTTTTGCTTTTTGACCATCAAAAAGTTTAACTCCGAGGCGTTTTGCTTCTGATTCTCTTCCTAATTTTGTAGAACCTTTTGCTTTTGTATGGGCCATATTTTTGACTTTTTTGACTTTAGATAATTTATATAATATTATATTTTTATAAATTTAATGTCAATATTTCTTGCTAGAATTAAAAATTGGTTGATTGAGAAAAAGGGGTGGATTATATTATTTTTATTGCTTATCACTATTTTAATGGTGAGTTTTTCAGCTGGTTATTTTTTGGGTAAAAATACTAACCAACATCCAATAATTATTAATAAAAATAGTGCAAATTTAAAATAAATAAGAATTTATTTATTGAATAAAATTTTTTAGAGGAGGGGAGATGACAATTTCTAGTTTTTTAGATATAATTTTATTATGCCAGTAAGAGTAAGATTTGCTCCGTCACCAACGGGATTTTTGAGTTTGGGGAATGTAAGAACCGCATTGTTTAACTATATTTTTGCAAAACATGAGGGTGGAAAATTTTTGGTGAGGATAGAAGATACGGATAAAGAGCGTTCAAAGAAAGAATATGAAGAAGATATTTTGAACGGTTTAAAGTGGTTAGGTTTAAATTGGGATGAAGAAATAGTGCGTCAAAGCGCGCGGTTAGATATTTACGAAAGTTATTTGAGAAAATTAATAGAAGAAAAAAAGGCTTATTATTGTTTTTGTACTCCGGAAGAATTAGAAGCAGAAAGACAAGCCCAACTTTCTCAGGGCCTTTTACCTAAGTATTCGGGTAAATGCAAGAATATTCCATTAGAAGAAGCAAAACAAAAAGCTGAAAAAGAAAATTATGTAATTAGGTTTAAAATGCCTTCCTATGAGGTTACTTTTAATGATTTAGTAAGAGGGAAAATAACTTTTAATTTGGATTTACTTGGGGATGTAATTATTGCAAAAAACTTAAGATCCCCACTTTATAATTTTGCAGTAGTAATAGATGATCATGAAATGAATATTTCTCATGTTATCAGGGGCGAGGATCATATTTCTAACACCCAAATTCAAATAGCCCTTTATCAAGCTTTTGGATGGGAAGAACCGCTATTTGCACATTTGCCTTTAATTTTGGGACCCGACAGAAAAAAATTGTCAAAAAGGTATCTTGATGCTTCTTTGGCTGATTTTAAAAATTTTGGGTATTTAAAGGAATCTTTGATAAATTTTTTGGTACTTTTAGGATGGCATCCAACAGTAGATAGAGAAATTGTTAGTTTAGAAGAAGCAATTAAAGATTTTAATTTTAAAAAAGTTCAAAAAAGTGGCGCTGTTTTTAATCGTGAAAAGCTTGATTGGTTAAATAACTATTATATTAAAAATCTTTCTTTAGAAGTTCTTATTAACAGGTTAATGAATTTTCTTCCAACCAAGTTAATTGGCAGTGATAATGAAAAAATTGCAAAAGCTTTGGAGATTACAAGAGAAAGAATGAAAACGCTTAAAGATTTTGAAAACGTGGCTGGTTTTTTGTTTGAAATAAAAAATTATAAACCAGAACTTTTAATTTGGGGAAGTACCCCGCTTGCGGTTATTAAAGATAATTTAAGTTTTGTTGCTAATGTTATTAAAGGTATTCCTAATCATGAATTATGGACAAGAGAAAATATACAAAAATACATTATGTCTGTTGCCGAAGCAAGGGGTAGGGGAGAGGTGCTTTGGCCTTTAAGAGTTGCTCTTTCTGGAGAAGAAAATTCTCCCGGACCGGTAGAAATACTTTATGTTTTAGGCAAAGAAGAGTCTTTACAAAGAATTGAAATTGCTCTTTCAAAAATAGATGAAATTAAGAAATAAATTTTTTCAACAGCAATATGAATTTGTTAAGAAGAAAATATAAAATTTTAAATTTTTTTATCTTTTTTTTATTGGTCAGCATTCAGATTGTTTTTGTAAAAAATGGCTGTTTTTCAGAGTTATGTGTAAGTTTTGCAACATCTTCAAATGTGATGACAAATAGTAGTGAAAATAATTTACAGGAAATTATTCGACAGAAAACTGAAGAACTTCAGCAGTTTCAAAAACAACGCCAGTTACTTCAAGACAAACTCAATTTTTTAAGTTCATCAAAAAATTCATTAAGTAAGGAAATACAAACCTTGACTTATCAAATTTCTCAGTTGGATTTACAAATTAAAGCTAATAGGCTTATTACTGAAAAGTTAGAGTTAGAAATTAAAAATTCTACCCAAGATATTCAAGAAATAGAACAGCAAATTGCTAATACTAAAGAAGCAATTAATAAGTTAATGTTGGAACTTCAACAAAAAAATGACCAGTCATTACTTTTTATCGTTTTAAGTGAGGATACCTTTTCCAATGTTTTTAATGAGGTAAGTACAGCTTATTTACTTAATAAAGAACTTTTGAAAAATATTGAAAATCTTTCTTCATTAGAAAAATTGCTGATGGAAAAAATTAATGAAACTAATAAAAAGAAAAATCAAAAACAAATAGAAAGCATTAATTTAATTAATATTCAAAATATTTTACAAAATCAAAAAGAAACAAAAGATTATCTTTTAAGTCAGACAAAAAATCAGGAAAAGATTTACAAAGAGGAATTGGAAAAATTAGAAGAACAGCAATTAGCAATTTCCCAAACTATTGAAAAAATTGAATCTCAATTACGCGCAAATTTTAATTTTGATCTTTTATCAAAAGTTGCAAAGGAAATTTTTACTTTTCCCGTGCCGCTCGAAACTTTAAATATTACTCAAGCCTATGGTTACACTAAATTTGCTGAAAGAGCGTACCGAAATAATTTTCATACAGGTGTGGATTTTGGTGTTCCAATTGGGACTCCTATTTATGCAGCAGCAGATGGGGTTGTTGTAAGAGTTGATAATAATGATAGAGGAATTAGTCGTTTTCTAAGGTATCAGTACGGGAAGTATATTCTTATCAAGCATAACAATAACTTAACGACTCTTTATGCTCATCTTTCAAAACAAATTGTAAAAGAAGGCAATGTGGTAAACAAAGGGCAGTTAATAGGTTATTCTGGGACAACAGGGTATTCTTTTGGACCACATTTGCATTTTGGAGTTTATTATGGCCCTGAGTTGGAGTTAAAATCTATTCATCCTGCAAGCGGTTTAATACCTGTTGGGGTAACAGTTGATCCAATGTTATATTTGCCTGCTCTATAATTTTTAGTAATAATAAATTATAATTGTAAAAGTATGAGAAAAATTAAAATTGTTTTTTCTTTTTGCGTTTTATTTCTTTTCTTTTTATTTTTTTTAGAAGTAAACGCCCAAGTTGGTAAAACTGATAATTTAATTGATTTTCAAAATTTCCAAAGAGATGAAAATGATAGAAATATTACAATAGAGCCATTACAAAAACTTTGGAGTCTTTTAAAAGATATAAAATTGTATTCTCCTCACATAGAAACTGGTTTTTGGGGGGGTATTTTAAATTTCTTTGGTATTACTTTTAGCAATAACAATAATGAAAATAACGCGACATTTGAACCAGATAAATTAAATACAAATCTTAGTCTTTGGTGGGGGAAAATTAATAATTGGTTTAAAATCAATATCGGGGTAACTTTAGGACAAATTATAAAAGTTGCTTTGGAAATTGTTATTTGGATATGGCAAATGATTATTGGTCTTTTAAAAAATATTTTGCAAGTACTTTGATTTAAGATAGAATCTTTAATATATTGTCGTAAAAGGTATATTGTGCGACATTATATTATATTTCCCTTTTTGTCTTAAGTAAGCAAGTTTTAATTAAGTTAAAAATAAGGAAACTATTATATAATAATTTGTTTTACTTAAAATTTTTTAGATAAATTAATTTTAAAAGCTAAATGAAACTTTTTTGAACCATACTTCTTTATAGTTTGTTTTTATAGACCTTCCCCTATTCAAAGTAATTATTCAAAGTAATATAGTAAAAGATATTGATTAAAAACAAGAACTCTATAAGAATTTTAAAGAATTTTAACCACAAACAATAAATAATATCTTAAAAATAAAAATGTTGTTTTGAAGGATTTTTAGTTTTAATAAAACTTAAAATATCTTGAGCTATAGCTAAAGCCGCATCTTTTTTGGAAAACTGAATAGCTGCGTTGCACATTGTTTCATATTTAGATGGATTATTTAAAATTTCATTTGCTTTTAGAATAAAAGTTGAAAATTTCAAATTTTCTTCTTCTAGCACAATAGCCGCTCCGTTTTGAGCATAATAATAAGCATTTAGTTTTTGATGATTTTGTGCTGATTGAGGAAGAGGAATAAGAAAGGAAGGTTTCCCAAAAAAAGCTATTTCAAAAATTGCTCCGGCGCCAGCGCGAGAAAGAACAAGATCTGCGGCTGATAATACTAAAGCCATATTTTTGCTGTTTAAAAACCCTTCTATTTTATATCTACTGGCCATCAAAGAACTTATTTCTTTCTTTAGATTGTCTACTATCAATTTTGTTTCTTCTAAATTATTTTTTCCTACCTGATGAAAAACTTGAAAGTGGTTTAATAAATTTTCAAAATTGTCAAATATAAATTGGTTTAAATGTTGAGCACCTTGTGAACCTCCTAAAACAACTAAAACAGGAAGATTTTTTTTAAATCCCAACGATTTTTTTGCTTCACTTTGAGTGATTTTATTTTTAATTATTTCACTTCTGAGGGGGTTGCCAGTTAGTGATGTCTTTTCTTTATTTTTTAAATAGTTTTTTGTTTCTTCAAAGGATATTTCTATTTTTTTAACAAAATGTTGGGAAAAAGAAGTTGTAAAACTTGGCATAGCATCGGATTCATGAATAATTATTGGAATCATATAAAAGTAACCGGCTAGTAAAACCGGCAAAGAACCCGGGCCTCCTTTTGAAAAAATAACGTCAGGCATAATAAAATAAAGTTTAATTAAAGCTTCTATTAAACCAATTAAAAATTTTGGTATTTCTAAAAAATTTGCTAGTGAAAAATAGCGTCTCATTTTGGAAGGCAAAATATGGATTGTTTTTATATCCAACTGTTTTAGTTCGTTAGTATATTGGTCATTTGGTCCACAATAAATTAGTTCAATATCTTCGTCTTTAATGATTTCTTTTAGTTTTTCTGCAACTGCAAGTAAAGGGTAAAAATGCCCTCCACTCCCCCCACCTGTTAAAAGTATTTTAGCCATAATTTTTATTTTATTGTTTTTTTAAACTTTTCTCAACTTTTTAAAGATATGTTAAATATTATTCCACTCATTGTTAAAAGAGTTGCCAACGATGTTCCACCATAGCTTATAAATGGCAATGGAATTCCTGTTGGAGGTAGAATTCCTGAAATTGATGCAATATGAATAGCGGCTTGAAATCCAATAATAGAAACGCTTCCTATAACAAAAAAACGACCAAATGGATCTTCTGTGCGTTTGGCTATTTTAATACCACTCCAAACCAGTAAAATAAACATAAGTATAACAAAAACAGACCCAATAAAACCCAACTCCTCCCCTATTACAGCAAAAATAGAATCGCCCATTGGTTCTGGAAGATAAAAAATTTTAGTTGTTGATTTTCCATATCCAACACCCCACAGACCTCCATTTCCCAGCGCCATTAGCATTTGGTTTAAATGATAATTTTTTCCTAAGATATCGTTTTGTGGATGTAAAAAATTAAGAATTCTATCAAATCTGTAAGGAGTTGTAAGTACAAGTAATATGAAAATTAAAAGCATAATTAAAAAAGAAAAAGCTAATGATTTTAAATTAGCCCCAGCCGTTAAGTACATTACTAAAGTTGCCAAAACCATTAAAAGTGCTGTAGTTGTAGCGGGTTGTAGAAAGATTGGAAAAGTTACCAGTATTAAAATGATTAAAAAAGGTAAGGTACTTTCTGAGAAGTTTTTTTGTTTTTTGTAGTTTTTGCTTAACCATGAAGACATATAAATAATTAAAGATAACTTGAGTATTTCTGCTGGTTGAAAACTAAATCCAAAAATGTTAACCCATCTTTGAGCGCCATAAGCTTTTATTCCAAGCGGAGTAAACACCAAAAGGAGAAAAATAATACTAATAATTAGAAAATATAAACTAATTTTTTTCCAAAATTTGTAGTTAACAAAAAAACCAAACAAAAATCCCAAAAAACCCGGTAGGATTCCGGAAATTAACTGATGTTTTAAATAGTAAAAACTATCTCCGTATTTTATTTTACCTAAATCAGACGAGGCAGATGTAAGCATAGCAAGACCAAAGGCAACTAATATAATCACAATGATTAAGAAAGTATAATCAATTTTAGAATATCTAATAAATTTAAATTTTTTTTTCATAAGAATTACGTTTCAAATTTAGTTTGTAAAGATTTGCCTGGTAGATTGTTTTCAATTTTACCTTCTTTTAGAACCAATTTTCCATTTATAAATACGTAATAAGGATAATAGTCTTTAAAAATAACTAAATCTGCATAATACCCTTCTTTAATTTCCCCTCGTTTGTAGAGATTAAATTTTTTAGCAGGTATTGAAGTTAATTTAGAAATCATTTTTCCCGAGGATAAAATTTTTTTAAAGATTAAAGAATTATCTTCATAAAGTGAGTAGTAATCTAAACTTAAGATACTTTTCTGGTGGTTTATAAAAAAATTTAAAACATCTTCGTTAACATTTGGAATAATAACAGCCCCCCGCATTTTACTTAAAATTGCAATTTTTAAAAACATTTCATTAATACTAAGATTATAGTTATTAGCAATATTTCTTAATAATTTTCCGTTAAAGAAATTTAAAGGTTTTGGTAAGTCAATTATTACAGCGTCTTTTAAAAGTTGTTCATTTATAGATTCTAATACACGCTTATAAAAAGAACTGTTTTCTCTTAGAGAAAAGATTGATTGAATGTTTTTATCAATTGCCCATTGTGGAAATATATTTATTAAACTTGTTTTTGCTAAGGGTTCAGGAAAAATATCAAAATGTATGTTTTGTTGGTTAGAAATTTCATCTAAATTTTTAGCTATTTTTAAAAGTCCTTCGGTTTGATTTTGAGTTGGTTGTAAGTGACCAATTTCTATATTTAAAGAATGATTATTTAAACAATTAAACAATTTTTCCCAAGAAAGTAAAAGTTTGTCATTATTTAAATGAAAGGATATGACTTTATGTTTTAGTGAGGAAAAATTAATTATTTTATTAATTTCTTCGTAATGAACAGATGAAAGATAAGGTTGGGATAAATCAAAAGCAATTCCCAAAGCGCCTTCTTTTAAATTTTCTTTGATAATTCTACTTAAACTTTCTATTTCTCCTAAAGTTAAATCCCCTTCTCTTTTAAAGGTAAAAATATTTCTTAAGGTTGCATAACCTAAATAAAATCCAAAATTAATACCGCTGATTTTATTTTCTAAAAATCCAATCATCTCACCAAAAGAATTCCACCCAGCATTAATTTTAGAGTCCAATGGAGTAATTTCATTTAGAAAATAACGTGTTCCTGCAAATAAAGGAGCTAAAGAAATTCCATCCGATCCAAAAATAACGCTTGTAATTCCTCTTTTTATATAAAAACTACCCGCTGGATTTTGAAAAATACTTTGTGGAGACAAAACTGTTCCGTTAACTTCAATAAATCCAGGTGTGACAATAGTATTAGTGATATCTAAGGTATTAATTTTTTTCTTATCAAACGAAGGATTAAGATTAATTATTTTATCTCCCTTAATTAGAATATCTTTTTTTTCTAATTTTTCTTTTCCTTCTTCGTATACCAACCCCCCCTTTAAGAGTAAATAGTCCATACTATAATTTTAAGCAAATTTATCAAGAAAGAAAATTACAAGGCCTACTATTGCAACTACACTGTTTATAATCCAAAATCTCATTGTAATTTGACTTTCTGGCCAGCCCTTACCTTGAAAATGATGATGAATTGGAGTTGAAAGAAAAATTTTTTTGTGATATATCTTTTTGCTAATTGTTTGAATAATAACAGAAAGAGATTCAATTACTAAAATAAATCCAAAAAATGGTAGGAAAAATTCAGTATTGGTGAGCATTGCAACAATACCCAATGTGATACCTAAAGACATTGAACCAGTGTCTCCCATAAAAAATTTTGCCGGATAAATATTAAACCACAAAAAAGCCAAAAGTCCTCCCAGTAAAGAAGCAATCATAGCGGCTAGGTTATATTTATGCATTATAAAAGCAGCTATAGTAAGAGCTCCAAAAGCAAAAAGAAGAATCCCCCCAACTAACCCGTCTAATCCATCTGTTTCATTTGTTGAAAAAGCGGTAGCTACAATAACAAAAATAAAGAAAATAAAGTACCAAAAACCAAAGTCTACATTGCCTATAAAAGGAATGTAAACGGTATGCCATCCTAATTTAAAGTAAAACCAACTTGCAGCTAAAATAGAAATTCCTGTATAAAGAATTATTTTTATACGCATATTTAATCCCCCACCGTGCGGTCCTTTCCCTAAAATACCCAACACATCGTCAAACATTCCTATAATTGCTCCTAAGAATAAAACAGTAAGAGGTATATAAGTTTCCTCTCGACTAATGAAGTTAAGATAACCAAAAAAGCCGTTAAAAAAGTGGTTAAGAATATCAAAAAGTAAACTTAAAAAAATAGTAGTTGCCCAAATAACAATACCCCCCATTGTTGGGGTGTTGCTTTTGTCTTTGTGAAACTGATAAAAAACAGGAGCCGTTTTTTCGTCTCTGATATTTTTCTTTCTTAAATTAAATTTTTGTAAAAAATTAAAAATAAAAGGTGTAAAAAGTAAAGCTACTAAAAAAGAAATTGTAAAAATAGTTAAAATTTTTATTCCGTTAAAAATAGTCATAATTAAATTTAAATTAATTATAAAGCTTTTTTAAAAAAAATTAAAATTGGTATGCACTATTTATCCAGTTTAATAAAGTATTTAAATCTCTAAGGCGATCTTTGCTGCCTAAAATTACTATTCCTAATTTTTCTGTTTTAAATTGTAAAATAGCAACTAAATTTTCTTTAGCTTGAGGAGAAGTACCCGTTTTTCCTCCCAAAAAATCAGTACGTTCGTTTAAGGGATTAATATTTTCAATTATGTTTATTCTTGTTGAATTTAATGGTTGAAAAGCTAAATTAGAAATTCTTGTCCAAGTAAAAATTTGCGGATACTTTTCTAAAATATATTTTAAAAGAATAAGCATATCAGAAGGCGTTCCTGAATTTCTATCATCTAATCCAGAAGCATCATAGATAGTGGTTTGACTCATCCCAATTTTTGATGTTAATAATTTTACTAAACTTAAAAATTTTTCTTGACCAAAATATTCTTTTAGAGATTCCGCTGCTCTATTGGAAGAGGCCATTAACATAATTTTTAAAAGGTCTGAGGCTTTGTAAATTTCTCCGGTAGTTAACTTACCTCTCCCATCCTCAACATTTTCAGTAGAAGAGGTAATGGTAATTGGCGTTTGTTCTATATTTTTTATATTTTCTAAAACAACAACGGCTGTAATAAGTTTGGTTAAAGATGCAAGTGGCCATTCTGTATATATGTTTTTTTTATAAAGAAAAGATTGAGTATCAAGGACTTGAATAATAATACCCTGCGATTGAGTTTCTGGATCAAGAACATTTAAATTGCGTTGATAAGTTTTATTAGGGATTTGAAAAGCGCTGATAGAATTATCTTTATAATTTGAAATGTTTTGAAATGTATTTCTCAAAATGCTATCTTTGCTAAATAATGGAAAGAAAAAACTAATTAAAAAAATTACAAAAATAATTATTCCAAGAAAAATAAAAATCTTTCTTTGCATAATATTTAGTTAATTAATTCTTGATTTTGGTTGGGATTTTCAGAATTATTTTCGGTTTCTTGAGTTATCTTTAATTCAAATTTACTTAAAATTTTACTATACTTTTCATACTCGGGTAAATCAAATACAGTTGTAACTCCTAAATGTTTCAAAAAATTTCCAGTAATAGTATATTCATAAGTATTTTTTTTGTCTTTTTGCAGTTTTCTTTCTATTAATCCTCTAATTAACAAATTTCTTAAAATAAAAGTGGAATTAACACCTCTTATGTAGTCAATTTGAGCCCTTGTAACTGGTCCTAAATAAGCTATAATAGCAAGAGTTTCTAAAGCGGCGGGAGTAAGTTCATCTTTAAATTCATCGGAAATTATTTTTTTTATTAAAAAGTTAAATTGTGGTTTAGTAACCAATTCAACTTTGTTATTGTAGTAAATAATTTGTAATCCACTTGTTTGATTGTTTTGTAACTCTTCTTCTAATTTTTTAATTAAAATTTTTACATTTTCTTCTTTTTCTTCCAAAAAATCTGAAATTTTTTCTATTGTAAGAGGTTCTCCGTAGTAAAATAATAAAGCTTCTAAGGCAGCAATTTTTTCGTTTTGATTTGAAAATTGATTTGAAAAGTTGGATGTTCCCATAATTGTTATTAAATCTTTTTAATAATAACTTCAGAAAAATTTTTTTCTTGTTGGACTTCTATTAATTGTTGTTTAATAAGATGCAAAATTGCAAGGAATAAAACAATTATTTCTTTTTTTTCTCCATGATGCAATTCTTTAAATTTTTTAGGCTCTTTTGTTAATTGAGCAAAAACTTCTTCTATCTTTTTCTTTAAATTAATAATTTCCCCTTTTATTTGAATAACAGGTCTAAAAATTTTTTCAAGTTCGCTAATGAGATTTTTTAATCCGTTTAATAAATCATTGGTTGTAAATTTTTGAGGGGGGTAAAAAAAACTCCCCTCCCCACTTAAAAACTCTCTAGAAAACATTAAAGGTTGATCATACCACATTTTTTTTAAATAGTTTTTAGCGGTTTTAAATTCCTGATAAATTTTTAGTCTTTCTTCCAGATTTATTATTTCTTTTTCTTCTTCTTCGGATAAGGTAATTGATGGTAATATAAATTTTGATTTAATTAGCAATAACTTTGAAGCAACTGTTAGAAAGTCAGCAATTACATTATTACTTACTTTTTCCTTTTCTAATTTTTCCAAGTATTTAAAAAATCCTTCTGTTACTTTAGCCAGATTTACTAAAGTTATTTCGAGCTGTTTTTCTTCTATTAATTCTAAGAGTTTTTCTAAAGGTCCTTGATAATAATCAAATGTTAATTCATACATAATTTTATTTTAAATTTTGGGGTATATATGGTAATACGATATAATTATGATATAATATAAATAAATGAAAATAAATACTAACTTAAAAACTCTTTCTCCCCTTACTCTTTTAAGATTGGGTTTGGGAGGAACTTTGCTTTGGGGTGGATTAAATATGTTTTTTATGCGTGAATACTGGTATAAATTTATACCAACTGTTTTTAAATTTTTGTCGCAAGATGTATTTATATCAGTTTATTCGGTTGTTCTTTTATTGGTTGGTGTGGCTTTAATATTTGCAAAGTTTAAAAAGACAACGACTGTTTTTACTTTTCTTAACTCATTTTTAATACTTGCTATCTATGGCATTGATGAAACCACTTTTCAAAATTTTGGATTAGCTTTATCGGCTTTAGCGCTTTTTTATTTTTATGAAAATGAAAAAAATAAAGAAGATTTAAAAACCGAAAAAAATGAAGGCTAAAAATTATTAATTATGCCGAATAAGTAAAACATCCCCATCTTTCACAATATATTCTTTGCCTTCTAATTTAATCCATCCTTTTTGTTTTGCATTGTTCCATCCTCCTGCTTCGATTAATTTTTCCCAATTAATAACCTCAGCTCTAATAAATCCCCTTTCAAAATCCGAATGAATAGTTCCTGCTGCTTGAGGCGCTTTTGTTCCTTTTTTTATTGTCCAAGCCCTTGTTTCATCTTCTCCTGTAGTAAAAAAGCTTATAAGGTCTAAAATTTCATACGAAAGTTTAATTAAAGGTGACAAACTCAAGTTGTTTTTTAAATTAAAAAATAAGTATCTAAATCCAAAATTTTCTTTAATTTTTTCTAATAATTCTTCGCTTATATCTTCTTTTTCTCCATTTAAAAGAAAAATTTGTGGTTTTGAAGTTAAAAGTTGTAATTCTTTAATAACTTTTTCTTCTCTTAAGGAATAAAGTAATTTTCCTTCTTCTAAAATTTTTTTTGCCTTTTCTAGTATTTCTAAGTTTGTTTTTGTTTGCTTATCACCACTGCGAACATCGCTTTTTAATTTTTCTATTTTTCTTTCTATAGTTTCTAAATCTTTAAAAATTAATTCCATTTCAATAATTTCTATATCTCTCCAAGGATCAACAGTGCCTTCAATATGAATAATGTTATCTTGGTGAAAACATCTTACTACATGTACTAAAGCTTCAACGTTTCTAATGTGAGACAAAAATTGATTACCTAACCCTTCGCCTTCATAGGCTCCTTTTACCAATCCTGCAATGTCATAAAATTCTACAACAGCATAAATTTTTTTTAGGGATTTACTAATACTTGCCAAAATATCAACTCTTTCATCCGGTACTTCTACTACACCAATATTTGGATCAATTGTGGCAAATGGATAATTGGCAATATTTACTTCTTGATGTGTTAATATTTTAAAGAGAGTTGATTTTCCAACATTGGGTAATCCAATTATTCCAATTGAAAGTTTCATATAAGTTAAATTAGATAATATTTTTTAAAAAAGCAAGTTTTTTAAATTAACACCCAGAGGTAACACTTTTTAACTCGAGGAGTGGCACAGTGTTCACTACTAACTCCGAAAATAAAGTTATTTATCGAAAAAACAAATAAGAAAACCAATTACAGGTTACAGGTTTTGCTTAAAATGAAAATGGCTGTGAAAATACAGTTTAACCTAAATGTTTTAACAGCCATAATTTACCGTCACTTCAGGCGCTGTTATCTTATTATCAAACACCACCCCAAAAAAGTTGTCTTGGTACGCGCCTATAAAAGAACGGCTAACAGTTACTAAGCCAGTAGAGGCGGTACAAATGGATGCGAAGTACGTTTATGAATTTGGGGTGCCGCTATCAATTTTCAGTGTTTGGTACCTGCACCGAAAGCTATCATTTTACAATTTTTGACGGTTGCAAGAACAAAAATGCCGTTTTCGCTTTCTAGAATACCGAATAATGCTTTGGTTTCAAAATTCTTTCTGTCCAAACTGACAATAACTCAGAATTTAGAGGAGATTTCCATATCTGTATAGCTAAAACATATTAATACCCGAGTAATCACCTTACTGGAATGCCAAAGTGGAGAGAAGGTGCATAGAACTGTTGATGACGAATTTTTATCACAACTGGGTTATCGGATATGGAAAACACCAATCGAATGTCTTAGGTATTATAACGAAGAAAGAATATACGAAACTCTAAAAGCTATAAAAGGCATTACCCCCCGAGAAAAGATCGCTCAATAATATATCACCATATCACCCCTTGATGTTCACTGTACGGTTTTTGCCAGTTTTATTTTTAACACTTTCTTCTCCTTTAATAAAATAATTTAATAGCTTAAACTTGTCTTCCTGGGCATAATCTATACCAATTCTTGGTCTTTTACCAATTTGATTTTTTAAAATTTTTACACCACGATCTTCAATCCATAAGTGAGATTTATAATTAGCTGGTTTATTATTAAATGTTCTATTAATATGAAAAAATTTTGTAACTCTTCCTGGTCCTTTAAATTGAAGTGTACTTCTTATTAAAATTGCCGCCGGATATCCTTTTTCTTGGGTAACAATATTTAACATCCAATGCATTCCGTAAGTTAAATAAACGTACCATTTTCCTCCTTTTTCAAACATTACCCAATTTCGTTTAGTAATACCCCTTTTCTTAAAAGCATGGGAAGCTTTATCATTAAAGCCGTCATATATTTCTACTTCTACAATCATATCCGAAATTGTATTTCGTCCGATTTTTCTTACTAAATATTTACCTAACAGCTCTTGCGCAATTTTTTTGCTGTCACGGCAAAAGAAACTAAAATTTAAAATTTTTTTCATATAGAGCAACAAACTATTCTAAAATTTTTTCTACTTCTTTTAAAATTTCTAAAGGAATGGGATTTCTTTTAGGGCTTAATCCGGGGTACCTCCAAACGGTAATAATTTTAATTGATTTTTGTTTAAACTCTTTATGTTTTTTAATAATCTTTTTTTCTTTTTGCTTTTTAATTAACTTATACATTACCCAGATTTCTGAATACTTTTTTGTTCCGGCTGGTTGCATAACAGCAATGGTGTTGGGGACAATCCCCTCTTCATAACGAGTTGGATGATTAATTACTCTTTTTACCCGTGATTCTGAAATCCCATAAAATTTCATCTTAAATTTTGAATGCAACGTCCAAAGATACATTTATTTTCTGCTATAAAGTCCCATTAAAGTTGTTTCATCTAAAATATGACCCTCCATTGCTTTTTTAAGATTCTCCGCGTTTGTATTTGGAGGCAAATCTAAAACAGTATCAAGGGCGTATAGTCTGAAAAAGTAACGATGGGGTTTTGATCCTTTGGGAGGATAAGGTCCGCCATAAGAATTTTTACCCCAACTGTTTATACCCACTATGGCTCCTTCGGGGGTACTACCTTCAGCAATATATTGGGTTTGCGGGTTAATATTCCATATGATCCAATGGGTCCAAGTAACTCCTCCAGTAGCGTCCGGGTCATCAAAAATTAAAGCTAAACTTTTTGTATTTGGAGGAGTATTTTTTATTTCCAAAAGTGGGTTAATATCTTCCCCATCGCCCGTAAAACGTAAAGGTATAAATTCCCCATCTTTAAAAACAGGGCTTTTAATTGTAAAGTTGCTGTTTGTTTTTTTCATTGTGTTTTCATTAGGTTTAAATAAATTTCGACCTTGTAAAAAAACAATAAGCACTAAAAGCAAAACTATTGCAAAAATCAACAAAATACGCATTTTCATTATTATATATTATAATTTATCTAAGTTAATTTTGCATATATTTGTTTTAGTTTTTAGGTAGTCTATAATTATATTATGGGACATTTGGCAATTTATAGAAAATATAGGCCGGCTACTTTTGAAGATTTATTAGGGCAAGAAATTATTGTTAAAATTTTAAAGGAAGAAGCAAGGCAAGATAAACTTTCCCATGCTTATATTTTTAGTGGGCCTCGTGGGACCGGTAAAACTACTTCTGCAAGGTTAATTGCTAAAATTGCCAATTGTGAAAAACGTATTAATGATCCTGAATTTAGAAAATTAGGCGAGCCCTGTAATGCTTGTGGTTTTTGTAAATCAATTGATGAAGGGAAAAATTTAGATGTTATAGAAATTGATGCGGCTTCTAATCGAGGAATTGATGAAATTAGAAATTTAAAAGATGCAATTAGAATTAATCCTTCTTCTTCCCGTTATAAAGTTTATATTATTGACGAAGCTCATATGCTTACCTCGCCCGCTTGGAATGCTCTTTTAAAAACTTTAGAAGAACCCCCTTCTTATGTGATTATTATTTTAGCTACAACCGAAATTGAAAAAATACCGGCAACTATTGCTTCTCGCGCTCAAAAATTTTATTTTAAACTTGTTCCTCGTGAAAAAATAGTAGAAAAGTTGAAAAAAATATCAAAAGAGGAAAATATTAAAATTTCAGAAGAAGCTTTAGATTTAATTGCTGATTATGGTGAGGGGAGTTTTAGAGATGCCGAATCTCTTTTAGATCAAATGATTTCTTTGGAAAGTGATAATGAAATTAGTGTTGAGGAGGTTGAAAAAGCTGTTGGGAAAATTGGTTTTGATAAAATTAATGAATTAGCTAATTTATTAATTCAATTAAAAGAAAAAGAAGTGTTGGAGTTTATTGATATGATTTTAGAAAGCGGTTTTAATTTAACTCAAATCACCAAAGATTTAATAGAACACTTAAGAAAAATTTTGGTTTTAAGAATTAATTCAAAAATGGAAGAAAATTTTAAAAAAGAAATGATTCCTCAACACCTTGCTTTATTAAAATCAGCATCTATTCAATTAAAACGCGATCATATTATTTTAATTAAAAACTTAATCACTGCTTACGGTGAAATGCGCTATAGTCAATTTCCCCGAATTCCGCTTGAAGTAGCAATTATTGATTCAATTTTAGAAATTAGGAAAAGATTAAATTCCTAATGATAAAATTTGAATTGCTTTAATGTTATTTAATATCCAGTAACCGAATATAGCAACAATCAATGCACTTATCCACAAAGAATAAGTAATGGTTGTATATTTTTCTTTTATAAGAATTTTATCTTTTAATCCAATAAGTAAAAACGAAAGCATAAAAATAAAAAAGTAAGCAACAAATCCCGGCCAACCACTTGTCAAACTTCCTAAAAATCCTAAAAGTATGTCGGATTTTGTAAGTAAACGGCTGTTTATTTTATGTAAAAAAAACAATATTAAGTAAAAAATTAAAGCAAATGCCAAAGTTATAAATATACTTATCCAGAAACGAGATAAAATATAGTATAAGAAATAACCCCCTGTTTTTTGAAATAACCAAGGAAAGTTGTTAATAGGGTTTTGAACAGTATGACCAATTCCCTCTTTTATAAAAACTTGGGTGTATTTGGAAGAATTCCAGATAAAATACTGAACAATGGATAATGTTTTGGCATAAAGTATTTTAAATACAAAATTAATAACAATAAGTGTTTTAAAAAGTTGGCAATATTTTTTTTCTTTTTCTTCAAAAGAAAGAACTTCATTTTTATTAATTGAAAAATAGTATAAGTAAAATCCGATAACTAAAGTTAAAGATGAAAATAAAAATGGTAAAATTTTTAAAACGAAATTCAGGGAAGAAAACATACTTTAATTATAAATACAATTTCTTTAAATTAAAACTAAAAATTTGGCAAAATAGAAAAAATTTAGTATTATTATATAGCATTTGCCGGGTCGTCTAATGGTAGGACAGCGGCCTTTGGAGCCGTTAATCTTGGTTCGAATCCAAGCCCGGCAGCAAAATTTTTGTTTTATCTAATTACAAATCAAAAAGCAAGAATCAAAAAGATGAACCCCTATACCAAAACTGGTAAAGGTGATAAAATTCGGCAAAAAAATTTGCTAAAATAAAAATACCAGCACCAAATTTTGATTTCTTGTTTTTACTCGTTTTTGTTTCGTTTAAAAAAGCATAATTTATCATGGTTGCTATTAGTTGTAAAACTAGTTTTACAAAAAAATTATTTTTTCTTCTAAATTATAAACAAAAAAGTGTTTAACAAATTTACTTTTTTCAAGTTTAAGATGATTAACCAATAACTTTCATCATATCATTCCCACTTCCTAAACCACCTTGTCTCCTTCTGGAGAGAAATTAGCTGCATTAACAACTCCTCCAGCTTTATATTCAGCTAAAACATCTTTTTCGGTTAGCTTTCCTTCTTTTTTCCAACCAATGATTTCTTTGCATTATGCATTTCTGAAAATTAAAATTGTTTTTAAAAAACTTTTTATGTATAATTAAAATAATCTTTTTATGATTTAAAAGTAAAAAATAGTATGATTCTTTCGGACCGAGATATAAAAAAAATTATTAAAGAAAGAAAATTAGTTTTTAAACCTGCTTTAATACCAGATCAAATTGGGCCGGCTTCGATTGATTTAAAACTTGGTTCAACTTTTAAGTTTTTTAATGTAACCAAACAACATTTGTTAGATATTAAAAAGGGGTATTTAGATAAAAACATTATAATTTCCAAACATTTAAAACCAAACGAGCCGTATATTTTACATCCTAATAATTTTGTTTTAGCTGCAACCGAAGAATACATTCTAGTGCCCGATGATATTGTTTTGCGGGTTGAAGGAAAAAGCACTTTGGCTCGAATTGGAGTTTTGGTACATACCGCAGGTTTTGTTGATCCTGGATTTGAAGGAACGCTCACGTTAGAAATTTCTAATCAGTCAAATTTACCAGTAGCTTTGTATCCTAAAATGTATATTTGTCAGGTTGCGGTTGAATATCTTTCCTCCCCCGCTAAAGTTCCTTATAATAAGCGTAAAAAATCTCTTTATTTAAAACAAAAAGAACCAAAAATAGCAAGCACCAAAAATTTGTTTTTTAATTTTAAACAAAAAGGTTAAAAATTTAATAAATTAATAAATGAACGAAAAAAATCCACAATTTAATCGCCCTGAGCCGCTGGTTGTTGGTCCTGCTAGTTTAGAAACAAAAAAAGAAAAAGCGCGACAAATTGTAGAAAGATTTGGCGAACGCCATTATGAACAGTTAACGGAAAAACAAAGGATAATTTTAAAATCAGTTGAATATAAAAAAAAGAAGTGTGAAAAATTAGCAATTGAAAAAGTAAATGAAATCACTAATTCAATTTTAAGTAATTTTGGACTTCCACCTTTTAATATTCCAGAAAGAAATATTCATTTAGTTCCAGAAAAATTATTTAAAGAAATAATAAGTAGAGAAACAGGAGAACTTGTTGGAATAACTTTTCAAGATAAACAAGCCATTCTTTTAAATGCTGAATTATTAGTTCATCCTATTAATAGAATATCGGCTATTTTACATGAAATGATTCATCTTAAAAATTATTTAGCCATTGAAGCAAATGGAAAATCAGAAAAGGTATATCGCAATGGTTTGAAAATTTCAGCCTTAGGGAAAAAAGCAGAAAAAATCGGTGGTTTTATAACTTTTATGGGGTTAAATGAAGCCATTGTTACAGAAATTGAAAAAAGATATCTTAATTTATGTTTGTCGGAAGTTGTAAATGATTTAAAAAAGAGTTCTAAATTAGGATATTATGATAGAAATTTAATAGAAGAATATCAACGGCAAAGCTTAGAAAGAATTCAAGATTTTAAAAAAATAATAGCTGATTTAAAAGCAAAACAAGAGGATGAAATAATATGGGTTAGTAAAGATGGAGAAAATTTTGTTAGCTTCCCTTACTATGAACAAAGGAAAGTTTTAAATTATATTGTTAATGTTTTATATGAAGATAATCAAGATAAGTTTAAATCTCCGGAAGATGTAATGAAATTATTTTTTAAAGCTCATTTTGATGGGAAACTACTTTCAATTGCAAGATTTATTACTAAATCTTTTGGAGATGATGCTTTTGAAGTTATTGGAATGATGACTGATTATGATGCAAATTCTGCCCACTTGGTTATGAATTATCTTGTAAAGCATAGGAAGAGAATTAAGTAGAATATTTGATGGTATTTTTAAATTTTTAAGTAATGTCTTGTGGCAATTATACTGGAAATAGTTCCTAAAAACACACCAAAGGCAAGCTGATAGATAAAAAGTAGCAAGAAGTTATGGGAAAAATACGAATTTAAATTGACTTCAGGAACAAAATTGTTAATATGGGGGGATACGATATTAATAAGAGGAATCATTATTAGAAAGCTTACCAAAGCGGCAATAAAACTATAAATAATACCCTCCACGATATAAGGACCTCTAATAAATTTGTTAGATGCTCCAACCAATCTCATAATTTCAATTTGCTCATGGTTTGAAAAAATAGCCAAGCGAATTGTGTTGAAAGTTACAGCGGCTGCAAGGAATGCTAAGAATACAGTTAAAATAAAACCGCCGGTAGTAAAATTATCAACTAAAGAAATTAAGCGGTTAATGACCACTTCGTTTTGGGTGTAGTTGATTTTATAAATAATGTTTTGAAAGTCTGGTTTTTCTAAATAAGAACTAATTGAATCATAATAGTGAATATCTTTTGCTTTAATGTTAAGTGAGGGCAAAAGAGGGTTGCTATCTAAGGTATTTAAAGTTTGGGTTATTGCTTCTTCATTAGAATGCAAAGCTTTAAAACGGGCTAAAGCTTCATCTTTTGTCACATAATTTACATATTGTACTTCATTTAAATTTTCTAAGGATTTTTTTAGGTTAAGAATAGTATCCTCCGGAACGTTGTTTTGGAAGTAGACAGTAATATCTACCTTGTTTTCAATTGATTGAATAGCGCCTTTTGAAACTACATTAAATAGTATTAATCCTTCAAAAACAATTAGAGCTAAAATCATAATAGCAATTGTGGAAAAAGAAAGCCAACCATTCCTTAAAAAGTTTTGTAATCCGTATTTAAAAATTCTAAATAAATTTACCATATTTAATTTTTAGTTTTTAGTCAATAATAAATTTGCCGTGAGCCTCATCTTTTATAATTTGACCATTTTCTAAAGTAATTACTCTTTCTCCTAATGCATTAACAATTTCCTTATCATGCGTTGCTAAAATAACTATACTGCCTAATTCGTTAATTTTTTTTAGAAGTTTAATAACTTCCCAGGTGTTAAAGGGGTCTAAATTTCCTGTTGGTTCGTCTGCTATTAATACATCTGGTTGGTTAATCATAGCTCTTGCAATTGCTACTCTTTGTTTTTCTCCACCGGAAAGTTGTTTTGGAAAATTATGCATTTTATCTTTTAATCCTACCATATCTAAAACTTGTGGTACAATTTCGTTAATTTCTCTTTGAGATCTTCCTTCTACCTCAAGCGCAAAAGCTACATTTTCAAATGCAGTTTTCTGATTAAGTAATTTAAAGTCTTGAAAAATTACCCCAATATGTCTTCTGTACTCCGGTAATTTAGAGGTTTTTAATTTATTTACTTCATAGGGACCAAAAAAAATTTGTCCCTTAGTTGGTTTTTCTTCCCCAATTAAGAGTCTTACAATAGTTGATTTTCCTGCTCCGGAACGTCCAACGATTGAAACAAACTCATTTGGCTGTATTTTAAAACTAACCTTATCTAAAGCAACTGTACCATGATTATAAATTTTGGTTACGTTTTGAAAAGTAATCATATTTACTTCTTTATTATACTATTTGGTGAAAAAATAAACAATATTATGTACTGGTCCATATAATATGATACACCCAAGCTCTTAAAAAATATGAAAGGAAAGCATAATGGATGCCATATGACAATTTATGGCGCAATTCTGCCAGGAGCAACTTTTATTGCTTGTTCAGCTTTTTTGGCAGGTAAATTAACTGAGCGGGCAAAGTATAAAATAAAGGTCTTAAGATGTTATTACTTTAAAAATTACAAACTTAACAGGTGTATCATATGTATCTGAACTTGGACAGATTAATCATTAATGGCAAATGACTAATAATTTGAACTAATAATTTATAATTAATAACTAATAACCAACTAACAAACAACTTATAACAACAAAACAACTTTAACTTATTGTTTAGATTGAATAAAATTTAATTTTTGTTAGAATAAAATATTGGTTAATGCGGGGTCGTCTAATGGTAGGACGTCTGGCTCTGGACCAGAAAATTTTGGTTCGAATCCAAGCCCCGCAGCAGCTTTTAACGATACGAACTCGGAATTCTGAAACGAGAGGGTTTGCCCGCCCCGCCCGCTGGCGGGGCGGGCAATTCATCAGCGTAGATTTCGTTTCTTGGATTTGTGTATCAGATTTGGTAAAATAATTTCAAAGGTTTGTTGGTGTTTTAGTCCCGCAGCCAATTTATAGGGTTTTTGTTTTTTTCACAGAAACGCAAGTTTTTAAAAAATTGATATACTTTTTATTAACGAAATTAAAATTTTGTTGAATAGGGTAGTTTTTTGAAAATTAGAAATAAATTTTGGCGGTAAATAACACGCTTTTGGGTGACTCTGTAAAAATAAAAATATTTGAAATAAAATAATTTTATGGAAAAATGGCGGGAGTTT
>Ga0078972_1002263_pt1 | contig 64869 bp, 75 predicted proteins | sample YelNatPaOPGAMG01_FD_67568 | JGI IMG/M metagenome (GOLD analysis project Ga0078972, IMG submission 67568) | Hot spring thermophilic microbial communities from Obsidian Pool, Yellowstone National Park, USA - OP-RAMG-01 (SPADES assembly) (version 2) | ecosystem: Environmental > Aquatic > Thermal...
TCATCAGCCTTTTCCCCCGTCTGGGCGAACCCTCTCCATCCCCTCATAAGCTCATTGAAGAGCTTCAAAGATGGAGGAAGGCCCTCCATTTGAAGGTACAAGTTTATTGCAGCGTTCAGCTGCCTATCTATCCTCAACCCGCAGCATGCGCAGACGTATAATGCTCCTTTCGGGGCATTAACCATCCCACACCTGGAGCACCTCCTCGTGGAGTTTCTCGGGTTGAGGATGACTGTTTTAGCTTTATAATCCATAAGGGCTATAATGGTTTTCCAGTCGCTCTTTGAGATATTCCTATTATGCCTTCTTAAGCCGTTAAGCATTCTATTCTTTCTTAAGCCTTCAAATCCATGAATATAGCCCTTAAACTCCCTTGTTATAGAAGTCGTCAGCTTATGGATGAAGTCCTTAGCCCTATCCTTCTCACGCCTAGAATATTTCGCCAAAACTCTTCTGAGGGATGACTTCTTCGACGCTTCCTGCTGAAGCCTCCTCCTCCTCTTTATTTCATAGACCCTGTGAATATGGAATAGCCTTGTCAAATCTATCTTAACCCAGCCTGTTTCCGGGCTGAAGCCGTCTAGGCTTCTCTCGTTGCAATCCCAAGCAATCCTCCCAGCCGTTTCATCCTTTCTCCTCTTAAACCTGAAGGTTATTGTAAGGTATTTTTCGTTTAGGATTAGTTCACCCATTTCTCCTTTAGCCCTACTTAGAAACCAGGCCTTTGAAACATCGAACTCTAAATACTCCTCGTATGGTTTAATGCTCACCCTTATTTTTCCATCCTTAAAACTGTAGAGCGTCTCCTTTATTCTAACAAACCTCTTCCTTACGATCGGCTCCAGCCTTCTCCTTTCCCCTTTTACGTAGCTCCTCCTCCAAGACTTCACCATCGAATACGCCTGCTTTATCGCGGAGTCAACATAATGCCTGGAATAAACCCAATCTTCAAGCAGAATACTTCTCAAATAATGGTGTTTAAAGTTATTCCCTTTAGGGATTAATGGGATCAGCCTCTTCCTTCCCCTACTATCATACTTTTCAATCCATCTGATTCCAATCCATATTTCATCTATAGCCCTTTGAAGCATAAGCCTATATGCTTCAAGGAACCCACTAACGTTATAGCCATGCCTTATATTGTAGGCTCTAACTTGATATAAGCTTCTTGACACCTTTTAACAACCCTTATTTTTCCATACTTACCCCAACATTGAATAGCCCCAATAATAACCTTAATAATAAAGCCTTTCCATAAACATACACTACAACTTATGTCCATTTAAATCCATCTATAATGAAACTGTTAACTACGGCGTCCTTTACCATCTTCAGCGTCTGCCAGCTTGGAACCCTCTTCAAACTCCTCACATCGTATATGAGGACCGTGACGTCCCTTCCAAACCTCCGTATCAGCTCGCTGAACGCGTAGTAAAACTGATCCTGCTCCTTTATCCCCAACTCCTTCTCCGTGACGACGAAGACGTCGATGTCGCTTCTCTCGTTAAAATCCCCCCTTGCCATGGAGCCGAAGAGCCCCGCCGCTAAAACATCCTTCCTCCCTAAATCCTTTACAATCCTCCCTATCTCATCTACGATTTCCTCTCTCATCCCCAAAACCTTTCTATAAATCTTTTCGCCGCCTCCACGGACTCCCCCGCTCCTTGAAGCAATCGCACAGCTTCTCCCTCGGTGCATAGTTCTGATGGACTTCTCCACCTCCCATTCTTTAAGCCCCCGTATGTTGAGCGGCCATGCCACGGCGCCGCCTCTCTAACATAAGTCGCGATCTTCAACGCTTCTTCCCCTAAAAATCCCTTTCCAACAAGCTTCTTCAACTGCTCCGATGGATCATAAGTCCAATTGTACGCTTCAAAGCATGAAATCATAGCTTTCGCAGATTTTTCGATGGCGAGTTGCGCGTAATGAACGACTGTAACCCAATCCTTAAACCCCGCATATCTCTCGGCCCTTCCAAAGTCCTCCTCAGCCTCCTTAAGCAGCCTCAACGATTCCTCCCTATTGTCCATATATCCTGCTCCTCGATCTCTCCACACTTTTTATATTTTTTTAAGCCAACGGCGTAAAAACAAAGGTTTTCCATATAAAACTGACCATCTTTTAGCGCTTCTTAGCCTCAGCGTCCTGAACGAATTCTTATAGACCCTTAATAGCTTATTTAATACTTCATCGAAGTGCATTAAAAAAGCTTTTCATCGAATGAATAGCCTTATCAGCATCGTTATAATCGCTATTAATATAGGCAAATTGAAGCCTATTAAAAGCTTTTCAATTAAGCCTACTCGCTTATCGATATAATGCGTTAAATCCTCGAAGCGCCTGTTCATATCCTCAAAACGATTATTTATATCTTCAAAACGCCTATTTATATCTTCAAATCTTTTGTCGCTGTAGGCTTTTAATTCCTCAAATCTCTTGTCGCTATAGGCTCTTAATTCCTCAAAGCGTTTATTAATGTCTTCAAACCGTTTATCTGAATAGCTTATTAAATCTTCAAATCGCTTATCTATGGCTTCAAATCGCTTATCTATGGCTTCAAATCGCTTATCTATGGCTTCAAATCGCTTATCTATGGCTTCAAATCTTTTATTGATTAAGTCTATAAGCATTTTAATATCTTCTTTAGTTGCGAATCTATCCCAAGGCGCTAGCCTAACGATTAGGCTTGTTAAAAGCTCCGGTTTGCTTTCTAAAGCCTCCGCTATAGCCTCTGGATGACGCCTTATTACAGCCAATATTTCATCTTCACTCAATTGAATTCAACCAACTAGATTGAAAATGTTTAGCTTCCCTTTAGAAATTATGCTTAATATTCTTAATGGATCTATACTTAAGCTATTTTTTAAGCCTCTTCAACTCCGTAAGAATGCTTTTTCCTTTTCGTAAATCTCGTATATAATCCTGTATTTTCCAATTCTTAACCTCCATAAACCTTTAAGGGGGCAATCAACGGAGCGCCGATGTAAGGGTTTATAAGCAAATTCCTTAACGCCTCAACCACCCTGGATTTAACGCCGCTGGGTAACTTTTTCTCCTTTTTAAGAAATGAAACATTTTAGAGAATCTAGCGTTGTAACGCTTCCTCCCCCATCCCATCGGCTGACCTGTCGTCGACGATAATGATCTCACAACCCTCTAAGCCTTCAAGCTCCCTAGACAGCCTTTAAACCACATCCGCGATCCTTCCCTCATCGTTTTCACCATGATGATAGGGAGATTAACGCATGAAACTTTTCAAAGCTCTTCAGGGCCTATTACCTCAACCGCCGTTATCTCCCCGGTGTCCTTATCCCTATACAGGTGTATTCTCGGATGCAGGGGTTCCCCTAGCTCTGCCTCCCTCGGCTCCCTAAACCTCATGTGGAGAACGCCCTCCCCCGGCACGATAGAAGTTTCGATCAACTCTAAAGGCAGCTTCACGCCCGTCAGCGTCTCCATCTTAGAGAGTATCTGCTTAAGGTTCAGGTCTAGTAGGGACGCCGCACCCACTTCCTCTCCCTCAACCTATGATACGTCTCGGAGCCTAGTGGAATATCCTACCCTGAAGAGTGTGGGCTTCCTGCTTCAACGATAACGCTTGCCGGCGCAGCCAGCGGAGGCTTTATCTCCACAGGCTCAAAGGGTCGTCCCAACCCCGCTAAACCTCGCTTAAGGGGTTGAAGCTCATAGAATTTTTATCTCCATCATCGGCTTCGGCAGAGTCCAGCGATACGCTCTTCCATCCCTAACCCTTTTCAACCCGCTCTTCACAATTTTCCTTCTGACATGCCTCAAAAAGTCGCGTAGTGTTCCCGTCCTATCGTAAACCACCACAGCGTCCCAGTAGATGTTCAAGAGCAACGCGGTGACCTCCATCGGCTTAAGAAAGCGTTCAAGCTCCATATCGAGGACCGTGATATCCTCAACGTATTCCCCGACAGCCTCCTTCAAACAATTATATAGGTGCCTCCTCCTCAAAACGGGATCTCGAATCCCGCAACCTTCATGGAGGACGAGTAAATCCACGTCGCTTCTCTCCTCGGATTCACCCCTAGCCCTGGAGCCGAACATCACCACAGCCTTTACGCATGGCTCAACGAGGCCGGCGAATCTACTCCTCAGCAACTCCGCATCCTTAACGGCTTCCATACCCCATCGCGGTAAACTTAACATTCAACGCTTAGGCTTCCTCTTCGGGAGCGCCCTGCTCGCTGGTTTCCAAGCCTCCTCGTCTCCGCTACAACTGTTAGCAAAGCTAGAGATGCCTGTTTTAGCAGGGGATGAGGGTTTCTTTCCTCGTAGCTTTGCTTTTACCAGGTGGTCCTTAGGCTTCCTCTGCCTTCTCCAGGTCCTCTATGGGCTTTGGGGGCGGCGTGGTGGCCATGGTCCATCCTATCCATGCGAGGATCCCCAGGACCGCTGCGACCGCTATGAAGGCCGTGGCCTGGAGGGCTATCACCGGGAAGGAGTATAGGATGTAGCCGTAGGCGGCTATGCCCGCCAGGCTTCCGACGAGTATTCCAACCCCTACGAGCTGATCCCTGTTCAAAGCCCTATACGCCCCTAAACCGATTCTTAGAGCCCAGGCTTAAGCCTAGCTGGAGCATATACTCGTCGCTGAGGAGCCACTCCCTCAGCCTTGAAGCCCATCCGAATATCCCCCTCGCCTCGTAAAACCTGAGGAGCCTCCACCTCTCAGCCAATCCTAGGCACCTCAACCTTAAACCCGGCGAAGAAAGGAGTTTCAAAAGGATCGAGTAGACCCTGGCCATAAGGTTCACGTTCACAATCCTCCTACCAGATCTAACCATGGATAGGACGCACATGTAGAGACCCTTCTCGCTCCTGCTGAGCCCACGCCATGAGCCGCATCGCAGACTCTTCAACATTGAGCCCCTGAGGCTGCTAAAACTTAGAGACCTGAGGTGAACCAATGAAACAGTCATTATGTCCACCCATAAACGCCTTATAAAGTTAGTTTTCGAGCATTATTTAAAGCTAATGCTTACACCATGGAATAGGTTAACTCTGTCGACACGGAGCCCCCGCTGAAGATGGAGGGCTGAATGCTGGAACGCCTATTTTTTCTCCCTTGCAATCTCTATATGCCCCTACCTGGAGGTGTGGGGTCGGGATGCATATCATCTTTACCCTGAGCCTTGCGTCCCTTAAAGTTGGAGGGGCTTTGATAGGACGGCGATGCGGGGATGAGACGGCCTCAAACCAACTATCCATAGAGGCTTGGATCCAAGAGAGATGATTCACAGCTGCCCTCTTAAAGATAAGCCTTTAGGCCTCTCCCCTCGAGGGCTTGAGGGAACCGCCGCGTATCCGTTGAACGGGGGATCAGCCCGTCCTGGACCCGCTCTAAGTGGGCGTTCACCTTGTCGACGTCATCTCCGTCGACACGGTGGTGTTAGCCGTGGTTGTGACAGCTGTGAGGGTGATGGTGGCCGTCTCATATAATAGGTTATACCCTGCGGCCTCTGGACGCGACTGGATGGCCTCCCCGCCCTCCTCCACCGTTAAGGTCTGAGGCTTCACCGTGGCCATCAGGGTTCTCGCCCGAGCCGTTGAAGGCTCCACCGTCGCCACGTTGACCTCCACCCCTCCCGAGCCTAGAGGCGGGATGCCCCCCTCATGACCCGAATATTTAAACTCCTCGAGTATTATCGGAGATAATACGAGGATGACCACCCCCACTAGGGCTGCCGAGGACAAGAGCCTCCCCTTGGAAATGTTCACCTCATTAACCCCCAGCCCAGTATCAAGACGTATAGACTCATAGGCTATTCAACCTATAATAAGCTTGTTGGACATCTACGTGGAAATGCCCGGGTCCACACGCCTCCGCCGCCCCAGAAAGGACCACTAGGAGAGCCTTATCCTCGCATCTCATCGAACCCCCCTAATCCACTTGGACGAGATAAGTCGATAGATCGGCGCTAAAGCCTAATCTTCTCAACTTTGGAGCGTTTAAATGAATTCAAGCTTAATTTTAATTAATTAATTTTAAGGGGTTGATACGCTAAAAAGCGGTGAGATGACCATGATTATAACTTAGATTTCGGCTAAGTAGCCTCTGGTAATAAAATTAAATCTTCTTGAAATTTTAGGGCTCTTTGAGCGTTATCAAAATTTTATGGTCAAGATCGCATTCTTTAAGGAACGCTTTAAACGCTGCGTCCAAGCTTAACGCTTTAGCCTCCAACCTCTTCGCGGTGGCGTATAGCGTTGCATCGAATATATCTCTCCAACCGAGCTTGAAAACCTTATAGATGAGCTTTAAGTCGTCTCCTACCGGAAGATCAACGTTTATCTCCCCACCATAGACTATGAAGTCCAGCCCGTCCACTGCTTGTTTAGGAATCTCACCTAAATTCCTCCCCCTCACCTCCTTGACGATGACGCCTTCAAGTTCGATCAATGACGTTGCCGGATAGTATAATTCATGCGGCTCAGGCTTCTTACTTAGTGCTTCAAATTCCACTCATTCAACGCCGATGCCCACTAGTGGAAGCACGTAGCTGGTATCGAGGACTATTTTATTCGAGGAGCCGCTTTGTAAGTTCTTCCCCAACTTCCTCAACTTCTTCCGGCTTAATTCTACTCCAGAATTCAACCGTTCTCCTAATAGGTTTTAGGAGAAGTTTCCCCTCTTCAACTTTAACCAGGAGTGCATCCCCCTCTCTGAGGTGGAGCTCATCCACAAGCTTCCTCGGCAGGTAAACCGCATATTTCTTACCGATCCGAATAACATGATTCATCCGGTAAACCTGGTTGAAATTATCAATAAGCAAAATATAAAAGTTTATATTTTAGCTTCGGACGCTGAGAAGATAAGGCTTTCGAAGGTGACAGTGTTTATATAAATTTTTAAAGGCTCGATTCAAAGACCTTATCCTAGCGCCAAATGAGAGGCTCTTTTCAACAGAATTTTCCATCAGGCTATAAGCCTCTCGACATCTCGGAGCAATACCAGCAATCCCTTCACGTTTCCTCAAGCCATACCAAGATTCTTATCTGAATCCCCTCGCAAAATACGCCTTCCCACTCCTCAAAATCCCCGAACCTTTGCCGCGGTAATCATATATTTCAAACGAACAATGTCGTTTAATCCATCTCCCCGTTAAGTTTTAAACTTAAGGCCTCCATATCCACATAGAGAGGCCTTAAGGCAGTGGGATTTCGAAAACATTAAATTATTTAACGCAGCAACTTCGCATGAGGCGCCCGTAAAAAAGGGGATAGCCATTTTCATCCTATGACGATGATATGCTTAAGAAAGGGGATGAAAATCGCATAAAGGATGTGGAGGGAATTGTTTAATAAAGATTTTGATAAAAACAGGCTGATTAAAACTGTCAGGGAGGTCCTAGAGGCCGATGAGAACGTTTTGCTCGCTTATCTATTCGGCTCATGCGTCGAAGGATATTTAACGCCGCTGAGCGATGTCGATGTAGCCCTCCTCCTGAAGGATGAGGATTTAGGGAAGCTCAGCGGGCTTTTAAGTGAGCTAGCTAAAGCTCTGAAGATAACAGAGGATAGGATAGACGTGGCCAATCTTTCAAAGGCCTCCACGACGTTGAAGCGCCACATACTAAAGAAGGGCTTAAAGCTCGTCGATAAGGGTGGCTATGAAGATGAGGCGTGGAGGGAAGTTGCGGTAGCCCTGCCGGAAGTAAAGGCCCTTCAAAGCCTCATCTATGAAGTGGGACTGAGGAGTTTAGATTGCAGCTTGAACAAGGATCTTTTAAAGTCTAGGGGATACGAGATAGTTGAACGCGTAGCTACGCTAAAGGAGGAGATACTAAGCAAAAGCAGGGAGGAAATTTTAGCTTCAAGGCTCTATAGATCCTCCATGGAAAGATGCGTCCACGTCGCCATCGAGGCGATGCTGGATATCTGCCGACACATAGTTTCAGCGAAAAAGCTCGGCCTCCCCGAAACCTATAGGGAGCTCGTCGAGCTCGCCTCTAACGCCGGGTTTATGCCGGAAGGGCTTGCGGAGAGGATTAAGGAGCTCGTCGGCTTAAGGAACCTCCTGATCCACAGGTACATGGCTAGAGTTCGATAAGCTTTACAGGGAGGCTAAGGAGCTTCCATCAACAGCGGAAAACTTCATGAACATGCTTGAAAACCTAATCAATAAAGGTTGTTAAAAGCCATAGCTCACGCTTTTTTGCCGCGCCGAATAAAAGGAATATCTTGACTATGCCCTCACGAACATACCGTTCCTCTCATCTTCATCATACTTTAATCAGCCTCTTTTAAGCCTCGGAGCCCCCTCAAGTCCTCCCAGGCTTCAGGTGCGCCTCTCCCCCGGAGCCCCCGGGGGTTCGCGAAGCCCCGCCTCCCCTCCCCCAGCCATGTATCAGGCCTATAGCGGTCCCGGGTTTCTCGAGGATCCCCTTTAGGCGTTGAACTTGGATCCGCCTCATGTAGCTTCTAAGCTCCTCCTCCACCCTCGCTCCCTTAGCCCATGCATGGATCCATCCCGTGAGGGATGCCGCTGGGCCCACCAGGTATGGGGGGGATGCCACTCTAACCGTGATCCTCCCCAGGAAGAGGAGGGGATGATAGCCTAGGGCGTAGCATGCGCCGCCAACCCTGAACGCCTCCAGGGTCGTCCTCCTGAACCCCTTACTCCTCCTAGTCCTGAGATGTATGGATTCGGCCATGGGTATCAGCTTGACCCTCCAGCCCTTATAGAGGGCCTTGACCGTGGTATAGGTGTCCTCCGCGTCCACCAGGGGCATGCGGCCTTCCCAGCTCACGTCCATCCAGCAGTCCCATCTGAAAATCCTGTTCCCCCCTCTAACCTGATGGGTCGGCTCGTTCACGGTAACCCCTCCGGCTATCCCCAGCCTCGGATCGGCCTCAAACTCGGAGAGGACTAAATCCATGTAATCCCCTGAGAGGCATACATCCGCGTCCACCTTAGCGATGTAATCGAAGATTTCACCCTTAACAGCCGCCAAGCCCGAGTTGAAGGCCCTCGCCACCTCAACGCCCCCCGTAACGCGTCCCCTCCCATCTCTACGCCTCGGACGATGGACGGCCGAGACATTGCCGTTGGCCTCAGCGTATCTATCGCATATACCAGGCGTGGAATCGGAGCTCCCATCGTCCACGACCACAATCCTATCCACGCGCCTACTCTGACCGATCAGGGAATCAAGGCATAGGGGAAGCACCTCCTCCTCATCCCTCGCGCATACAATCACCAGCAGCCTCCCCTGAGGCCGGCTAAAACCCATCCCCATTAACCCCTCCCCCTATCCTAGAGAAGACGGCTACCGCCACAGCCGAACCTAGACCCAATCCCACTCCACACTCAGCCGATAGGCCCTCCATTAAAAACTCAGCCATCCCATACTTCAAAGGGAAACGCTGAGGCCTCTTCAAGGCCTCCTAACTCTCCAAGAAAGCCCCTGGAAGCAGGTCTGACCTCACCATCCTCCCCATAAAGATTCTACCCTCCAGCCCTTACACGACCTTTAGGATAGGGGCTTCTCCTAGGTCCCGGTTACACCGCCTAGGCTATTGTTAGCTTGGGCATATGGGGAAGCTCGGCCACCCTGAATCCTAGGAGATAGCTGAAGACAGCGGCCACTATTATCCATACGATGACTGAGACTAGGGCTATTCCGAGGGCTCCAAGCCAGCCCGTATCGAAGAAATGCTTTATCAGGGCAAGCCATAACACCAGGACTATTAGGAAGCCTATATATGGGATCCACTGGGATATAAGCGATCCCACAACCGAGCCTATTAAGGCTATCCAGAAGGCATCCGTGAATTTCGCCTTGTCACCACCGACGGTGCTCCTGCCCACGATCCAGAGGACTAATGTTAACAGGATAAGCTTCACTATGAAGGTCAGCACGGATCCAGCCGTAAGGCCTAGAACCATATCCCTCAATCCTCCAAGTTAAAAGCTATCCAATGAGACACCCTTATTAGCTTTTCATATAAGATAAATACTTTTCCGTGGATTAATACCTTAAAAATCGAGGGAGGACTTATATCCGGTTCCCCTTCCACCAGGTCAACCTGGCATATACGGGCTCTGTCCATTTTCAACCTTTTATGGGAGAATCTAGACACTACCTGAAAGTCTTAATATTTATTAGCTGAGGCGCGGATCTACCCTATGAGCTGAGATGAAGAGATGCTACTTCACGTTTATCCTCGTAATGGCTATAATAGCGGCCTCCTCCCTGGTCGTCGAAGCCTCGCTGGGGGAGGTGGATGCGCATCTCAGCCGCTTAGAAGGCTACGTCTACGAGGTCGTGGAGGGCGTCGAAAACCCTGTTCCTAACGCTAAGATCTCCATATATAACGGGAGCGTCCTCCTCTTAGAGGAGAGAACCGGCGGGGACGGCTCCTACTCCTTCAAGTTGCACCCGGGAAACTATACGATTAGGGTCGAGGATGGTAAGCATATACCCCAGGAAGCCTATGTGACCTTGGATCCGAACGCCACCCTCCGGATAGACTTTCAACTGGAGGCGAGGGTTGAACCATACGAGGTCCACATCCTGATCGAGGGCCTCCCGGAGGGCCTCCATCCCAGGTTGAGGCTTGACGGGAGGTTCCATGGATACGCCTTGAACGGGAGCAGGCTATGGTTTAAGGGGGGAAGCATCCACGTCCTCGAGTTATCCGAGGTCGTAAGGGGTTCCGTCAGGTTCATCCCGAGGGAGAACTTCCATATAGTGGAGGGGGGCGGCAGCGTAGTCTTCCAGTATAAGCGGCAGTTCCATATAGGTTCGGAGACGAACCCCTGGATGGCCGGCTGGTATGATGAGGGCTCCATTATCAGGCTTGAAGCCAGGGAGATCATAGACCTGGGCAATGGGACGCGCCTAATATTCGATCGATGGATCAGGGATGGACTCGTCCTAAGGGATAATCCCTTACTCCTAAAGGTTGACTCCGCCTTCAGCATAGACTCCGATTATAGGCGGCAATACCTTCTTACAGCGTATTCGGATAGGAGCAGGGTAATAGGCGGCGGCTGGTACGATGAAAACTCTACGGCCCAGGTCTCCATAATGGAGGTTGAAGTAGGGGTCATGCCCTTCAAGTATAGGTTTAAGGGCTGGCGGGGCGACGTGGAAGGCTCCAACGCCACATTGAGCATATGGATGGACGGCCCTAAGAGCCTCTACGCCGAATGGGAGAGGGTTCAACCCGTGGAGGTTAAGAGGCTCGACCCTGTCTATAAGGCCATAATAGGGATAAGCCTCCTGATCTCGGCGGCTAAGATCCTGGGCGGCGTCTTCGCCAAAGCCGGGTTGCCTGACGTCTTAGGGGAATTGTCGGCGGGGATGCTCCTAGGCCCCCACGCCCTAGGGGGATTAACGATCAACGGGGAACCCCTGATAGAGTTGAACGAGTACGTTCTAGCCTTCGCCGAGATAGGGGCCATCCTCCTCCTCTTCGTAGCCGGCTTAGAGATGGGCTTCGGAAAGTTCAAGGAGGTAGGCGGCAGGTCAGCCGTCGTAGGCGTCTCAGGGGGGATGGTCTCATTCCTCCTAGGCCTCTACATAATGGGGGTTCTAGGATTCCCATGGAAGGTGAACCTCCTGGTGGCCGCGGCCCTCACGGCCACGAGCGTAGCGGTGACAGTGAGGACGCTGGAAGGCGTGGGAAAGCTACATTCAGTCGAGGGGGCCCTCATGGTAAACTCGGCCGTGATAGACGATGTATTGGGCCTGGTCGTATTAGCGGTGGTCACATCCATGGTCACGGCGGGGGCCGCGTTTAAACCCTTCGATGTAATATGGCTTCTCTCTAGGACGATAATTTTCTGGATCATCCTCCTAGCCTTGGTTTTAAAGATCGCTCCCAGGATAGTGGGGGTCGCTGAGAGATGGAAGGCTAGGGGAACCGTGGAAACCTTTTCGACGGCCACATGCTTCGGAAGCGCGATAGCCGCCGCGGCGATGGGCCTCTCCCCGATCGTAGGCGCATTCGCGGCGGGGATGGCCCTGGCAGGCTCAAGGGTCATAGCGAGGATCAGGGATTACGCCGAGCGGTTAAGCATGCTGTTCTCCCCCATATTCTTCGCGGTCATAGGCGCGGAGTTCAACGTGAACGCGTTAACCATGGAAGGCATGTGGATGATCCCCCTCCTAATAGTAGTCGTCGTGGTAAGCAAGCTCCTGGGATGCGGCATACCCGCGTCGATCCTGCTGAGAAACTATAGGAGGGGGTTCAGGGTGGGCATCGGGATGATCTCCAGAGGCGAGGTCGGGCTCATCATCGCAGGCATAGGCATAACCTCGGGCATCATGAGCCAAAGCCTCTACAACGCCACGATAGTCACGGTGATAAGCACGGCGATAATGACCCCCATAATACTGGAAAGGCTCTATACAGAGCATGGTAAACCCTAGACGGGATGGACGGGGAAACCGCCTCCAAACCCCTCCATGGCTTCAGCCCGGCTCCGACCTAGGTTTGGACACTTCCACTAGCACAGAGCCCCTAGAGGGGGTCATATCCTATACGTAAACCCGATACACGAACCATCTATCGTTATTATTTGAGGAGGGGATGCCGCAGCTCCTCGGAACGTTAAAGGATAAGGACCAGAGCTGAGAAGTAGATTATTTATTATTTAATTCAAATAGTTGGGGGTTTAGAGTTGAGCTATGTTTCGGGTTAATACTCTCCTTCCTCTTCCTCCTCTTCTTCCTCTTCCCACTCTATCCTTTTAAACAAGCTATTCCACCTCTGCTGGTCCTACAGGGCGGTTGCCCGTGCTTCAGGGATGCCGCAGCTAATTTAAGCATTTTCTAGATCCGTTTAAATATATTGGGAGGTGTGGAATGGCTTTCCCCGTTTCAGGAAGTTCTATCTGGAATTAGCGCTTTCCACCCTGTATATTTGGACAAATATTTAAAAAATGATTTATAACCATGTTTTTCTAAGCCTATACCCCGCGATTACAGGGTTTTAATTACATGGTGGATTTTTAGCCGTATAAGCCAATTTCCCCATCTCCGACGTTGTTATAAATAGTTGATGCGAAGGGACCCGTCGATATAGGAGGGACGACCGATATTCCAAGGCTACCCCAACCACTGGGATTCAATGCCCAGAAGACATGGGATGCCAAACGGAAGTTTCAGGACGGAGACGGCTACCGGACGGACCTCTGCACCTTCCCGAGGAAGTTCTCCAGGATGCTGCTCCGCAAGTCTACCACCGAGTCAAGCTTCGACCTGTACATTCCACGTATAACCAGGAGGTCTGGTCTCTGATAGATGCCCACCTCCAGGGGCCCCATCCCCTCCTCTATTATGGATTCCCTCATAAGCCCCTTCAGGCGGCCTATATCGCCGCATGGATACTTCACATAAGCCACTACTTCATCGACGTAGTCATCCTCCCTATATATTAAGACGGGGTTATTCATGAGCAGCATATTGAATACCTGTAGAATCCTCCCCGTACGTATGCTGGGAAGCCTCTCCCCGTCTCCAACCTCTATCAGGCTGGTCCTGAATAAACCTATCTTGATGACATCGCCCTTGATTGGAGGGGTCGTAAACACTTTTATCCTCCGACCTGGCCTAACCTGTTTAACCACCCTTATGATCAGGCCCGCTAAAAGGGAGGCGATGTAATCCTTAACTATCCATGAAACACCTAAAGTGCTAGCCAGTATGCTTAGGATCACTAAGGCCTCCAAGGCAACTACCCCTAAACAATCCTTTACATGATGCGATTACCCGTCTCACCTGCTAATTAACCTGATGGTGGCAGACTGGATGCCTCTTATGCCCACTAAAAAGCTTGGGATGCTCTGAATTCCCCAACCCGGCTTCCCCCCTCCACGTTTAAGCCTTTGGCAACGATGAGCCGCCGGAATCCCGAGGAAGCCTCGACCATATACGGTTTAAAGCGCCCTCCAACCCTTTTTAACCCTGAGGTATGAATGGGATGAGCCTATAGGCCGTCTATACTAGTGGAGGAACCCTCCCGGATCAACGGCCTCTATTAAACAAGTTTAGGTGATCCATGAATAAATGGATGGTTGGAACTGAAGGCGGACGGTGTGGTCCGCAGGCGATCCCCTCCCCCCTCTAATATTGGTCTGCGAGGTAAAAAAGGGAATATTAAAAAGGAGGGTTTCAATTAAATCCCTTTATGATGGGGGCGGATGGCTTGACTAAGACGCTTGTGGAGCTTAAGGCGCAGATCCCGGACCGTGAACATGTACGGAGGCTTCTAATAGATAACGGGGGCGAATACGTGGGCCGCTACCATCAGGTAGACACGTATTTTAAGGTGCCTAAGGGCCGCCTGAAGATCCGCGAGTTGATAGGCCTCAAAAAGGCCCATCTAATATTCTATGAACGGGAGGATGTGAGGGATCCGAAGGAGAGTAAGGTATGGAAGGTGAACATAGAGGATCCTGAATCTATGAAGGAGCTCTTATCCCAGATATTCCCCATATGCGCGGTGGTAGACAAGAACCGGGAGATATACATGTTCGACGGGGTTCAAGTCCACCTGGACAAGGTGGAGGGCCTAGGGGAATTCCTAGAGTTCGAGAAGGAGGTTTCAGAGGACCCTGAAGCGATAGAGGAGGGCCGGAGGAAGCTTGAAGGCCTCTTGGAGAGGCTCGACGTAAACGTGAAGAGCCTCCAAAGTAAATCCTACTGCGACATGGTCATGGAGGAAACCGCCAGATAGAGGGACGGGGGAGCCGACGGAGACTCAGTGAACCTTCAGATATCCTCTTTAAGCCGTTGGACACCTCCAGCCCAAGATTGGGCTGGGGCGTATCGTGGAGTATCCGCTATGGTCCCGTGGCCAACATGGGCTTCAGATACTCCGCGTACTCTATGAACCTTCTATAGCTCATGTCGAGGGGGACTACGTGATCTAACCCCGCTATGTATCCGCCGGATTCCTTCATAAAGGATACTTTGGAGTCGACCTCGCTCCTCATGGCTTCTCCCCCCTCCGCCACCTTCCTCTTATCCAGGTTACCTGCTAGGAAAAGTTTCTCACCATACTTCTCCCTTACGAGCCTTACGTCCATGCCTGCGTTGACCTCGAGGGGCCAGAGGCCGGTGATCCCCGCCTCGACGATTAGATCCAATATGGGATATAGATTGCCGTCGCTGTCCATCATTACACGGTCGATCTTATTCTTATTGAGGAAGCCGATCACCCTCCTGTAATGGGGGAGGAGGAACTCCCTGTAAAGCCTAGGCGAGATATTTGGGCCATGCCTGGTCGCCAGGTCCTCCCACCAGAATACTATGTCTATCCTATCCTTTAAGGCTTCGACGGCGTCCCTGAGCCTCTCAATGTTAAAGTATTCCCAGTAGGATGCCATGTCGTGGATGAGCTCGGGATCCTTATAGAAGGCTAGGTTGAACTGGGGGATGCCCATTAATTCGGCTCCGAAACCGTAGAAGCCCGTTATATAAAGCATGGTTGAGCCCTCCTGGTATTCCTCGAAGAGGTTCAGATAGGCCTCTTTATCCCAGTCTAAGGGGTACCTCCTAGGATCATCCGGGTTCAGCCTCTCCTTATACTTCTCCCAGCTCTCCATATCCTTGACTGGGAAATCCACGAATTGAGGCATGGAATACCAGGAATGCTCCCCCTTCAGCTTCCTGGCTATGGCCCCGCTCTCCATGAGGTATTCCTGGTATCTCTCGGTCTCGCCGATCTTCCTATGCTTGAATCTAGGGATGGGCCCCCCATCCACCGGGACTATGAGCCCTCGTAGATTTATTGTTCCGAAGAAATCGTAGAGGTTGAAGCCCTTAAATTCAGGCCAATTCAGGAAGGTACGGGAGTGGCGGAGCCTCCATTCCGTCTCCACTATCCTGTGGGCGGGCAACCCCTCGGAAAGCCATCTCACAACCGTGTCGACGTAGAAGCTTTCATACCATGGTATGACGTCGACCTTCCTGAAGCGTATGGTGTTACGGACCCTCTCCCTCGGGGTCATGCCTCTAAGCCCTCCCACCGGCCGTCCACTCCCTGCAGAGGCCTACGCCTTGGACGGCGTCGGCCGCCACCCCGTCCACCCCTATCCTTCTCCCGAACTCCTCGGTTACAGCGTTTCCACCCAGAAGTATCTTCACCTTATCTCTTAATCCCGCCTCCTCAAGTTTTTTAACGACCAACTCCACCTCGGGCAGAACCGTGGTCAATAACGCGGATAAGCCCAGCACGTCAGGGTTCTCCTCTGAAACCGCTTCGATGAACCTTTCAGGGTCGACGTCAACCCCTAAATCGTAGACTTTAAAGCCGCATCCCTCCGCGAACATCTTAAAAATATTTTTACCGATGTCATGGATGTCCCCCCTGACGGTACCTAGAACTATGACGCCCCTCCCACCTGACCCTTCAAAGTTAAACCTCGAGGCCAGGGTCTTCATAGACTCCGACATCAAATCGGCCCCGTATAAGAGCTCGGAGAGGAAATACTCCCCCGCCTCGAACCTCCTACCCACCTCCTCCAGCCCCCTCCTTAAACCATCCTCCAATATCCTAGTGGGCGGGATCCCTCCTTCAAGGGCCTCCTGGATGAGCCGGCTGAGCTCCTCAGAGTTTAAGTCTGCAAGCGCACCGGCGATCCTGCCGAGCAACTCCATCAACGCTGGGACGCCTCCCCAACGATCCTTAAGCCCTCATTAAATATAAATTTCTTTAGCGGGAGATACTCAGGAAAGCCGCCCACCATATGGATATGCCTCTTCTCCCTCTGAGCTGAGCCCCTTTAGGATTTGAAATCCATGGGTGAAAATTCCTTAGATAAATAGTTTGGGTTGGACAGCCCTTAACATGGTTTCAGCCCATACATGTATAGGTTAAATAAATTCTAACTCTCGACGCGTAGAGATATCGTCTTAAGGGCTTTAACCCCGCTTTTGGATATCGGGTATATCCCTATCAGGTCCTCTAATATGAGTAGGGTCCGGGCCAGTATGGCGAAGGCGAGTCCTATCTTAAGGTCGACGCCTAAAAGGTATAGGATGCCTACGATCCCTCCCTCCTGGAATCCCAGCCCTGAAGGCGTTAAGGGGATGAAGGAGAGGGCTGTGACCAATGGGTGAATCAGGAAGTAGCCTAGCCAGGGTATCCGGCTTATACCCAATGCTAAGCCTATGAGATACCATTCAAAGCCCTTAACTATCCAGGATGCTACCGTTAGCAGGGTTATCTCGTGGACCACGCCTTTCACCTTCACCGCCTCCACCTGAAAATCCGAGATCTTATCTAGGATCGGGGAGGCGAGCCTTCCCAGTAACGGTATCCTACATATGGATTCCAGGATCCTGCCGGCGTTCCTCCACCACATGGCGGCGGCTATCACCCCGCTTCCAAGCAGCATTAAGGCCACCCCTACCGTGGAGAGGATGAGGAGGCCCCGGGACAATTGAACCTGGGATGCAAGGTAGGCTATCGCGGCGGCGCCGCCGAACATCTTGACCAGGAACTCGATCGATTGGCAGCCGAGTATCGATGAGAGCCCCACGGTTACGGGAATCCCCTCGCCGTTCAAGAGTATCGGGACTATGAAGTATCCGGAGCGGGCTGGCGTGAAGTCGCTGGCTAACATGCCGCCGAACTGCGTTAGAAGCGCCCTCCAGAAGCCGATCCTATAACCCATGGAGCCTAGGACGCGGATCAGCCTGAAGGCGAATAGGAGGTTCATGGCGAGGTATGCGAGCAGACATAAACCTATATATAATGGGTGGGCTGAGGCCAGAGTGGATCCCAGCCCTTGCGCTCCAACGTACCATATGGCGGCTACCACTAGGGCCAGCCCGATAAGTATCTGTACGAGGAGCAGCCCCTTCGAATCCATCCTCAAACCTCTCCACATCCCAGCCTATTTATATGGGGAAGGCAACCCTCATATACGATGCATCCACCGATTAAAGGCTTCCAATAAATGAGGAATATTTAATATTAATGATTTATCCTTTTATGCGGAGGGGAAAGAATTAGATCGCCTCATCCCAGGCCTGCAACGAGGTCTTCCAGCCCGGAGGGGCTCGAAGCCGGTGGGAACATGCCTGTCATATATTCGGCGTTAAAGGAGTTGTCCGCGCATCATCCTAAAGCCTTAGCGGCGGCTTCGCTCATCGCGGGATTAGTCCTCGGGGGAACCTTAAGGAGTAGATGGGCTGCCTTCATAATACTAAGCCTGGTGGGAGGTTTCCCCGTAGCAATATTATACGGGGAGAGGATAGGCCTCCCCTCATATGCCTCGTGTATACTCGTGGTGATGATCGACTTAGCATTAGCCTTCACCGCCCTAAATATCCTTCGCAGGCTCGGGGAGCATGGCAGGATGGGATCCTACCTGGGGAGGCTGAGGAGCCGATACATCCCCTTAGCCCATGGAGGAGATAGCTCTAGGCTGTGGAGGCTCGGCTCCGCCGGGGTGATCGTCGCGGCCACGATATTCATAGGATGGTGGCTCCCAGTTATAATCTCCTACTTCCTCAACCTCGAGTTGAAGGATGCTTTAAGGCTCATCGCTTTAGGGCTGGCTTTAGGAGGCGTACTGGCGTGGGGCATATACGCTGGGCTCGCCATAGCGGTGTCCAGCCCAATACTTTTAGCAGCGGCCTTCCTAGCAATACTGATGATCCTAGCCCAAATATTTAAGGTGATGATGGGTGTAAAGGGAAAACCCTATAAGGAGAGGATTCGCCGATAAGAGGGTATAAGGGAGGCAGATGCATGAAGGGAAGGGATAGAGTTCTCCCCTGAAGCCCTAGAAGCCCTTAAAGGGTTAAGGACACACTCCACGCCTTATAGACGGGATGCCTTCTCCCCGAAACCGGTCGGCTATTGTTCTCCAGTCCATATGGGAGGTTTCAGCCTTGGCTTGGAGGAGATTTCTTAGCGGATGGGGTGTGGTGAGCCTTCCGGAGAGGGTTATGTTCCTCGATACGACCTTGAGGGATGGGGAGCAGACTCCGGGCGTTGCCCTGCTTCCGGAGGAGAAATTGGAGATAGCCAGGCAGCTCGATCTCCTAGGCGTCGACATGATAGAGGCGGGCTTCCCAGCTGCTTCCAAGGGGGAGCTTGAAGCCGTGAGGAGCATAGCCCGGGAAGGCTTAAAGGCGGAGATAGTGGCGTTGGCCCGATCCGATAAGGGGGATATAGAGCTCGCCGCCTCATGCGATGTGGACTGCATCCACACCTTCATAGCTACGAGCGAGATCCATTTGAAGAAGAAGCTCAAATTATCCAGGGAGGAGGTATTAAAAAGGGCTGTTGAGGGCGTGGAGCTGGTGAAAGCGCATGGGTTGAAATGCGAGTTCTCAGCGGAGGACGCCACCAGGAGCGACTTGGACTTCCTAGTTCAAGTGTATCGGGCGGTCACGGATGCCGGGGCGGATAGGATAGATATACCTGACACGGTGGGGGTGGCGATACCCCGCTCGATGTATAATATTGTCGACCGGGTGAAACGTTCCGTCAAGGTCCCGATAGCGGTTCACTGCCACGACGACATGGGTTTAGCCGTGGCTAATTCCCTCGCCGGGGTGGAGGCGGGCGCGGAGGAGATTCATGCGACCATCAACGGGTTGGGTGAGAGGGCGGGTAACGCGAGCCTCGAGGAGGCTGCCCTAGCCTTATATGCTCTTTACGGCGTTAAAACCGGCTTGAACCTAGGGGAGATATACCGTACGAGCCAGCTGGTCTCCAAGCTTACGGGGGTCAGGCTGCCCCCCAACAAGGCGGTCGTAGGGGATAACGCGTTCGCCCATGAGTCGGGGATACATGCCCACGGGGTCCTCTCCTCGCCTGAAACCTATGAGCCTCTCCCCCCGGAGCTTGTAGGGCATAGGCGGAGGATCGTCGCGGGGAAGCATGCGGGCCGCCATGGGATCGAAGCCATACTGAGGGAGATGGGGTTAGTTCTCTCCCCGGCGCAGCTGGATGAGGTCGTCTATAGGGTTAAGGAGCTGGGGGATAAGGGGAGGAAGGTCTCGGAGACGGATCTCCTCTACATAGTTGAGACGGTGGCGGGTAAGATAAAGCCTGAGAAGAGGCGGATAAAACTTAAAGACTTAATAGTTGTCACGGGTGATAAGACGACGCCGACGGCTACCATCCGCCTAATAATAGACGGGGTGGAGTATAAGAACTCGGATTTCGGGGTTGGACCCATAGACGCCGTGATGAAGGCTTTCCAAGGCATTATGAGCAGCGTCGCCAACTTTAAGCTGGTGGACTTCAAGTTGGACGCGATAACGGGGGGGAGCGACGCCCTCGCGAACGTCTCCGTGAAGCTCGTGGATGATATGGGCTTGATGGTCTCCGGTAAGGGCGTGAGGGAGGATATCGTTATGGCGGGGGTGGAGGCGGTTATCGACGCTGCGAATAGGCTTTTGAATATAAGGTCTACGCTGCAGGAAGGTCGAAATTCACTCTAATAATCATTGATTTATACAGGTTTAAACAGAATTTTTTTTATTTATCTTCGATGCCTTGAATTCAAAGTTAGAGGACAACAAAGTTTATTAACGATTTACTTATCGAGTATACTGAACCCACAGAGGCGGGAAAAACCGGAAAACCAACTATGGAAGGTATGGAACATGGGCAAAAAAGTAGTATGCCCCGAATGCGGAGCCGAATTCGAGGTGCCGGACGACGTCATGCTGAGAGAGGTGATAACCTGCCCGGACTGCGGCCTCGAACTAGAGGTCAAGGAGATCCATGAAAGCGACGTCAAAGTCGAGAAGATAATCCTTGAAAGGGAGGACTGGGGTGAATAACGCTGACGGCGGCCCTCGGCCTAATATACGATAAGATAAGACCTGAGGAACGCATGCTGATAGAATCGGCTAGGAGGAAGGGGATACCCCTAAAATTATACGATGCCGAACATAACTATTTCAAGCTTACCGACACCGATGAAGATTACGAGCAGACCATCCTCCAAAGATGTATGAGCTACTTCAGGGCGCTGCACCTCACAGCCTTCCTTGAGGGCAGAGGGGTCAGGGTTGTAAACTCGTTCCAGGCGGCCGTGATCTGCGGCAATAAAGCCCTCACCTCTATAGCGCTGGCTAAGGCGGGGATCCCTATTCCAAAGACTATGCTGGCGTTCACGGAGGAGGCCGCCCTGGGAGCCTTAGATGAGCTCGGCTACCCCGCGATCCTCAAGCCGGTGATAGGGAGCTGGGGAAGGCTGATAGCCCCCCTGAAGGACCCCGACTCGGCCAGGGCCTTCATAGAGAACAGGGAGTACATGTTCCCCATCTACCAGGTATACTATCTACAGGAGATGATCGAGAAGCCCGACAGGGATATCCGATGCTTCGTAATAGGCGACAGGGCGGTCGCCGCGATATATCGATATCCCGCCCCAGGAGACTGGAAGACCAACGTGGCTAGGGGGGGAAGGGCTGAGCCGTGCACGGTCACAGGGGAGCTGGAGGAACTCAGCGTAAAGGCCGCGGAGACCGTCGGCGGAGGAGTATTCGGGATAGACCTCCTGGAGAGCGAGAGGGGCCTACTCGTCCACGAGGTGAATTACACCACCGAGTTCAAGTCCACCGTCAACGCCACGGGCATAGATATACCCGGCCTAATCATAGATTACGCGTTGAACCTCGCTAAAAGGTGAAGTGGAGGAGGGCTGAGCTGACGGTTAAGATAGGGGTTGTAGGGGCCACGGGATACGTGGGAGGGGAACTCCTGAGGCTTCTCTTAAACCATCCCATGGCCGAGTTGAAAGCGGCCACGTCCAGGGCATACGCCGGGAAATATATATTTAAATTGCATCCGAACCTTAGGGGTAGAACAGACCTGAAGTTTACGCCGCCCAACCTCGAAGCGATCGCCTCGGAATGCGACCTCGCCTTCACGGCTACCCCCCATGGAGCCGCGATGGATTACATACCCTCCCTCCTAGAGCGAGGCGTCAAGGTGATCGATATGAGCGCAGACCATAGGCTTAGGGATCCAGAAGCCTACCCGAGATGGTATGGATGGACCCATAAACATCCCGAACTCTTGGAGAGGGCGGTCTACGGCCTCCCGGAGCTGCATAGGAGCCGGATAAGATCGGCTGCGCTGGTGGCCTGTCCAGGATGCATGGCTACAACCGCCATACTGGGGCTCGCACCCCTCGTCAAGGAGAAAGTGATAGATGAAGGGCATATAGTGGTCGACTCCAAGATAGGATCCTCAGGGGCGGGAGCCAACCCCACACCCGCCTCCCATCACCCCGAGAGGGCTGCAGGGGTTAGACCATACAAGGTGGTAGGCCACCGCCACATCGCCGAAGTGGAGCAGGAGCTCAGCAGCCTCACAGCCTCCCCTATAAGAATAGCCTTCACCCCCCACGCCGTAGGCATGGTCAGAGGAATCCTATCCACCATCCACACGTTCACGGTGGAGCCCCTGGATAACCCGAGGGTCTGGAGGATCTACCGCTCCTTCTACAAGGATGAGCCCTTCATAAGACTGGTCAAGGACAGGGAAGGGGTACATCAACTCCCAAACCCCATGATACTCACAGGATCAAACTACTGCGACATAGGATTCGAACTGGACGACCATGCCTCGAGGCTTATAGTCTTCTCAGCCCTAGACAACCTGGTCAAAGGCGCGGCCGGCCAAGGCATCCAATGCATGAACATAATGTATGGATTCGATGAGCGGACAGGCCTCGAAGACCCAGGTCTACACCCCGTCTAGCCAACGACGACGATTAGGATCATGGTGGTATAATATGCGGATGGTTGTGAAGCTTGGGGGATCCATATTCGAGAGGGCCATATCCAAGCCGTTCACGGAGGATGTGAAGGCCCTCCACGACCAGGGCCATAAGCTCGTGTTGATCCACGGCGGAGGAAGGATCGTAAGCGAGGTATCCCGCCGGATGGGTAAGGAGCCCCGCTTCGTAGTCTCCCCTAAGGGCTTCAGGAGCCGCTACACGGACGAGGAGGACATCCAGATATACTCGATGGTCATGGCGGGTAAAGTGAATAAGTCGCTGGTCTCAGCCCTCCTCAGCGGAGGCCTACCGGCCGTAGGGTTATCCGGCGTCGACGGGGGCATCGTCAAAGCCAAGCGTAAAAGGGAGCTCCTCATAGTCGACGAGGACGGGAGGAGGAGGATAATAGACGGCGACTACAGCGGCAGGATAGAGGAGGTGGACCCGAGCCTGATAAGCCTACTCCTCAGGGAGGGATACGTACCCGTCGTCTCACCCATAGCCCTCGGAGAGAACTATGAGCCGTTGAACGTGGACGGGGATAGGCTGGCGGCGTACATGGCGGGCGCCTTGAAGGCGGATACCCTCGTAATATTCACGGATGTAGAAGGGGTAGTCCTGGATGGAAGGGTGGTTGGGAAGCTCACCTATATGGAGGCGAGGGAGGTGCTGCCCAGGATAGGCCATGGGATGACTACCAAGATATACGCCGCCCTGGAGGCCCTGGACATGGGGGTCAAAGAGGTTAAGATCTCACCGGGTTTAAGGGAGAAACCTTTAACCGGAGCCTTAAAGGGCGAGGCTGGGACGCTGATAACCCATGCATGAGGGATCCGAGAAGGCTAAGAGGATAATGGAGAAGGAGGACAGGTACGGCGCCAACGTATACGCTAAGAGGCCTATAGTCCTAGCCAGAGGTAGGGGAGCCACATTATGGGACATCGATGGCGTAGAGTACATCGACTGCACGGGAGGCTACGGCACATGCATAGTCGGGTACAGCCACCCCGAAGTTGTTAAGGCCGTGAACAGGCAGCTGAGGCTCCTGACATCCTGCCACGGCTACGCCTACAACGAGACCCGGGCGGAGCTCCTAGAGCTGATAGCCGAGATATCCCCTAAGGGATTGGATAAGAGCTTCCTCTCCAACAGCGGGGCTGAGGCCGTGGAATGCGCCTTGAAGCTGGCCCGCAAGTACACCGGTAAGAGGAAGATCCTGGCGGCCATAGGGGGATACCACGGTAAGACCATAGGATCCCTATCCGCGACGTGGAACCCCAAGTATAGGAGGGGCCTCGAACCCCTCCTAGAAGGAGTCACCCACATACCATACGGGAGGGTGGACGACAGGGTCTACGGGGAGGTCGACGATGAGACGGCCGCCATAATAGTCGAGCCCATCCAGGGGGAGGGCGGGGTCAGGATACCTCCCCCAGACTATCTCAAGGCCCTAAGGGACCTATGCGATGAGAAGGGGGTCCTCCTCATATTCGATGAGGTACAGACGGGCTTCGGCAGGACGGGAAAGATATTCGCCTGCGAACACTGGAACGTAGCCCCCGACATCCTATGCGCCGCGAAGGGCTGGGCTGGAGGATTACCCATAGGGATCACCATATCCTCAGAGGAGGTCATGGGATCCCTGGGGAGGGGTGAGCACACCTCCACCTACGGGGGAAACCCCGTCGTCGCATCCGCAGCCCTGGCCTCCATAAGGGTGCTCCTCAGGGAGAAGCTCCACGAGAGAGCCTCAAGGCTCGGGACATATCTACTAGGGAAGCTTAAGGCGTTGGAGTCCAAGTACTCCATAGTGAGGGAGGCGCGGGGCCTAGGCTTAATGGCCGCCCTCGAACTCAGATTCGACGTATACGACGTCATAATGGGGGCTATGGAGCGGCGCATCCTAGTCCTAGACGCGGGCAGGAACGTGGTCAGGCTCCTCCCACCCCTCGTGATAAAGAAGAAGCAGATAGACAGGGTGGTCCAGGTCTTAGATGAGTTGGTAGAGGCTAAGGAGGATGGAATACGCGGTAAAACTGCTCGAGGAGATGCTCAGGATATACAGCCCCACGGGAGATGAATCGAGGCTGGCCGGATACCTTGAGGAGGCCATGAAGAGCCTGGGGTTCCAAGTCGAGACGGACAGGCTTGGAAACGTCCTAGGCCATATAGGAGGAGGAGAGGTGGAGGTCCTCCTATGCGGGCACATGGACACCGTCCCAGGGGAGATACCCGTCAAGCGCATAGGATACGACCTCTACGGTAGGGGAGCCGTAGACGCTAAAGGCCCCCTCGCGGCCATGATAATCGCCGCCCATAAGGCCGGCCTAGAGGACGTCAGGGGCGAGGCCGGGATAACGGTCGCATGCCTCGTGGACGAGGAAGGGGAGAGCAAAGGCGCAAGGGAGCTGGCCTCCAGGGGGAAGCCGCCCAGCTACGCCGTCTTCGGGGAGCCCAGCGGCGCCGACGGCATCATAATCGGATATAAGGGGGCCCTGAAGATCCTACTGGAGGTTTCCACGGCGCCAGGCCACTCCGCCTCCCCGTGGCTCTACCCTAACGCCGTGGAGGAGGCCTTCGAGATATGGAGGCTCATCAAGAGGGAGCTGATCGGGTCGGGCAGCTACTTCAACTCGGTCACAGGCTGCATCACGAGGATAAAGGGCGGGGAGGGCTTCGGTAAAACCCCGGCGAACTGCACGGTGGAGGTGGACCTCAGGATCCCCCCGGGCACCCCATGGAATAGGATACGCGCCGCCGTAGAGGAGAAGGCCCTAAGCTACGCCGAAGGGAAGGAGAACCTCAGGGTTAGAGTTGACGGCGAGGATGGGGTGGACGGCTTCCTAGCGTCTAGGGATTCCCCTTTAGTTTCAGCCTTCTCCATAGCCATAAGGAAAGTTACCGGGAGGCAGCCGATCCTCGTGAAGAAGACAGGGACCTCCGACCTGAACATCCTAGCCCAAGCCTGGAAGATCCCTATGATAGCCTATGGCCCAGGAGACTCCAAACTGGACCATACGCTCGAGGAGCACTTGGACATCAGGGAGTACTTGGCATCGATAGAGGTCTTAAGGGAAGCCTTAAAATGGCTTATGAGAATCCATAAGCGAGATAAGATGCGGTGATATTAGAGCGATGGAAGAGGCTCTCCCTGCCGCTTATTATGGAAGTAACTCTTTTCGCTGCTCCAGAGGCTGCTGACCCTAAGCCCTTTAGAGACACACAAACAACATTTATATTTTAGAATATTTTAAAGCGAAAATCTTTATAAGGCTAGGTGATCTAGAATCTGACATGCTTCTACGTAGATGGTTTGGAGCGTTCACCTCGATAATTCTCCTCCTTTTAACCGTTTATTTATCTTTCAATGCGTATTATGGTCGTTCAGATACAGAATCTCCGCTCTTAAACGTTAAATTCAAATATTGGGTTTTAGATTCGAGCACTAACTTAACCAAGCCGTATTTTTGGGGCGTCGATGTAATCGAAGGACCCGGGGATAACGCGAGCATTCGTAAAGGATTTGCCGGCGGATGGAATGCTTTAGAGTTACAGGTTTATCAGGATGGAAAGGGGGACGAATATATATGGGCTACGATACATTTAAGGCAAGATCTAACTGGGGAGAGGGCGGAGAAGCTATTTCTCTCCAACGTGGGCATCTGGGTTTATCCCACCTTCAGTTATTTATGCGATGAAAAAACGAAGAACCCAGCTAACGCTTTTGGAGTAGAGGTGAACGATGGAATCCACATTCTATGGTTCATATTCTCAGATAGGAACACCGGTGTTTACACGCTGAATAATCATAGAATAGTAGTGATTCAAACGCCGTTAAATACGTGGTCATATAGGAAGATGAATATTTCAGCCGAGTACATAAAGGCGGGATGGCGTAAACCAAACTCGATTTCCTTCATACTTATGCTCGGCCTTACTCAAGCGGTGCCAGGGAAGAGGGTGGGTTTCTTTAAAGAGATCGATGTGGAATGCCCTCCCACTCCCCTACGAATCGATAATCAACTATCATTTATACGAGAACCGTGGGGCCCCACTTTTTCGCTCATAAATATCTTTACTATGGAGGCTATTATGAGAATGCCTGCTATAAGGCTTGAGGCTGCTCCCAAAATTAAGTGAAAGGTAGGTAACCGTAATGTTAGACTTTCCTCTTCCCTTAGAATTTTCCTTATAAGGTCTATATAGGTTGTACCGTAAGAAATGGAAGCCTGCACGTATCGGTCCCCACGGCTCACAACCTGGTACGCCGGTTCTACTTGGCTTCCTTCCAGCCAATTATTCCACGTTTCTATCAAAAGGAATTTGACTGGCGCATAGTAAAGTCTCATAAGGGCTTTAGCGAACTCCGAGGGATCTCTCTCCAACCTCGGTTCATCGTCATACTCCCAGTATCCCGGCGAGGCATAGGCTGCAAAGCCTTCATGACATTCAAACCTGTTTGACGGCGCGTATTGGAACCATGAGTCCGCATATTCCTTGACATGGATGAAGCCTGGGAACACCTTCAATAATACATAGAAATTATGCATCCTATCGCGGGCTTCTTTCCATTTTTCGGCGTAGGCGATGCCATCATCCTGATCCGCCATAACAAATATTACAAATTTCCCATTCAGGCGGAAGTAAGCCTCCGAGTTCCCAAATTCCTCCCCGATATATTGCAAGTCATCGAGTATCTCGTTAAGGCTGGGATCCCCTAGTTTCTCCTTCTCGTATAAGATGCACCATTTAGGCGTTTTTAAGGAGGAGTTTTTGCCTATAACCTTAAATATCTTTTTAAGCGTTTCATCTTCATAGCTTCCATATCCCCGCCAAGATGCGATGACGAAATCGAGCGTTGCCCTCTTCATCAGGGAGATCTGGCGTCCTATGATTTCTTCGTCGCCACTGTCATATAGCTGAATGGATGGATTAAAACCAGCAGACATGAGATCTGGCAAGTAATGGGAGGCCCAAGTCATCGGAGGATCATAGCCAGAAGCATTCCATCCATAATTGCGACCGTATGAAGGATAAAAAAAGGCTCCCAAATATCTCTCTTCATCAACCGCTATAACCTGTGGATGATGGAAAGCCGCAATTGCGATCAGACAGAGTAGAGATATGGCGCATTTAGATAACATAATTGAGAAATCTCTATTAGAGATTATAAATATTTGGAGGCTGCCCCATAAATGCTTTTTCGAGGTCGCCCAGGCTCATTTCCTCATCTACGTCAACATGCAGCACCCTTCAAAGGATGTGGAGGCGCCTTCGCCAACTTAGCCGGGCCAAAGCAATCCATAGACGATATAAGCCCGGGGATTATGGGATAACCCAAAGCTTTTATTGTTACTTTCTAGGATTAATTGTTTCTAGGGAGGTATCGTCAACGCGACGAATATTATATAGAATTAATAAAAATAATAAATACGTATTATATGTAATCATTGTTTGTGGCATTTTTGCTAGGCTTATCTTTGCGCCGTTCTCCAGTCATGGAGACCTTGAAACTTTTTGGATCTCCGCCCAGCATTTCTTATTCGCAAAATTTGATTTTTATTACTTTATCCATACAAGGGCCGGGATGTGGGTTTATCCCCCACTATGGCTCTGGTTAGTCACCGGAGCCTACTTAGTTTCTTTCTCAACCACGGCCTACGATCCCTCCTTCCTCCTCTTAGTTAAAACGCCTATGATCGTTGCCGATGTTACCGTAGCATATGTGCTCTACAGCCTTCTTGGAGGAGATAAGGGAAGATTCGCCGCCGCCTTCTGGCTGGCTAATCCAATGTCCATCTTTATAACGAGCATCTTTGGCCAGTTCGACCCCTTGGTCCCAGCCCTACTAATCATCTCCGTTCTAGGACTAGAACGGGGCATGGTGGTTCCCAGCGCCGTAATCTATGGCAGCGCAATCATGACGAAGCAATACGCAATATTCGCTGCGCCGCTCTTAATAGCGCGCGTACTCAGGGATAGAGGTAAGGGTGACGCCCTTAAATTTACGTCATTCCTGACCGCCACGGCCCTCTTAATCTCATTCCCATTTCTAATCTCCGGTTCGAGACAGGTTTATTTTAGAGAAATCTGGATGACCAGGTCCATCGTGGAATACGACGATTTGTATTGTCAATTCGCCGGATTGTTTCAATTCCTCTCCTGGCTACATGAAAGGTTCAAGATAGATACGCTACCATTTTTCAATCTAAGTTATCCAATGCTGTTCCTGACCATAAGTTTATCCACCGGTTTAGCGTTTAGCTGCAAGAGGATGAATTATATGACGTGTTGCCTAGTCTCAATGGCTGCATTCCTCACGCTCAGCTGGTATATAAACCCACAATATACGGTAGTCTTCATTCCGTTCATGATTTACGATGTATTGGCACATAATGCTTCTAAGCTTTGGTTGATAACTACATTGCTTCCATTCTTGTGGCCTCTATCCTCCAATGGGTTTGCCCCATACTTTAGGGGGACTTTTTCCATTCCAGCCCTTGGAGCATGCGGAGTTGCGATCTCCGCCCTAATCTTTTTCATCACCCTTTTTACATATATGTCGATATTAATCTCTAAATGTCTTAAGATCGCCATGAGGTGACGGAGTTATGGATCGCCAATTTATATCCCGCTTGACATTAATATTCATGGCTGGATTCCTATTTGCTGAAGGGCATCAAAACTGGATTAGAGGCAAAGTTTCCGTTCATTTAGAAGTATTAATCATGGTCCTAGTTTCGTATGGGTTTGCCTTCTTTCTCCTTATATTGGCCGGTCTCAAGGTTTGGGAGCCGAAACTTTTTGATGGAGCTTCCCTCTGTGCAACTATGCTCGTTATCATCACAAGCATCTACATAATGTCGATTATAGATTATGCAGGCGCCTATAGGACGGACGCACTCGCTTTCAGCCACTACGCCGCCATTCTTTACTTGAAAGGGCAAAACCCTTACGTCTCAGACCTTCAAGAGGCGCTATCCATATTCTCTGTCGATCCAGAATTCATAACGTTAACAGTTAATGGGGATATAATCACCTCGATGAACTATCCATCCTTACATTTCCTTCTACTAGCTCCAGCCGTAGCCCTCGGAATACCTGATATGAGGATCGTGCTTTTGATCTTTGAATTAGCCGTGATCGCTATACTATTTCTTAAAGCCCCCGAGGGGTATAGAGGAATCGCCCTGATTCCACTTTTAGCCGGTTCAGATTTGGCCATAGGGTTCACGGGCGGTTGCGTCACCGATTTCTTATGGGTACTACCATGTACGATAACAGCCTTATACTTGGAAAGACCTAAATTATCGGGTTTCGCTTATGGCATAGCATGTGCAATTAAGCAAACGCCATGGATCGTTTTCCCATTTTTGGCTATTTGGCATTGGAGGACTGCTCCTAAGCATCATAGATTGACTCGTTTAGGGGCCTTCTCGCTTTTCACAGCTGCGGGGTTCATTATCCCAAATCTCCGCTTTATCCTATGGGATTGGAGCTCATGGCTTACCGGGGTCTTGACCCCGATAACTGGTGGGCTTATCTTCTTGTCTAGGGGGATCTCCACCATCTCCCAATTTGAAGTAGTCCCGCTTCCTCCCTCCTTCTACTTAATATGCTTCATTGCGGTGCTTCTAACGTTAATCTTCAACTATTTCTATTATTTTGAATCGATGAAGGACTCCTTATGGATTCTTCCAGGGCTAGCTTTATGGTTCTCCTACAGGGCGCTCCAAAATTACTTTATATATTGGATACCCATGCTTGAAATATCCATAATTAAGATGTTTCTGAAGAGGAGTACGAAGCTTTGAACCGAAAATTCCCCGCTCTCGCTTCAATTTCAATTTTAGCTCTTACGCTTATCCTTTCATACTTTTCTTTATATGGTAGAGTTAAATACGAGCCGATATTTATCAATGGAGATTTTAAATATTGGACCAAAGATTCTAATAACGGGAGAAAACCTTACTGCTGGCAGATAGATCGTTTTCAAAGCGCTAACGATTCAATCCTAATCTTCCCAGCAGAGGTGGATGGATTAAGGTGTCTTGCCATTGAAATCTATCAGGACGGTGAGGATGGAGCCTATCCATGGGTTACCGCACATGTTAGGCAGGAGGTGAGGGGTGAAGCGTTACGTTCCCTATTCGATTCCAAGATAGGTATTTGGGTTCACCCAAATTTTTCTTATGCTTTCGATGAGACCACTATGAAGCCTAAAAATGCTTTTGGAATAGAGGTGAACGATGGCGAAAACCTCATCTGGTTCCTGTTCTCCGATAAGGGCGAGGGAACCTACACGCTTCCTCATCATAGGATAGTGGTCTTGGAGGCCCCCTTAGGGGAATGGAGCTACCATGAGGTGGACGTGGCCGCTGAATACGGGAAACTTACACGCAAACAACCGAATTCAATATCCATCATACTATTAATGGGCGTGAGCAAGGACCTGCCGGGCAAGTACATAGGATACTTCGCCAATATGACTACAATTAGAAAATAATGCTTCTCGACTTAACCGTCTTCTATACTTGGACAGTAAAATCTTATGGAGTAGAAGGCTCGGTTACACGCTTATTTAGACATATACTTGTCACACCCTCTAATTGAGCCGAAAAGCATCTATTTATATATCAAATGGGGGGATAATAAATAATAGGGTATGCTGAGTAGACTCCTAGTTATAGTGGAGGGTTGAAGGTTTGATATCCGCCTGCGTCCTGATAAGGACTGGGAGTGGTAGGTTCGACGAGGTTTTGGAGGCTTTAAAGCAGTTTAAAGGGGTTAGGGATGCCTTCGCCACCCTGGGCCGGTATGATATAGCCGTCGACTTTGAAGCGGAGGATTGGCAGAGTCTGGGCGCCTCGGTTCTCCGGATGAGCCGTCTCGCCGGGGTGGTCTTCACCGAAACCCTCGTTGAGGTAAAGCCTTAGATGGATGAGCTTGGAGTGATGAGGGTTGGTCAAGGCTTGTATACTGATCAAGGTGGTTCCCACGAGGGTTGAACGGGTCCTCGATAGGGTGAGGCGGCTCGGGGAGGCGAGGAAGGTTTACCCCGTTTACGGGAGATGGGATATAGTTGCCTTCATAGAGGTGCCCGAGTATAGGCGGCTTAAGGAGCTGACGGGCGATATCAACAGGCTTGAAGGCGTCAGGAGCACCGAGACGTTGGCTGAGGCTTAGGGAATGAGGATTGGACGGGCCTGCCGCGCCGCGGGATGGATAATTTTTAAATATATAAACCGATCTAAGACTAATCAATCCAGTTTAGGATAGATTCATATCGGCGACGGGTCATCGTGGGAGGGGATGGTTTGGGTCTGGTGAACTGGGCTAGGAGGCGCAGCCCATGGCTGCTCCACTTCAACACGGGCGGCTGCAACGCGTGCGACATAGAGGTGGTGGCGGCTTTAACCCCCCGCTATGATGTGGAGAGGTTCGGGGCCCTCCTCATGGGGAGCCCGAGGCACGCGGACATCATGGTGGTCACCGGCGCCATAACCGGACAGGTTAAGAGGAGGCTGATAAGGGTCTACGAGCAGATGCCCGAGCCCAAGTTCGTGGTGGCGGTGGGCAACTGCTGCATAAGCGGCGGCGTATACAGGGGAGCCTATAACGTAGAGGAGGGCTTGGACACGGTGTTACCTGTGGACGCCTACGTCTACGGTTGCCCCCCTAAGCCGGAGGCGATCGTGAAGGCCATAGCCGCCCTCCAGGATAAGATAAAGTCCATGGAGAAGCGGGTGGAAGAGGAGGAGGCCATAGGATATGAGTCTTAAGATCCCGGTGGGACCCCAGCATCCAGCGTTGAAGGAGCCTGAAAACTTCACCTTCACCCTGGACGGGGAATACGTAGTAGGAGTAGAGGCTCGCATAGGCTATATGCATAAAGGCGTGGAGAAGCTGATGGAATCCAAGAATTACATCCAGAATATACCATTGGTGGAGCGGATATGCGGGATATGCAATGTAGCCCACACCCTATGCTACTGCCAGAACGTGGAATACCTATATGAGAGGGAGATACCCCGGAGGGCCGAGTATATACGCGTGATAATAGAGGAGTTGAACAGGATCCACAGCCACCTATTATGGATAGGGATAGCGGCCCATGAGATCGGGTTCGACACCCTCTTCATGTATATATGGAGGGACCGGGAGGTGGTCATGGACCTTATAGAGCTTCTCACCGGGAACAGGGTATCCACCTCATCCAATACGATAGGCGGCGTCAGGAGGGACATAGACAAGGGCATGGAGTATAAGCTGAGGAAGGGCTTGGACATACTTGAGGAGCGGACCCGATACTATAAGAGGATAGCCTTGGAGGAGCCCACGCTCCTTGTGAGGCTTAAGGGCGTAGGGGTTCTAACTCCGCAGGAGGCCGTTAAATGGAGCGCGGTAGGCCCGACGTTGAGGGCCTCAGGGATAAAATCCGATGTGAGGATGGATGACCCCTACGCGGCCCACGACGAGGTACCCTTCAACGTCGTAACCTACGATACATGCGACGTCTTCGGACGCCTAATAGTCAGGGCCGACGAGACCCTGGAATCCATAGAGATGATACGGTACTGCCTGGACCATATGCCCGGCGGACCAATAAGGATAAGGCTTCCAAACACCCCGCCGGTAGGCGAGTCCGTGAGCCGCGTGGAAGCCCCCAGGGGTGAGGACATCCACTACGTGAGGTCAAACGGGACGGATAAGCCCGCCAGATATAAGGTCAGGGCGCCCACCCTGGGGAACATAGCTTCCCTTGTGGAGATGCTCACCTCCAAGGGCGACTATCTAGTCCACATCGCGGATATACCCGTCGTCTTGGCGGGCATAGATCCATGCATGTGCTGCATGGACAGGACGACCCGGTTCATAGACCCTGCGAAGGGGAAGGGATGGACCTGGACCTGGGATCAATTAAAGGCTTACTCGAAGGAGGCCTGGAGGAGACGAGCTTAGAGGGACGGTATCCCGGGAACCCAACCAGCCAGTTAGAATCATATCGGTAATGGAGAGGAGGGGGTGAAGGTTCGAGTTGGCTATGAGCCCTGAAGCCTTGAGGCACCTCCTGAAGAAGAGGGCTACGATACTATATCCATATAGGGAGAGGGAGAAGGTTCATCTACCCGACGGGTTTAGGGGAGAGCTGAAATTCTACAGGGATCGGTGCATAGGATGCGCCCTATGCTCCAGGGTATGCCCCTCCGAGACCATAGAGATGGGCGAGGACGAGGGGGGGCGGAGGCCGATCTTCTACTTGGACAGGTGTACTAGATGCCAGCAATGCGAGGAGATATGCCCGGTAAACGCGATAGAGCTCACCAAGGACTTCGAGACGGTGGGCTTCGATAGGAGCGAAAAAATAATAAGATAAAAAAAGCCGATTTTGGGAATAGATCCTATCGCGCCCCCGGGGTCCCCGCTGGAACGGAGACCCTTACGTAAGGGGCCTCCCTGCTCCTTTTCTTCACGGATAGCTTAACAGTCTGGGGCAGCTCCCCCTCTACATCCTCTATGGGCTTACACTCTAAGAGGCCGTTCCTGTACATCTCCTCTATCACTGTGTATCCTAATTCGGAGCGCGCTATCACTACGCACCATCCTTCGGGGGCGTCGACGGCCCCCACCGATATATCCGCTAATTCGCCTGTGAAGTCTTGGCATCTACTGCATCCCTGGATCAGGTATGGATCCAGCTCCCTCACAGGGCTTTCCAGGCTCTCCCGCTGCTCCCCCTTAAGGTATACCCTGAGTTTCCCCTTCTTTATGTCCAGTTTCCCCACCCGGCTGGGCGTCAGGTTCAGCCTGCCCTCTAAGTGGCCGGCTAATCCTTTATGGTGGAAGCTGTCCATGCAGAATAATCCTATGGCCAGGGAGACGCGTTCCCCCCTCTTCCTGTTCCCTTTAGGGGAGAAGGTCAACCTCCTTATCCCCTGAATCTGGCAGGGCAGGCCTACGAAGCCTACCTTGGCGTTGGGGTAGCCTAAATCAGCGTCCCCTAAGAGGCCCACGGACCCGCTTGGGGAATACTTCGAGCCTGCAGCCGAAAGGATCTCCTCCCTGCTTGAGGCCAGTATGGGGATGGGCTTTAAGGGATTCCCCGGATCAGATGCCGTGACGGCTGCCACGTCTATGAGGCCTCTCTCCAGCGCATAGATCAGCACGGCGGATACTACCCCTCCATCCTGGGCCACCTTCAGGATCTCACTGTCCCTGCTGCGCGCCAAGTAGGCTCTCCTCACGATACCTAGGGTTTCCCCAGGCTCCCTGGTCCTCCCAAAAATCTTCTCCTCATACTCATTGAATGGGAGCTCCACCCGGGGACAGCTATAGTAGCATAGCTCGCATAGTACGCAGATGCCCTTGATGGTGGGCTTCTCATCCTCCGTGTAATGTAGGATGTTTACGGGACACGACGCTATGCAGGTTCCACAATACATGCATAAGCCAGTTCTCACCACTTCAGCTGTTAGGGATCCGAATATCTTGGGAGGTTTAGACAAGACCCTCATCCTCCATTCAACCAACGTTAAAAGTAATAGTTTTAAATATAAATAAAAGTATTTAACTTACCCGCTTTCAAACCATTTATCAGGTGGTAACAGTGAGGCCTTTGAGGGGGCGCAGCGTCTTAGAGGCAAGCCTCGCAGCGGTGTTCACCGCCCTCGTAGCCGCCACGACCATAGCCGTGAGGATACCGGTGCCGGCTACTGGCGGGTACATAAACGTCGGGGACGCCGTCGTATTCGCGGCAGCCCTCTCCTTGGGCTGGCTCGTAGGCGGAGCAGCCGGGGGGTTAGGGTCGGCCATAGCCGACATGGTGGGATATCCCGTCTTCGCCCCCTTCACCCTGGTCATAAAGGGCCTGGAAGGATTGGTGGCCGGAGGCATAGCGGACGGCGTCAGCACCAGGAGGGATCTACTGGCCTGGGGGCTGGGCTCCGTGATCATGGTGGCCGGATACTTCCTCTCGGAGGCCTACCTTATGAGGCTCGGCGTAGCAGCCGCCCTAGTAGAGGTGCCCGGTAACATCGCGCAGATAGCGTTTGGAGGCCTGATAGGAATACCGGTGGCCCGGATAATCAGGCGGAGAATCAGAGAAGTAACATCCGGGGAATAAGTGAATAAATGATTGAGTGCATTAATCGAAGTGCGGCATCTCATGCATCTCTAAGGAATATCTTCCATAGTTCGTCCATCTCAGGCCTCGTGAGTTCCAACTCCTCTCCGTTTGAAGCGACGATCCTGCGGTGACCCGGGTCCTCGACTACCTCGCCTATTATGGATGTGTCCACCCCGATATCCTTTAGGTGCCCCGTTATGGCTTCAGCCTTACCCCCGTCCGCTACTATGAGCAGCGCCCCTGAGCTTATCAGCCTTAAGGGATCGAGGTTGAAGGCTTCGCATATCTTCCTGGTCTCAGGCTTTATCAGGAGCTTATCCTCATATATTTTGAAGCCGCATTTAGACGCGTCGGCTATCTCGTGGAGGCCCCCCGCCACCCCTCCCTCTGTGGGATCATGCATGGCTTGAACCCCTCCAAAGTTGAAGGCTGCCAATGCCTCCCTTACGACGCTGATCATCTTGATATACTCGGAGCCCTTACGCCATCCATCCTCGCCTAGGATCTCCCGGGCCTTCTCCGCCTTGTCGGCGCATATTATGGCGGTGCCCTCGATGGCAGCCCCCTTCGTCAGTATTATCTTTCCACCGGGCTTGGCGCCGCTGGAGGTCACGTACCTACCCTTGTCGGCTACGCCCATGCAGAACCCTACTATTACTGGATGGTTCAGCCCCGGGGTTACCTCGCTGTGCCCCCCGACCACGGCGACCTCAAGCTCCTCGGCGGCCTCATGGATTTGACGGGATATAACGGCCAAGTCTTCGACGCCGCTCCCCTCGGGGAGTAGGATGCAGGAGTGGAACCATCTAGGCTTGACGCCTAGGGTGGATACGTCGTTCGCTGATATGTTCACCGCCAGCCATCCTATATGGCTTAGGGCCCCGCTTATAGGATCGCAGGAGGAGACGACCAGGATCTTATCCGCCTCAACCACAGCGGCGTCCTCCCCCCTCGCCGGACCTAGGATCACGTCACTCCTCCGAGCACCTAAATATGGATAGACATAGGCCTCCAATATCTCCGAGGGCACCTTACCGAAGGGCAACCTCACATCGACAATCCTCCTCTAACGCTATTTCGCGGTGTCCCGCCCATCCATCCCCGCTATCCTGGATGCCTCGTTTAACCTCGCTAAACGCTAAAAGTATTACTGTGCTGAGAGCTGGAGCCAGGTATCGACGGATTCAAGCCCTGGGCGCGGGATATTTCATGGATCGAATCCGCGACGGCTAGGCGAGGAATTTTGGGGAGGGGGAGCGTTTAAATCTCCGCGGCTCAACCGCTTATTAGGGGAAGCGGGATGCATAAGGTAGCCGTCCTTCCCGGCGATGGGATAGGCCCTGAAGTGGTGGACGCCGCCCTGAGGGTGTTGGATTCCCTTCAAGAGGTTTATCCAAACCTTAGATTGGAGTACGTCTATGGGGAGGCAGGTCTTAACTGCGTTGAGAGATACGGTACTAACCTTCCGGCTGAGACCTTGGAGCTGCTTAAAGGTACCGAGGCCTGCCTGAAGGGGCCTATGACCACCCCTGAAGGAGCTGGATCCCATGTAAGCGTAGCCGTAGCCATCCGTAAAGCCTTCGACTTATACGTTAATATGCGCCCCTGCTACAGCCTTCCCAACGTACCCGCGATAAGGGATGATGTGGATCTAGTGGTCTTGAGGGAGAATACGGAGGGCCTATACGCGGGCTATGAATTTGAGGTTTCCCCTGGGGTGGGCTTGGCGGCTAGGATCGTGACGAGGAGAGCTTCGGAGAGGATAGCGCGTTTCGCGTTTAAACTGGCTATGAGGAGGAGGAGGCATGTGACGTGCGTCCATAAGGGCAACATCCTAAAGCTGACCGACGGGATCTTCAAGGACGCCGTGTACCGGGTGGCCCTGGAATACCCTGAGGTGAAGGTGGACGATGTACACGTGGACGCCATGGCCATGCAGTTGATTAAGAGGCCTGGAGACTACGATGTGATAGTTACGACGAACATGTTTGGGGACATACTCTCGGATGAGGCCGCCCAGGTGGTGGGAGGCATAGGGGTGGCCGCCGGGGCGAACATCGGGGACAACTACGCCATGTTCGAGCCTGTCCACGGGTCAGCCCCGAAATACGCTGGAAAGAACAGGGCTAACCCGATAGCCACCATATACGCGGCGGGCATGATGCTCGACTACCTAGGAGAGGCGGACGCCTATAAGACCTTGGATAATGCTGTACGGAGAGTCCTAAGGGAGGGGAAGGCTCTAACCTACGACCTCGGCGGATCCTCCGGGACGAGGGAGATGGCTGAGGCCATAGCCAGGGAGGTCCTAAACCTGGTCTAAACGAAGATGAGCTATAAGCCTATGACAGAGGGCCGGTTTGGCAGCCTGAACCAGTAGGATGAAGCCATGAGACCGATGAACCGGGAATCCCACAGGCTTCAGCCGTGGGATAGCCGTATGAGCGTCAACTCCATGGGAAACGGGCATGCCTCCTATAATACTCTATGAGGCCCCCCTCCCTTAGGAGCTCCATTAGGAATGAAGGGGGTTTGAGGGCCTTGAACTCCCGTCCTGTAGTTAGATCCTTTATGAGACCCTCCTCCAACGATATCTCTATGGTGTCGCCTTGATTTATCGATTTATAGGCCTCGGCGCTCTCGAGCACTGGGAGGCCGAGGTTCACAGCGTTCCGGTAGAAGATTCTTGCGAAGCTCGCCGCTATGACCGCGGATACTCCACATCCCATTATGGCGAGGGGAGCTTGCTCCCGGCTGGACCCGCAGCCGAAGTTCCTCCCCGCAACTATTACGTCGCCCCTGCTGACTTTGGCGGGGAAACCTGGATCCAGGCCCTCCATGCAGTGGGCGCCCAGCTCCTTCGGGTCAAGCGTCCTGGCCTTATATTTATAGGGTATTATCACGTCCGTGTCTACGTGGTCGCCGAACCGCCAGGCCTTACCCCTGATCTTATCCGCCAATTAGAGGTACCTCCTGGGATCCGTTATCTTCCCCTCTAGGGCCGAGGCCGCCACGGTGGCCGGCGAGGCCAGGTAGACCATGGAATCCCTGGCTCCCATCCTCCCGGTGAAATTCCTATTACTAGCCGATACGCATACCTCCCCTGAGGCTAGGACGCCGAGGTGGGTTCCGACGCAGGCCCCACAGGTTGGGTTCGTGACTACCGCCCCAGCCCTAGCCAGCGTCTCCAGGGTTCCATCCATCAACGCATCGGCGTATACGGCCCTCGAGGCAGGGGTCACTATGAACCTGACGCCTTTATGGATCCTCTTCCCCTTCACTATATCCGCGGCCACCCTCAAGTCTTCAAGCCTCCCATTGGTGCAGCTCCCCAGGAAGGCTTGATGAACCTCTATTCCCTCAACCTCCGAGATGGGTTTAACGTTGTCCACCCTGGGGGGAGCCGCCACCAGGGGCTCCAGCCTCGAAGCATCCACATCCAATACCTCGGAGTACTCCGCGTAGCGGCCTGAATGCACCTCCAGTAACGGTTCCCTGCCGGCATCCCTTAGGAAGGCCCTGGTCTTCTCATCCACCTCCACAATCGCGGCCTTCGCACCCGCCTCCATGGCCATGTTGGAGAGGGTGGCCCTAGAGCTCACCGATAGAGCCCTGATGGTGCTACCCTTAAACTCTACAGCCTTATAGTTTGCCCCGTCGGCTCCGAGCTCCCCCACAATCTTCAGGGCTAAATCCTTAGCGAAGACGCCTCTAGGCATCGCACCGTCGACGTTCACCCTTATTGACTCGGGCGTTCTAAGCCAGATCCTCCCAGATAGCCATATGGCGGCGGCCTCCGTGCTCCCGACCCCGGTTGCGAAGGCCCCTAAAGCCCCATGCGTTGTAGTATGGGAGTCTGCTCCGGCTATTATCATACCAGGCGAGGCATGCCTCTCAAGGATGTACTGGTGGCATATGCTGCCCTCCTGGATCTCTATCCCCTGCTCCCCGGCGAAACGCCTCATCATGGAGTGAAGGTTGGCTATGGGCTCGGCTGCAGCCGGATAAGTGTGATCAATGTTCAAGACGATCCTCCCGGGATCCCAGACCCTCCCATCCCCCATCTCCTCGAAGACCTTTATCGCGAGGGGGGCAGTTCCATCGGTCGCGAAGGTTAAATCCACGGGTACAACCACAAAGTCACCAGGAGAGACGGCGCCTGAACCATCCACCCGCCTCATAGAGAGGATCTTCTCAGAGAATGTGAGGAGGTCGCTTCTGAGCAGCTCCAGCCTAGGGCCTTCCATCCACGAAACCCCCATCAAATTCGGCTTAGCCAATACGACGCCCCAGAGTATATATAATATCCCCGGCTTTATACCCTTTGCCAAGAGTATAAATAAAGGTGAGAATATACAAGGGACATCGTCCGTCTCCACCCCGCTGAATGGGAGTCGAAGACGGAGTCATGGTGTGGGAAGACCATGTGCGGTATAATCGGCTGCGTACTCAAGGAAGGGGAAGCCGCCCCACTAATCCTCCAAGCCCTTAAAAGGCTCGAGTATAGGGGATACGACTCCGTGGGGGTGGCGACAGTCGATGAAGGCCTCCTACACGTGAGAAAGGACGCGGGCAAGATAGACGACATAAATAGGTGGATAAGGCTTGAGGCGCTGCCTGGATCGGTGGGGATCGGCCATACTAGGTGGGCCACCCATGGCGCGCCGACGAGGGAGAACGCACATCCCCATGTAGATTGTGGAGGCCTGGTCGCCGTAGTCCATAATGGGGTCATAGAAAACTTCCAGGAGATTAAGGCCTATCTCCTAGAGAAGGGCCATAGATACGTTTCCAGAACCGATACGGAGGTCATTGCGCATCTAATCGAAGAGGAGCTTAAGGCCGGCGGAGACCTCTATACGGCCACTTTAAAGGGGGTGAGGAAGCTTAGGGGCTCCTATGCTCTCGCGGTTATATCGCCTAAAGAGCCTGATAAGATCGTCTGCGCCAGGAATGAGAGCCCTCTTATAATAGGGGTTTCTGGAATAGGGACCTTCTGCGCCTCAGATATCCCGGCTATTCTCCCGTACACCAATGAGATGGCCTCACTCAGCGATGGTGAGATTGCCGTGCTCAGGCCTGAGGGATTCGAGGTTAGGAGGATCATCGACGATGCCCCCGTCAAACGGGGCCTCAAGGCTTTAGATTGGACTTTCGAAGTGGCTGAGAAGCATGGTTATCCGCATTTCATGCTTAAGGAGATCCATGAACAGCCTATAAGCTTGAGGAACGCCTTAAGGCTTCAGGAATCCTACCTGGACCTTGCAGCCACCTTCCTCGATAGGGGGGAGGAGATATTCCTCCTCGGAGCCGGTACATCCTATCACGCCTGCCTCGCCGCCTCCTATATGTTCTCAAAGCTGGCCAGGCTTGCAACTTACCCCGTCAAGGCCTCGGAGTTCATTGAGAGATACGGCGACGCTATAGGTATAGAGAGCCTGGTCCTGGCTTTAAGTCAATCAGGTGAAACCTATGATGTATTAAAGGCTGTGGATCACGCCAGGATGAGGGCTGCGACAATCCTGGGGATAACCAACGTCGTAGGGTCAACTCTGACGAGGGTCTCAAGGGCTTACCTGGTTCAGCAGTCGGGCCCCGAAGTTGGGGTTGCAGCCACTAAGACTTTCACCGCCCAGCTTATAGTTTTAGCCCAATTAGCCTTAAGGCTGGCTAGGATTAGGGGTAAACTCTCCCAAGAAGAGATAGATGAGCTTAAGGGGAATTTAAACGCGATTCCTAAGGTTATCGAGACGATCATAAGAGAGAAGGAGGGTGAGATTAGGCTCCTAGCTGAGGAATACTCTAAGGCGAAGCTCTTCCTCTTCTTGGGGAGGGGTATAAGCTCCGCGACGGCCATGGAGGGGGCGCTGAAGCTCCTCGAGATAACCTATATCCCAGCCATATCCTACCCCGCCGGAGAGTCTAAGCACGGCCCGATAAGTCTAATCGAAGAGGGGGTGCCCGCAGTATTCATATGCCCCCGCGATGAAACCAGGAATAAGATCCTTGGTAACATAATGGAGATGAAAGCTAGGGGAGCCGACATAATAATCCTCTGCGAGGAGGGAGATAGTGAACTAGTAGGGGAGGCTGACCGCTACGTCGAGATGCCTAAGGGGATAGCGGGGATCCTCTCCCCAATCCCATATATAGTCCCGCTGCAACTTTTCGCCTATTATTTAGCCGTGGAGAAGGGCATAGATCCGGATAAACCTAGGAATCTAGCTAAAAGCGTCACAGTTCCTTAGACAGGCTCCGTTAAAGTCGCCTCCCCAATGAGGCCGCATACTTCCAGGCTCCCAAGGGCTAAATTAAATCATTCATTCCAGGCCTGAAAAGGGTGAGTCGGCCCTTTTTGACATGTCTGGGTTTGTTTGCGATCTCATTTTTCCGCGTCAGCGTGGGGGTGTCCGCTGAGCCACCCCATCCCCTACCCTTCGAAGCTTATCGCCTTTCACCTCAGGTTTTATCATCCGCCGAGGTTGTATGGAGATGTACGAATGGCTGAATCGGATGGATAGCCGGGATCCCCCATCCACGAGGTTTACTTATACAGGTATGAGGAGGTAGAGGGGGCGTAAAGCGTGAAACCTTATAAGCGGCTTATTCGGCTTTCAGATGTTTTGGAGATGCCTGATATGAGGATCCCTGTGAGGAAGGGGGTTGGCTTCGGCCTAACTTCCGGAATAATAACCACTCTAGGTTTGATAGTAGGGTTGCATTCCGGCACCCATTCCAGGCCCGTCATATTAGGCGGGGTACTGGTCATAGCCGTGGCGGATGCCCTATCGGATTCCATGGCCATGCACGTCTCCGAGGAGTCGGAGGCAGCCCATCCCGTAAGGGAGGTTTGGGAGTCGGCTGCCTACACCTTCGCCTCCAAGCTCGTCTTCGCCTTGAGTTTCCTGGTCCCCATCCTGCTTTTGGATCTCCCCTTAGCGATCCTGGCCAGCGTAGGCTGGGGTTTATTCCTGATAACCCTGTTCAGCGCCTACATCGCGTGGGAGGCGGGGGTTAAAGTCTACAAGGTGATCCTGGAGCACATAATCATAGCCATCGCCGTGGTCTTGGCTACCCACTACGTGGGGGACCTCGTCGCCCTTTACACCTAGCCGTGGAAGATTGCGCTGAGTCCGATCCCTTCCACCGATCCATTGGAACGCCTTACGGCAGGTTAATCTATTTATCACAGGTCTGGGATCCTCCAGCCATATTCTCGGGTAGGCCGCCCATTTTCAAACGGGAATTTTGAGTCTCCCTTTCTCGTAGTGAGTTTTCCCTGCGATTTTGAGGGTTCGACGCTCATTTAGATTCTAGATTCTTAATGGAATATTATTATCAATAATGAATATATTTTAGGAATTATACTGGTTAACGACGTTATAGATGGGGGTGGTTAAAGCTCAACAAGATCGAAGCCCTCAAATGCAGGGAGTGCGGCAGGACTTACCCGCCCACTAGGAGGGCGATCTGCGAAGAATGCTTCGGCCCCCTCGACGTACTCTACAACTATGAAGCCTTGAACATTGACAATGGCTCCTTCCACCGGAAATCGAAGAACCTTTGGAGATACTTCGACCTCCTTCCAATAGAGGATCCATCCAATATCGTCGATCTAAACGCAGGGTTCACCCCATTACACAGTTCAAAGAGGCTCGCCGAGGCCCTAGGCCTGAAGAACTTATACGTGAAGGACGACACCGTAAACCCTACATATTCGTTTAAGGATAGGCCCGCCGCGGTAGCCGTATCCAAGGCATTAGAGTTCGGTATCGGGGTGGTGGGCTGCCCTTCCACGGGGAACCTGGCCGCGGCGACGGCGGCCCATGCAGCGAAGGCTGGGTTGCCATGCTACATCCTCATACCGTACGATATTGAGCCGCTTAAGGTGGTCCAAGCATCCATATACGGCGCGAAGATCGTAAAGGTGAGGGGGACCTACGACGACGCTAACAGGCTTGCAGCCCAGGCTTCGGATGAGTACGGCTGGGCCTTCGTGAACATAGACCTACGCCCATACTACGTGGAGGGATCCAAAACTTTGGCGTTCGAGGTCTGTGAACAGTTAAGCTGGGACCCCCCAGACCACGTCATAGTTCCCATGGCGAGCGGAGCACTCCTGTGCGCCATCCATAAGGGCTTCAGGGAGCTCTCCAAGCTCGGCCTGATCCCTGAACATGAGGTTAAGGTCACCGGTGTCCAACCTGAGGGATGCGCTCCGATAGTTCAGGCCTACAACTCTAAAAGTTCGTATGTGATGCCCATAGATGAGCCTAACACCATCGCTAAAAGCCTGGCCATAGGGGATCCAGGCGACGGCGTATACGCCCTGAAGGTTATAAGGGAGACGGGAGGAACGGCCGTATCGGTGAGCGACAGGGAGATCGTCGAGGGAATAAGGCTGTTGGCGGGCAAGGAGGGTGTGTTCGCCGAGCCTGCGGGTGGAGCCACAGTAGCCGCCTTAAGGAGGCTGGTGGATTCAGGGTTGATCACTAGGGATGAGCGCGTCATATGCTATGTCACCGGGAATGGGCTGAAGGCCGTGGAGGCCCTGAAGGATACGCCGCCGAATCCGCCCATCATAGAGCCTAGGCTGGAGGCTTTAGAGGGGCTCCTGGAGGCGCCGGCTTGACGTCGAAGGTCGTAATAGTCCTCCCATCGATGCTTTCAAAGCTCACCGAAGGGCATAGAAGGATCCAGGTTTCAGCCTCAACCCTGGGGGAAGCCTTAGAGGAGCTGAAGGGCTTATATGGGGAGCCCCTTGCCGAAAAGCTGTTCGAGCCCACGGGGGAGCCTAAACGCCTCCTGAACTTCTACGTTAACGGGAAGAACGCCCGCCTCCTCGGGTTCCTGAACGCCGAACTGAGGGATGGGGATGAGATCGCGGTCATCCCCGGCGTAAGCGGAGGCTGAATCCTTGGAGTTAAGGCTTATACTCCTAGGATTCGGCGCAGTAGCTCGGAGCTTCTCCACAATCACCTCTATCAGGTCGGAGGCAATCAAGAGAAAATACGGCGCCTCGATTAAATTCGTGGCGGTGGCGGACAGGGGAGGGGTGGCCGTATCGGAGGAGGGCTTAGACCCGTTAAAGCTGGCCTCGGTGAAGAAGCTGAGAGGATCTGTATCAGCGGTACCTGAACTTGGGAAGCCGGGCATAACCCCTCCAGAATTGTTTGAGATGGTCGAGGCGGAGATCCTCGTCGACGCCACTTCAAGCAACCTCGAGGATGGGGAGCCCAGCCTCACGTATATCCATAGGGCCCTCACCGATGGGCTAGACGTGATCACAGCCAATAAAGGAGCGATATCTAGGGGGCTCCGCAAACTTAGAGCCGCAGCATCGTCCCATGGGACGATGCTGCTCTACGAGGCCACCGTAGGAGGTGGAACCCCCATACTGAGCTTCGCCAGGGATCTGGAGCTGAAGGAGGGGATAACCAGTATCCGAGGCGTATTAAATGGGACGACCAACTACATCCTATGGAGGATGGGGGAGGGGCTAACCCTGGAGGAAGCCCTGGTGGAGGCGCGGAAGCTAGGTTACACCGAGAAAAACTATAGCTACGATATAGAGGGTTTAGATACTGCATGTAAGCTGACTATAATAGCCAATTCGATCTTTAATGAGAACATTGAACTTGAAGATGTCCATATAAGGGGGATCGAGGATCTAACCCCTGAGGACCTTAGAAGAGCTGGGAGAAAGGGGCGTTCCATAAGATTGATAGGCTCATTGGACCGCAGTGGAGCCGCCGAGGTGAAGCCGAGCGAGATCCCTAAAAAGGACCATTTATGCGTGGACTCCGTTAACAACGCCGTAGAGGTCGCCACCGAATTCGGGGAATACTTCCTCATAGGTGAGGGAGCTGGCGGCCAAGCCGCCGCGTGTTCCCTGATACGCGATCTAGCCGCGCTCATAAGGGAAAGGTTAAAAGCCGTGGAGGCGCTACCCTCGCCGTGAATAAGGCCTATCGGGGCTATAGGCATGGGGGCTGACAGGCTTTCCAGCGAAGAATTGGAGGTCTATTCGAGGCAGCTCGTCCTAGACGAGATAGGATACGAGGGACAGTTGAGGCTTAAGGGGGGGCGCGTCCTATTAGCCGGCGTGGGAGGATTGGGGTCGCCGATAGCCTTCCAGCTGGCGGCCATGGGCGTAGGCTACCTGAGGATCGTCGATAGGGATATAGTATCCACATCGGATCTCCACCGCCAATACCTGTATGATGTTAACTCTATTGGCTTACCTAAGGTCGAGGTGGCGGCCTCGAAGCTCGAGGCTTTAAACCCGAGGATAAGGGTTGACCCGGCACCCATATCGATCAAATCCTGGAATGTAGAGGATCTAGTGAGGGGTGTAGACGTAGTCGTAGATGGATTGGACAGCATCGAAGCGAGATACCTGATAAACCGTGCATGTATAAGGGCGGGGATCCCGTACGTTTATGGGGGGGCCGTGGAAACCCACGGCAACGTATCGACGATAATACCCGGTGAGACCCCATGCCTTGAATGTTTCAACCCGAACTTGAGGGATCAGGATCTGCCGAAGTGCGCGGTTGTAGGCGTTTACACGCCGGTTTTAGGGGTAACCGCGAGCATAGAGGCCTCCGAGGCCGTGAGGATATTAATGGGTAAAAAGCCGAGGCTGGCTGGAAAATTACTCTACATAGATGCATCTGAGATGTCCTTCGACGAGGTAATCCTCGCCAGGTTTGAGGGATGCCCCGTATGCGGCGGATCCGCTGAAGGAGGCCCCCCTATAATCGGGAGGGAGCTCGTAGAGGAACAATGCTCCAGGAACGGTAGGAGGACCATCATAATAACCCCTAAGAAATGGCTCGAGATAGACCTAGAAGAGGCCTCAAATAGACTGGAAAGGCGCGGATACTCTACGGAGAGGCAGGGTAGGCTTGGGATAACCCTCAGAGATAAGAGGGGTTTAGTGGCCAGCCTACTGAAGACGGGGGTGGCTATATTCCAGATACCCAGGATGGGCGGGTCCCCGGAGATACGCGACGAGGCCATAACCCTCTACAGGGAATTACTCGTGGATGAACTTAAAGTATCGAGGGACGCCATTCCATCGCCAAGTTGAGGGCGAGGGCTACTGCCTCGCAGGCCCGTCAAGTCGAGGCCCCCCTCGTAAAGGGAGGCTTCAAAAATGGATGATCCGGCTTGAGGCCCCCGATATGGAGTCCCACCTAAACTCGAGGGCTACGTTATCCACGCCAGGCCTGGAACGGTTTGAGTCCACCCCTCGACGCGATAGCCCCTGCGCCACCCTTACTCATCGGCATAGGGGATGACGGAGAATCGATGCGCAGGAACCCTGAGGCAGAGCCCTCACGGGTCTTACCCGGCCAATGAGAGCCGGAGGGGCCTGGATCACTGTTGAGCCTCGGGAGCAGGCCGGCCCCTGTTAGGCGCCAACTCCTATCGATAAATAGCCTATATCTAAAGTCTAATTTTTGGATTCGCCGGGGACGCCGTAATCAGCAGTTTCATTCAGAATGGACAGGCTTAAAGACGTGAATTGTCTTTTTCGCTTTGACGGTAGCGCGGACTCTGGAATGATGCGGAAAGCCTTTAGATGGAGGGACTTCCCCCACATAGATGGCCTCGAGCTGGAAACGGCTTGATGGAGGATGTGTGGGGTGGGTTCGACCCGACGGGGTTTGAGGGTTACGCCGAGCCCCCAATGAACCCGGGAGGGGGACAAGACCCGGTGAAGACCAAGGCCTACATAAAACGACGAAGTAGACCAGAACCCGTATAACCGAGGGGGAAGCCATCTTGAAAGGCATATTATTATGCTCAACCCGTATACTCCTTGGAGACGGGGAAACGTCTAAAAAAATAAATTAAAATAGGCTGTTTTCGCCGGTCACGTGTGCACCTGGAAACATAACTTAAATATATGGGTAGTTCTACAGTTTTCAAATAGTTAACTTTATATAACGCTTATTGACAATTATTTATATGATGTCGGAAAAATTATTGACGCTTAAAGAAGCCTGTAGAAGGTTAGGAATCCATCCCAATACGCTTAGGAAGTGGGATAAACATGGAAAATTAAGGGTTGTTAGAACTGTTGGCGGTAGGAGAAGGATACCTGAGAGCGAAGTTGAGCGTTTGATGGGGTTTATTAAACCTGATGTCTCAAAGAACGCCGTAATCTATGTTAGAGTCTCCTCTCATGACCAGAGGCAAAAGGGGGATTTGGAAAGGCAGAAGCAGAGTTTGTTGGATTACGCCAAATCTAAAGGATATAATATTGCTACTGTATTAGAGGATGTGGCGAGTGGATTAAATGAGAACAGAAAATCATTAAACAAAATATTTGATATCGTTGAAGGGAAAAAGGTGGGTCTCGTCATAGTAGCATCTAAAGATAGGTTAACAAGATTTGGTTTCAAATACTTAGAGCGATACTTCTTATCACATGGCGTTAGAATTGAGGTTGTAAACGGGGAAGAGTCTAAGGACGCTTATCAAGAGCTTTTTGAAGATTTGATAGCGTTAGTATCGAGCTTTGCGGGGAAGCTTTATGGATTAAGAAGCCACAAATATGAGAAGGTGGTGGAAGGTGTTAAACAACTTATTGCTGAGTGAAACCTGCAGGTTCAAGCTTGAGCCCAGCAAAGAGCAGAGACAAATAATAGAAGAGCTCTTCCTCGTCTATGAGAAAGTGGTTAAGGAGTGCTTGAAGAAAGCGTTGGATTTAAACATAACATCGAGGAAGAGGTTACATGAATTAATTTATAAAAAATTGAGGAAAGAATATGGAGATTACCCATCACACTATATTTATACTGCAATAACGATGGCTTTAGGAATATATAAATCCTACAGGAGGCTTTCAAGAAAGAGGAGTAACATTAAGCCTCCATCTATAGAAGAGTTGAGGACAATTCTACTTGATGATACTCATTTATTCTGGTTTAGTTGGGGAGCATTAAAATTAGCTACGCATAGAGAACATTTGACAATACCGTTTAAAGTCCATGATCATGCTAAGAAGTTTAAAGATTGGATTGTAAAGGGCTCAAGAATCATAAAGATTGATGGCGAATATTACCTCCATGTAACCTTCAGGAGGATCGTTAAGGAAGAGCGGTGCGAAGGCCTCCTCGGCATCGACGTCAATGAGAGGAGCATAGATTTAGCAGTAATTAAATCCAACGAAATCAAGTTCATGAAACTAGATATAAGTGAAGCGAAGCATATTAGGGATAGATACTTCAAAAAGAGACGAAACATTCAAAGCAAGACAAAAGGAAAAATTAAGGCCAAGTTACTAGCCAAATACTCTGGAAGAGAAAGGAAGCGGATAAATGCAATAATCCATAAAGCATCAAGAATAATAGCTGGGATAACCGCTAAGGAAAATGTTAAACCAGCAATGGAAAGATTGAAGAATATAAGAGAAAAAATTAGATATGGTAGAAGGATGAATAGAAGGCTTCACGCTATACCTTTCAGGAAAATCCAGCTTTGCATTTCCTACAAATCTATGGAAAGAGGCTACAAACCCGAATACGTCCCTGCTAAAAACACCTCTAAGACGTGCCCGATATGTGGCGAATCGAATAAGCCGAATGGGCACACCTTCAAATGTAAGGGATGCGGCTTCCAAGCGGATAGGCATCTGGTAGCCGCTTGGAATATAGCCGCAAAACTCCCAATGTGCCGTCCTCCACCGTTGGCGGCGAAAGCCATCAATGAAGCCTTAAAGGCCGAGATGGAACGGATAACAATAAAAAGTTAACTATCCGACAACGGTTCTCCCATTTTTAATATTAAGGCGTCGGAGGCTGTTGGGAAGCCGATTGGGATGTGAAAGGATTTTCCTGGAAGGGTTCCCGTAAGCCCAGGAGGACTTAGATGATACTGGAGAAATTATCAGATTTTAGGGAGCATATTAGATTCTCAGGTATATCCGAGATTTCTAGGAGATATTTCGTTATGAATACGTTCGATGGGGCTTTAACGATGCTGGGGATCGTGATGGGCTCCTACGCTTATGGGAGGATGGAGGTGCAGATGATTTTAGGCGCCGGGTTCGGGGCGAGCCTCGCCATGGCTATTTCAGGTCTTTCAGGAGCCTACATGGCGGAGAGGGCTGAGCGGAGCCGAGACCTACAGGAGCTTGAGAAGGCAATGCTCCGCGACATGGAGAACTCCATCCATGCCAGGGCCATGAAGGCGGCCACCGTATGGGTGGCATTGGTGGATGGGGGAGCCCCGTTGATGGCCGGGATGATAGCGTTGACGCCCTTCCTCTTGGCCGCCCTAGACTTTATGACGCCCACTTGCGCGGTTTACTCCTCGATAGCTGCTATAATGGCGATGCTCTTCCTCCTAGGAATCTTCCTAGGCAGGATAAGCGGGGAGAAACTTATCATCTCAGGGGTTAAGACGCTGGCCGTAGGTTTAGCGACCGCCGCCATAATCCTATTTATAGGCGGCGTATAGATGGGTTTAGAGGGTGATCCTTTCCGAGGGATGATGCTTGTCCGGGAACACCGGATACGTTAGGGTTAGGAAGCTCGTCTTAGACGTCTTGAAGCCGAGGGAGCCGCCGATATATGAGCTTGCATCGAGGCTGGCTGAATGTAAGGGGGTGAGCAGCGTGGACATAAACCTCGCCGAGATAGACCAGCATACGGAGACCATTAAGGTCTCCCTGGAGGGGGACGCTATAGATATAGGCGACGTTAAGGAGTGTATAGAGGGCTTGGGGGCTAGCGTTCAAAGCTTCGATGAGGTCAAAGTATCCAGGGAGAACTTGGGGCGGGGATAGGCCGCTTTGACGCTCTCCACGGTTAAAGTCGGGAGCTTTTTCGCCGAATCCTTGTAACGGGGTTGGAGGAGGGTTTTCATCCCTTCATAAACTCTTCTTTCCCATGCTTCTTCAGGGCTTCCAGGACCTCCTCGTCCGAGGCTCCCCTCTTCAGGTCTAGCTTCTCACCCGTAGGGGATAGGTGGCTGACGTTTACTCTACGCCTCTTGACGCCGGAGACGGCTTTAGGCCCCGTGACGAGGACGAAGTTTTTATCGATCACGTCTACGACTATGCATTTCCTTCCCTTCTCCCTCCCCTTAACTTTTATGCATATGGCGCCTACATCTGCGACTGACACAGCCACTACCTCCTCCTTCCTCTCTCCTGGATGTAGTCGGAGACTATATTCTTAAGGGTTTTCATGGTATCCTCCAAGGGTAGGAGCGAAGTATCGATTATGAGGTGGTATATTGAGAGGTCCTTCACGTCGATCCCGTATAGCTCCTTGAACCGCCGCATCTCCCGGGCCTCCCGCTCCCTAGTCGTATGCTCGGCCTCTTGGAGGGTTAAGCCATCCCTGCAGGCTATCCTCTCAAACCTAACCTTGTCCGGCGCCGTCAAGTATATCTTGAGGTCCGCGTTATCCCCCGCCATCCACGCCGCCAATTGGCCGTCGATCACCACGGATCCGAGCGCAGCCTCCTTCTTCACAGCCTCGTCTATACGCCGATCGATGGAGGGATCCATCTCCGCCTTCTCCGCGAGCTCCCGAAGGGTTAGGCCCTCCTCCTCGGCTAGTTTCCTGAAGGCTTCCCCCGCGGAGACGTGCCTCAGGCTGAACTGTTGGGCTAAGGCCTTGGCGTAGGTGGTCTTCCCCGTCCCATGGAGGCCTCCCATGGCTATCACTATTCCATCCTTCCTCAAAAGCCTCTCAACTCCCGCGTCTTATTTATATCCGGATGGGCTATGCGCCTCTCGGCGCCTTAATCCTCAGGGTTCACCCCTAGGATCCTGGAGAGGGGGAGGCTCACCGCGAAGCTGCATATTATGTACCAGGAGAAGAATAATAGCTGGTGTGCCCCATATGTCGGGTCGAGGGATCCTGAGAGGAGTAGGGGTATGGAGAAGGGGGATAAAGCCACGGGTGTTGAAGCGTAGAACCTGCTTAATACCATGAATATTATCCAGAAGGGCGCGAGGAATATTAGGCTCACCTTCATCCTATCCCACATGGCCCGGCTTTGAAGCTTCATTATGGCCTCCTGCCTCTTCATCACCTTCGCGAGGAGCTTCTTATCATTGCTCTTCTTGGCTTTTTCAAGCTGCATCCTCCACGCGTTAACCTCATCCATAACCTCCTTCATCTTCTTCACGTCCACGAGGAGCCTATTCGCGGCGGATGTTATGAAGGATAGTAGGGCGGCCACTGCTAATATGAGGAGCGTCGAATCCGGGATCCCGGAATAGGGGGATAGAAACCTTGCAACCGATTCTATTAGGGAGTCCAATATGGAGAGAGGTGTCATGGCTCCTCACCTGCCGAGGAGGGCCCCGATGGCGGGATACATCTCGGCGATCCTCTCCTGGGCCAGTATCTGATAATACTGCTCTAATATGCCCACCATTAGGAGTATGCCTACACCCGACCCGAAGGCGCCTAGGAAGTCCGATAGGGAGGCTATTAGTCCGATGATTATTCCGCCTAGGACCGTGACGGTGGGGATATACTTGGAGAGCAGCTGCTGGATCGGGGTATAGGATCTCCTGAAGCCCTCTATCTGCATACCCGAGTCCAGGAGCTGTTTGGCGACCGATCGAGCGTCCATCCCGCCGACTTCAACCCAAGTAACCGCGAAGAAGATGCAGGTTAAGACCATTATAGCCGTGAATACCCCTGCCCTCACGGGGTCGCTGAGAACGTCGCTCAGGCTTCTAGGGGAGATCACGTAGTATGCTAGGCCGCCCTTCGGGACGTATTGGGTTCCCTGCCTCTCGAACGTTCCTAGGAGGCTGAGCCATGGGTTCGCCCCCGCCTGGTTATACCTCGCCCATATGATCTGCGATATGAAGTACATGTTCCCGAAGAGGGCTGAGGCGAATATGACCGGGATATTGGATACGTAGAGGAGTTTCAAGGGGAACTTGCTGCGGTACCCCCTATACTTGGCATATGAGACGGGGATTTCAACCCTTAACCCGTTCAAGTATATTATTATGAGGAAGACCGCCACCGTCGTGATTAAGCCGAGCATGTCGGGTAGACCCTCAGTCCTGTAAAACGCTTTGAGGAGGGGCTCCCCCCTCTGTAGGGACTGAACGAAAGCGAGCACAGCCCCTAAATATTTACCGTCGGATAGGGGGCCTAATGGGGCGAAGGCGCTCCACCATATGGTCTGAGCCACCCCCGCCGCTATGAACAGGCTTATGCCGCTGCCGAAGCCCCATCCCTTCTGGAGGAGCTCGTCTAAGAGCATCACGACTATCCCAGCCGCCATCAACTGGATCAGGATCACGAGCTTGGCCTGAGGGGTTAGGTTCCCGTAGACCCCCCCAATTATGAAGGCCAATGCCTCGAACAGGATCATCACGACCGATAGGACCTTGCTGGCGGTGGTGAATAGGGCTCTATCGCCGGGATCCTTCATGTCCAGATCTATCATCTTGGATCCTGAGAGGATCTGAAGTATCAGGCCTGCAGTCACTATGGGGCCTATCCCGAGCTCCATCAACGTACCCCTCTTAGAGGCGAATATTACCCGGAGGGCACCGAACGGGTCGGCTTCCCCGGCCCCCATCCCATAGAGCGGAACCTCCGACATTATGAAGTATATTATCAAAGCCATACCGGTCCAGAGGAGCTTCTCATTGAAGGATACCTTCTTCTGCGGGGGGGAAACCTCCAAGACATATCTGCCTAGGGGCCTGAATAACTCGATGAACCTCAGCGCCGCTCCCTCCATCCCACCAACCTAATCAAACCCGACTAGTCGATTAAATAATAATCACCGACTATCTTATTATTCCTATTTATTAATAATATTATCCCTATGGGCTGGTTAATTAGTTAACTGATTAACCCTGGTTTATCTGCGGTTGGGCTTCAGCCTCTTGTAGGGCTATTGAGCCTCCCGCCTCCTCAAGTTTCTCCCTGGCTTTTTCAGAGCATCTAGGGATGGATATGATCACGGGCGTTTTTATCCTCCCCTTCCCCAGCAGCTTCTCATAGCCTAGGGCCTTCAGGTCTATGAAGTATTTGCCTCCTCTCATGGATAAGCGTTCATCGGATCCCTTAAGTTTGTGGATCAGGTCCTCCAGCTGGCTTATGTTTAAAACCTTTAGGCTCCTGCTCGTAGGGTTCCTGAAGCCCTTCTCATCTCCGCCGCTCCTCCCATATTTCACCGTGTAAGTCCATTTATGTTTACACCATCCAGCCTTGCCGTGGCCGCCCCTCATGCCTATACCCCTGTGCTGCCCGGAGATACCCCATCCATGGGTTCTGCTGCCCCTGAGTTTCCGAACCTTCCTAAGCCTGGTAGCCATAGTTCACCATTCTCCCCGATTTTAGTTTGCTGCTGGTAACCCGTAGAGATAAACTTTGCTTCAGGAATACCCGATGGACCCGGTCTGGACGATCCTTCTCTCCCTTTCCTCTATTCCGAGCTGCCTATGGGGATTACAGCCGTGTCCACCGGGTGTTCGGACTTCCTCAGTTCCAGGAAGAGCACCCCGTTTTTATAGAGGCTTTGAATAGGCTTAGGATCCACTGGCTTAGGCAGTTTAAGCACCCTTATGTTCCTGGTTTCACCCCTCTTAAACCCTATGGTGAGGGACCGGTCCACGATCTTTATGGCTATATTATAGGTCTTAACCCCGTGGAGTTCGGCGGCTACGATTATGCTCTCCGAGCATTCTATTACGTCCATTAATGGATCGTATAGATCCCTTACCCTATGGATCATCCTCAGGGCCCTTTGAACCTCTACTTCCCTGCGGTTCCTAGGCGGCTGCGGGTACCTCTCCCGAATATATCCTTCTTCCGAGTCGTCTTCATCCGATTCACTATAGTCTGGTTCATCGGGCCAGTCCTCGTAATCCCATCTGTTGGGGTCGCCGAACCAGGTGTGGCGTTTCCTTCTCGGATCCGGGGGCATCTCTTAAACCCGCCCAATAATCCTTAATACCGATGGCCCCGATATAAAAGTTTAACATCGGGTGTGAGGCCCATCCATCCCTCCCACGGGTGGGATAGGGGCTTGCTTCTAAATCATCCTCTCTATCAGGTATTTGATGTCCGGGCCCCTGTACCCTAGCTCCCCCCCGGAGCCGTACGCCCTCTTAATGGTCTTATCGAAGCCCCCCTTCGGGGGGTGGAGGCGGAAGACAGGCTTCACCCCGGACCTCCAGAGTTTCTCGAGGGGGATGCTCCCTGAAGCTATAGCCGCCGCCAACTTCTCGACGGAGCCGTATTCAGGGAACTCCCCTCTCACGTATTCGTCGTCTATCCGACGGTTTCCAGTTGCGCGTCCCCTCCCCTCGAGCAGGCGGGCTATCGTATCCGCGTCAACTTCACCCCATGTCACGTGGTCCTTCGCCCTTTGGAGCATCCCCTTTATGCTAGGGGTCTCGTAGAGGAGCACCGCATTATACTTCGATTTAAGCCTTAACGACTCTAAGGTCTTCTGGAGCTCCGGGTTTATCCTAGCCGTCCCCCTGAGCCTCACCGCGACGAGGCATCTCGACCCGTCATCCATGGCGCCCATGGGCCTACCTCACCCAGTCCACAGGGGATACCAGCCTATACGTGTTCCTCAGGGCGTCGAACACCGCGAGGGCTGTCGACGACAGGGTTGAGGTGGCGCCTGAGCTTCTCGTCCAGCAGTCCTTTATACCCGCGAGGTGGAGTATAGTCTTAGGTACCTCGCCCGCGACCAGGCCTAACCCCCTAGGCCCGGGCATTGCCTCGAACCTTACGCTGCCGCATTTACCCGATACCTTAAAGGGGAGTGAGTGGGGTAGATCGCATCTGCACTCCCAGCTTCCACACCCCCTCCTCACGGGTATCACGTTGAGTTTAGCTTGAACGGTGGCCTTCTCTATGGCCGCCCTCACCTGCCTGGCCTTTCCCGTACCTAGCCCTACATATCCAGCCATGTTGCCTACGGCCACCACCGCCTTGAAGCGGGACCTCTCCCCTGCATCCGTCTGCTTCTGGACGAGCCCTATCCCTAATACCTCCTGCTTCAAATCCGGCAGGAGGACGTCCACTATCTCAGGCTCCTTTATCTTGAAGCCTTGAGCGAATATTTCGGATATACTAACTATCTGGCCGCTTTGAACCATTTGGCCGAGCTTGGTTTTAGGGATCCATCCCGCCTCGCTCATCTCTATGTTCATCCCTTAAATCCCATATTATCTTATCCTTTTCATCTCTATTCTTCTCTATCTCTTCCTTATTAGGCCGTGCCTCTCAATATATTCCTTCAGGTGGGAGGCGTCCCTGAAGGCCCCTCCCTTAGCTAAAAGGTAGAGCCTTCTATAAATATCCTTTGAGATCTTCTTCGAGCCCCTGAGCTGCCTCAGGATCCTCCTGAGCCTTCTTATCCTGTTTATCCATAGGGTCTTCCTATCGGTCGTGGATCCTTTCCTGCTTCCAGGCCCCCTCCTTCTCGGTTTAGACCTTGTTCGGCCTCTGCTTACCCCATGCTCCGGGAGGCTTCTTATCACTTTTTCATGGATCAGCCTTCTAATCTCCTCCCGTGTTATAGCCGCCTCCACCCTCTCGATGGATTCTGGATCTATCCAGACGCGGGATTCCCCCACCTTGAGGAGCTCGGCGGCCAGCCTTTTCTGAACCTTTAAACTCACTCCTCGGATCCCTCCAGCGGCGCCTCCTCCAGCCTGGCCTCCTCGGCTGTTCGGGGCAGGTTCAGAACCTTTAATCCTAGGCTCCCGGCCTTCTCTATTATGGCCAGCCTCTTCCTTTCACCTACGGTCGATGCGATCCTCACGGCTTCCTCCCGGGGGTTTAACCCGTCGAGCTGCCCGGGGTTATATACGAGGACCTCCCTGAGCCCGGATGGATGGATGCCCCTGGCGGTCCTTGGGCTGCCGTATCCAACCGAGACCAATGGGGGTAGACCGCTTATCCTCTTCCTCATACGGCTGCTTCCACCCTTAGGCCTACGCCACTTATCCTTTACGCGTCTGTAACGCCAGCTCTCTTGGCGGATGAAACTCGGCTTCTCCAAGGCTCCTACCTCCCCCGCTTCTCATATACGTAGATTCCATCGAGGAAGACCCGTAGATCTTTGCCCTTAACCTTAGTGGCCTGCTCGATGTTGGCGGCGGTCTGGCTTACGTCTTGGAGGCGGATACCCTTCACCGTTATCTCGTCCCCCGATACTTCAACCTCCACGTCTCCAACTATACGAGCCGTCCTAGGCGCCTTCTCCCCCATAAAGTTCTCGATCACCACCCTCTTCCTAGCCTTATCCACTTTAACGGAGGTGGGGAAGTGCGCGTAGACTATCTTAAGCTTGTAGGTGAAGCCTTCGGTTACCCCAGTTATCATGTTCTTTATCAGTGAGGCGATGGTGTTGACGAGGGCCCTTTGACGCTTCCTAGGCCACGCCGCGTAGACGCGGATACGATCCCTGTCGAGCCTTAGTTCAACGGGGGCATGGGAGAAATCCTCTCTCAGGGCTCCCATACTCCCCTTAACCTCTATCGTCTTGCCATCCAGCTTTACCTCTACACCCTCAGGTATCGGAACCTCCCTCTCCTCGACTTCTATCTGATAGCTCAAATATTCCTTCCTCCACCTCGGATTTAACCCTGAAACGGGTCTTCAGCCGGCTACGAGTACTTCTTGAACCCTAGGTCCCTGGCTACTTCCCTGAAGCATTGCCTGCATAGGTTGAGGCCATACCTCCGGATCACTGCCCCTTGTTGGCCGCATCTACGGCATGGATGGGCGCTTTTACCGAACTTCCTATCCTTCCTAGGCTTATACTTAGCCAATTTATGGTTAACCTCCTATTTGAACCGAGAACGTCTCCTCCATGAACTTGACAGCTTCCTCACGCGTTATCTTATGGGCCTTACCGATGGATGAGGGGCTTCTACGCCGCCTCTTCACCCTGTATCCCGGCCTTTCAAGGTAGACGTTTATGTTCATTCCATATATTCCCAGCTCAGGATCGTATTTGACGCCGGGTATCTCTATATGCTCCTTCAACCCGAAGGATACATTTCCCTCGTCGTCGAAGGATGATAGTTTAAGCCTACGCCCCACGGCTTCTAAAGCCCTCTCCAGGAAGGCCCTTGCATCCCCTCCTCTAAGGGTTACCATGCACGATATCGGCTCCCCCTTCCTTATCCCGAAGTTCTTAATCGTCTTCTTAGCCCTTCTCTGGGCGGGCTTATGACCTGTAATCCCTTGGAGTACCTGAGCAGCCTTCTCCAAGGGTTCCCCCGATTTCCCCACGGAGATGTTCACGACTACCTTACCTATCCTTATCCTGCGCATGGGATTCTCCTGGGATGCTACGGCCAGTTGGGCAGCCATATCTCTCCACACCTTATCCTGGAGGGGATGTGACGGATGAGATGAGGGAGTACACGTCCATGTTTAAAACTTTTCTGTCGGTTATGGGGCCCCGCCGGCCCAGCCGCATCATAAATCCTTAAAGGCCGGTATCCTCCCCTGTTCCAGTTATTCCCCTCGAGCCTTTAGGCCGGGCCGCAGTGGTACATGCGAGATATGATGGGGCCTCCTCTACCTCCCGGATTGCCTTATCCAAGGTCTATCCTCATATGATTATGCTTGCCACGGCGGCTATCCTAGGCCATCTCTCAGCTGCCTCACGGGCTATTGGACCCCTTATCTCGGTTCCCTTCAAGTCGCCTTCAGGGGTCATGAGAACCGCCGCATTATCCTCGAATTGTATCCATGTGCCGTCCTTGCGGCGGTATGGCTTCCTCTGCCTCACCACCACCGCTGACAAGACCTGTTTCCTGAGGTCCGGAGGCCCCTTAACTACGGAAACCTTGACCATCTCCCCTACACATGATGTGGGTATCCTCCTCAGCCTAGCCTTATAACCGTCGACCGTGAGTATGCGCAGTATTTTAGCTCCTGTATTATCCGCGCAGAGGAGCCTAGCCCCCGCTGGGAGACCCCTGGAGATCCGGGGCTTATACTCCACTACGCCCTTGGCTGATACAGCTCGAGTCTTAGGCCTTGGCAATTGCTATACCGCTCCGACTAAAAATTTCCATAACCTGGATTTAACTTCTTCGCTTCCCTGAGGGGTCTACCCGACCACCTGGGATTCCCCGGTTCCAGGCCCGCCATACTGGAATCATACCGTTTCCAGCTGGGATTACCCGGGTGGGAATGAGCCTCTACGCCCCTCTACAACCACTTCATCTAACCCTACTTATTATTTATTCGGGTTGAGGCTGAGGAGGGATCGTTGGACGGGGCTCTTTCAAGCCTCCCTCTTCTTCTCAACCACTACGAACGCTACATTTTTGGCTATGGGTTTACATTCCGCTATCTTAACCGTGTCGCCGAACTCAGCTGATATGCAGGGGGGATTGTGGGCCAGTATCCTGCTTCGACGCTTCTCGTATCGCATATATTTCTTTACATAATGCAAGTATTCTCTTTCTACGGTGACGGTCTTCCTCATCTTATCGCTCACGACTATCCCGGTTAGGATCCTTCCCCTCACCCTGAGGCTTCCATGGTAGGGGCAGTTTTCATCGTCGCAGCTCTGTTTCGGCGGCTGGGTTTCCAAGCCTATATTCATGGTTCTCACCATGATCTCTCCCTCCTCTTAAGCCTCTCCTCAGGTCTGCCGATTATAAGCTTCCCTTCGACTAGGATCCTCCTCCCGTCCGGGAGTTTAAAGGTGAAAGTGGATGGGGCTTTAGGGATCATAGCCCTCCTCCCGGAGTCCTTCTCTATCAGGATCATGTTCCGGGTCTCATCTATGATCTGTCCTTTAACTTTTTTATGGGATGGATCCTTTGAAGAGGATACCTCAACCTCTAACCCGATGAGTTCATGGTGGACGAGGTTTCTCGGATTTATCTCGGTCACGCTTCTCCTCCTCCCTCTGGACGGTTAGTATCCGGGCTATGGCGCGTTTAATCTCCCTTATCCTGGCGGGGTTCTCCACGGTCCCCCCTGATTCCACGGTCGTCCTGAGCTTGCTCAGCTCAACCCTGAGCTCTCGAAGCTTTCTGACCCTTTCCTCAGGTTTCATCTCCCTTATTTCCCTCATCCTCAACAGGGGCAGGTTCCCCCACCTCCTCTTCTACGGGGGCCGGAGCCTCCTCAAGGGTCCCGGCTTCCCTGGGCGCCGTCTCCTCCGGGGTCACCTCCCTCATGGAGGGCCTGTCCGGAAACTTTGCATCCGGGGGGAGGATCGTAACCTTGACCCCGAATATTCCAGGCTTAAGCTGGGTGTAGGCTACGGCGGTTCTAAGCTGCTTCATAGCGGGATCCCCAGACCGTGGGAGGTATCCTTCCCTGTACTTCTCGTACCTGGCCCTCTCAGTGCTCAACTTGCCGCTTACGGTTACCTCGGCACCTAGGGCTCCAGCCTCCATGACGCGCCTGAGGGCCCAGTAGGCAGCCCTCCTGAAGTGGATGCCCCTCTCCAACGCCGCCGTTATCTGGCCCGCTACGACCTTCGGGTCTAGCTCCGGGACGTCGATCGGGGCAACGGATATCTGAGGGTTCTCCAGGTTAAACTTCTCCTCCAGCATCCTGGTCAGGTCCCTGATGCTTTGGCCGCGCCTCCCGATCACCATGCCGGGCCTGGCGGCGTAGATCACCACGCTGGTTCCAAGCGGCGTCTTAGCTATTTCGCATCTGCTGTAGCCGGCCCTCTTCAATTCCCGGGCTAGGAACTCGTCTATCTCCTGCTTCCTCAGGCTCTCCCTGACGAAGTATTTATTCACGGACATCCCTATTATCTTCCCGATGGTTTATTAGGGTGTGTTCCCCTTCTCCGCAGCCTTACCATAATGGAGTTTCCATACTCTCTTTTTAAGTTAATGCCGGTAGACTATCGGTTAGATAGGATCAGGTCGGGTCAGGTTATATGGCCTCGTATCCCACCAGCTCTATATGGGTTAAAGTATCGAATTTAGGGCTGCTCCTCCCGAAGGCCCTAGGGGTATACCTCTTAATCTTCCTTCCGCGTTGGGCGGCGGCGTGTATTATCTTAAGGTTTTCGATGTCTAACCCCTTGTATTCCGCGTTGGATTCAAGCTCCTCTAATAGGCGCAGCAGGGTTTTCGCGGCTTTGACGGGGTACCTCCCCGCGTACCCCTTGTAGGGCATCCTCCTATGGCCTACCTCCTTATTATATCTACGGAGGGGGACCGGCAGCTTCCTATCGATTACGGCCTCCAGGAACTTCTTCGCATCCTCAAGCTTTAACCCCTTTATGGATAGGCATAGCTCCCTAGAGGCCTTAGGGGATATGCTGAGCTCCCTCCCCGAGCATTTCACGCTCCTATCCGGGTCGAGTTCTTTAACGGAGTATCTCCAATGGGGCATTTCAAGCTCCCCTATCCTTGAGAGCGATGGATGAAACGTATTAAAAAGTTTTCCGATGGTTTAGGGTTAGGGTCTCCGCCGGGGCCTCTATGCGGATCCGTCTGCCCGCTTCGTATCCCTTTTATCCCGAGCATCTCATGGGATCGGCGGGTGTAAGGGGATGCTCCTAACCTACTTTAAGGGCACGTACATGCTCGATCTGGAGGCCCCTATCCCTGGGGTTCCATGAGTAACCTTCCTACAGGTTATAGCGAATTCTCCTAGGTAGTGGCCTATCATCTCAGGTCTGATCTTGACCGGTACGTATTCTTTCCCGTTGTGGACCATTATGGTGAGGCCGACCATCTCGGGGAGGATCACCATGTCCCTGCAATGCGTCTTAACAGGTTTACCCTCGGGGCTCCTCCTATTCTCCCTTATCTTCTCCAGGAGTATCCTCTGCTGCTCTGTTAGGCCTCTCAGCAGGCTTCTCCTCTGCCTCGATGGTAGGAGCTGGATGAACTTGTCCATGGAGGTCCTCTGGATCTGATCCATCGTGTAGCCTCTATACGTGAACTCCCTGACCATGGGCTTCCTCACCGTCTATTACTTTACTCGCTCTCCCTTTATTTAAGCTCTCCTCTTAGATTTTGCTCTACCAGTCTTCCTCGCGGCTATATGGCCCACCTTCCTTCCAGGCGGGGCATGCCTTGAAACGGTTGTGGGTTTGCCTGGGTGTCTATGTCTTCCACCGCCGAACGGATGGGAGGCGGCTATCATGGCTTGTCCCCTGACGTTAGGCCACCTCCTCCCCCTGGAGGCCATGAGCTTAGCGTGGGCGCCCGCCTTCAGGAAGGGCTTCTCGATCCTCCCGGAGCCGGCTACAACCCCTATCACGGCACGGCAGCGTTCATCAATGTATACACTCCTGCCTGAGGGGAGCTTCACCTGGACGCCGGCGGGGGTGTGGGCTACAACCATCGCGTATGTACCTGAGGACCTCGCTATCTTCCCTCCATCCCCCGGGCTGAGCTCTATATTGCAGACTATGGTGCCCTCAGGTATAGCCTTTAAAGGAAGGATGTTCCCTATTTCAGGGGGCGCCGTAATCCCCCTCGATATCTCCTGGCCTAGACTGAGCTCCTCAGGGGCGGGTAGATAACATTCCTGCCCGTTCTCAAACTCTATTAATGCTATGGGGGCTCCCCTACCGGGATCGTGGACCAGGTCCTTAACCTTACCCATGATCACCCCGCTTAACTCCCTGATGTCCACAGGGGGGAGGCCTGCAGCCCCCACCCTCCTATGGGTCGGCGCCTTAAACGTCGCTGAGCCCCTACCCCTCCTCCTCACAATTATCCTCTTACCCATAACTTCGATCCTCCTGGAACTCCTCATCCCTTAAACGGCTCGGTTAGCCGTGCATTCGATCTCCAACCTTCACATTGAGAGGGGTGGAGGGGGTTCCTTAAATATTATTCGCTCCTTAAATTATTCTCTATTGACCTATTATTTCAGGAGCGTGGGAGAGCGTGGATTCAGGTATCCTCGACGACGCCAACCTTTTAAGGGGTGTGGATAGATCCGGTATGCTCGGTCTCCTAGAGGAGGCCCCCGAGATGATGCTTTCCGCGTTTAACGCCGCTGCGGGTCAGGGGGTTGAACCCCCGAGCTTCGACCTGTACAAGTCCATAGTAGTGGGGGGGCTTGGGGGATCGGCTATATGCGGGGACCTCCTGTCCGACTGGCTTTCCCCCAGGACGGATAGGGAGATCCTTGTGAACAGGTCCTATAGGCTTCCCGGCCACGTTGGAGGTAGGGACCTCCTCATAGCCATCAGCTACTCCGGGAACACCTTTGAGACCTTGATGCAGGTAGATGAGGCCGTCGGCCGAGGGCTAGCCGTATACGCGGTTACATCGGGTGGGATGCTGGAGAACAGATGCGCAAGGCTGAAGATCCCATTATTGAAGGTTAAGGGGGGCATGCCCCCTAGATACGCGTTACCGGCCATATTCGGCTCCATAGCTTACTTGATATGCGGGGGAGGGCTGGCTGAGGCATCCGAGGTAGAGAGGGCCGCTGAAAGGATAAGGACCCTCAACGGCAGGATAGGGTTTAGCACTCCCATGGACGATAATCCGAGTAAGAGGTTGGCGGCCCAGCTTATGGACAGGCCGGTCTCCATATACGCCTTGGAGAGGCTGGGGAGCGTGGCGAGACGGTTTAAATGTCAGCTTAACGAGAACTCTAAGGTGGAGGCACACTTCGACCTGATCCCTGAACTGTGCCATAACGAGGTCGAGGCGTGGGAAGGGCTGAGGGGCCTCGACGGCAGGGCAGTGGTCCTGATAAGGGATCCCTTCGAGAACGACGTAGAGAAGAAGATTATAGAGGCTTTGAAGCAGCTGCTCCATGAGCTGGGAGTCCAAGCCCTATACGAGATTTGGGGAGAGGGATCCTCCGTCCTCGAGGCCCTCTGGACGGCCATCTACCTCCTAGATTACACATCCTATTACCTCGCCGTGTTGAGGGGCGTGGACCCGGAGCCCGTTAAGGGCATAGCCCGCTTCAAGGAGATCCTTAAAGGAATCTAACGGGATTCAGCGGCCGGCACCGCCGGGTCTGTAAGCCTGCTGATCCAGGTGGCAATCTAGAAGGCCCGCCTTCATCTCAACTCTACTTTATGGCCTCCGGCTCGGCTTCAAGCCTGGAACACCCTTCTCCTCCATGGATTCCACACATTTTAACATCGTAAATTGGCTCGCCCGAGAATCGCAGCTGAACGAAGGATGATTAAACCATCACACCTCGATAGAGTTGATCCCATGCCCGGCTTACATCAAAGCCGCCGCTTGGGCGCTGGATGCGTTGAAGGTGGCTGCATATGGTGGGCCGTTCGTCGGTTCGGCCTCCCGGGCCCTATCCCTATCGGTGAGAGGGAGTTTATTAGGGGGTGTTCCTCGTCGGAGTTCCCTCTATAAAGTTTGAGTTTCCCTCAATCCATTGAGTATTACTAAAATTAATAATAGTAATACTTATATCCTAAGGCATCCCCTATATCTAGTGAGGTGTCGGACGTGCACATACCCGACGGTTTCCTCGATTTCTCAACGGCGGCCATCACGTACATCATCTCCCTTTTATATGGGTTCTACGCCCTCAGGAGGGCTAGGATCTCCCTCTCAGGGGAGAACGCCCCCCTGATCTCGGTCTTAGCCGCGGGAATATTCGCGGCTCAGATGCTGAACTGGCCCATACCGGGGGGGACGAGCCTGCACTTCGTAGGCGGGGCCTTAGCGGGTATCCTCCTAGGCCCGTGGCTGGGCTTCCTCCCCATGCTCCTGGTGCTTCTCGTCCAATGCCTGGTCTTCCACGACGGTGGAATAACCGCCCTCGGTGCCAACGTCCTCAACATGGCCGTGATAGCCGTCCTAGTGGGCTACTTCGCCTATCGGATCCTGGTCCGCCTCCTCGGAGCCAGGGACTCTGTCCGCGCCGCCGGGGGTTTCCTCGGGGGATGGCTGGGGATAACCCTGGCCGGGGCGGCCTGCGGCCTAGAGATAGGCTTCTCACCCTCTTTCCCATATGGACCCGCCGTGACCGTGCCCATCATGGCGGGGTGGCATCTCGTCCTAGGACTCATCGAGGGGGCCGGT
>Ga0078972_1002264_pt1 | contig 64855 bp, 68 predicted proteins | sample YelNatPaOPGAMG01_FD_67568 | JGI IMG/M metagenome (GOLD analysis project Ga0078972, IMG submission 67568) | Hot spring thermophilic microbial communities from Obsidian Pool, Yellowstone National Park, USA - OP-RAMG-01 (SPADES assembly) (version 2) | ecosystem: Environmental > Aquatic > Thermal...
CAAGAGATGATTTTAGATAATCTTTCTCTTGGGGAGAAGATTGCAAGGGCTTTAAACGTAGCTGAAGAGGATAGCGACGCTTTCAGGTTGAGGCAATCCTAGTGGGAGAGAGGCCGGGTTTTATCCCGGCCTCTTTTCTGGTAGAGTCAGGCCTATTATTGCACTCAGTAGGGCAAAGTAGCCCCGGGTTGATCCTGGTAGATCCCTCCAGCTTCCTTCTCAGTGTACGTGCGCTTAGGCCGTGGCACCCGGCAAAATAACATTTGCCCGATGCCCTGCCCTAAGTAAAGGCGCACGGGGTATTGTGAGAGGTTCATGATCTCGAGCGTCAACACCCCGCGCCATCCCGGCTCAGCGACAGTGAAGTTGAGAAATATCCCACACCTAGCGTAGGTCGACTTCCCTGTGCATAGCGCAAAGACATCCGGTGGCATGACAAAATGCTCCAGGGACTCCGCAAGAAGAGACGAGTGTGGTGCAATCTCGATAGTTTTTTCGGCCTCACCAAGCTCTACGTAAGTGAACATTTCCCGTGGGAACCTCCTTGGGTCTAGCACAAGGTTTACTCCGGCGAACTTTGGCATAAGAAAGCGCCGCCCAAGGCGGATATCGTACCCCACGGAGCTTAGGCCATACGTGGGCTTTCCTTCTTGCTTGGGCACGAAGGGGCTGATCATCGGTGGATTCTTTTCACACAACGTCTTAATTTCGTAATCAGGAAGGAAGTTCATTTTCCCTCCTTCAGGATGTCCTCGAACACGCTTGGTGCCTTCTCCGCGAGGATTTTCCCGATCTCTGTACACAGCTCGCGGATTTCCCACTGGGCTTCATGGGAAGTCCGCAGCTTAAGGATATGTCGCCACTCCCGGAAGTTAGCAGTCACTACCATGCTAGTGGCCACTGCCTGGGGAAGGAAGTACCGGGCATCCTCTTTGGGCACACCCCACAGGACAAGGTAATCGTAGAGGAGGAAGGCATTGTTCAAATGGATTTGAATGAGGTTTTCATTCTGTACGGCCTTGATTGACGCCGGTACCAGAACCTCCTCCTTGGGTCGGACGCTACGTTGGGATTCCACGGTAAAAGAAGCCAACCGGTGCCTGGTAATTTGGGCCATAGTTACCCGTGAAATTCCCGAGACATAGAACGTGGCATAAGCATGCTCGAGGACCGATTCGTGTCCCTTAGCGATGAGCTTCCGAATAAAATCCTGGGCTTCCGGAAGGGTGGGAGCCTCATTCTTCCCCCGGGAAACTCTAGCACACCGAGCGATTAGGACTTCCGGGTTCTCTGTAATCTGCCAAAGCTCAATATGCACGCTTACCTCCCTTCTTTCTTTGTTTCCTGAAAGTCATCCCAAAGAAAAGGAAGAGCTCAAGGCCCATGGAGAGGGCGACCCAGAAGTAAATCATTCTTCCTCCTTCCAGGGAAGGTCAGGGTAGCAGAGGAGGCGGTAATCGCAGATGTGGCAACGGAAGGATTTCAGGGCTTTCCCTTTGACCCTGGCCTCCCCTGCAGGCCTTCCCAATCGGTTGATCACAAGGGCATAAGTATCCTCCTCGTGGGTAGGAAAGCCCTCAGGGAAGGAAAGGCTGAAGACTTGCCCCTCCTTCCGGATGGGGAAGTCCTCGGGCTTAGCCTCCCGGAGGAAGCTGAGCCTTTGCCACACGAACTCGTGCGGAGGGAGCCCTCCGATCCTGAGCTCCCTCCCTTCCACTTTTCCTCCCCGGAATTCGAATTCCCGGGCTTCCCCATTCACGGTGAAGACGAGGAGCTTCCCGGGAATTCCAAGCTCCTCGGAATAGAAGGAGAGCTGGGCAAGGAAGCTTGGGAAGATCTTCCCCTTCCGGATTATCTCCTTTTCCCCTTGAAAGTGGGTCTGCTTGACCTCAAGGACATAGAGCTCATCCCTAAGGAGAGCCAGGAAATCTACCTTACCATGGATCTCAGTCCCATCCCTTGCTCTCCGGAAGGGGAATTGATAGACATAACTCTTCCCAATTTGTCCTTCTAGACCCTTTCCCAGGGCATACTCCAGGTCCTCAGCGGAAAGGTAATCTGGTAGGGCTTCGACAATGTGCTGGGAGTTGGTCTCATCGAGCTTAGGAAGGAGGTCCAGGAGGGCCTTCTCAGCCCCGAGGCCGGCGATCATGCGGTAGAACATCCTCCTTGGCTTCTTCCCTTTCTCCTCCCCGCGGATGGCATAGAGCACCTTCCTTGGGCACTCGCAGGCATCGGAGACCCAGAAGATCCCTGGCCTACGCTTCCTCTCCGGCCTCTCTAAGATCTTGAGAAGCTCCATCTTCCTTCCCTCCCAAACCGAGATATTTCTCAACCATTAGAATATGTTTACAACGTCCATTGTATCTGAACCCTGGGCAGGTACAAGCGGGAAAGGGAGTGAGCCGAACGAGGTAGCCCACTCCCTCACGGGTACTTGAGGGGACGAAGAAAGTTGAGGGCAGGCCATCTACTCGGAAGACTTTGCCAAGAGCCACTGGAGGAGATCCTCGGCCATTTTCTTCACCACTTCCGTGGGCTTCTCCACGTCCACGGCGTTGGCCACCAAAAGGTGGCCGTACAGGTCCACTGCGGCCTTCAGGGCCACGGAGGCATTGATCCTCTCCCCGTTTGACTTCTCTTTTGGGGCCTTCTCCTCTTTCCCTAAGGCGAAGGTCTTCCCGTCCCACTCCACCACTTGTCCCTTTTGGAGATCCAAGTTCCCATCCACGGTGACGAACTGGACCTCGCCTTCACCTTCCGCAGGCCGGAAGCCCACGCGGAGGCTCTTCCCGTCCTTACTCTTCTGAGCGTAAACCACGCGAACCTTCATACCTTCCCTCCTTCCAGAAGGCTTTCCACCTCATAAGCGGGTCCCTCGTAGACCACGAGCTTCAGGACCCCCTTCTCCTCCAGGGTCCTGGAGAGGGAGGGGTTCTCTGTGCCCAGAACCCCTCCTGCCCAAGGAGACCAAGGGAAGCTCATGGCAAAGAGGATAAGGGAGGCTTCCCTTGGGCTCAAAAGGGCCACCAAGGCCCCGTTCCTTCCATCCGACCAGACCTCCAAGCCCTCCCACTCACCGAGCCTTTTCCATGTCATGCCTCTCCCCTTGGAGTTGATCGACCATCTCCTCATAACATACGGGACAGAACTCCCGGTAGAAGATCCCTGGATGATAAGGACACTCCTCTAAACCCAGGGAGAGGGCAAGCTCACCCAACGGATCCAGAGCAAGCCTCTCCTTTGGATCTGTCACCTCCTTGATAATCCGATACCTCTTCCCCAGGATCTCCAATTCACCCTGAGGATCCTCACCGATCACATAAAGCCGATCCCCATTCCTCCAGATCATTCCTCCCTCCTTCCGGAAAATGAGATCAACCTTCTTCCATTCCTGAAGGCAATTTAAACAGATGGGCACCCGGTAGACGGTGCCCTCGTACTCCACCTCAATATCCGCAAGTAGGCTATCTGGGTACATCTCCCGACAGGAGAAGCACTGCCAGAAGCCATCCTTGCGGAGCTTGGTGAAGAAGAGCTTCACCGCTTCCTTGGGCTGCCGCAGGACCTCGCCCTTCTCTCCTTTCACGATCCCGGCGGGGGTGGGCCGATACTTTCCTTCACCCTGCCAACGAAGCTGGAGCTCCATTCCTTACCTCCTTCTCAATTTCCTCAACCTTCTTCTGCATCACCGACTGGATCCGTACTTGGATGAGAGCCTCCTTGAGGTCCTCGATAAGTTTGACAAGAACCTTCTCACACACCTCGGGATTGTCAGCTTGGATAGAGAGACAAGCCCAGTCCTCATCTTTTGCAACTTTCGTCCTTACCTTGTCGAACGCATTCCAGAAAGAGATAGAAACCTCTTTCCCCTCGCTTCCCACTTTCACCATCTTGTCCTCCTTTTTTCTTTTTTGAGCGAGTCCGCTCGCCCCGGAAAAGGCGGACTCGCGAGGGACTACTTCCTTCCTGACAGGATCCTTCTAACTAACTCTTCATCCCTCCTTTCCATCCTCTGAATCAGGCGCCAGTGATAGAGATCCAGGGCCCAGTCGAGGTGCCCGCTAGATAGGACCGGGTTATCTGGCAAGGGAAGGGCTTCCCGAAAGGCTTCCAATACCTTCCGATCTATCTTCCCAACTTCCAACCTGAGCCTAGCATCCCTAAGGAACCTACGGATAGCCTCCTTCCTTTCCTTCTCTTTTCCTGGAAGGAAGAACCTCCATTCCAAGATCGTGCCCAGCCCTTCTACGTAAAAGGCTACATCTAGGTGTGGGTGGTAGATAATCTGGACCTCAATCCCAAAGAGAACCTTGTTTTGAAAAATCCTGTTGTACTCGTACCAAATTCCCGGCCCAAGGTTCTTCCTCCCTTCCGTGGGTTGGGAAAGGGAGTGGATGATTTCCACCCCATCCTCCCTTACTCGGACCGCTCCAATGGCCATCTTGGCCAGGTGTAGGCGGGTAACGGGGAAAGAAGGGTGAGTTGGGTAAACCCGGAAGTACGGGCCCTCGTTCACGGGGACAAAGCCATCAGGGAGGTCAATGATCTCGGCAATAACTCCATCCTCATCCTGGAGAGCTTCCATCACCCCTCCTCTCTTAGAAGAGTACCCACGAGGAGGTGGTCCTCCATCTGGCGCACCTTCCGGAGCAGCTCCAGCCGATAGAGGACGGTGAGGGCCATGACCGGATCCTCCCGGACCAGGTACCGGGAACTGTGCCAATCCTCGTAGGAGAAATTGCTAAGGAAATCCATTTGGAGGAGCTCCTTGTATCGCTTAATGAGCTTTTCCTCCCGGAGAAGTTTGCGCATCTCCTTCTTCAGGGTCTTCTCCCGAAGTGGCTCATGCCGAATCATGTGGGCACAGAGTTCCCCGAAGGAGCCCTTGTATAAGTATGTGCCATCGGGCAGGAGGAAAACCTGGATATCGAATGGTGGAACCCTCTTCTTCCAGGTTAACCAGCCCTCCTTGAGGAAGACTCCGGGAAGTACTTCCCCATCTTTGGGGAAACCGGAGAAGGAGTAGAAGAACTCGTATCTCTCTCCTCCCCTGGGAAGAATAGCTCCCAGGGCCAAACCCCGCTTGAGGGGTTTTACCCAGGGATCGAACTTGCTTTCACGAATTCTGAAATATGGTGGAGGAGTTAACGGGATAGCTCCCTCAGGGAGCTCACACCTCTCCGCAATTCTCCAGTGCCGGAAGACAAAGCTTTCCTGACCCTGGGAGAGAAGGAACTTCTTTAGCCCTTCTGCTAGCTCATCCCCGTAGTTCACTTTCACCCCCTCTAAAATCGCTTTAAAGGCAGTCTAAGGGTGGAGGAGGATAAAAGTACCGAGATTGGCCCACGGAACGCCTTATAAGCCCTAATATTCGGCCTTCTTCCGCCTAGCTGCCCTGCGGAAGAGGGCCTCTCGGACTTCTTCTGGGTAAAAGAGGAAAAAGGAGATAGAGTGAGCTAAGTCCATGGGAGTTGCCTTCTCCCAGGCCCAAAGCACCCACTTACAATCGCAATCCGAAAGGAAAAGCTCCTCCTCCACCGCATGGGCTAAGAAGTGGATCTCATCCGCCTCGATCTCGATCTCGTGGCCTTTCTTGGGTTCCTTAAACTTCATCTTTCCGCTCCGAAAGGATATACTGGACAAGCTCCTCATCTGAGCCCGTCAGAGCCCGAACCTTCTTCTGGAGTTTCTTGAGCTTCCCAAGGTTCCCCGAGGTTTCAGGGAACCGACCCATCGCCTCCTGGAGCTCCCTAAAGAGGCCAAAGGCTTTGGCATCGGTCTTGATCTCGGCGATGATCTCCGCAGCCTTCCTCATCCTCCGTTCCTTCCTGGTGAAGATCTCGAAAATCTCCTCATCAGTTAGTGCCACATCAGAATAGAACTCGACGTTCCAAAAAACCCAGTCAGTCTGAAAGCCCTCCCCGGCATACTGGAAGGGCTTTTCTCCCAGTGGCCTCCAGATGATATAGACCTTCTTGGAGTCGAAGTACCTCACCCACTGGAAGTGGTTCCCAAAGTGGGTGGCCCTACCGTAGCTTGTCTCCACCTCAAATGGAGACCATTGGGAGGTGTGGAAGCCAAAGAGCGGGATAAAGGGATCCTTGTACCCGAGTATCCAGTCCAGGAAATACTTATGCATGGTCTCGACCATGATTCTCCAGTGGCGCTTAGATGAGACGGAGTCGTAGCTCTCGTAGACCATGTAGTAGAGAGGGCGCTCGGCGAAGACTTGGAACCCTTCCGGTGGTTCCTCCAGGGCTTGGCAGATCTTGTACCAGCCGTAATCCCAGATGGCTCCTTCCCTGGCCTCGAGGCTTGCGGCTTTGGCCTTCTTGCCCCAATAGTAGTACCAATCTTCCTCCACTTTCTCTGCCCGGAAGAAAGCCTCGATACACTTTTGAGTGCTCAACATCCTCCCTCCTTTGAGGGCGTTTGGGCCCTTCGCCCTCAGGGAATGGGGCCCAAACGCTAGGGCCTCCTTCCCAAGAGATGCCTCACAAGCTCCTCGTCCTTGCCCAAGACCTTCCTTACCTTCTCCCTTAGTTTCCTTAGCCTCGGGAGGTTACCGGATGTTTTCGGGAACTTTCCCATGGCCTCCTCGAGCTCCTCCCCAAGGCCGAGGTATTTGGCCTTTTCCCTGACTTCAGCGATGATCTTCGCAGCCTCCTTTAACTTCCGTTCCCTTCGGTGATAGATTGCAGAAAGCTCCTCTTCCGGCAAGGGAGTATCGCTTTCGAACTCCACCCGCCAAATGAGATCTCCGGTCACCTGCTCAAGCCCACTGTAAAGGAAAGGTTTCTCCGCCAAGGGCTTCCAGCGGACAAAGATCTTCGTATCTTCCAGGTTCTTGACAAAGAAGAATGCCCTGCCTAGGTGCTGCGCTACGCCGTAAGAGGTCTCCACCTCAAAGGGTAGCCAGATGTCCGGAGGGCGACCAAAGAGGGGTATGAACGGATCCTTGTACCCCAAAATCCAGCCGAAGCCGTACGTCTCCATCACCTTTGTCAGGGTGCGGAAGTGATTTCTGGAGGAGACCGAGCTTTTGAAGACTTGGTAGTAAACGGGCCTTTGCCCAAAGACCTGGAATCCTTCGGGTGGCTCCTCCAGGGCCTCGCAGATCTTCTCGCCCCTGCTCCATATGGCTCCTTCTTTGGCCTCCACTCCCGAGGCCTTGGCCTTCTTCCCATGGAGGCAGCACCAGCCCTTCCTGTCAGAAAGGAAGAACGCCTCGAGGCACTGTTCAATCTTGACCATCCTCCCTCCCTTAGACCCTTTGGAGCACCTGGTGAACCAACTCCTCGTCCGAGCTTAAAATCTCTTCCACCCTCTGGGCGAGCTTCCTTAGCTTCCCCAGGTTTCCCGAGGTGTAGGGGAAATTCCCTTTTGCCCGCCCGAATTCATATGCCAATCCCAGGGCTTCCGCCAAGTCCTCATACTTACCCACGAGATAAGCCGCTTCCTTCATCCTCCGGAGCTTGCGCTCATACATCCTCTGGATCTCCTCATCCTTTGGCAGGGAAGGAAGATAAAAGGAAACATTCCAAGGGAGATCCAGGGTGATGTATCCCGGCCCATGGATGAAGAAAGCCGGGTCGTCTAAGGGCTTCCAGTGGATCGTGATCTCGTGCTCACCCAGAGTCTTCTTCCAGCAGAGCTCGTTCCCATTCCAATAAGCTAGGCCCAAGGATGTAGGGAAGAAGAAGTTCTTCACCACAAAGAGCCCTTGGAGCCTGGGAACATAACCAAATAGAGCCCCGAAGGGTTCCTTGTAGGCCACGATGTTATTCTCCCCTCGACGGGAAAGTTCAGAGAGGAGCATGTGGTAATGGGTATGGGAAGTGCGGGAGTCGTAGGGAGGAAGAACTTCAATATACCTGTGGCACTCGATGAGCTTCTGGTAACCTGCGGGAAGCTCTTTGTAGATCTTGGCCATTGGGTACCAACCGTAGTCGTAGAGAATCCCGTCCCGGATCTCCAGGCTATGTCCCTTCCCCTTCGTCCTCCCCTCTAAGAAAGCTTGGATTACCTCGATGTTCTTCATCCTCCCTCCTTTTTTAAGAAAGCTAGCGCCCGCATGAGAAGAAAAGGGCGCTAGCGCGTCAAGATCTCTCTGACTAAGTTTTCGTCGTCACTTTCCTCCAGGAACTTTCGAATGTTCCAGAGGGATTTCACCGGGTGGTCTAGGGACATCGGTACCTTCTCCTGGAGCCAGGGGTGCTTGTGGACCAAATCTACAAGCATCCTCCTTGCCACAACCTTCAGGGCTGCCCTCCTTCCCATCTCCAGCCCCTCCGAAGGAGAAAGATCCCGCGTCACGATGTATGTGAAGCTCACCTTGTGCCAGAGCCTCCCCCGAACGGTGCGGAGGAGGTAGGGGAGTTCGTAGGGAACGAGAACAAAAAGCTCGGAGCGAAAAGGAGAAAGCCCAGAGAGGATGAAAGCTTCCTCTTTTGCCCTCTCCTCGATCTCCCTTCCTTCCCGATCAAATGCCCTTACCCTTGGGTAGTGGAAGATCACCTTATCCTTCCCGACCCAAATCTCCTTGGGCTCTATTGTATACGCCTCCTTAGGGAGGAAGAAGACGTAGGAATCCGGGGAGAAGATCGGGATGGCCAAGGCGAAGGAAGCACTCCGAAAAGCCTTTGCTTCTTCTTTCCGGACGAAAACAAGGTAACCTTCCCCGAAGACTTCGTGGGAAAAAGGCTCGACTTCGAAGCGTTTCTTTGCGAAGTTGAGGTCATTCTCAAGCATTGCGGGCCAATTCATTCCTCCCTCCTTTGGAAAAAAGGGCCGCAGACCCTTTCCTCCTGCCTTGATTTGCAACGCACCGCCTGCGGCCCTAATCCCCGATTTTCACGGTCTTGGCCCACTGGGGCCCTTCATTGTAGGTGGTGGCCACAATGAGGGGGATGGGCAAAGGACTCTCCGGCCAAGGAGTTAAGCCATCGGTGAGGACCACCACTACGTCAGGCCGGCTTTTGAGGGCTAGCTCGATCCCAACTCGGAGGTCTGTTCCACCTCCACCTTCCCAGGGGCCATTTACTCTTGCCCGTTGAGCTTTGGCATCACATGTAATGAGCTCCAGCCTCCCAACTAGCTTAAGGATCGAAGTTACCTCTGCCTTAAATTGGGAAATGTTCTTATCGGAGATGGACCCTGAGGTGTCCACTATCAAGGCCACCTTGGGGATGTCAGTCTTGAGGGAGGGAAGGATGAACTCGGAACTGCGTCGGGATGGCTTACGGAATGTGTAATCCAACTTAGCCAGATTGGAGTGAGCACAAGCACCGCGCACTAGCTGGAGGAGGAGCTTGCGCCAGTCCACCTTTGGATCTAGAACCTGCTCAGCCCAGCGGGCCAAGCATGCCGGCACCTTGCCCCGTCCTTGGGATTTCTTCACCTCCTCAGCCACGTTCTTTTCGATTAGCTTCCTTTCCACCTCACTTATCCCGCTATCCTCGTTCAGACCCTGTTCTGCAGGATGTGGGTTCCCTGCTCCGCTCCCGCAGGGAACAGGAACTTGGGTTACTTTGTCCCGGAGAGCCTCATAGTACTCCTCCGCGGTTCGATGCGGAGGAAGATTCAGTCTCCATGGAGTGAGGGCATCCCGGGGGAGGATGGCCTCAAAGTCATCATTGATCTCCAGATCTCCCGCGATGTTCCACTTTCCTCCATCCCGGTTCCCTTTCCTTCGAGCATGCTCCAAGAGCCAGTGCATGCACTCGTGGATGAGGACCCCGGCCCTTTGGGATACCGGGAGGGAGAGGAACCAGTCCCCGTACCCGATCACTCCATTCTCGCTGACAAATGCGGTTACCCCAGGAACATGAACATAACGGAACCGGGAGAGGGCTGCGGAGAAGTACGGGTAATGCATGAATACCCAGGCCTTCGCCTCCCGTACTTCCTGGTGCATTTCACTCACCTCCAAGGTAGATCTTCCGGAGCAGTGGCCCGAAGACTCCAATGGATTTGGGAACCTTGAAACCCTTCTGGTCCCCCACTTTGACAACCCTCTCCAAAGCGGGCAAGGCCAAATCTGGTTTGTCCTTCCCCGCTTCGGAGATAAGATCACAGGCCCTAATGTACAGGCTCTCCTTTGGGTTGGACGCGACGTAGGAAGCCAGGGAGTTCAGGGCCACAAGAAGCTTGTCCTCCTCAGATGGAAGCCTTGCCTTGCCTGACAGAAGATCCTCCGGGCTGGGAATGTCCAAGTGTGCTATGAAATTGAGGAACTCCACAGCCTCGCCTTCCCCGACTAAGCCTGCGATGCCCAGGAATAACTCCTCATCGGAGAGGACGCCTTCGCCACAGGCCAAGAAGATGGCAACCTTCTCCCAAGCCCGTGGGGAAGGGAACTGGCCTACCCGTTTTGAGGTCTCCTCGGTGTAGAGAAGACCAGGGTTCCGGAGGATGAAACTTGCCACTAGGGCCTTCTTCTCGGGAATTCTATCCTTCCAATCCTCCTTCACCTCCGGAATGGAGACACCACCTCCGCCCAGGAAGTAGTCAACTACTTCCTCGACTACTGGCTTAACGTTGAGCATCATGAACCGATTCCGCATCGGAGGTGTCAAGTTCCAAGCTGCTTCCGTTTCACTCTCGGGATTACCTGCCGCTACCCTCCTGATTCCTGGAGGCAAATGCAGGTTCCCCACGGTCCCCTCCAGGACTACTCGGAGGCAAGCTGCTTGAATAGCCGGAGGAGCCAGGGTGAACTCATCGAAGAAGAGAACTCCTTCGTCCGAACTCAATAGCGACACTGCCCACTCCGGAGGCAAAAACGCTGTCCGGTCCCCCTGGGCCAAGGGCAAGCCCAGGAAATCCGTGGGATCATGGATGCTGGCGATAATAGTCTTGCAGGGCCAGCCCTTAGCTCTGGCAATGGCCTCGATAATCGTGGTCTTCCCTACGCCCGGTGCCCCTAAGAGGAGTACCGGGATGTTCGCCTCCAACGCAACACTCAGGACCCGCACTTCCTTCTTCATCCTCCCTCCTTTTATCGGGGCTCTTTCCCCCGCACGAAATAAACGGGGGAAAGAGCCCAAACCTATCTAATCGGCGGCGGGCTCCCCGTCCCGGAGCCACACAAAGCTGCTTGGAAGGAGTCGAACCTTCCTCTTCCTCCACTAGCAGCGGGCCTGGCCCCGGGACGGGGAGTTGAACTGATCTCGCTCCTGGAGTTGAACCAGGATCCTTCCCTCTGCGAGAGGCCGCACGGCTCAATTTCAGAAACGCCGTGCGGCAAATTAAGCTCCCACATACTTACCCAACTCCAGGCTCTCCAGGTGTACTTCCTTCCCCTCCTTGACCATGGCGAGAAGTTCCTCGGGGAAAAGACCTAAGAACTCAGCCAAAGAGGGCAAATCCACCTGGTACTTCTCCTTTCCTTTCCAAAGGTACCAGAAGGAAACATTCCACGACCCATCCTTGGCAAGGATCTTCATCCCTCCCTCCTTTTGAGGAGCCCGTGGCTCCACGTAGAAGAAAAGCCACGGGCTCATTCGTCCATCGGAAATCCCACCTTCCTCCGGAATTCATCCAGGCTCCCAAACTCCTCAACCTCTTCCCCGTCCCGAAGAAGCACACACGGTGCCTCGTCCTCATCCCCTCGTATCGCCCCCGCATCCTCCCAGACCCGCAACTCCCATACCCTCCCTTCGTCATCCAGCCACCGGTAATGCCAGCCATAACTTCCCTTCTCCACCTTCTTGCCGCTCCCCCAAAACCGGCTTCTCCCTAGATACTCCATACCCTCTTGACATTTTATCAAACTTCCTCTACCATCCTAGTGGGAGCTTCCAGGATCTCGCCCCCTTTCCATTTCCTCCAACATGTCCCTGGAAGCTCCTCCCCTCCTTTTCGGGGGTAGAAAAATTACCGTTCCCCTAACTAGCCTTACTAGCTACTTAAAGCCCCCCCTCCTCCTGCATTTCTCTTTCCACTGGTAGGGACCCGTGTGCGCTTTGGCTACCCTAGCATCCTTCGGCACCGCATTACCCGAAAAAGCGAGGTTTGGTCATGTGAGCGGAGATTCATGATCTCCTTAGGCTCGCACTATTCGAGCCTGGGCGGCAATCCATGGCCTGGACGGTCCCAGCCCCCCTCCCCCGAGCTTTGGACCAGGCGTGGCCGACCTTAGCCCCTCGGGGCCTGAGAATGTTCCCGGCCTCCAATCTCCTCAGTGATGTTCCGCCTTCGGCACTGCGCTCAAAGATGTTGGGACGGTCCTCTTCAGGAATCTTCCCGCCTCGCTTTCTTTGCCTCCTCGTTTTGGGATTCTTGGCTCCCCTGCTGGCTCCATTCAGGTCAGACATTCGGTTAGACCAAAAGGCTACTCCATGTAGGAGCAAGTCCCCCAAGTTACAACAGTCCTGGGTATACCACCCTCCCTCAAAGATCATTCAATCATGAATCCTCATCCTTACCTACTTGTCTTGCCTGAATTCCTAGCCAAGAAGAAGTCCTAGGAAACTTCAGGGGTTGGAATTGAGTCACATCCGTTTCGGAGCTACCCGGGCAAGATTGGGAGGTGAGAAAGTGAAACTTTCTTGGGGAACCCTTGAAGAGAACGGTCTAGGCCAAAAACCCCAAGGCGTGCTCGCTCCGCTGCGCGCGCTAGTGAGGGGTTTTTGGCCTAGGTCCACACACCTAGGCCAAAAACAGTACACACACTTATTTTGCCTTTCTCAGGAATTGGGTCAAGTCGGCCAACGGATTAAAGCGGATTATCCAAACTTTTTCGCAAAAGTAAGGTAGCATTAGTTCCGTAGCAGTAGCCCACCAAGGTATCGGCGGACGCTTTGGCGAAACTACTGCGATTGACACAAACTTGTTATCCCGGAGAAAACTCAACCCGACCCCTAACAACGGAAATGGGATAAGAATCCTAAACTCGATATCATCCTTTTGTTCTAGCCTTAAATCCGTGAGCCTTTTGTTCCAAACAGTAACTCCCTCACCAAACGCCGCCAAAACATCGGCAACTTCCTCAGAATCCACGATCCACAGGACCCGCCTTTCACTAGACATCCTTGCCCCCTTTCTGGCGGAGTAGACTTTTTGTCCCCTCCGCACGTATATAATATACCACACCCTGAACATATTGTCAATAGCTACAAATGGGACATTAGTCACCTAGCCCAAAAGAGCCTAGGGGGAACACCCTACGAAACACATTTTTAGGAGGAAGTCAAGGAAGTAGGAAAGGGTTTTCAGGTAACTTGTTAGCAAGAAGGCAAGCAGGAAGGACTTGGGCGAGGTGGAGGGAGGCAGGGCCAGCGCTTTTGCGCTGCGGCATTTGCGGCGCGTGGAGCCTCGCGCAAAAGCGCCTAGCTCCGAAAGGAGGGGAGGATGAAGGTGATCGATCCAGAGAAGTACAGACTGCTGATGGAAGAAGTGGACCGTCTCGTAGCAAGGCTGAGCAAGCGGTTTCCCTGTGTAGTCCAGTTAGCGGAGATTCGGGGGTGCTTCGAAGAGGACGAATTCTTCATTCACATCACGTTGACTGGGGCTGAGCGGGCTGAGCGGATTCTTCGGTCAGTGATCTGGGACCTCCCTGATAAGGAAAGGGAGGAGGCCAGGGAAGTGGTAAGAAGGTGGGATAAATGTCTAAGCTGAAGGCTATCGGAGCGGTGTTAGGAATTATTTCTGGTCTTTCGTTCGCCCTCTTCATTATCGAAGAGGGGTTGCAGGTGTTAATGTTTTCCATGTGGGCAGGCAAGAATGTTTCCACGGAGACGAGGCAAGAGATCGTGGATCTCTATGCCGGGGCAACAATTGCGTTGAAGGCAGTGAACTGGACAGTGGGAATTTTTGTACCGCCGATGTTTGTCGCATATGACCTGTATTCGAAGGACTCAGATCTATGGATCAAAGCACAAGTCGAGGGCTATGGCTTGCGCACACCTATCCCCAACCTGTCCTGGGTGCAGGACGTGATGTACTCCTTTTTCGCCTTAGGCTCGTTAGTCCTTTTGGTGTTCGTGTTGAAGAGGGAAGTTTCTCCTCGCGCAGCTGCTGATGCTTCACTCCGTGCGCAGCTGCGCGACATTAAACAAGGAGGTGGTAAGAAGTGAGGAAGTGGGTGTGTTTTCTCGGTGCGGCGGCTTTGGTGATTGTCTTGGCTTTCGGGGTGTTTGCGGCTAAGAAACCGCTCTCCCAGGACAACCCGTTCGCTAATCGGTACATAAGCGTGCAGGAGCTGGTAACCACAATGAGGACGCTCCTCCAACCGAGACTCATCGAGATTGGTCCGAAGAACCCTCTGGATGCTCGGTATTTCCCTTACCTCTATTTGTTGGGATATTCCTCCCCAGCCCTAGCCCAGCTGTGGGAGACTTGCAAGGAGAAGCCTCCTACGACGCTGGAGGACGTATTGAACATTACCTATCTCGGTGGGGTGAGTAAGGTGGTCAGGCTCTTGTTAGTCTTCAAGTTCCCCGACGAAGCTTCTATCCTCCCGAAATTGGTTATTGACAAGCCCGAGTGGTGGGACCAGGTCTCCAAGTAAAGAGGAGGGGAAATGAAGAAGGGCCGGAAAACCATTGAAATCCGGGGCCTAGGGAAATTACCTAGGCGGGCGGCAATTGCCTTCGTTATCCTTTCTCTCCTCGCGGTAATTGGGGCAGTCGGAGCAACCAATTTGGCTGTGAACTATAGCCTCCTCCGAGCCCGAGTACTCTTCCTCGAACGGATCACCTCTCAACAGGCTGTCCCAGAGGATATCGATGAGCTCTATGAGAGGGCTTTGAAATTAAAGGAACCAATGGATCTCTCACCCAAGCTGAATGAGATACTCTCCATCGTCGAAAAGATCGAAACTAAACTGGACAAAGCCGTAGTAGTGAACAAGTCGCAGCTCGATAGCTTGAAAGGCGGATCAGTATATCTCGTCGGAGTGGTTACTAAAGCCACCACAAAATCCCCTCATGTCTTCCTCACCGTAAATGATGTGTATGTCCCATGTTTCAATGCAGAAAAATCCCTAGAGAATGTCAAGGTAGGTGATAAGGTGGCAGTCCAGGGGCAAGTAAAAGAGTACCAGGGTGACCTCGAGGTAGTTCCCAATAGCGTAGAGGATGTGTGGATCCTGGAAAACGCCGGGAACTAAGGTAGCTGGGTTCCCCGGGGAGTGGGACCCCAAAACAGCCCACTCCCCGGGTTTCTTCCCTAGCAAGAAGGTTGGGAAAGAAAGATGGATAGCAAGAAGGTAGGCAGAGTTAGCGGGGTTAGCAGGATTGCAACCCCTAGAGGCGGCCTACCGCGCACTCGGCCGTTTGCTGCTCCTCTCGCAGCCAGTAGGAACCCTGGTCCATGGGAGGCTTATCAGGCCGTAAAGGCGGAGCTTGGGAGGCAGGCTACGGTAAGCTTCTTCCATAGAGGCGCTTTGAAGCCGTTTAAAAAAGGAAGGGGGTAAGGGAGGAAGGCCTCGGAGGGACTCTCTTCCTAGGTCTTCGATTCCAGTGGGAAATTTGAGTAGGAAGAGTTTCTTTGGGGAAGGTTCTCCTACTAGGGGGCAGAGGGGCACTTTCTTTTTGAAAGGCTTCTCGAAAGGAGGGGAAATTTGAGCAGAAAGCCGGAGTTGGAGGGTATGTGTCAAATTTGGGGAGGAAGGAAGCTAGAGGTGGGAGAAGAGGGGAGCGGAGGTTTGAGGAAACGGGTCGATTTAAACGGCTTTTGGGAGGGTTTGAGGGAATGGGGAGGTGTGAGATACGAGCCCCTGGCCATGGAGGGGATTTACGGCGGTTTTAGAGGGGATACAGGGCAAATGGGAGCCCTCTCAGGGGAGGAAGGACAGATATTCCAAGTTGGAATAGGGTAGGGTAGTGGGAGGAAAAGCGGACTAGGACTGACTTCAAAGAAAGAAAAAGAAAGGGCTCCAAAGAAAAAGAAAGAAATACTTGTTTTACTTCTTTAAAGACTTATACTTTCAGTTAACAGGGGGGTATGGGTTTCTATGCCTAAGTGAAGGAAGTAAAGCAAGAGTTGCAAGGAATTAAGAGAGTTAAGAGTCGAGTCTTAAGAGTGCTAGGAATTGAGTGATTTGAGAAGTGGAGGTTTTTTGGGGAAAGCCTCTTAAGAGCCCTAACTGAAAGTTCTTGTTCAGGAAGTTGAACTGTCTCCGGAAGGGCCTTTTGAATCGGGTTAAGCCAATCTTCCCAAGGATGAGGTTTCCCAAGAGCTTCCAAGTTCCTTACAATAGGGAAAGAGATGGCAGCACAAGTGAGATGGAATGAGTACAACGGACCAAGTGGCACGGAGACCACTGGGATCTCCAACCTGAACTTCGGGAGTGTGGATCAGCCCAACTTAAACCCAGCTAATGCTGTAGTGGAGAGGGGCACAAATTCCTATGACAAGTGGATCAAGATCGACTTCTATGGTGGGAGCTTTAACCGGGTATCCGAGTTCAAGTTCTGGAGGTGCTCGGAGTCCGGTGGTGATGGGCCAGCCTTGCCCACTGGGGTTTCCTGCAAGGCAGAAGCTGGTTACTCCCAGGACCTAACTTATGCCCAACCCACTAGGAACACACTCTCCCTGAGTGAGTGCCCTTCCTCTTACTCCACTGCCTTAAGCGTTGGCCCCGCTGAACTCACTAGCTACGGAAAGACTTACTTCATCCACCTCCAGGTCCAAACCACTGAACAAGCCCCTACCGGTGACGTCTCCATGCCGTACTTCAAATTCATGTGGAAGGAGGAATAAGTGGAGCTCTCCCTTAAGGAGAGACTCTACCGTGCCTGGTATATTGGCAGCGGAGCTACCATCTTCGAGATCTGGAGTAGGGGTGCTAGCCCAGCGTTTTGTCAAAAGTTTGCTGATTACCTGAAAATATTTTGGCAACAAGCCAATGAGGCAATAGATAGAGGAGACATTCAAAACGGGAGAGACCTGGCCTCAGCTATGTTGTACTTTTTCGATAACTCTTGGAAAACCTTCTATGATGAGATGAAAGCGCAAGGAAAACCAGATCTAACACCAAGAATTTTCCAGCAAACAGTTCACGATACCATGTTGGGCTGGGGTTTCTGGTCAACTTACCTAGATGCCCTTGATGAGCAACAGCTTCAGTGGTGGCCGGCAGTGAAAAACATGCTCCAAATTTATCTGGACTTTGCCTCGAACTGGATTCCTCCTTCTGATGAATTTCCTCAGCCCAAAGGCGTAGATTGGTATTTCAATCAAGCTCGTCCTATTGAAGAAAAGGAACAAGTTGTGTATGGGCAATACTATATGCCTTGGAGGGAAGGTACCTATCGGGCCCTTTGGTTAGCCACGGGTGCCTTCCTGGCTTGGCTTGACCAAAACATGACCAAGAATCAGCCATGGATCGATCCATCCACGTTAAGGACAGCATTTCTTCCGGCATTCGCCAAGTACTTATATGACAATGTTTCCCAGTCCTTGGAGCGTTTGGATTCACCGGATGAGGCCACGGAATTTATCATCACCAAACTCAAGGATAGTGGTTTTAATCAATATTTTGGTGAAGATGATGTGAAAGCTCATTTTCTGTACGAAGGTTTCTGGAAGGCTACTGCAGAATTCAACTATCTTGATCCCGATAACATAAGAGCCTGGCTAGGGCAGGATGTAGATCCTCATCAGCTAGTTGATAACGCGATCCAAGCCATGAAGCTTTACGGAAAGTGCTGGCCGGTTCCGGCCAATTTGGTCTGGCGCCCTTCAGAGGAGACCCCTAGCACCCAGCCAATTGTCCCAGAGAGCCCAGAGATCAAAGCACCTCCAATAGCACCACCTCCAAGCACTGAAATTGGCCAAGAACAGCCAACCACGAGCATGGAACAGAAGCAACCTCCAAGTGGCCAGGCCGAACAGCCACCGATTACTGTAATAGGGCAGGAACAAGGGACTCCCGCAGAGAGAGGATCAGACATCATCCTTCATAGTCCATTTACCATAGATTGGGATAGTTGGCGAAGATACTTCAAGAAGCCCAGTGCCGTCTCTCTCATCGATCTTCCACTTGATTTCAACGCTCTGAAGATCTATCTTCAGGGTGTTTCGTTTTCTGTCTGGAATATGGGCTTAGTTGACAGGAAGAAGTATCCCACACCGGAGGACTTGAACAGTGCCCTATGTCAAGCCTGGCTCCAGGTAAGTGGAAATACTGTGACAGAGGCTATTCTCCTTTGGGATGATTCCAGGTGGTTTCAGGTGTGGAACCTGGTGATGGGACGTGCGTAAATTCTTTAACTTCTCAAAGACTGCGGGAGTGAACACTGCGGTAGCTCAGAACAAACTCATAGACTCCAATGCCTCATTTCCTTCCGGCACCTATCCTGTGGTTCCAGGAGATGTTGTAATCAACGAAAGCACTATGCAGGAAGCCAGAGTAACTTCCGTCTCTATCACCGAATTAACCCTTGATTCCCACATCTTCACCTCTGTTGGCCAGCGCTATCGAGTGCGTGCCGGATACGTATTCAAAACCGGAACTACCACAGGAACCTCCTCCTCCAAACTGATCGACTCCAATGCCAACTTCATTCAGTCTGGCGTTCAATCAGGATACATTGTGCGCATTGGTGAGGACTATGCCGTGATCACGGCTGTGGACAGCGCAACTCAGCTGTCCCTCTCCCGCAATATTGCCACCAGCACAGGTCTTTCCTATGAGATATATCCTGGAGAATGGGTATATGTGGAATCTGTCCAGGATCTTGTTAACCAGACTCCTCTGCCTCTTGCTGCAGACTCCACAGAGGTTTCGACAACCACGGAACAAAACCTAAAGGAGTTTCCGTTCTTTTACTCGGATACTGTGGGAATTACGCATAAGGAGTTCGCAGTTCTAATGGAATGCAAGGGTGTAGGAACGTTAAAAGTTCTGATTAACTCCGTAGAAAAAACATCCATAAGTGTGAACTCCTCCAGCTACCAAATAAAGGTTGTTACATTTCCGCTTGGTTTATCCGGTGATGTCGTGGCTACATTTGCTGTGAAGGGAGTTCCAAGTTCAGGTCAAACCATCTATCTTCGACTTCTTGAGGTTTATTCCAGGAGGTGAGTATGGACTGGGACCTCATCCAGGGAGCGAAGAAATTTTTAGCCGGACAATTTGTTTTAAACAATCTTTCCATGGCGCCAAAGCAGTTAGGAACATGGGGCTTGACTTGGCTAGCCTCCCTCCCCAAATCATTTCAAGAGCCGGCCAAGCTTTCCCTCCAACGGAAGCTCACGGAATTTTGGCCCTCGATGTCCCAGGGAGCTAGAGCGGAGTTTTTCCAAGGTTTTCCTGAATTAGTGCCAAGCTGGGTGAAAAAGAACCCACCTACTCAGTTCCCTTCGAAACCAGAGGAGGAAACACCACCTCAGGGTCCAATCAGTCTCAAAAGCCCTATTTTCCCACCTCAAATTCCTCCTAATCCCAGAGAGGAGACTTATTGATGGATCTTCAAGAGCTCAGAAAGAACCTATTCACCCAGGAAAATTTCGGGAAAGGTACTGAGGCTCTAAAGAACGCTCTGCTCAACATCGGTTTCACTCCGATTGCCACCCAGGAGGAAAGAAAATCCATAAACGTTTTGTTCAACTACCCATTTACGCAAAGCCTCAACCCAAAATTGCAAGATATTTATGAGCGCGCTAAGTTGTTTGTCGAAGCTTGGTCTTGGTTCAACGGTTGTCCAGTAAGCACAGTGAGGGAATATCTGAACTTTGATCTCCCACCCTCAGCGAGTACAGCCCTGCTAGAGATCAGCCCAGATGAGATATTGAAAGGCATAAAAGAAACAGCCACATCAGAGGACTCCACCTTCTTCTCTGTGGCTTCAATAGCGAAACCATTGAACTGGACGCAGATGGCGATTGACACCATGTGCGATCTAACCCTGAAGGCAAGTGGTAAGTTCGGCATTGTCTCCACAGGAGATGTCTTTGACCCAAAGAAGGCTCCTGATGCTCTTCTCCTCATGATGGATTTTACAAAGGGTCTTGATCGCATTGTTCCTTACGTAGATATTCAAATTCCTCCAGAAAACCGTCAAGCATTCTCATTGTTACAGATCTACAGTGAAGCCCTTAAGGTCCTAGATTATTCATCCCGAGAGATTAATGAGAAGTTAATGCATTTCTATAACACAGGCTCATTTAATGAAATTCTTCAGGCTGTAACAGAGGCCTACCGAAAGAAGGGACCACAGATCGCCAAAGAGGAGGAGAAGAATCCACAATATCCCTTGGGAAAGCAGTTCCTAATTCCAGCTCTGTGGACAGCAGCAGTGATGAATTCCGATATTGAGCTTGTCTATCTCCCCTTTGTTTTTGACTACTTAATTTCTATTCAGAATGCGGGATTTGTTCCTATCAGTTTGGAGAATGCTGAAGCACTGAGAGGGGCAGCAGCGAGCAGGAACATTACCTTGGCTACACGGAACGGTACCTATTTTAACACCGGTTTGAGCCCAGAAATCTTAAGACAGGCTATCAACCTAATGCCATATGCTATTTCGGGTCCGCGTGGTAATCCACTCATTGATCACACCTTAGCGGCATTGAGTCAGAGGCTCAATGAAATCGTGAATGACCCAAATGCCCAGCCTCTAGATGTGCAGGATTTCATGATCGCAGGCTTACAAGGATTCGCAAATTTGGTGAAGGATCTTTGGGAAAATCGTTTCACCCAAAGTACAGTCACCGGGCTTTTCATTGATCCTAATCACCTAAATACTCTTTCCCAGAACATCGGGGAGTTTTCTAGTGCTCTAGGTACAAGTGGTGGTGTTTTCTTTGTACCTTACGATGTAAAGGATGAGAAAGGGAAGACAGTCACCAAAGTCATGCTTATTGTCCCGTCTTCTGTTACCCCAATTTTCACTTCTTATCAGAACTGGCTTCCCTCCGGTCAAAAGCCTCCGATTGAATTCTCACTCGGTGATCGAGTCTTCCGCACCAACGTAGATCCTACGATCGTCTCCGCGGGAGAAATTGGACAATTCCTGTATAACCGTACGGGAGACCCGGTAACTGCCTCCTTAATAGGAGACATATTAGGCCGGATTGGCGACAACATATTCATCTTTGACATGGGTATACTTCTGCCAAACGCTGCAGCGGAACTGACCGCGAGTGCCGCTACAAAAGGGTTCCTTGAGGGGAACCTAAAATACTGGACTGTCAATCCGAACTTTACAGATCGTGAATACTCACTCGTAACAGCTGTTGCTCAGGATGCTGGTACCCCCTGGCGATTACCCAAATCTGATATCCCACAGAGTGTGAAATCTAAGCTCGAATCACTTGGCCCAATTCCTGTGGATTATGGACCATCGGTGACCGGGATCAACCAGATCATCTTCTCCTTCGATCCGGACAAGAGAGCTCAAGTTGTTCAACAAATTGTGGACACACAGTATTCTTATCTCCCAGAAGTGGAACGGCAAAAGCAGATGGAAATCTTAATGGAGTCGGCTGAAACAAATGCCTCAAAAGCACTTCGCTTCCTCTATATTCTGAGTTCTTATAAGCCGGAAATCTGGAGGTGTCCTGGCTATCTCCCAATCCCCCAGGTCATTCCCAATGACATTCAAGAGAACGCATCACCTGAGTTCCTTGCAACCTACCGTAAGGCTGCTAGCAAGGCTTATGAGCGACTCCAAGAGACTTACCAGGATCCGACTTTCGCCTCAATGAAGCGCAATTGGATTGAGTTAATGAAAGTTCTCCTAGCCCCTGTTTTCTCCCCTGAACTTGTGGAACGCTTTGCCAGCGCAGTCGGGCCAGGTGAGTCGATCTGGGATGCCTTCGTAGATGATCGGATTCAAACCTATGGTACAGCGAAACCATTCGTGAAGGCTGTTGTGGAGGCCTGGGATGAGGCTAGTTCCACCTCAACATCCACTCCCCTTCTGACTAAGACTTGGTTTAAGCAGTATTGGGATGCAGCAAGGAGCGCTTTCCAAAGTTTCACCGAAGCCCAAGAAAAACTGAACACACTCGGGCTAGATACCGCATTCTGGTTGGAGTTTTCAGTCTTGGACCCCACGGAGGCTCTCGCCAACCTCCAAGGCTTCTTGGACCTGATCAACCAGATGCAGAGCCAAGAACAGAGCCAGACAGGAACCCAGCCAGCAGGGGGCAAATGATCCTGCTTGCTATCGATTACGGGTGCCAGCTGAATTGTGACTACTGCTACGCCCGCGGGAATTCCCTCAGTGTCCAACCAGACCTTGAGAGGCTTCGGGACGTCCTCAAAAGCTGCACGGATGAAGCCGTATTCTTCCATGGCCTGGAACCACTCGTGGCCTCGCTTTCCCTTCTTCGGTCCCTTAGGGACCTTGTAAAAGGGTTGGGAAAACAAATCGGGATTCAATCTAATGGGCTTGGCCTCGAGGATCCGGAGGTGTTCGAATTCGTGCTGAGCCTTGATGCCATAGGAATCTCTTGGGATGGGTTCTTGCCGGGTGGGAGACTACGGCACAAAACCGAAGAAGGTTCCAAGAGAGTTCTTGAGATTATTCGGAAGCTAGCAAGAGAGAAAGAGATTGGGGTTATCATGGTCCTTAATCAATTCACTTGTCCACAGAATCTCAAGGACTCCCTGGAGGCTCTGCTCGAGGCAGGGATTAAATCCATTCGACTTAACCCTGTACATTGGCCATATCCCATGATGGACAATGAAAGGCTGATTGCTCTGTATGAAATAGCTTTTCCATACACGAAAGAAGCAACGATCCATCCGTTAGCTCTCTCTGCTGCCAAGGATTGTTCCTTCTCCGGGTGCTCGCCCCTGGGAACAAGGATTTTCGAGGTAATGCTGGATGGAACTTTGGTGAACTGCAGAAAAGGGGAACCTACTCTTTGGCAAGGGAGGTCAAAGTTTCGGGTTGAATATTTACAGAACTTGCCCGTTGAGGAAGGGGGCTGTGGAGGCTGTGAGTTCTGGGACCTTTGCCACGGTGGTTGTCCAGCAACCTCAGATAAGCTCTATGGGAAGTCTCACTACTGTCAGACTTGGAGATGGTTATGGGGCCAATTGACTGCGGCTCAGAAGTAACATTAAAGGCTAGATACCGTAGTCTGTTACCCCAATTCCATGGGTTTCTTGGGATGAGAAGCTCAATCGAGATCAGGACAGTCGAGGAAGGGCTGAGACCCTGTGGCTATTCGTTGATTGGGGATCTTTCCCTGGCTGAGTTCCTAATGAACCTGGAGAAGAAAAACCTGGAGTATTCCATTGTGTTACGGGCTAAGATGAACCACGGATTTCTCCATGGCTATAAACCTCCAATTCCCGGAGAGGAAAACCTAACAGGAGTTGCCTTCGGGAGACGCAAGGATGAGGTTCTGGCCCTCAAGGAAGCCTTCTTGGCTCATGACCACATAGCCTCCGGAGAGCTCCTTGGCTACCCTAACTGCTGTACTCGATACTTCGCCTCTAAGGCAACCCTGGATTACACACGAGAGTACTTGACTTTTGAGGTTCAACCATTCCTGACTTTCTCCTTCTTCAAATTTTTTGGAGCCGGGTTCATCCTCCATTTCCCTTGCAGTCCATTCTGCGAGAACTCTATTGCTCTTGCCAAACATTACTCTGAGCTCATCCCACGGGAAATTGTGGAGTTCTTTCGAGAACAAACCCCCGTAAGGATTCTTGTAGATAAGACAGGAGTTCTCTATCTTGAGACCCCTTACATCCAGGGCGGAGCCACGATCAGCCCAGGGGAAGAGCAGGAGGTTAGGATAGAATTAGTTTGAAGTATGGATCTATCATTCACCGGAGATGCTTGGGAGTTCAATTGGACAAGGATCAGAGCGGCCGATGGTGCGCTTGTCCTTGGTCCACCTGTTGGAGAAAACTTAGCTTCCCGCGGGTTTCTCAAAGTGTTTCTCTGTGAAGAGGAAGGGAATGCCGTAAAAGATTATGTAAGCGGAGCAGGATGTGAATTACATGGTAGTTATGAGTGGCAATATGATATTTCTGGAAAACCATTTCTCGTCCTGAGAGGTGGAAGTTTTTCATTCCAGCCAGGGGCTGGTGTGCTTGAGCTCTTCCTCTCCATGGCCATCAATGTTCCGAGTCTTCCCGATTCCAATACGGCCTTGCTCTCGGATAGCGCTAGAACCTTAAGCATTGTCCTCAGACCTGATGGAACACTTTCTTTCTCCATTGGTGGAGCCGAGGCTTCCTCAGATCGGAAGATCCCGAAAGGCTGGTTCACCCTAACTGTGATGGCCAGGATCTCCCAATATGGACCTGGAGTAGCTGCTGCCTTCATCAACGCCGATCAGATCTTGAAGCTTGAGCAGCAAAGCATGCGCTCCCTTTTCCCTGGGAGCGACATTGTGACCGTAGGCGGAAACTTCTGGATCCGAACACTGGTTTTGGCAAACACCCTTAATGTCTCGGGGGGAGACGTTGTCCCCAATACTTCCGGGTACTGGGCCTCGAAGACATTCGACTTAGGGGCGAAGAAGCAGGTCGTAACTGTTTCTGTGGATGCCTTCGTAGGCGGGGCAGATTCTGGGAAATTAACTATAGAAATGAGTGATGACCCCTCATTTTTCCTCACTAGGAAAGCTGAGATCCAGCTGGAGAATGGGTTGAAAACCTACGTAGTAAGCCCAGTTTGGGGTCAGTGGCTGAAAATCAAAATTGAACTAGCCTCTCCCTGGGGCAGCATCGCTGTGAAGAGGGTTTCAATCTCCATGTCGGACTTCCCGTTCGTAGCGATGTCCATGGATCCGCCCTCCTTCACCAGAGGAAAGCCACTTTCGCTGAAGCTTCAGCCAGACGAGATTATTCGGGAGTCCCTGAAATTCAGGGCCGGTAATAACCCGATCCTGATTCTCCGAGAGTATGGTGTGCCGAATGAGGTGGATTCCAAAAAGCCATTGAGATCTACGATATTTGATGAGGATTTTAATTTGAACTTTTCGGGAGGCAAAGAGTACTCCCTGCCATCGAGTGGTCTATTGGATATCCAAGGCAGAATCTATATCTCTGGTGAGGAGATCCTGCTCGTGGATTGTGTTGGTTTTTTGTGGCTCTTGCTCGACGGAGAGACTATTATCGATGCCCAGAAGTCTGACCATTCCTCAGTTGATCCTGTTTCGGCTGAAGTCAAACTTCCTTCCGGGTGGCATGATTTCAGGCTTCTCCTAAGCTCTTCATCCCTCAAACCGAAACTTTACCTGGCAAGACTAACTCCCCAAGGGCCTAAAGTCATAAGCGGGGCCGAGGTTTTGGGTCCATTTGAATTTGTTCCAGCAAGAATTTCTACCTCCCTCAATCCGCCTCCTTTCACCTTGTGGGATAACTCGATGGTTGAGTTCGGGGTGGAAGGAAAGCTATTCGATTACTATGTCGAGTTAACCAGAGGTGCCAACACCTTTGGAGTTAATTCTGCAGCCACCTTTGTTTCGCCTTTTTCTGTCTCTCCACCTCTCCGGAAGATCGGGGAAATCAGGAATTTGAAAAACTTATCGTGGCCGATCTTATCCTCCGGAAGAACGATATATCTCTCTCTTAGCTCTGCCATCTTGGCCTTAGAGGGCCTCAAGCCCGTTTGGTACAAGGTCACCTCGAAGATAACTGGAGCCCCGGTCTTGGCGAACCAACGGCTCTATGTGCCTACGGTAAATGGACTATTGGTATTACATTCCGAGTCAGGAAAGGAAATAAGACGGATCACCAGGGCTGACGCTTATCCAGTTTCAATTATCTATTTCTTGGACAGGCTGTACGTTGGGTGGTCAGATCACAAGATTGAGATCTATAGCCCCTCTGGTATCAGTCTTGGCAGTACTTCCCTTGAATCAGGAGCAACTCACCTGGACATTCCTCATGGCGATACACCTTACTACCGAAGTCCACACTCGGATGTACCTCATGTTTATGTGCCTCACATCGATGTCGATATTACCGATCATGAAGATGTCTGGGGCCATCAAAGGGCAGTCATTGAATGGAGTCCTACTGAGAAGAAATTCGTTATAAATTATGTAACTAATGAACATATCGATCATACCCATCATGACCGTTCCTACCAAGAGCACCAATATGTTGTGCACCAAGATGTTTCCCACGGTGATACTTCACACTATGACAGCCCACCACACCTTGACCAAACCCTCTCTCCGGACGATATTGAGAATCTTCTTCAGCACAGCCCATTTGCAAGGGGCTCCAATCCCATCGAACGGGGTCTCAATCATGAACTTCTTGTAGTCAGACCAACAGCGGTTTTCCTGCTCTCCGAAAGTCTCAACACAAAATTCTGTATCACTCCTTTGCATGGGCCGATTACTTTTTCATCACTAAACGATGAGACCGGAAATTATCCATTTACCAGGATCATCGCCGTAGGTGAGAAAAGTGGAACGCTTTCTTTCTATTCTGCTCATGATGGAGCCAGGTTATGTGAAGTCACCTTGGACAATCCCATAAGATGGGCGATTGCCATGAAATCTGGTTTCCTTGTAGCTCATGGTGGAACACTATCTCTGATCCATCCATTCGAGGGCCTTGTCTACTTTAGCCTGGAATTGGAAGAGGAAATCCAGGGTCTCCCGATTCTGGATGCAGATGGCAATCTTTATATCACCACGAAACGAAGCTTGATGGTATTCTCATCCGCTTTTGAGTTAATTCAGAAGATTTCCTTCGAGGATGAAGTGAAGGCATTCGCCATAACAAAGGATGGGGTGGCCTGCCTCGTTACAGATTCTGGTATTCATCTATTCCAGGGTGGTTCTACCTCTCCTTCCTTGGACATGCTTATCTGGCCAGGACAGCCGAGGGCCCAGGAGAACTGCTGGCTAATCGCAGATGCTTTTGATGTCAATCCGATTGAAGGAATTCTTTGGGAGACTGGTAATACACCCAAAGAGGGGCAAATGATCACAGTTATCTTTCCTGAACCAGGGGAGGAAACAATTTACCTCGCTGCTCAGGGCAAGGAGAAGAGTTCTGCGGTTCTTCGTAAGATCATCAGAGTCCTGCCCCCTTGGTCTTATCCCACAACTCGAGCTCTTGTTTGTGCTGATCTGACTCAGGAAGTTACAATCCTAAGAGATATGCGAGTGCCTCCGTTGGGTCTTGAGGAGATTTACCGCGATTCAAACCTGGTGGTGAGAGTAGATACAAGGGGAGAGTCCCTAGCCAGTACGACAGTCAAGATCATCTTCAAAAAGGAGGAGTCTGAGACAGCGCAAGCTCTGCTGGAAAAGACTCTTTCAGTCATTGATGGGACTTTAGGCATTGCTGAAGCCACTTTGACACCAACTGAGTTAAAAACTCTTTCTCCTGGAAAGTACTTCTGGGCAATCACCGCCACGCGGGATGGTTTGACTTGGACCATCTCCCGTGGCTATTCCCTCATTAGGGAGGGCATGGCCTAATGGCTCAGATTGGAAGACCAAAGAGGCTAGCAATTCAAACCGGGATAGCCGCGGGATCTTACTCAAATGTCTTTGCTCCTTCTGGAACGCTTTCCTGGGAAGTTAATACGATCATTGCTACCCAGGATTGCGCTATTGAAAGAGCTCTTGATACCGATAATGATGGGACATTTGACACATTCGTGGAAGTTGAACGGGGACCTGCAGGCGAGTTCCATGCCTACAAATTCCAAGCGGATTCCTCGGTGGGCATTCGGGTGAAGAACTTGGGAACTGCAGCCATGGCTGTGGTTTTGCTTGGCGAGGAAATCTCATGATCACTCCGAGGAAAGGAAAAATACGTACCGCTGATATCGAGATTGTTGAGGAGCCTGTAACTACAGGAGCGCGGGGAAGACTTGTTATCTCCCCTGATGGGAAGAAAATCTACTTTGATACAGGCTCACAGCTAATCGAGATAGGCCGAGCTCAAGAGGTAATTTCTACGCTTTCCCAGACTCAGGTAAGCCCGGGCACAGAGGACACAGAGTGGAAGAGCTCGATCTCGAGCTTATCTGATGTCCTTTCACGCATCCGGAACATGATTGTGCGGTTAACGGGGAGATCCTGGGGAACAGTGGACAAGGCCCTACCCGAATATTTCTCGGGGACTTCCGGCCATTCCCACTCGGGCGTGGATGGCGAAGGACCCCAAATTTCTTGGAATAATATCTCCGGGAAACCCAGCACGTATCCGCCCTCCTCGCATGCGAGTACCCATGCTTACGGAGGATCAGATGCCGTCTCCCTCGATGCCGGACAAATTTCTTCAGGTCGTTTCCCTATGTCTCGCATGCCTACAGGGACCTCGGGTTACTTTCTCAAAGCGCAGGGCCTCGATGTTGATCCCACTTATGCTGCACTGACAGCTTCAGATATCCCAAACTTGGATGCATCAAAGATTACATCGGGACGTTTTCCCATGTCGAGAATGCCCACAGGGACTTCTGGCTATTTTCTCAAGACGCAAGGAGAAGGGGCTGATCCTACTTTTGCTCCACTAACCGTCCAAGATATTCCGAATCTAGACGCATCAAAAATTACATCAGGGAGATTTCCTCTCGAGCGCCTTCCGGAAGGGCCTATCAACCATGTACTTATTGGACAAGGCGAAAATGGAAATCCTACCTATAGTCCTTTGCTGCCAGTTTACATCCCTACGGCCCAAATTTGGGATTCTACAATTCCCACATCTTGGACAGATGTAAACGTAAGCTCTATTGTTGGGTCAAGACCAGTACTCTTGTTCCTCAGATTCTTGCAAAATAACTCACCTGAAGATGCGGAATCTATTTGTCTTAGGCGCAAAGGAGACACCGGAGACAGGTACTATTCAGACTCGGGGCCTTCTACCGTTCTTCTTAATAACTACCCGGGCTACTCAAACTACGGTATCATTACTACGAATTCTTCCGGAATCTTTCAATGGAGACGCTATTCCGGAGGCGGAAGAGTTACAGTGTGGATTGAATGTTATATCCCTCTCACAACGTAGTTCCAAATACGCAAGCTACGTCTTCCCTGCTTTTGATTTCGTGCTGAGTTAATTCCAAGGAACCTTCCGCAAAACACAATCCGTAGTTTCTTCTAGGAATCGCAAAGATGGATAATTCTGTGTGCCCACAAGAACTGTAGGGATAGCCCAGGATTCAACCCAGCAAGAGGAAGCTGGAATTGCTGGTCTAGAAATCCTCGCTTCAGAAGCAAGCTATGAAAGCGATCCTCTTCCTTCTAGCATTCGGATTTCTGGAAGCGCCTCCTTGGGAAGCCCATCTTCTTTGCGTCTCTCGGGCTTTCCTTCTAGTCTTTTGGGTAGCTCATTACGGCTTTGGTCCAGAATTGGGGAGCTTACACCTTCATCGATCAGGCTTCAGGGCCTGATAGATCTGCAGAAGGCCAGCCAACTAAGGATCTCAGGACAGGAGAGTTCCAAAAACACTAGTTACATCAAGATCGTTATAACAAGGACCGGGATCCAAAGTTCATATGTTAGGGTCTGGTCTTACATCGGAAGCTTAATTGGAGGTTCAGTCAGATTCTTTCCTCCTTTCGGTACCTTTGGAAGGATTCGCTTTGGTGAAATTCAGTCTGGAGGGAAACCCCTCAATTTCAACCGAACACTTACTCCTTCTAGTATCCGAATCAAAGGGTCTCTGGGTTCGGTTCTTCCTTCCAAGATCAATCTATTCGGTGATATCTATTCCATTTCATCGATTCGCCTATGTGGAGAAGGGACTTCTTCCGTACCAGCGGGGCTTAGGATCAGAGCCCTGGAGAGCCAGACCAAGCTATCGGAAATAAGACTTAAGGGCTCCGTGGATTCGACAAAGCCCAGTGATCTACGTATTTCAGGGTCTGCCGCAGTAAACATCCCTTCCTATGTACATATCTTGGCCGTCCAAAGTCTAAGGCTCTCTTCTTCCATGCGCTTGAAGGGGGAGGTAGCTTTAACTCTTCCAGGGGAAATACGGATCCAAGGAACGGAATCCCAAGATAGACCATCTCAGATTCACATCGTGATATATCCACAACTTCGGATCTATTCGAAGATCAGGATCCGCGGATCAAAGGAAACCTCAGTGACCTCATGGATTCGAATTTGGGATCGACCTGGCCACTCCTACTATCTCACCGCTAGAGGGAGTTCTTTGCGGGTTCGAGCTAAGATCCCTACAGCACTGCCTTCGAGCCTGAGAATATCTTCGGATTTTAAGGCTTACCTTCCTTCCAGAATCAGGTTGACAGCTCAAGGAAGCTCCATACTTCCCGCGGTGGTTATCCTGAGTCAAGGAGTAGTTAAGCCTTCCTCAGTTCGTATCCGTGGGCCTTTGCACTCAAGGATCTCCTCGCGGGTCTCAATCAAAGTTCTGAAACACGGGGACTTCGGACTTAGGAAGTTCGGGGAACTCCCATTTGGAAGTCAAATCCACCGTTCCAACTCCCTTAAGTCATCGAAGATTCGTATCCGGGGCTGGAAGGATTTCCTGAGGAGCTCGCGCATTCGATTGGCTACCGGGAGAAGCTCCTTAATTGCATCCTCCATCAATCTAGCTGGTTATGCCCTCAAGAGCCTTCCTTCAACGGTTCGGCTCTCTGGGAAGGCCTTCTCCTTGAAACCCTCCTCGATGCGCATGTGCACTGGGAGAAACCTCTTGCTCCCTAGCCACCTCTACATTTACGGTTATGAACCTGTCTCCGTGGTAGATCAAGAGCCAATTGTTACAGTGTCCTTCAAGATCGTTGACTAAAAGCCAGCAGGATGGGCTTCTAATTTGCTCATATCTAGAGGCTGTTAAAAGCCCTCCGTAGAAGGAGGAGGCATGGAAAGATGGGGTCCTTTCGGGGACAGCCTTAAAAGCGATTTAAATCGGGGTGGAACAGTCTCCTATCTCCCTTGGTCCAGAAAAACCCTTCAGGGATGCTCTGGGTTTTGAGATTGACATTCCTAGCTTCCCTGTACTTGAACAAGGTGTCCATGGATGAGCTCTCCGAGATCTCGATCTCCAAGTTCCCTTTAGCAGGTAAGTCCTTCCAGTGCCAGAAGTTCTTCTCCGGGTAATTTCCTAATACCACAAGCTTCTGAATGTTTTTCGCCTGCAGAGGACTTACCGTATAAGTTGCTGAACGAGAGTAATGGAAGGCTGCTTGCTCGATGGAAACAGGATCTGGCAGAATGGAATCCTGGTACCAGGAGATATCCCGTGTCTCCAGAAACCTCACCCCGAGCATCCTTGGATACTCGTGATCCGCGAGGAAGATGAGGAGCTTCTTCTTTCCAATCAAGAGGCACTTTGCAGCCAGAAGAACATGGAAGGCCATGAGATCATTTCGTGGGAGAACCAAAACCCAAGCATCGAGATGTTTACCGATCCAGCCTGCCATGTTAAAATTATATCAATGCAAAGTGATCAAGAAGTCCACAAGAGAGCGTTCTTGATGTGGGCCCTGGGAGTTCCGTTTAAGAGGCTAGAAAAGATCCCGGGAATGCCATCTCTACCTACTCTCCGGCAATGGAGATACGGAAAGCTCAAGTGTACTTGCCCCTGGCATAACTGGGACAAACTACGGGAAACGATGTCTAAGGGGGAACTGGAGAGCCTGGCCCAAGAATCAGGGCTTGATGTTGCTTCCCTCCTTTCTTCCTCCGAAGAAAAAAGAGTGGAGGAGGAGCTATCTCGCTTTATCCTCCAACACGATGCCGAGCTTCGACCTCTCTTCCGTCGGATCCGCAATGTTTTCGGGGTGAAAACCACAGGAAGGCTCACCGGTAACTTGCATGTGGATATGATTGTTACCGGATACCTTCTTGTTTTGAAGGTTCGGGAATCCATTGTGAAGATTGACATCGATGATGCCTACCAGCTCATCCAGTTGATGAGGACCCTTGTCCAGCTTTTTAAAGAGTGGAATCTGCCATCGGCAGTAATCAAGGAAGAGGAGGAAAACGTGGAGATTAAGCTTGTGGAGGCGGACAAACCCACGCCTTGGAAGATCTCTGAGGAGGAGGACCTTGCGGGCGATGAAGAACGGACTGACGAAGAATCAGGAAATTCTTGTGGGCAGTTCTGATGACATCTTTCTCCTCGTGGGGCCTTCCGAGGAGGGATATGTAGCCTTTCCTGCAGGCTGGCTTAAGGAAGAAGCGGAAATTCTCTCCATTGAGCTCTCCGGGGACATCACGATGGAAGTTGCTTCATTTCACGAATTCCTCACAGTTAATGGCTGGAAGAAAGCCAAGGACTTAGCTGTGGGGGAAGGAGTTATCTGTTATGACCCAAATCGACCTACGGGAATTGAATCTCCTAGAAATGATTCCGTGGGCAAGTTCCTGAGACAACCAGGGCTCTTCCTACGGACCGTGGAGAAGAAAGCCCAGCTAGGAGTGGATCAAGTCATGACCTTCTATTCTGAACTGGGCGATATGGCAGTGGGTGAGGGTGGGGTTCTGTTCCGTACCTTAGCATTGCATGAGATAGATGGAGCCTATGAAGAGGGTTATAAAAGTATCTCTTCCTGAGCTTCATCCTGGACAGCTCCGCATTCAGGAAGCGTTAGAGAAATACAGGTTTGTAATCGCCTGCTTTGGCAGAAGAGCAGGTAAGACCACAGCTGGAACTGTCCTAGCTACACGGTGGGGCTTACGTTGGAAGGAGCAGAATATCTGGTGGGTAGCGCCAACCAGGGGTATTTCCAAGATCTCCTTCCGCCTCTTTTCCAAGATGGTTCCGGAGTACATCCTCAAGGACGTGAACAGGTCAGACCTTGAAGTGGAGTTCCTCAATGGTTCCCGGATCGCCTGGAAGAGCGCGGATCGTCCCTACACCCTTCTTGGTGAGGGTTTGAACTTCCTGGTCATTGATGAAGCGGCAGAGGTAAAAGAGGAGGTTTGGCATGAGATCCTGAGGCCTGCCCTCTCCGACAAGGAGGGCTCCGCGCTCATCATGTCCCGGCCTCATGGGGCGAACTGGTTCTATGAGGAGTACCTGAAGGGGCTTCCTGGGGAAAATGAGAAACCCAAGGATCCGGAGTACTTCTCATTGCATTTGGAAAGCCGGGAAAACCCGTACTTCCCACAGAGTGAGTGGGAGGCTGCAAAACGGCAACTTCCCAAAGCTGTCTTCGATCAGGAGTATCGGGCTATCTTCACAGCTGGTGCTTCGCCAGTGTTTGGTAGTGTGGATGATGCCCTGGTTCCGGAAGTGGTCCCAGCGCCTGGGAAGAGGTTCATGGGAGTTGATCCAGGAAGGAGCAGGGACTATGCTGCCATCGTGGTTCTTGATCTGGATCGCAATGTGGTAGCCTGCAAAGCATGGCGTGGTCTTTCCCTACATTTGCTTGCGGAGATCGTAGAAAGGATGTCCGAGGAATGGAACGCCGAGGTTATCATCGACTCCCATGTCATTGGGCAAGGCCTGGTGGATTTCCTGAAGATGGGGCCCTTAGGGTCACGGATCATTCCTTACCCTGTTAAAGATAAGTACGTACGCCGGGCTCTTATTGAGGATTTAGCCCTCGCCTTGGATCCCGCAATTTCCAATCCTTCGATCAAGATCCCAGCTGGAGAAAAGCGGGATTTCTCAGGCCTTACGGATTCGGAATCCCTGACTGAACTCTATCGGGAACTAAGAGACATGGATTACCATGTGAGCCCATCCGGTGAGATCTCCTACATTCCAGGCGTTGGTGGTCATGATGATCTTGTAATCGCCTTAGCCCTGGCAAACTATGGCTGGAAGAAGCACTTCTCCGCAGCTATGCCCATTGCCTTAAGCTCAAATCGTATGCCGAGGTTAAGTCGGGTGGACGTATTCAAAACCCGTAGAATTGTGGAGAGGAAATACTCGAGGATAAGGTACGGTCTATGAACCTAAGCGAGATTGGCCGTAAGTACACGGAGTTTAACCTCGGGCCTGAGGATGTTATTGCTTCTCTGCGCAATCCAGTGGTTTCCAAAACAATTCAGCAGCTGAAGAGTTTGGTGCTGCGAAAACCCTGGGTGGTAACAGCTTCTAACCCAACCATTGCTAGCTTTGTCTATCGAGTTCTTAGCCCTCTTTGGAACAAGATCATCCTCCGGGGCACCGAAGCTCTGATCTGGGGCTTTGCCCCGATGGAAGTGATCTGGAAGATAAAGGACGTTCCCCTGCCAAAAGGGAAGATTACTCGTAGTGCCATTTGTCTTGAGGATCTGGTCCTCCTTCCTCCCCCAAGGGTAACCTTCCTTGCTGACCAATCCTCGAAGATTGTGGGGTTCAGATACTCGCAAGGTCCAGGGGAGAAGATTGATTACCTTTATGAGAAGGCTGCTTGGGTGAGCCATCTTGCTTATACAGTTAATAGCCCATATGGAGTGCCAGTCATTGCCCTAACAAAACCTTACGAGGAGCTCTTCAAGGACCTCCTCGAACTCCTTGCTGTTTCCGTGGAGAATCAGGCCTCCCCTCCGCTTCTAGGTCATGCTCCGCTTAAGGAGATCACGATTGGTGATCAAAAGAAGTCTGCGGTTGATTACATGGCCGAGAAGCTAGCTGAACTCAAGGCCTACGGAGCTACTGTTATTCCTCAGGAATTCGAAAGTGGAGGACAAGCCCTATGGGGTATAGATGCACCTCTCAAGCTTTCCGATACTCAAGAGATTACTCAATCTGTCCAAACTGTTCTCCAGCTCCTCCGAATTGCCATTTTCGGAATCGAGGCCACTGTGGTAGCCGGGCATACTCCTCAGGCAATTCCCACAGAAGATCTAATTGCCTCATATGTGTTCAATGAAATCCTGGACTGCTTGAATGATACCCTGATCTCTAACCTGGTCTCCCTCAACTGGGGCGAGAATGAGTGGGCCATTATAGATGCTGCTGAGACTGGGCAAGTGGACATTGACCTCGTACGAGACCTCATCCGAGGAGCGATCCAGTTCTACACCGAGGGAAGAACCGACATCTTTGGAGCTGTGGACTGGATGACCCTCTTCGATGTCCTGGGCGTTCCTACGACTACCGGGGAAGTGAAATCACCTGTTTTGGAGTCCCTCGAGGAGGCCATCATGAAAACTACTATGATCCAGCCAACCGGTGGTCTCTTCGCAGGGCTCACTCCTACGCCTGCTCCTCAGGGGACTAGCCCGCAGCCATCATCCGAGGAAACAGTTATCGAGAAAGCTCTCCAGGAAGCTGGGCTTAGAAAAGAAACCAGCGCTTCACCCGCTCAGGAAGGCTCTCCTGAGAGTGCTTCTTTTTGGCAAACGCCGGCAAGTCAGGCTGGGACGTCCGAGGAGAAGAGCCCATCCTCTCCGGCTTCTTAGCGAGGTCAGCTAGCTCAACCCGGTACTTCTGCTCGTAATATTGGGCCAGTTGCGGGTTGACATGTGGGGAAAGAGGAGCAGGGAGGATGTCAGCTAGAGTACGGAACAGAACAAGCCTTTTCACCTGAGAAAGGGCATGCTCATCGGAAAAAGGAGGTTGGAAGCCGTAGGCAGAAAGATCGGACTCTACAATTCTCTCGCAATCTTCTATTATCAATCTCAGGGCCTCATCCGAAGGCCCTGAAGTTGCAAGTTCTGGAAAGTAGGCATAAAGGTCTTGAAGGGTCAGATACTTCATGAGCTGAATGCCTGAGGATTAGCGTCCAATTGTTTCCTAAGCTCAAAACCTAGCTGATCATAGTACTGGGCTAACTGGACAAGGCTTGCTTCCCCTGTTTCAATTCCTCGGTACCTTAAGATCTCGGCACATGTGTGGTAGACCACGATCAACTGGCACATGTTCCAGGCATCCGTATTTTCCGAGGGTGGGTTAACTCCCTTAGCTTTAAGCGAGGTGGAAACAACTGCTGAGAAGCGGGCTATGGTGTCCTCTACCATGGCTAGGGTGGGTGAGGACGTATTCGTAAACTTCCAGGGGAGCATCCGCTCAATGTCCGCTGGAGTTGCGTAGTTCACTTTGCCTCCTAGAAGAAGGGGCGGGGCTTAGGCCCCGCCCCTAACTTCCCTAGGCAACCTTCGCGATGACTACAGCTGTGGGCACTGTCACCACAGCCAAGCCACACCAGGCTACGTACACTGTAGCGCCCACCGGGTTCTTCGAGATCTCAGTCCAGGAGACTGGACCCCAGTCCCGAGTGATCTCAGCGTTGTCGTTCACGTAGTGGACCTGACCAATCTGGAGCTTGCTCCAGTCCGGAGTCGAGGGGACAAAGATCACGTAATCGTCAGGAATCCAGTGCTTCGTAGCTCCATCCCAGGGGTCCTGGTAGTAACCATCGAAGATGAGCCAGGTGAGGCCGAAGAGCCGAAGCTCATCCACGCCCTCACCGAGCATCTTGTCCACTACCGAGGAGCCCGGCAACAAAGTCTGGAGCAATTGGTTCTCATAGATGTAGGAGGCAGTGGAGTCATTCAGGAGAGCATAGGCAAGACGACGGCCCGAGGTCTTGGTCACTAACTGCTTCCACTCCGCGACTTCAGCCCGGATATCCGTCGTGTTCGTGTTCCAGTCCGCAGGAGCCGGAGTGTGATCCGCATCATATGGGTTCTCAATGGTCACGAGCCGGCCATCGAGAACAATTTGGTAGTTCGTGGAGAGAGCTTTGAATTTCAGAAGCTCTATACCACGGTTCACTCGACGAGTGCTCTCCTCCAGCTCCTCGGCAAGCTTGGACACCGCGGATTGGGCCGTTACCTTGCCCGCCTCCCGGAGCTGAGCGAGGAGCTCAGCGTTAATGAAGAAGCTCTCCTTGATGTAGGGCATGCGTACGGAAATAGAGGCTCGGTCCATGAGACCACGTGTCACCGCCCTAGCTCCCGGGCTCACGAACTGAGGAGCCTCATTCGTGTTGAGGACCACATCAATGATTGCCCGATCTCCTTCCACCTTCTCCTCAGGAAAGAGGAATGTGAGCTTCTTCGAGGGGAACTCATCGGTGAAGTCAAAGGCTTTTACAGCTCCAGTGATGTTTTGAACTTCCAAAATCCTAGGAAGGTTATTCATCGCTCACCTCCTCAGAGAGATACCGCGGGATCTTTGATTCCGCTGAACCCATACAGAGCCAGGATGTGCTTTGCAAAATCGAGACTGCCAGCTTTCACTACCTTGAGCTGGCTCTCATCGACGAATCCAGCAATGACGAGCATAGCATCTGTGTCCTCAGGCCCCTCACCGGAATCAACATAAACGTAATCCATGAGGACGCCCACAGGGATCTCCGTTCCATCCAGGGTGCTGTCATAGAGATACGTGAAGGTCACGTTGTTCGTGCCCGAACCAGGGGCGGTAAAGAACGTCACAACACCACGCTTGTAGTCGATAGTGTAGTCAATGTCCCTAGTCTTCGCGTTAGCTCCGATTTTCACCACTTCGGAGAATGGGACGATGTGACCATGAGCAAGAGTAAACTCAGTAGTGCTGCCGTCACCGCTTTTGGCCTCAGATCCACTCACAAAGTTCACGCCATAGGGCAAGTACTTCCCAGTGGAAGCCTTCTTCGCCATGATCAAGCCAGGACGGAGAGCCCCAGTTTGATCCGTCCCAGGGTCAACGGCTGTGGCATCCACCGTAATGCCCTCGGCAATGAAATTCGAGGTGTCCTTTAGGACTTTGCCAAAGACCTTCCAAGCTTTTCGTTCAACGTTCGCCATCCTTCACCTCCATCCAAGGATTTTTCACCTCGCCAAGCTCTGGCTTTGCCAAATCCTTGGCGAAACTCTCAAATAAACCTCGAAGTCTCTCACGATTTAGCTCGGGTTCCTCAAGACCTAGTAAGGCTTCGGAAATCATCCCTAACTCATACCTCTTTACCCTTCCTTCCAGGATCAAAGTCTTGCACATGGAGAGTATCATATTCCTGTTCTTCTTGAGAACGTCTAACTCATGATACTTCCGGACTACATCTGCTAGATCCATGAGAACTTCCTTGGGATTCATACCTTTTAGGATGTAGTAACCTACTTTATCCAGGACATCATTCTCCCGAGGAAGCATCCTGGCCATCTCCTGAATCCCAGTGAGGGTTGGACTAAGGATCGGGGTAAAACCTCCTTCCTTGTTTATCGATAGAAACGTGGAAACTTGACTTTTTACAATGCTTGAGAGAACTTCGCTGGAGATGCCCCAGAGTGTGGATCTCTTGTTAAAAATAGAGGCCCTTAAATTCGCTTCGGCCTGTTTTATCGTCTGATCCATGAGCTCTCGGACTTTGGCCTCAGATGGTTCTCCTCCAGCCTTCTCAAGAGCCTCCCTGAGGGCATTGGAGTAATCCATGTCCCCATTTACAAGATCATTAAGGGCTTTCATTACCGCATCTAGCACTTCCTCGGTAACGATGATCTCCTGGGAAGATGGCGGAGTTGGAGCTCCAGCACCAGCCCCGGCCAAGAGACTGAGGAGATCAAACTGAAAGGTCTTCATCCTCTCCTCTTTCTGGAATGCTGGAGAATAATATCTGCCAGCGATGAATCGTTCTCGACATTGGGTGGGGTCAGCCTCTGGAAGGTCTGCGATGGAGGTCGGGTGGTGATGAGCTTAACCAGGATAGACTGGAGCTTTATCCGATCAGGGTTGGGGGTCAAGTTCTCATCCAGCTCAACAAGAGCCGTCCGCAAATCCGCCAGTATGGATTCGGATATACCCATGGCGGCAAAAGCCCGGATCTTGTTGTCGATAGCCTCAAGGCTCTTCTGGCGCAGAGAGTTCTTCATTTCCTCCATCTTCCTCTGCATGTCCAGGACCTCTGTGGAGATCTGGTCAACTACAGGAGCTTTAGAGGCTGTTTTGACCTCCACATTAGGGCCAGCCTCAGGGTATTTCTCAGCTGGAGAAGGTTTCTCCTCCGGATACTTCTCCGGGGAAGTCACTTCTTCAGCTTTAGCTTCGGCAGGCTTTTCAGGCTCAGTACCCTCGGTATTTTCCACCTCAATGTTGGGGAGGTTTTTCTTGGCTTTGTCAAGGATATCTTGAACACGCTTTTTCTCGTCATCGTTAAGCTCACCCCCATGCATCTCTAAGAACTCCTCGAGCTCCTTAATCACATCCTCGCACTTCTCAGGCAAATCCGCCCGCTTATCCAGGGTATCGAGCCTTGGCGTCCAAAGGGAGCGATCATAGGTGGGCATGAGGTCAACTGTGGATTCCGAGGGGTTAGGGAGGAGATCCAGGAGCTCCTGAGCTAACACCGCTGGATACCCTTTCTCCTTCAGCTTATCCACCAAACCATCCGTTTTTTGACCCTCTTCTTCTTCCATCTTGAAGGCAAGAAGAGCTTGAGGGAACTTGTCCTTTAGGACATCCAGAGAAGTAGGATTCTGAGAAGCCTTCACTTCCGTGGTTTCCGGCATCGTTTCACCTCCTTGGTGAGTAAACAAGACTTCATAGGTCTGTCCTTGGTGCTGGTAGATCGCAAGTAGCTTGGGCAAAGAAGTCATCGCTGGCAAATCCGCACCAAGCAGGGCTACACCCACAAGGGTGTCTCCATAACCGGAAAAATCAGGATCAATCTCAATGGAAAGTCCTGTGAAGGCACCCTTCTTTATCGCCTCCACTACTGCCCTGGGAACTTTCGTGAAATCCGCCCTCAGTACTTTGTCTTCCTCGTCCCAGTAGAGGTTCTTCACCCAACCCAGGGCAGGCTCACCGGTCTTCTCATACTTTGCGTTCTCCACGAATTTCGAACTGTGGCCAAGCTTTAAGGGCACATAGAGGGTTTCCTTCAGAGCATCGAAGTTCTTCTTCAGGGTAAGAAGGAGTTCCTTACTTACATGTACCCCATTCCAAACACCCGGTGTGGCAAGAGGTACATTCCGGAGCTCCCAGGTATCCCCTTCCTTCAGAAAGACCATCTTCTCATCAGTTCCAGGCTTGAATACCCGCGCGGAATTTTCATTGGTAAGAATAGCCGCAGGGTTGTCTCTGGCAAAGCGTGCCTCACCTGGAGGAACTCCCGGGAAAGAGCGCCAAGCATTCGGCACTTCAGGACGTGGTATGAGCACAATCTTGTGCCGCCCGAGCTTCCAGGTTATCCCTTTTTCATCATCCTGGATGACTGTTACGTTCCCTTTCCAAACTGGCTTAAAAAATACAAAAGCTCCCTTAAATTCATTCCCAAAATCACCGGGCTGTAGTTGAACAAGGCGTTCCTCTTCAATCCTCTTAGCTAAGTTAATCCTTTCTTCTTTCGTCCCCATCTCTACAGCAATGGCAAAGGTTTCGGTCTTGAAGGGGTCATCCTCGAATCTCAGCCAACGTCCATCATCGAGGATCAGGTCGTAAGAGATTTCAGAGGGACTCTTCCGAATAGTGTGTCCCGCGAGCTTCGCCTTATTCGCAACCCAACGCAGATTAAGCCATCCATTCATAGTCTCTGGAAAAATCTTACGGTAACCAAAAGTTGAGCAGCAACATCTACCAGATTTAGGGTTCCCATAGGGCGTTTCACAGGGTAAGGTGCTACTTTGATCACATCCATAGCTATTCGTACATCATCTTTGGGCCTTGTGCCAGGTATCTTCAATCTATTGCTGAGATCGAGAAAAACCTCATCTGGACTCCTCCAGCCCGAAGGAAGCTGAATATACGGAGGGCTCTCAATGATGTCGCGAGCCGCAGTATTTCCGGCAATCCCGGCAGCAATGATAGTTGCTCCATAATCCTCCCAGAATTTGGACCAGTCCTGAGGAGAAACTGAAGCAAGACGGATCTCTTCTTCGGTAGGAGTAGAGATAACTTGCCAGGGAAGGCCAGTGCTTTGGATTCTGGCTAAGAGCGCTCCAGCCTTACCCCAATGGACTCCTTCATTGGCTGAAACCCACGAAACGCCATCAATCATGGAACGCAAGGCAAAGCCCATTTGTCGGTCGTTGAAGTGGCGAAGACACGATCTCACAGCATTGTTGTACCGAAGCACAAGAAAGTTGAGGAATACTTGGTGGGCAAAAGTTTGATTCTCCGGATAAGGGAAACCCGGGATCTGGCGGATCTCGCGATAGATGTAGTCGCTTAGGATTGAAACGGCTTCAAGCTGATTCAAGAATTTCCTCCAGGCTCTCTGGCCAATCCCAGATATCTTCTCTTGTGTACCATTTTTGCCCTTCGGCCCATTCGATTATGGCCTTAAGGTCTCCTGGGGTGACTTTGTCTTTCTTCCAAAACCTGAGCTCCTTGGGAACTCGATCAGCAATTGATTTGGGCATGCAAGATTGCCCAGGAGGTGGTAGGTATCCACTCTCTAGGCAGCGTGGTGTCAGGATGTATGGTCTTTGCTCCCTAGGGGTGAATACATAACCCACCCACACCTCACGGCCAAGTTTCTCAGATATGTCTTCATCTTGAAGTGTCTTGGCCACATTCGCCTTGGGAAGCTGAATAGCTGTAAGGCGACCAGTGTACAACCCATGAGAACTCTCCAGGAATAATTCTCGGTAATCCGCCTTCTGAACTCCCCAATAGACGGTTCCTCGATCGAAGGCATACATACAAGCCCACTTATAATCCGTAGAGCCTACCGTTCCTGGAGGAAATACAGCCCAATCGATATGTAGCCAGGACAAGTCCTGCAAGGCTTTCTCGACACACACATGTTTCTTCTGCCAGTCAGCATAATCAGGTATCCATTTCTTTCGAACGAGAGATTCAATTAATTCTGGGATACTTCTATCCTTTTCCACGTCCCTTCGAACCTCACCGGGAATTTCCAGTAGGTTCTTCGGGGATAGCCCTTTGGCTCGAGCTGCTTTGCGCAGTTCTTCAACTAGAGCCTTTTCTACTTCGGGCACCCCGAATGGCACGGTGATGGTCAAACCAGCAGCAGTATCTTTCCCGAATTGGCAACGGAAATCCTCGTGGACAGATGAACCACGGATGTGCCACTGCCTCACATACTGGAGATTCTCAGCCTTCGGCATGACGACTCGGAACATCTCCTTCTGATGCAAGAAGGACTGAACCTCACTCCATGAGGTGGCATTCCAGGCCTTCTGTGTTGTCCGATCCTTGAGAACGAGGACCTGGTTCTCCAACGCCTCCTGAAGGGCCTCAATCGTAGTCATCGGTTTCATCATCTATCCCCCTCAGAATAGGTAAGAGAAAATCCTGTACGAAAGCATTCATGTCTTCCTCTGTCGGGTTAAGTGGAAGCTTTACTTTCGCAAAATCTAAGATCGTCCTTTCGAGCTTGGGATTGTTCACATAGATGGAAACAATTCTATGGATCTTCTCTAAAGCATGCATATTTAAGCTTAGGCCAATTGCCTTGCGATAAAATTCCTTGAAAAGGGTATGAAGCTCGAAAACCGAGCTGATCTCCAAATCTATTGGGTTTGCCTGATAGAAATTCCAGGAAAGCTCAATCTCGTCTGGCCTTAACCCTAAACCTGACAGATCTTCTTTCGTAAGCTCCTTTCCTTTAAATCTAATCATACTTCACGATTTTGGGCGCCCAACCTCCGATTCTAAATTTCCCATCAGCCCTTCTCTCCAAGGTTAGCGTTTCCAGCTCAAGATCCATTATATCACCAGGCTCAAACTTCAGGTTTGTAGAGAAAGTCTTTCCACAGACATGCACGTGTAATCCATTGATCTCCCGGACCGGATCCCAATGATCAGGATCCTCGACTACGAGACCCCAGAGATAGTTGTAAACACCTTTGGTCTTTGTTTCATTGCGCTCAGCCACAACAACCCGAAGGGTAACATTGCGATGCCACTTTATTTGCTCTCCTCGTGAATCCCCATCCAGGAACCACTTGCCATCGGTTTTCTTCCAGACTACTCCCTCATATTCTGTGTGTTTCAGAATTTCTGTCATAAGCTTCTTGATGTCAGCAAGACTGTCAACTTTATAGGAGCGTCCAACATAGACTTGGCCTGGAGCTCCTTGGGGGTCACGATATTCCCATCCCATTTCTTGCATCATGGTTTCTAGTATTTTTCTACGTTCCTGAAAGGGGAAATCCTGGAGGGAGCCGTTATAGTAAATTACATCCCAGATCGTGTAGGAGAAGCGGCCCGTTTGCTTGGAGTGGACAAGCCCCGATGTCCACTCTCTTGGCATATGCTGAGTCCCGTCCCAAGATTCCAGCTCTCCACAGAGAATCAAGTCCTCTTTGGGAGCCTTGGGGAAGAGATCCTTGATAAGTTCGGTGATCTCTTGGCCATCTTCTGTCCAGGCCCGCATCTTCCCTTCCTTGAAGTGGACATAAGTACAAACACCATCATATTTGGGTTCCAAGAAGCCCTCTGCCCCGTTCTCTTCCACAAGCCTGAAGAAGTTCTCCTTTGTCGCCGGGTAACCAAGACCAATTCTGGTGGGTTTCATCGTAATCACTTCTGTAAATGGTTTTAGGATCTTTCTTCTCCCCATTTCGATTGGTTCCTTTGTTTTGCAAGGAATAAGCCAAACGTCGTAGAGTGGGATGTATGTGGTGAATGGACCACGATCTCTCAGAATGTGAATAGGGATACCAAGGACATTCAGACGTCGCCCAATCCGGAAGGCGATTCTGCGGAAGAGCTCATCAGGAACTTCACTTCTGATGAGGATATCCACATCATGCCCCCTCCCGCGGGCTGCAAGGGAACCTACCAGGGAAACAGCTTCATGGAAAATCATCGCCGGCTTGGAAAGGAGCTTAAGAACAGGTTTCACCTCAGCCACGAGTTCTCCATCCTTCTCGGAGGGTACTTCCAGGAATTCTTCAGGTTTGGGCTCTTCCTCTTTCACTTCCCTTAGGACTGCTAACACATTGCCTAGCTCCTCGCCCGTAAGGAGCTTTCTGGCGAGTAACTCCAAGTTGGTGATGTCTTCATCAGAGACATCCTCAAGGTCCTCGGGGGTCAAGTCTGTTAACGCTGAAGCAATAAGTAAAGCCATCGGTGAGGTCTTGTCCTCAGCAACCTGCAGAGCTTCGGTCAGGGAAAGCCCCGCAAGCTTTGTGAATTCGATCCACCTCTTCTCCACAAATGGGAAACCCTTGCGTTCAATCTTCGCCTTCTTGGGGAATGGAAATCTCTCCAGAACCTCAATATCGTAGACGTAGAACCTGGTAATACCAGGGAACCACTCCTCCAGCTGCTCTTTTGGAATCTTGTGCTGGTCATAGAGTGCGAGGACATCGGCTTTGGAGAGTTCCCTTTCATTCTTAAGTTTTATGATCCCAAGCGCATATCCGTTCTCAATCAGGTAAACGGGCTCATCCAAGTACTTGATAACCCTTCTCTTGTGGACAGACATAGTCCTCAGGCCGGTAATTGTCATCCAGCCAAAGGGATAATCCATCTCAAATCCACTAAGATCCTTCATGCTCACCCCAGATTTGCCGAATGATACCTTTTTCCTTCAGCCAGGACACGAACAGAATTGGAGCATAGGGCCAGATGAACTCTCCCTTAACCCGAATTGTTCCCTCGCCCTGGCCAGGCACTTCTCTCGATGGAGCTGTCAAGACTTGAAACTCTTGGTCTTTGAATGTCTGCAAGAATTGGTCGAAGTTCAGGAAGAGAATCTCTTTGATTTCCTGGCTATCCAAAAGCTCTTGCAGTTTTGCTGTTTTCTCTAACGATTCTGAGATGGCCAAGGCCCTGGTGACAGTGTCTCCCTCTGCCTGAGAGAACAAATCTTCAAAGAAAGCTCCTACTGTGGCCTTCTTGATCACATCATAGTATTGCTCGAAGAATTTTCTCGCACCTTCTTGAGTTTTGAGCTGCTCTGGGACCAAAGGGAGGGTGATCGGGGTATATCCAAAACCGAAAGAAACATCAGTTGTAACATAATTGGGAGGCAGATTCGTGAGATCCTTCAGCACTCCTTGGATCAAAGAAGCCGGGCTAAGAGAGGATCGAGCATATCCTCTCAACGTCCGCGAAGGGAATGGAAGATTGGATTCAGCTTGCTGTAGCCAGGTGAATAGACTTCCAAGATCAACGGTCATGTTTGAGGCACCAGTAAGTTGTTCATATGCGCTATATACCCGAGTCAGCATTTCACCTTGCACAAGATTTTCCATGCCAGGGACGTAGTAGAAAAATCTGTTTGTGAGGGACTGTTGGTGCGGTTCCATGAAAGGAATTAGGGTTGCCCAATAGGAAGCACTGGGGAAATTCCTGTCAAGGTAAGTCCCGATTATGAAGTTCACCCATTCCGGTGTAAGAGCCATGAAAGTTCCTGGCCGTAATGGTGGGACTTCCTCATTAACCTCCATTCCCTTTATTCCAAGAAGCTTCCCCAGTGAAGAGGCCTCCTCTGCAGCTATGGTATTCATAGCTGACAAAGTTGGTGCAACTTTCTCCGTGAATGCTGCCTGTAGGTTCTCCCGTGTTAGCTGATCTTGCGGGAGGGAAGCTAGGACTTGGGTAACCGTAGGCTTTGCATATTTTTCATACAAGGATGTATAAACGAAGTCCCAGATCGGTCGGAAAGTAAGTGGAGCCCTAAGAGAAAACTGAAGGACGTCCCAAATCGGAGGAAGCACAAGGGCTTGGGTTGTCCAAAAGGCTCCGGAAAATAAGTTCTTTCCGAATGAAGACAAGGAAGGTTTAGAAGCCACATCTATGGCTGTTGAAGAAAGGGAAGAGGAGAGGGTGAGGCGAGCTGGTCCTGTTAAGAGATCCCGGAGAGATCTACCAGCAGCAGCGAGTCCTCTTAAACCAAGAGTAAGCTGGTTCACATTTGCATAGATGGCCCAAGCGCCCCAAATTAAGTCTGTAACCCAGCCGAAAACTCCTAGTGCACTCGCATCATGGCTGGCCATAAACGGGATGTAAAAATCCCAGATAGCTTTGTCAACCGTGCAGTTTAGGTGTGCATACTCTGACCAGAGTTCGCTCAGATAATCCATGGCTTGTTCATGCGTCAGAGGTACATTGGAAAGAGTCTTTTCCGTCTCGGTAACTACCTCTGAGGCTGCTCGGAGAGCATCCTGATAGATTCTCAAAATTTCGTCTCCCTTTGGTCCGATTTCCATTCCTTCCAGACTCCTAATGCGATCATTGGAAACAGCAGTGCCGTAGGCAGCTTGTAGAGCTTTTCCAATGCATTCAACTCTCTTGTCCTCAGGGAAGCCTGCAGTCTTTAGAGTGGCATAGGAAGTAATGGCTTCAAGAATGGCTCTAAGGGCTTCATCTGAGGAGGTGCTTTTTTGAGAGTGCACGAAAGCATTCCAAGCGTCCTCTACTTCCTTCTCTAATTCGCTCTCACTTTGCCCAAGAAGCATGGCTCTAATCGCAAGCTGCCCTACCAAAGGGCTTTTCTCAAACAACTTAAACATGTTTGCCCCATCAGGAGATAACTGTGAGAGTGCATGCGCTAATGAAAGGATCTTGTCCTCCGAGTAGAGGTCGCGTTCGAACATCTTATTCTCCAAGGCATCTAATCTCCACTGGAATGCAGACTTAAATAGAATATCAGCTTCCTCCGGGCTACGGAGCCCTCTTTCCACTTCATCCTTCAGGTAAGAGGCATACAAACTAAGTCCCAATCGATACCCAAGTCCCTGATACGTACTCGGGTCAAGAGAAGAGATTAACTTTTCCCACTCTTCAGGTCCCATTCAGGAAGATTCTAGCTTTTCAGTTCTCCTTTCGACAAACTTGACCTTCGAGCCTGGTTTCGAAGAAACTTGAGGAGAGAATGGCAACCTTCATTGACTTCTTAAAAGATTTGCTGGAAGAGCGAGTTGACCCGAAAGGGAAAGCCATCGATCGAGAATCAATCGCATCGGATCTATTTCGTGCCATATCATATGATCCATACTTTTACTCCGGTGGTGGCTTCTATCACTTTCTATGGCCCCAGATGGAATTTCCTAAGGGAGGAACAGATGAACGTGCCCGGATCTTACAACGCGTAATTGACTTCTCTCAGCCGGAGCTCTTTGGAACGCCTTGGCTCAGCACTTTTGAGGAGCTTAAAGTACCACCTTCCTTATGGTCAGATGCCGTGACCCTAAGCTCCGCATCGGAGACTCTGACACGCCTTACCCTGCTACAGCGATTGAACCTCTGGGGCTACACCGCCGCAGCGGCTCATATCGCCCTAGGTGATGCTTTGTATGAGCTCAGCAAGAGCTTTGGTCCTGTTACCTCAGCAATCCTCGGAGCATACCTCGAGATCCCGCTGGCATGGAACCTCAGAGGCAGGTTCTTCCACCTCGTCCTGGGCTCGAAGTATGTAATGTTCGAACCACAGGGAGATTCCATGGTCCCTGACTTCTCAAATCTCAAGGAAACAATCATTGAGAAGACCTTGGAAGCCCTAGATAGTACCTTAAACCTATTCCCCGATATCGTTGCCAAGGCTTTTGGAAGCTATGTGAAGGTTTCCGACGTAATTGAACTGTTAAAGGAGCCCATGAGGAAATCCCTCGAGGAGAACTTGAAATTTCCTGAGATCTCAATTCCTTCATTCGAACGGTGGGCTTCGGAGATTTCGCCTTTCTATCAACCTAAATCCGAAATCGAAAAGGGAAATCTGGTAAGTCCGCTTCTAAAGGATTTAGCCGAAAAGAGGGCGGCAAGTTATCCCGAAGAAGCTAGATCAAGACTTTATGAAAAACTTCCAGAAATTCAGAGAATCTTGAATTCGTTAGTTGCTATTTCCTACTCCAGCTGGGTAAAGAGCTTACCCGAGAATGCTATGGCCACTCCTTTGGGAGGAAGACTTCTCGAGGACATTCGTCCACCCCTTCCTTTCTGGCAGTTCCGACCTATCCGTTTCTTAGCAAGCACAACTGCGGCGGGCCAGGCTCTTGCGGAGTCGGATGCCAGGACCCTTCTTCCCATTCGTGCTGAGCTTATGATCCAAGAAGTCCTCGAGAACACCTTCGATCCAACAAAGGAGGATCCCGATACCATTATTGATGATGCCATGTTTTCTGTTGCCTGTTTAATCGCAGGTCGGGCTGATGACTTGGTCGCAGAGTGGGCAACGAAGCGGGCTGGTTGGGCCTCACCATCGGATATTGATGATATAAAAGATTACTTTGCCATAACATCACTTCAGTATGCAGCAGATCGCATTGTAGAGGGAGCACTCAGGGGAAATCCTCCAAAACCCGAGGAACTTGCCAGAGATGCTGAGACCTTTGCCTTGAATGCGATTGATGAACAGTACCGCTCACTGAAGCTCCCAACGGACTACATGGACACATTGCTCAAGAAGCTCGTTGGGTTAGTTTACTATGGACCTTCTCCGATCTTCGTCCGCCACTTCTCTTCCCTTGAGGTTGACAATGTTCTTTCCTACTATGTGGAGAACCACAGAACCCAACTGATGTCCGCTTTGGGCGATATTCAGCGCGGTCTCAATTATGCTGAGTCTCAAAGTTTTGATCCCAGTTTCATTAAATCCATGCAATCCCAATACGTTGATGAACTTTCCCAGGCTCTCTCCATGTTCAAAGCAAACCTCCAAAGTCAACCCGTCACATGGGAAAACACAATTGAAGCCATCGGAAGATTACAGAAGGCTCTGGTTTCTTGGGAAGCTGATCCAACAAGCAATATTGCAACGTCTTTCGATGAGATCGTAAGGCACTCCCTTATTCCAGCCTTGATACAGGACTTGGCTGACAAAAAGCAATGGATCTGGAGTCCTCTGACAGGGAGTGCTGTCCAGGTCCCCAGTGGTTCGATCTGGGAAAGCCTCAAGAAGCTTACACCGGAAGGGCGAGTTCATGCACTCTATAGGTACGAGCTCGATCTTTTCTCCCAACTGTTTACCCAATCCGCTACTTCCATTTCCTTGGAGTTTGGAGCTTTACCATGGAGCACCGCAGATCTAAGGACTCCAGGACAGAAGATCCTCGGGACATACATTTATCAGAGTGCAATTCGGAGTCTCCTGCCTGTTAGCTCCATCTCAGGAGACCTTCTCTCTAGTCTCACGGCTTACCAAAAGAATGTAGTGAACCAGGCTGTGCAGGAACTCCTGGAAAGACCTGAAGTTCGTGAGGTCGTGGACTGGATTGATGGGAAATATCAGGATATCCGGGAAGTCTCTCTAGCGGATTGGAATGAGGCTTGGGGGAAATTATCCGAGTTAAGCTCCCCAATTCTTGAAAAGACGTTGGATGTAGCCTCTCGAACTGCAACCAATCTCGCTAGGTATGGTGTTCCTGATCCTTCTTTCCTGGCCCGCAGACCTACTGTAACGGACGTCCCGTTCTATGAAATTTCCCAAGAGGACTTCACAAAACTTCAAAATACGTTGCTATCGATCTACCAAACTCTCGGAAAAGGTGACATCCAGGAAGGTCAGAGAAAGTTCATGAGTGCTGTGGCCACCCTAGGAGTCAAGTGGGACCAGGATCTTAACAATGCCGTTGGTTTTCTCGAGACTCGGGATACTCTTGCAAAAACCTTCGAGAATGTCTTCCTTGAAGTTCTCTACAAGTTCTATGGCCCTTCTATCCTAATGGAGGGCGAGAACCCACCAGCTCCAATTGAGGAGATGGCTTCTGTCACAGCTTTTCTTGCCGGAAAAGCCCTAGGTCCTTGGATCGAGATCTCCCTTGATCGTGATGCCTTCCCTGAAGTCACAGATCGTTTGTTGAAAGACACAACTCCACTTGTTTTGGGAAGGATCACCGGCCCGGGGCTTGAAGGCCTGGATCGATTCAATCTGTGGATCACCAATCGGAGGAACCCTCCACCCAAGAGCCTTGCGCCGAAAGACCTGAAAGAAATTCAAGAATCACTGGCACGTATCTACACTTCAGCCTTCTTCATGATCTCTGATCTTATGCCACAGGATATCTTGGGCATGCAAAAGGTGAAATTCTGGAATGATGCAGCAGAATGGGCTAGAGAGTTCGTGACTAGAGACGCCCTTCCTTATATTATCGGGCGGTATGAAAGTGGAACGGACCTAGAGACAATTGAATCCGAAGTTAAGGGCTCAATGTCAAACTTAATCACGAAGGATTGGGTTAGCACTGATAGGATTTCAACATATGAGGGTTTCCCCTCAAGCGAGGACCAGCGGGTTATCGAAGAGGATATCAAGTTCGCTCCACACCTACTCGTCAAGGGCCTTGACCTTCAAGGAGTTACCGGGAATTTCCTTGAAACCCTGCGAAAGGGAATTCAGGAAAATCCAAATGCAATTGTAAACGAGCTGTTAAAGAATGAGGACTTCTTGAATGTGGCTTCTGCTTTGGTGCGGGAAGATCCTGCTTATTCAGTTGAATTGCACCCAGCTGTTCTTGGCTCCAAGATTATCGAGGACTTACAAAACCCAAACTCCAAGCTATACCAATTCCTCATGGACCCAAAGAGGGCAAGATCCTTTTTGGTCCGGTCATGTCCTTCTTTCTCGGAAGTGCCAAAGTTCTTGGATGCCCTGGAAAAGGAGTATGTCTCCTCAAGCATTCTCTTGTTCTATGGACAGAACGCTCCACGGGTTCCAGGAGTTCCCACAGCCATTACCTCAGTAGAGGCCAACCCAAGGACGGTAACAGCTGAGGAGCTTCGTCAGTATGCAGACCAGCTTGAGGCTTTACTAAAACCATCTGAAGAAACTGGAAATGAAATTCTGAGGAAAGGTTATGAGGCTCTAGCAAATTCTTTGGGAGTAGCCTTCCAGTACTCAGCAGTCCATGACTCAATCTTTGGGGAAGAAGTTCGTTTCCGCCGGGCCTTTCAGAATCTTAGATTTGGCGAAGCTTATACATCCCAGATCTCGAAGCTTATCTTCAACCTTCGGGAGATCGCGACTTTCATGGAGCGAGATCCAGAGGCCTTCCAAGAAAAACCTGTAATAACCTCGATTTTGGATGTGGACCCTGAAACCACAGCTGGAGTGATTGCTGTAAAGAATCTTCTTCTTTCACCAACACAGATTGACGAGATCTTTACACGAGAGGCTCTCCCGACAATGTTCGTCTCAGTGAAACCCCAGGATCTGTTGGCGACAAAGAATAGATTGCTTATGCCCAACTCAAATGCCTCTTCCCAGCTTTCTTCCCTCCGTCCAGTATTCGAACAAGCCATGGATCAAGAAATCCGCAGCCTGGATATTTCAGGCGGTTTGGGTTGGAACGAGATGTTCACCGATTCGGAAAGGGAGTTGATTTGGCAGTACTTTGGCACTTACATTTCCCAGGCCGCTTGGCTATTACCATACTGTGAGAATGCCGATAGCCCTGTGTATAAGGAGTTTGCGCAAATATTTAAGCCCCTGATTCGCCTGAAAACTACGGGAAAGCCAGAGAGATCAGAGTTCGTTGCTGCGGTTTCCAAAAGCCTTGAGGAGTTGCCCCTTGAACTTCCCAAATCGCAACTGATATCCCTCTTTCAGGAAGGGAAGATCACGGTCAATCCCGACGAAGTTTGGAATCTTGTTCTTGATCAGACCTCAAACTTTATCATCCGCTCCTCCTTGCTCCTCTCAAGTCTTGTGCCACATGATCAACTTCCCGATTACCTTGATTATCTCGGTAAACAGGTCGAGTTCTTAACCAGGGAGGTTTGGTTCCCTTACGCAGCTGCCTTGAAGGTAGCCGGCCAAGAGGTTACTGGCCCACTCCAAAGCAGGATTCAGTCAGATATTTTCGGGCCCAACATGTATTCGGCCTTAGAGCTAGCCACTTTAGCCCAACGCAAACCTCCTCAAAGCCAACCTGTGAAGTATCTTCTTAGTCTTGAAACACAGAGTGACAAAGACATCTTGAAAGCAGTCGCTAGCTGGTCTCCTGCTTTCCAGGGCTTCCTCATGGATCTCGGTGGAATGTTCTACCTTGACAATCCTGAGTCGATAGCCGAGGCCCTGGCCGCTTCCCCACAAGGCAAAGAGTTTGCTGATGCCGTTCGGGAAGTAATTGAAGAGCGACTGGGGCAGTTTGAGGACTTCGAGAGTTTCTTTGGTCCTAAGCTCCTGGATCAGACCTTCTCCATCCCTAACTTATTCCCAAGCATCATCCAGGAAGCTGCTATTCGACTCGGGCAGATGAAACTTGCTGAGACTTACTTAGCACCTAGTGAACCGCAGGAAGCCCCGAGCAAACCTTTGGGTGGGCTTGCTGCATTGCCTGCGGCTCTTGAGGAATGGAATCTTTCGGACAAACAACGGGAGGCACTTTGCACCTATTTAAGCTACCTAAAGAACAACGCAAAAACCCAAGATCTCCTCTCTGCTCCTGATTCTCCCCCGCTCCTCCTTAAGGAAGCGATGAGTGCACCCTATTCAGAGTCGGTATTCAACCTGCTCTCCACAGCCTTATCCTCCACCTCAGATGCCGAATATTTCGCCCAAGCCCTCTATCAACGCGGATATATCTCCATGGAGACCTTAAACAAGCTACACGAAGGGGATATTTCTGGCTTCATGCAAGACTTTCAAAAGGACCTTCAGGACAGTCCGACATTGAAGAATCTCTATGAATACTGGGCAGATCGAATGCGCCAGTATGCTCTCTCTTTTGCACGAAGTCTCATTATCTACAAGATCTATCCGGAGTTCGCTGAGAAGAATGCTGTGCCTGAGAATCCCGCGGAGATCCATGGTCGGTTTTTGGAGACCTGGAATGATGCATTTCCAACTTTCCTTCTTCGCAATTTCACATACATCCTCCTCACAAGCCAGCCCTCTTCCGAGACTGGACAGATGCAAGTTCCTACAAGAGGTTTCTTCGTAAATCCACGGGTTCTATACCTTCCACCTGAGGAAGCCTGGGAAATAATGATCCCGAAGCTGAAGGAGGAGTTCCAGCTTCTTCAGGATTTTCAGCCCACTTCCTCGCTTAAGCTCTATGTATATCTTGGCTCTCCCCTGACCCGAGACCTGTTGAAGAGCCAGTATCTCTCTGCCCTCTTCGGCGGGCCATTCTTCAAAGTTGGTAATGCAGAAGTCAACCTGAAGACAGGTGGTCTGATCTACCAGTCTAGTCAAGGGCTTGAGAGTAACGAGCTTAAGGAGATGTTCCAGAGAGAAGCTTCTACCTTAGCCAGAAGAGCTTTTGAGGATGTCACCAAGGAGCTTCTCGAGTCTAGCCCAGACGGGTGGGTATCTGTTGATGACTTCATCTCAAGGCTGGATGCGAAGACAGGAGAACTCGCTGAAGAGTTCGAAGCCCTGAAGTACAAGCTGATCTCAGGGCTTCCAACAAGCTCCTCGATTGCCGAGAAGCTCCAGAACACTACGGATCCATCGGAGATCGCCTTTTACTCCTATCTTATTCAGCAAGGTCTTTACTATCCGGATCAGCCTCCTCCTGAGATCAACGATCGTGATGTTGTTGAAGCTTGGCAGGCCCTAGGTCTAGCTATCTCTCCAAAGGACTTTGTCTACCAACTGTACCAGCTGGGTGAACAGATCTGGGAAGTCGGGAAGTATCCCTTATTGGTATCAAAACGTGGCATGGAGGAAAGAAGGTTCACTACAGAAACACAACGGGGTCTAGGAGAATTCTGGGAGGGCACTGTCTTGAGGATGTTTCCTCTGGATATTGAGACCATAAGAGAAAACCGGGCTCTCTTCGAAAAGATTGCAAACACCATAGGGGACAGACGATTGTTGGACTGGTTGGACCTGGGGATATGGATGAAGGAAAATAATGTCTATGCCCTTCCGGAAACACCGGAGGAAAAGAACAGACTGGCCCGAGTATTCACAGCTTTCTTCGATGACAACAAAGAGAAGATCTTCGGCAATGATTATTATCTCCGGGCCTTTTTGCTTTGGGACAGAATCTACAGGTTTGGAGAAGGTGGTAAGAGCCAGGATGTTGTCGAAGCCAATCGTAGGATGCAGAATGTCCTAAGCGTATACGTACCTGTTGCTCAAAATGTGGAGATTCAAGAACCTGGTGGGAGAACCCGGATGACCTCAATTCTCACCTGGAAGGATCTTGAAAATATTTGGAATACTGAGATCCAACCTCTGCTTAGCTCTAGCTCTGAGAAGGAAAAGAAACTTGTAAACCTCCTCTATTTCTGGGGCACATTCCTCAATCCCGCCAAGACTTGGATCACTAACTACCTTGGGCCATGGCATGACCTAGAGGGCAGTGTGGGCACGAATATCTGGCTTGATCGAATCCAACAAGTACATAATGCAATTCTTGAGCTTCTTCCCCTCCCAGAATCACAACCTGAGTCCATCTTTGGGTCAATCCTGGGGAAAATCATTCCTGGAGTATCTAAGGCCTGGGAGTGGGTGAAGAGGTCATTCGCGGAGTCCACAGGTCTGATCTCCTACGATAAAGTCTTATCACAGGAATACGAGAGATTTTCCATCCCGGTGGTGGGAAAATATGGCGATCAGGATTAACTTAAACCCAACGGGCTCTGAAGGTTACTCCCCGATAGTAGAGCTTCCTGATCCTCTCGCGGATTCTAAGCGAATTTCAGCTACGGCATTGGAATGGGATAAGAGATACAAGGAGGCCACATATTATCGTCTTCTTGGCATGCGCAAGCTTAAGGATGGTTCTTGGGTCTATTCTCCTACTGCTGAGAAGCCTGCAGCTGTTGTAACAGTACCAGCGAAGATCTCCTTAACTTTGGAGATCGATGGATCACCTGATCATGCCCCAACCGTGTATCTTTTCCGGGTTCCTCCTTATGACGTCGTGCAACATCCCTATTATTCGTTTCCAGCCTCCTTCTTAATCCCTGTTCAGCCTAACTGGGATGAAAAACAAGGCAAATGGGTGGCCAATGTATCCTTTACCACTGCAGATTTCAGCTCTACTGAAATTTCTTATTCCCAGGCCTCCTTACTCCGGAGCAACTCTGCGGTTTTCTGTGCAGTCGCTACCCAGGACAATGGAAGACATCTGGACTTTGACTGGGTCAGAGTGAGGCTCTTGCCAGCGAAGGTTCAACCAGGCAAAGATCGGGAATACACCCAGCATCTTCTTGCCTATGAGACTAATAACATCCTGGAGAACTTCGGGGAAAACTTGCTCAAGATCTACCTTCCCCAAGGAGATCTGTGGACAAACTATCTTGAATCCGTAGGGATAACCTCTCCCCTGGACAGAGGGCAGGTTTTCTCCACTGCACTTTCCATGCTCCGTGATCCTAATCTTAGACAGGCCTTCGTGGAGTCCATTACCAAAGAAATCTCTATTCCTGTTAACACAGAATACTCATCATGGTTAGAGTTCATCTCCACAGAAGGCCCAAAGGTTCTGCAGAATGTTCTAGGAGCTGTGATATCTATTGCCGCCCTTCAAGCCCTAGCCGCTCAAGGCATTAAGCCCAAGGTCGACGTCCTTGAAGGTTGGCCGGGGTCGTTAGTGCAACTCACTGTTCAAGGAATACATGACTTGATAGAGTGGATATCAAAGAAGCCGGAAAATCCAGTTCAAAACACACCGGAGACCTCAAGTGCCCTGGATAGTCTGAAGCTCTGGGGAACACTTCTGAATTCCGATGAAGAGACATATGTGAAGTTAGTGGAACAACTCAGGACATTACAGGCTGAGGCTCTGCAGGCTGGGAGAGCTCTTCCTACCCCAGTCATGTACTTTAAACTGCCCTTGTCCCAACCAGATCCAGCGCTCTCCTACGACTTTGACCCTAACAAAAGCCCTGAGGAACAAAGCGAAGGAGCCAAGGTAGCTTACTGGTTCATCGGAAAAAGGACGGATCCCAGAACAGGGGCAGTTGAGTATCTGCCTTATCTCATCAGGAACACGGAAAATGGGCCTGCAATCTTTCAGATTTCTCTGAATGATGTAACTTCTGATGATTTACGTCGTGCAGTAGAGGATTACTATAGCCAGATGGAGTCACAATTCTTGGCCATACGGAATGAGACGATCCAAAAGAATATGGAAATGTCTAATCAGAATGCGAGAGCCTTGATAGACTATGTCTTCCAAAGCTCAGCCCAGTTTGCGAGTGTTTTGCAGTTTGCCAAGGATTTTCCATCCCATACAGCCCAAAGTGATATCTGGGCTCTCCTCAGGGGATATTGCAGTTGGGGCCCAGGGTCCTCTCCCTTTTCTTTCCTCACAGGACGTAATCTCCCGCCTCTTCCACCTAATGTTTTCGAGGCTATGCGAGACATTGCAGGTCAGTTTACAACTCTGGAATCTTACTGGAAAGACGATTATTACCCAGCAGTTCGGCAGGCTGTCCCACTCGTCTCCCCCGAGGTTGTCGATCGCAACGACCCGGAATCCGTTTATGCTGCTTTCCTTCTTGCTCTGGGCATGAACCAAGCTTCCCAGCTCTCCTTTGACATTACCGAATACTTTAAACCCTTGTCTTATATCCCCTATCTCCTTGGAACTTGGAAGATCCTTAACTACCTGAATCTAAAGAACTCGCTACGGCAAAGCCCTAAGGACCAGATTTTCCAGTTGCGGGATTCCTGGTGGCAAATCTGGTGGACAAACATCTTCGAGATCCAACCTGGACAACCAGTTTTTTCTAACCAGATCTTCTCCCAACTCGAACAGGGTTTTTTGAAGAACCCCGACTCACCGAATGTCGTTCAGCTCGCGTTAGATGTCACCCACTCTCCTGATGCCGATCGTGTTCCTCTCTTGAAGGCTACGGCTAACAATATCTTGATCTGGAATGGAGCTATTGAGGGTCACACTGAAGCGAAAGATTACCCGCTTGTAACAACCTCGGTGATCCTGGGGAAGATTCTCTATGACGTGAACCTTAAGTCAGCTCTCGAGCGGGGGATGAAAAGTGCTGTTACTGAATTGGGAAATATCTCAGAATTTGGCATACCTGAGGAGCAATCCCAAGAGATCTTCACAACCGCCTTCAAAGCACTGAGCACACTTTCCAGCAACCCAGAGCTCCTCTCTAAGGAGGTTGAGGCTTCAGGCGTTACGGATTCAAATGACTGGACTACGATCTATCAAAAATTTATGGAGAATCCAGTCGGGTTTGCAGAAAATCTCGGTAGGTCTTTGGTCCAAAGCACCTTCCTTCTTCCCAGCCTTGATGTATTTCGTGATTACATTCGTAACAAATTCATCGCCAACATAACTCCCGAAGAGACCCAGGAGATTATGAAGTCACTTGGCTTTCCAGAGGGAATGAGCTTGGATATGATAGCAAAAGAGTTTTATGAGACAGCCCTTAATCACATCCCCTTTGATGGCTGGCAAAGACTCATGGTAGCATCTCCCACAATCCCTCAGAGTTCTCGGGATTTGCGCTCAATCAAGAAAGCGTACCAAACAGCCATTGAAGATCTCATTGATCAAGCTTTGACCGAAGCGAGAAAGGAGATGAAAGAGAAGTATGGGGAGAATTCTCCAGTAGACAATGATCGATTGTTTGAGATCCTCAAGGCCAACTTTTATGGTTTTCTTTTCTTCCCGATGCCTGCTTCCGAGAAGTTTGGCGAACTTTCGGTATACTTCCCATTCGTGGCCCAGATGGCTCACACCGAGCAGAGGTTGGCTATTCGAGTAGGGTTATCCATTGCTTCATTAGGGATTGGACTTGCCTCGCTGGCTTCGGACCTCCTTGGCAAGTTGACAAAATAAAACATCCTAGGTAGATTCTCTCCATGAGCTCATACGCCAAGGGCCGCAGGGAGGAAGAGGAATTGGTCCGATTGCTTCGGGAAGAGGGATTTCAGGCGGAACGGGTTCCCTTGTCAGGGGCCACGCGCTCGGACAAGGCGGATATCCTCTGTGGGGACCTCCTCATCTCAGTCAAGTACGGTGTGTCCTGTCCTAAGAGCCTTTATTCCGCCTCTACGTTTTGGGCAGGGGAAATACTCGTGGTTCCTCTTTTGCCCTGGATTAAAGGCTGTATAAATCAATGCGAGAAGCTCCCAAGATATCCGGAGGCCCCCACAAGTGTTACTCAAGAGGTTGGGTATAAGAAGGTCCTCATTGCGAGGGCCAAGAGAAACGAGTGGAAGCTCGCCGGGTATTACGGTGATCTTCTTTCTCTTCGCAAGACAGGAGGTGTGAATGATACATCAAACTAAGGTGCGTGATTTCCTTGCTGGCAAAGGCATCCAGGAGCCAAGTCCGATTGTATGGGAGCACATTGAGATGAAGTTCCTAGAGATGCTGGAGGAAGCGATCAAGAGGGCCAAAAAGGAGGGTAGGGCTTTCTTGGAACCACAGGATATCCGGGTGAGGAACATCTCGAAGAGTGCCCAAGTTGTACGAAGGAAGGCCGAATCCACGGACTCCCCTTCCAAACCCATTGTTACGAGATCTGTGGAACGTCTCGGTGGGTTCATCCGTCTGGAGGGCAAGAATGAGTGATCCTTTCACGGAGCCCTTGAAGCTAGAGACGGAGTTAAGAAAGCTTGGGAAGGACCTCCTCCTCGAGCAAAGCGTAGTAGAGGAGGAGAAAGCGTGGGGTTCGTTCTTAGTCCAGTGTTGTATCGCTTCCCTACTAAGGGAAGACCAAGGTTACCTTATGGAATGCTCGAAGAACCTGGGACTTCACCCTAAAGAAATCGAGAAACGAGCAGATATCTGGGATCGCATTGTTAGACCGATTGCGGAGCAGGGAGATGCCATACCTCCTCTGGAACCTAGGTTCTTCGAGGTAGCTCTCAAGGCCAAGAACCCGGATATCGCCTTAAGGGTTGCAGCGGATGCCCAAGCTCGGGACCCGAAGTTTTCCCCTTTTAAGTTCAAGAGGCTTGTCTATCAGGAACTAGAGTCTGATGATGATGTCATTATAACTTGCCTCAACTGCCACCACTTCCAGGAGCTCAAGGAGGTACCTGTTACCTTAGAAATCGAGGGAGAAAGGTACCCTCTCACCGTAACCTTGAAAGCTTGTCGACTGAAGGGAATCCTGGGAGTTTACATGAACTCAGATCTCAACTTCATCGCGGAGAATTGCGAGGAATACTTTCCTTAAGTGAGGCGTGGGAGGAGATCCATTTCCCCCTGGTCACATACGTAATCCTCGGAATCGTTCTTGATCACGAGTTCGTACTGGACTCGATCTCCTGAGAAGGAAGAGGAAAGGGTTTTGGGAATTGTTACAGTGAACTTCCCAAGCTCCTCATTGAGGATTGCCCCTTGGATCTCATAGACAGAGGAGGCATCCTTAAGGAAGAGGAGTACTGAGTAACCAGAAAGAGGAAAGGGGCGACCGTCTCTCTTCCTGGCTTGACCGGAGATGATAACGGTCGCCCCTTTATAAATCCGCTCAGGGAACATCTACTGCGGTGTAAGCTCAAGTCCTGTCGTACCAGTCCCAGGCTGTTGATTCTCAGGCTTTGGCAACTCCCAAGGAGTTGTCGGGTACGAAGGCTGGGTCTCAAGCGTCGGGATGTAAGGGGTAACAGAGGGGAGCATGTCCTGCAGCGTACCTAAAGCACTTTTCGTGATAGGATCCCACTGGTAGCCAGTTTGAGAAGCCAAGGTTTGGATATCCATGTCGATGTTCTGGAGTGAGATCAAGGTCGGGTTGGGACCATAAAGGGTGTTGATGTAGTTCATGATTATTGTTGCCTCATTATCAAAGGTTTCCTGCAATGGCCCAGAAAGTGAGGCTCTCTTGGCAGCGAGGGCTCTTCCAATCTCAGCCATAACTTCATGAAGCGGACGGAGTTTGCCTCCGGAGAATAAGCTGGGCATTGAGCCTGTCCAGATACCCCATTTCTGGTTGAATACATCGAGAACGCCGGTGTGAGCTGCATTCGTTACGAGATCCCAGTTATGGCCGATTGCGTTCATGGCATCGGTGAGAACCTCGGCAACTCTCGTGAACGCCGAACCACCACCTTCCTTCGCTCGAATCAGCGAGGATCCGGGGACAATGGTGGGTAGGGGTGCGAATTTAGCATTTGCGGTTGCATCCCTAAGGGTGGCAGTCTGTGCAGTAACCGTCCATGTACTAGGGTTAAATGTAATCTGCGCTGGTTGGGAAACTCTAGCCGTAGCCCAGATGTCTGTGGCTTCAGCGCTACCAGAGAGTGCCTTAAGAGCTTCCATCTGGGCGGCCTTGATGCTCTCTGTCCCCCATGTGCAGAAGCTGCTAATGGTGCTCCCCAAAACTCCCAGAGTCCAGCCATAGACCTCACCGAGTTTGGACATGAGTTGTTTCCAATCATCAGCCGATAGTCTTCCTTGAGCATCAGGAGCAAGTTGGAACTGGACAACCTTGAGATTCTTCACATTATCCCGGAGAACTTGGGCAAACTTAGCCAGAGCCACGGCGCGAGCGACCTCAAGGGAGGTATCAGTTCCTGGCATGAGGGCACCAGCGAAGTTCCTCTTGTCTACGTCACTGGCACCTGCTTTGGCCACTGTACCGATTGCAGCGGTAGCACTCCTCAATGCTTGCTCGAATACCGAAAGGGGGCTCAGAGGAACTGCATTTCCGCCTTCCTTTGCCCAGATGTCCGAGAAGACGGCCCGGGAAAGCTGGGCAAAGTTCGCAGGGAACAAAGTCACTGTATATACATCTCCACCTTGCCTGATAGTTCCGGTAGCTGCAGCAGTCTCTGCGCTCTTGAAGAAGCTTGCTCCTTTCACGATATCAACAAATACGAATGAGGGCAAAAGCACTGGTCTACCATTCGGGTCCCTCAGGATGGTGCCTGGGCCAACCTCAACTGTTTGGAAGTTTGCCGAAAGGCTCGAGGAAAGATCAGCTAAATAATGGGTCCAGTATCCTGGGGTAAAGATCTGGGTACTAATAGTTTTGGAAGTTGCGGCGACTGATTTGGCATCTGGATTGTTAGGAAAGTCCTGATACGCAATCTGGGCAGTCAAGCCACTTGAAACCACAGGGACCAAAGCTATAGGGTTCTGAAGCTGATAAGAAACGGCACCCTTTCCTTGTATTGTGACACTTTTCCCTGTGGCCTGTGTTAGATCGATAGGTAACACGGAAAAGGTAGGTTGTGTTTGAAAGATGAGGGTTTCAGATTCCTCCTGTCTGTTTACGATGTCATTCAAAAACTTAATGACTCTGAGTCGATTGCTCATCTGTTCACCTCCGTAGAAAGATGTTTCCCGTCGAACCTGGCCTTGAGCCAAGGTTCGACCCCAAATTCCAGGATGGATTCATCCCCTAGGCTTGAGGAAGTCCGCAGGAGGTAAGCAAAAACCTTACCCTCCCGAATTGAAAATTCCTCATTCCCAAAGGGTGGGTAAATTTTTGCCTCCCCTGTTCTGGCATCCCAGGAGAAGATCTGCTTTCCGTTACAGTAGAGCACGAAGCCCCAGATTTCCTCCAAAGACTTCTCAAGCTGGTCTACAAGCTTGCTCAGGGCAAGCTTGTCCCTTGACCTCGAATACACCTTCTTTATCGTTACTAGTTCCCAGTCGAAGTCCATCTTTTCTATGATCTCTTCTCGCCCACCGATCTTCCAACTTGTTCCTCGCTTTCGAGGATTTTCTTAACCTCGGGAAGATCATGCAAAACAAGAATGAAGGGCTCTGGATCCTTGAGGTTAGCGATATGAAGTGTCCAGCGCATCTTGCCCTTCTTCTTCCTGTCCGCAATCTCTATGAGGATCTTCTTCAAAAGCCTAAGGATGAGGTCTTTGTCCTTTGCCCCTGTAGCCCACCAGGCAGCAAGGATACGAACATCATCAGCCAAGACTTCATTCCTCAGTTTTCCCGGATCGTAATTCTCTAAGTTTCCTCTCAAGAACACTTTCATAGTATTTCTCCCAAAGTCTGTTACTTGGTGCAGGGCTTGTTATGATGTCGAGAAGCTCCTCCCGGGATAACCCGAAATTCTGACCTCTTTTCCAGATTAAGAACTGTTCGAATGTCATCGTTTAAGGGATTCTAGAACTTGGAAGACCTTCTCCGCATATTCCAACCCAAGATCCGGTGATTTCCTGGCTTTGGGGCCCACATGGTATGCTCGAGCAAGGTCCCAGAGATTGATTTGATCTTCGGTGCCCTTGCCAATATCGTAGTGATGGAAAAGGGTAAAAAGGTAAAGAAGTCCATACTTAATATTGTCCTTTGGATTCCAGGGATCTCCATGGAAATGGAAGGTATTCTCTACATCAAGAATCGCTGGGTAGGTGATCTGGAAATAGCCTACATCATTTGTCGGACCAAGAGCCTGGGGGTCCAATTGGCTATTCTCGGTTAGAACAATGGCGAGGCCCAGGTCAAAGAAAGAATCCGGGAGTTGATAGCCCCTCTCCTTGAGTTCATTCCACGCCCGAACGTAAGTCTCCCAGAATTCCTTACCCGGTTCTTCCCTGCCGGCCAGGATTTCTGGCATTTTTAAGGATTCCATGCACCAGCGCTCCTACTTCATATTCTACTAATCTGGTATCACAGATACTCTTTAGAACCTCGTAGCGGCTTCCTGTGGATTGCCAGTTGGCGGAGGGGCAGAGACCAGTGCAGAAGTACATGATTGGGCAGAGGTTACAATTGTAGCCAGCCTGGGAATGGATCTGGCTCTCATCCCACTCTATCGATTTCTTGAACTTCTCCTCATCAACCCCGTGGAAGACATCACCGAGGATCCATTCCTCGGGAAATGGCTCAGTGGTACAGAGGCGGTGACAGGGCCGGAAGGTTCCATCCGGCATGACCGCCAGGGCTCGATCGCCAAGACCACAGGGACGCCGATTTTGAGGAGGTGGCCTTCTTATCCAGTCTAGTGGTTCCTCGATTAGTCTTATCTTCACTGGTTTTCCTTGGGCTTGTTTAGAAAGCCAATATTGAGCCAACTTGATCAGCTCATTCTTGTACGCTTGTAGAACCTCCTCATTCCAATCTCCTTCATAGACGGGAAGAATAATGACATTTTGCCAGCCTTGCTCTAAGAACAATCTGTAACTCTCGAAGAGATATTGAACCGTGTTTGTGGAAACACTTCCCCTGATTGTTACCTTGTCATATCCATTAAAGAGCTGCAAGGCTGTTAGGCACTTCTCCCATGTTCCTTGTCCTTGTGCGTCTACCCGATTGAGATCATGGGCTTCCTTCACTCCGTCAATGGAAGCAAGAAGCCCAATGTTATGATCTCTGATAAACTTGGCTTTTTCCTCGTCAATTAGGGTTAAGTTTGAAGTTATCCCAAACGTGATCTTTCTCTTCTCCCCTTCGAGGACTAGTTCCTTAATGAGATCGAAGGCGAGCATGGGCTCACCACCAAAGAAGTGAATTGATCCGCCATCGCTAGCTAGATCAAGAAGTCTAAGTCCAACCTTTTCTTGGGCGGGGAGAGGCTCATAAGGTTTGAATCTTTCATAGCAGTACTTGCAACGGAGGTTGCAAGCCGTGGTTATGCAATAGGTGAAATTTTTAGGAATCATGATCATCCATAATATTCACAATAGTAACAGGCTTGGCAAGAGTTACAAGATTGACAAGTATCGCAGGATGCGCATGAATATTGTGACTGGCAAGTATTACAGACATCGCAAGATGTACAGTTTTGAATGGTATAACAGAAATCACAGGAATAGCAGGTTTGGCATGTGTCACAAGAAGAGCATGTTACCCTGACTTGGCAGGTATTACAAACATCGCAGCTTGAGCAATTCTGGGTAGTAGCACAAACTTGGCAGGCGTCACAGGAGTAGCAAACAACACAGGAGTTACAGGTAACTTGCCTTTGACAAGTATTACAGAGATCACAGGTCGAACAGTTCTGGGCTGTGTTGCATGACTGGCACGAGTAACAGTTTTGACATGTATCACAGGAGCTACATGTTACATAACTTTCACAGGAATAACAATAATCACAAGAGGTGCAATCTTGGGCAGTTACACAGGAATCACAGTTATAACAGCTCTGGCAGGAATAGCAATTCTGACAAACATTGCAAGACTGGCAGGTTCCGCATGTTTGAGCTGTTGCACATTCGGTATCCTTTAAGTCGCGAGTTCTAAGCGCGGATTTTCTGATATCCACGGCTAATAGTACATCCCCTGTTGACAGGAATAGCAGTTCTGGCAGGCGTTACAAACATCACAGGAGGAGCAGTTCTGGGAAGTGTTGCAGACTTGGCAAGTATCACATGAGGCACAGGTGAAGCGGGATTGGCACACATCACATTGTTCGCAGGAGTAACAGGTCTCGCAACCTGAACAGTTCTGGGCCGTGTTGCAAACTTGACAGGTATCACAGGAACTGCAGCTGTAATAACTCTGGCATGCATAGCATGACATACAGTAGTCGCAAAGGTTACAGCTAGCGCAGCTTTGGGCATTGACACAGGATTGGCAAGTATCACATTGAGCGCAATTCACCTGAACCTGACAAGTAACACACGAGCTACAGGTGTAGGCAACATCACATGAGCTGCAATCTTGTGCAGTGTAGCATGCTTGACACGTATCGCAGCTATGACATGTTACATAAGACTGGCATACATCACAGGAATAGCAGCTATAGCATGTTTGACAGGTATTGGCTGCTTGGCAGTTATAGCATGCCTGGCATGTATCGCAATTCTGGCAGGCTCTACAGGTTCGAATGTCCATTTAGACTCAGTACTCTTCCTCTTCACCAAGATCTGGGTTTTCCTCTGGATAGCGTTGAGGGTTTTCCTCCGGATAACTCTGAGGGTTCTTCTTCTCTTTGGGAGATTCCTCAGGATAACTCTCCGAGGATTCCCAGCGTACCGTGGTGATAGTTACTTCAGCTTTGGGTTTCATCTTTTGTTGATTGATCTCACGGATCAGGTGGTTCAACTCTTCATCTGTGAGCTCGGGGATCCAAGCTTTGAGAGCTTCCTTAAGCTCTTGTTCCGTGGAGTCATCGAGATAGTAATCAATGAGGAGCTTAGAAAGACCCTCTTCGATATTCTCGGGCAGTTTTGTTTCTCCTTTCTTTTCATAATAGGCCCGGCGGAAAGCAGTCATGGATCCAAGGAAGTAGGCCTCGATATCCCACTTCTCCCGCGCAAAGGTCCGCTTGGAGAAGCCCTGAGTTTCCTTCTTGCCGCGCAATAGATCTACATACCGCATTGTTATTCCTCCTTCCACATGAATTTGAAGTACGGCATGGAGACGTCACCGGTAGGGGCTTGTTCAGTGGTTTGGACCTGGAGGTGGATGAAGTAAGTCTTTCCGTAG
>Ga0078972_1002265_pt1 | contig 64850 bp, 54 predicted proteins | sample YelNatPaOPGAMG01_FD_67568 | JGI IMG/M metagenome (GOLD analysis project Ga0078972, IMG submission 67568) | Hot spring thermophilic microbial communities from Obsidian Pool, Yellowstone National Park, USA - OP-RAMG-01 (SPADES assembly) (version 2) | ecosystem: Environmental > Aquatic > Thermal...
AGGATTGGCAAAATGCGCTTAACTTTTGGCAAAGGGGAAAAGTGGACAAAATGCGCTTAAATAGTGTCCAAGAAATTGGGTGCGATACATATAGATGAATATCAAGTCCATGTATATGTAATAAAACTTATGGAAGGAGTTCAAGTTGTTACAAAGAGGGATTTAAAGAAAAGCGGTTTGGATTTCTAGTGTAAGACTAACCTTCTTTCCTAATATTTTCCACAAACTCCTTTATAGTGTCAAACGCTCTTTTCCCTCAGTTGCGATATCCCTGGTGAGGCCGTTCGTTTTGGTGGAATGTCTTTTAAGCCCTCAATTACATGGGTCTGGCATCTGCGCTTATACTCATAAAATTGTGTGCGCGAAATCCCTCGCCCATCGCTAACATTACCTATCCTGCGCCTGCTCCGAATCCTTGAGCCTGCTTAAGAATTCTGGTGGCAAAAGGATGGCTGGATTCTTCAGATGAAAAGGAGGGCGATCCGCAGAAGGTCGGCTGCCCTTGTTTTTAAAGTTAATCCTCTTCCATCGGGTATTGCTCAGGAGCCTCGCCGAGGGATTCAATAAGCAGGAGTTTTTGCCTTTTCAAAATCAGCGCCAATTGTAATTCTTTCCATAATCCGGTAATTTACTGATGATGAAAAGAATTTGCAAAAGAGCGGCTTTGCCTTTTCTTCTATTATTCTCCTTTGCCGGCATATCTGCTCCTGCTGGAAAATTCTTCGGGGATGATGTTGAGCGGTTTGAGGCAACGGGATTTTTCAGAGTTGAGCAAAAAGACCATGTCTGGTGGCTGGTCACTCCGGATGGATATGCGTTTTATTCAATGGGAGTGAATCATATCAGTCCAGAGGGTTACTATGCGCCAAGGCTGGGATATTCGCCTTATGAGAAAAACATCCTGGGGCTTTATGGTTCCAAAGAGAAATGGGCAGAGGCAACAAGGTCAAGGCTTCAGGAATGGGGCTTTAACACTATTGGCGCATGGAGCGCACATGAAAGTTTTCCAGAATTTCCGTATGTTATGCAACTAAATTTTTCCAGCCTTGGCGGAGGGGACTGGCAAAAGGGAAGGTTTCCGGATGTGTTTGCCCCTGAATGGGAACGCAAGGTTTTTGCAGAGGCGCAAAAAATTTGCGCGCCTAGAAAAAAAGACCCTTATTTAATTGGCTATTTTACTGACAATGAGCTCCACTGGGGTCCGGACTGGCGAGGGATGGATAGTTTGCTGGAGATTTTTCTGAAATTGCCTGCGGATGCGCCTGGGAAAAAGCGGCTGGTGGAGTTTTTTGAGCAAAGATATGGAAGAGATTTTTCGGAATTTGAAAGGGTATGGAGAAGCGGAGCAAGAGGTTTTGAGGAGCTATTAGAAAAAGATAGTCTGAGCATTGCGCTTGGAGCTCGCGGAAATATGGTCAAGCAGGACCTCAGGGCTTTTGATGGGCTGGTTGCAGAAAGGTATTTCTCGGTTTCCGCGAATGCTATTCGGAGCGCAGACCCTAATCATCTTATTCTTGGTTGCAGGTTTCACGCGCTTGGAGCAACTCCGGAGGTAATCAAATATGCTGGAAAGTATAACGATGTTATAAGCATCAATTACTATTATTTAACTCCGGTTCAAGATTTGGTTCCGGTTTTGCTCGGGAATGTTGATTTTTCAGGCTGGATGAAAAAGTATTATCAAATAAGCGGGAAGCCTATTATTGCAACTGAATTTTCCTATCGCGCCATCACCAGCGGTCTTCCCAACACCAAAGGCGCGCCAGTAACAGTTTTCAGCCAATATGACCGCGGCTTATGGTTTCGGCAGTATGCGCATAAATGTCAGAATGCGCCTTATGTGATTGGTTATCACTGGTTCAATTATATGGATGAGCCTAAGGAGGGAAGGTTTGACGGAGAAAATTCCAATTATGGTATAGTGGATGAAAATGACCGTGCATACAGGGTTCTGGTCAGAGAGATGTCCGGTGTTAATTCTCAAGCATATAAGAGACATTTGATTTTTTCTGAAAAATAACGCAATCTTTATGCGTCAGAATGAATACTAAGCGCGGGATGTTTATGGCGAAATAAATGAAGGTGAAAAAATGGGAATTGATGAAAGAAGAAAGTATCCGAGAATTCGGCTGATTGCCAAGGTTGCGCATATACGCGGGAATCAGTTCCATTATTTTTATTCCAGGGATTTGTCTGTTGGCGGCATATTCCTTGAATCAGACCATCCTTATCCTGCAGGGACTACACTTGAGCTGGAGCTGGTTCTGCCGGAAATTGCTGACAAGCTCCGGCTACGCGGGAGAGTTATTCGTGTGGAACCGCCAGAGTCAAGACATATGGGAAAGGTCCCGGGTATGGGCATAGAATTTCTGGATATGGACACAGAGACCCAAGCCTTACTTGCGGACTTTATAGCCAGGGAACTGGCTCGGCAATAAATCCCCATCCCTGGTCTAGGTCAGAAGAATAGATAAGAGCCTAAATCTAATATCAGTATGCCTTTTTTGCAAAAGTAAGCAGGAAGTATTTTTTTCTGCATCCCTTGAATTATATAAGTTGCGATATTAAATTATGTTTTAATGGGGAGGAAAGAATATGTTTGACCTGGCAATACTTGGCGGGGGACCTGCTGGCTTAAGCGCGGCGATTTACGCTCTGAGAAAATTGCTCAAAACATGCATTGTGTCCAAAGACCTTGGCGGACAGATTCTTCTCACAAGCGAGGTTGAGAACTATCTTGGCTTTGAGCTTATATCTGCGTCAGAGCTTGTCCAGAAATTTGAAAGCCAGGTAAATAAATTTGAGATAGAACAATACCTGGGAGAAGGGGCACAAAAACTTTCTTCGCGTAATGGCAATTTTCTTATCCAGACTGATCAGGGCACAGAGATAGAGGCAAAAGCTGTGCTCATTGCAACCGGTAAGCGCTCCCGGCAGTTGAATGTTCCTGGAGAAAAAGAATTTGCTGGAAGGGGCATTAGCTATTGCTCAACCTGTGATGGACCTTTTTTTAAGGACCTTCCAGTGGCAGTGATTGGCGGAGGAAATAGCGCATTTGAAGCCGCTATTGACCTTCTCAAGCTATGTCCCAGAGTGTATTTGCTCAATATAATGCCGGAGTGGCAGGCGGATGAAATATATCAGCGGAAAATTTTAAAAGACCCCAAGCTGGTTCCTATGCTAAAAAGCAGGGTAAAGGAGATCAAGGGAGATGACCGGGTGCGCTCAATAATAGTTGAAACCCCGGAGGGAGAAAAACAGATTGAGGCGCGGGGCGTGTTTGTTGAAATAGGATTAGTGCCTAATTCAGAATTTGCTAAAGGGTTTCTTGCAATGAATCCAGCAGGAGAGATCATTGTTGACTGCCAGTGTAGGACATCGGTTGAAGGTGTTTTTGCGGCTGGAGATGTGACCACTGTTCCAGAGAAACAGATCATAATAGCCGCGGGAGAGGGAGCAAAAGCGGCTCTGACTGCATATCGCTGGCTGATTGTGAATAAAAAAATATAAGGAGGATAAGATGCCAATTCTGGACGAGAAGACAAAGAAGATAGTGCTGGATGAGTTTCAGAAGTTAAAAGAGCAGGTTCGGCTTATATTTTTCACGCAGGAGATTGAGTGTAATTTCTGCGCTGAGGCAAAGAGCGTAATTTCGCAGGTTGCGGAATTAAGCGACAAAATCAAGCTGGAAATATATAACTACCAGCTAGATAAGCCAGAGGTTGAAAAATATAAAATTGAGCAAATACCTGCGCTCGTTATTCTTGCAGGAGACCATGACTTCGGGTTCAGATTTTATGGGACACCAATGGGATATGAGTTTACGGTCTTGATTCAGATGATCATTATTGCCAGCCAGCGCGACTCCGGTCTTCAGCCCAAGACGCGAGAACTATTGAAAAAAATAGACACTGACCTTGAGCTGAAAATTTTTGTGACACCAACCTGCCCGTATTGCCCTCGCGCCGGTGTCAGCGCTGGAAGATTCGCTTATGAGAATAACCTGATAAAGGTCAGCATCATAGAAACCGCTGAGTTTCCACATCTGGTTCAGAAATACAATGTGATGGGCGTGCCAAAAATACTGGTCAATGAAAAAATTGAATTCACGGGCGCACTACCTGAGCCAGCCTTTGCCCAGCACCTTATCCATTCTCTGGAGCACCTAAAGGGAAATGTCTCAGCCGGGGCTCAGACAGAACATACCTGATTTTGACCTCAGCTTCTGTCCTAACTGATACGGAATTTGCTGATTTTCAGAATTTATGAGAAAATGGGTTTCAGGCAAAAGATGGGTTTTGCAAAACCATGGGAACTGGTATAGAATAAAAATATGCTGACAAGGAGGTGGATACAATGAAAAAAGCAATAATACTGGCGGTTGTGGCGGTTATTGGACTGATGATTGTTCGCGCGGGTTATAGCCAGGAGACAGCCCCCTCAGAGCAAAAAGCGGCTCAAAAGGTTTTGCGCGTGCATCAGGTCAAAGCAGGTGAGAACCTTCATCTGCTCTCAGCCTATTATTACGGGGACGCTAGGCAGTGGCGGAAAATCTGGGAGCTGAACAAAAAGGAGATCAAGAACCCGAACCGGATCAATGTTGGACAGATGATTAAAGTGGAGGTTGACCCTGGCTGGAGTCCAAAATTTGACCTTGACAAATTCGTTGCTGAGAACGCTGGCAAGACCCCGGGGATGAAAAAAGTGGCAACAAAGGCGCCGACCGTGGAGCGGACTTTTGAGGAGGTGAAACCACTGGTTGTCCCTCGGCTTTTAGAGGGCGGTACTCCAAAAGAGGGTTCCAAGCCTGAGGGAAAAGGGACACCTCCGAGCGAGACAGAGGGGAAATAATCCTATTTCTGAACGAATGCTTTTGGCATAGATTGGGAGCTTTGCTTGCGATGCAGGCAGAAGCTCCCTTTTTATTCCTATGTCAGAACTGGTCAATAGTTTTATAAAGGAAACTCAGAAAATAAGGAATAGAACTAGGTTTTAATGGCAGGGAAAATCCTTTTGATAAACACTAACCGGCTCAAGCCAAGAGTATCACCAATCGGGCTTGACTATTTAGCGTCTTCTCTTATGCATTCTGGTGCAGAGATTGCTTTTTTTGACCTTGCGTTTGAAGGTAGAGGCTGGCAGGAACGGCTCAAGTGTCTTTTGAAAAATTTTGCGCCTCATCTGATTGGAATTACGGTTCGGAATCTTGACGATTGCTATTTTCTATCAGGGCAGTGTTTTCTTAAACCAATAAGAACTCTGATTCTCTGGCTCAGACAGAATACCAAGGCAAAAATCGTGCTTGGAGGAGTAGGATATTCAATTGCGCCTAAAGCCCTGATTCAACATTTTGGCGCTGATTACGGCATCTGGGGGGATGGAGAGGAAGCGATTGTGAAATTATTAGGGGTAATATCCAAACGCCAAAAGCCAGTTCCAGAGCAAATTCAGGGATTGGTTATTCCTGGCTTAAACGATTTTTCCCGCTCAGAGACCGCGCTTGATGAGATTGCGCTTAATCGTAATCTGGCTAACAATTCTCTGTATTTCCAGTTCGGGGGTCAGATTGGCATTGAGACCAAGCGCGGGTGCGATGGCAAATGTATTTATTGCGCGGACCCTCTTGCCAAAGGGAAAAGGCTCCGGATGAGAAGCCCGGAGTCAGTTGCGGACGAGATTGAGGAACTTTTGAGCAAGGGCGTGTTTGCGTTTCATATATGCGATAGCGAGTTTAATAGACCTTATTCTCATTCGGTAAGAGTGCTGGAGGAGATATGCAGGAGGAATCTCGGAAAGAGGATTCATCTATACAGCTATTGTTCTCCCAAGCCTTTTGATGCGGAACTGGCAAGGCTTTATGCAAGAGCAGGTGGCAAAGGCATCTGCTTTGGAGCGGATTCTGGTTCAGAAGAGATGCTCAAAACTCTCAGACGAGACCATTCAGTAAGCGACCTGGAAAAAACGCTTAAATTCTGCCATAAATACGGGCTAAAGGTTATGTATGACCTTCTGCTGGGCGGTCCCGGAGAATCCAGAAAGAGTTTGAGCCAGACTATTCGGTTAATGAAAAAGCTCAAGCCAGACAGGGTTGGAATAAGCTATGGTCTCAGAATTTATGCAGGAACAGAACTGGAATGTATTGCTGAAAAACAGGGCATTCTGGAAAAGCGAACAGATAATCCGGAATTGATTTTCCCTGTTTTTTATCTGTCGCCGGAGCTGGAAAAAGAAGGGCTGGAATATCTAAAGAATCTTGTTGGAACAGACCCAAGATTCTTCCTGCCTGCTAAAGCGGAAAAAAAACAAAATTACAACTACTCTGGAAACCTTTTTCTGGAAAAACTGATTAAAAAGGGAGCTAGAGGCGCGTATTGGGCAATTTTAATGGAACACCGTAAAGATAATAATTGAATCTAAATGAAAAATCTGCTGTCTAAATAGTAAAGTTTGACAATTTAAGCAGACCACCTTAAAATCTGAAAAATTAAGAGGAATACTAAAATCGGAGAGAGATAGATTTGGCGCAAAGATGCGTTGGCATAGTTATTGGACCGCGTAAGCTGAAGGCAGTTGAGCTTATCAGCAGTTTTGGTGAGCTCATCCTTAATCGCTACTGGTTGATAGACCTTCCGGACTATTTCCGGAACGCGCTTTTTGGAATAGCTCCTGGTCCGGAGCAAGGAATATCTATTCCGGATGAGTTTGCTAGGGTTCTCAGCGAGGACTTGGAACTTAGCATTTCACTTCCGAGCGAGCTTTGCTTTTACAGGGAGATAGAACTCCCATTCACTGATACTAAGAAGATCAATCAGGTAATCCGTCTGGAAGCTGAGGATTACTTCCCGTTTGAGCTTGATGAATTCCTTCTGGAGTTCCTTCCTCCTATCAGCCAGAATCATTCCAGCAATGTCCTGACTTTTGCTCTCAAGCGCAGTTCTTTATCCCAGGTTCTGTCCTCGCTTAATACCCTGGGCTTGGACCCAGCTTTTAGCGGAATTGAAGGGCTAACTCTTCCTCTTCTCAGCATCAATCAGCCAGAGATTAACAGGCTATGGCTTGAGATCGGAACTAATAGGACAATTTTAGTTGGCTCTTCAGGCGCCCTGCCCTTTTTATACCGGCGTATCCCGCTCGGGATCAATGCCTTGAAGGATGCATTGATAAAACAACAAGTCTCAAGTCCTGAACAGGCTGAACAATGGATTTTACAAACAGAATTATACCAGGACACAGAAGCCAGCCAGAGCCCGCAAGCGCGCATCATCTCAGAATGGCTGGACTCTATTTTGTCCAAAGTGAACGAGACCCTTCACTGGTTTGAGCGGAACAGGAAAGATGGCTCTGTGCTGGCTAAGTTTGAGGAACTGATTGTTGCTGGCAACGGCGCTCTTATAAAAGGCATTGACCGGTATATGGAGCAGGGCTTGAATCTCCCCTGTCGTAAATTTCAAATTCCAGATTGGATAAAGTCTGAGCAGGAATTAGCTGAGGATAAAGCGCTTGTGCTTGCTGAGCCTTTGAGCCTTGCATTAGCCAGGGTTCGCCGGGAGGGAAGAAGGCTGATCAACTTCCGCAAAGGGGAATTTGCATGGAAAATGGAGTTCCAGATTCCATATCGCAAAATGATTTTTCCAGCAGTCCTGCTGGTCCTGATTTTGACTTTGGGCATAGCTAAATCCTATGGGCAATATAGCCTGAACAAACAGCATAAAGCCCTGATTCAGAAACAGATGCTTGGCGAATGTCAGAAGCTGATCCCGAATTGCACAGACCCGCTCAGGCAGGTTACCCAGGCATTGAGCACAGCGCGCGCCAAGACAGAAGCGTATCGCGATTTGCTTTATCCAAGCTCAATTGAGACGCTCTCTGCTATAGCGGACCAGCTTCCGGAAGGAACAGGTTTTGTCTTGAACAGATACAGCTATTCCAAGGACAAGGCGCGGATAGAGGGAGAGACCTCGGATTTTGCCAGCGCAAATGCAATCAAGGACCAGCTTTCAAAAGTGGAATTTTTCAAAAAGGTCACTCTGGAGGATTCGCGGAGTACCCCCAATGGGAAAGTAAATTTCTCCATTCAGATTGAGCTCAAGAGCGCTGGAGGAAAAAATGGCGGATAAAAACTCTATTCTGCAATCAGCGCAAGCCTATATCTCCCGTCTCAATCCGCGCGAGCGAACCTTTATTCTGGTTGGCGCTGTGGTTCTTCTGTTCTTTGTAATTTTCCTTGGTCTCTCTCTTTCGCACCGCGGAGGAAGGAGCAAAAAAACCAGTCTTGACCAGCTTTCTGACCAGCGTATGCAGTTTGAGCAGGCAGTGCAGGAATACGCGCAGATAAAGCCGGTTGTGGACATAGTGGACCAAAGGGTGGCGCAAAGACCAGCGGATTTTGACCTTTACAACAAGGTCAACGAGCTCATTGAGACAACCACCATCAGACCTTTTGTTGTAAAGATGGACCCCGGGAGTGTTGAAGGAAAAGAATTTTTAGATGAGGATTATGTGGACTTAAATCTTCAGAAAATAGATATACGCATGCTGGTTAATTTTCTGACTCAGGTGGAGCAATTACCGGGCTTGGTCCGAATCGGGCAATTGACCATCAAGACCAGAATGGACAATACCAAGACTCTGGATGTGGTGATGCGAATATCCTCTTACAAGGAAAAGGTTAAATGAGACAGAAAATTTTTATCGTCATAGGCTATTCAGCTTTTTTTATATTTGCGTTCCTGTTTTCCCTGTACCTGACTTTTAACACCTCGCAAGTAAAAACCTGGTTGGAATCCAAAGCCAATGAAGAGGGGATAAAACTTACTATCTCCAGCCTGGATAAATACTGGCTGAGCGGGGTCTCAGCCAGAGACATAACGCTTCAGACTAAGAGCGGAAAGCTGATTAAAATAGACCGGCTTAAAGCCCGTGTTGCCATAATCCCACTGCTTTTTGGCAAAAGAAAAATCGGATTCCAGGTCGCGCTTTACGGAGGAAAACTTGATGGGAAAATAGAGCAAGCTAAACGAGGATACAAAGCTGAATTCAAGATACAGAATGTGAATCTGGCGAGTATGCAGGCAGGGAATCAGGGAGGCTTCTGGATAGCATCCAAGCTCTCTTGTAATGGCAACCTGAACCTGTTTCCTAAAGACAATCCTAAAAACTGGTCTGGAAAAATAGATGCGGTCCTTGGTCCTGGAGCCATTCCCAGTTTTACTTATCAGGGTTTTCAGATTCCAGAGATCAAATTAGAGAATGCAAAGCTGGCTCTGGAGCTAAAAAACGGAAGCGCGCGGATAAATAGCTTTGAGCTTTCAAGCCCGGACTTCCCGATAAAAGGAACAGGTCAGATGGAGATAAGAATGCCAATCATAAACAGCCTGATTCAGCTGGAAGCCCAGCTCAATCCCAGCAGGCAATTCCTGGACCAGATCAAGATGCTGGAAGCCATGCTCCCGTCTGATAAAAAAATATCATATCGCGGAACTCTGGCTGGAATGATATTTGGCAGGTAAGCCAGGAGCTATAAAGAAGAAATTGCAATGAGCAAGAAAAAAATTCTTTTTCTATGCACACATAATTCCTGCAGGTCTCAGATGGCAGAGGGCTTGGCTAATTATTTTTTCTCTGAGAAATTATACGCGCAAAGCGCAGGGAGCGAGCCAGAATATGTTCATCCATTAGCAATAAAGGTGATGAAGGAGTTGGGCATTGATATATCCTCTCAACGGAGCAAATCCGTTATGGAGTTTTTCGGACAGGAATTTGATTATGTGATTACTTTATGCGAACTTGAACCAGGAAAAGGCTCCTGCCCAGCATTTATTGGCAGGGTTGGACAATTGCTAACCTGGAAATTTCCAGACCCTGCAAGCGCAGGGGGCAGTGAGGAACAACGACTCAAGGTTTTCCGCCAGGTTAGAGACGCTATCAAAGAAAAACTGGAAAAATGGATTAACGGGGATTATTCCTTAAGCGACACATCCACAGATGCCTTAGTGTTCAGTCCGGTTGAAAGCGAGCCGGAAGAATAATATCTATCCACACTGTTTTTTATCAGTATTTCTGTAAAGGCAACCTATGTAGAGATGAAGTTTAACTTTTAAAATTCCTTTGATTTTAAAAGATTCATCTCTGAAAGCAGATAAGCGCGAATTTTAGCGCGCTTTGATCTAAAAGATTCTGGAATATGAAGCGTGATCCGAAGAAGCCCGTTTTCCAGCTTTTTCCGCGACAGAGCAAGATTGTAATTGAGAGGCAAGGGCTCATTCTTTTCTCTGTCCAAGAGCACAATAGCAATCACTGCTGGAACACCATTTCTCGTGATTTGCGAGCCAGAGACTTCCGCACAAACTTGTCCCTGCGCATCATCATACTTAAATTTTAAAACCTGGATTTGTCCTGTGAGCGCAATCTGCTCTTTAGAAACCGGAGCCATCCGATAAGTGCCTATGCCAACAAATTTATGCTCCTGATTATAAAAACCCCAGTCCTTCCAGACCCGGCGATTTAGAAATTTCAAAATAGCTGGAACAGTCATCTTTACAGCGGTCATAAACTGTGCTGGACTTGCCCTTGTCAGCAAGCTGGATATAAAATTCCCATCCTCAGGTTCCTCGCCAGTGGACACATTAAGCGCGGTCAATGCCTGCAATTTGCTCCTGGGCTTTAATTCCACAAGCAGGCTGGCGTTTTTTATAAACTGAGCCATCTGGCTGATTCTAAAACCCGGATACGCGCGATTTATCAGAGCGTTTTCCGCGCCAGCGCTTCCAGCAATCGGGCCAAACGCATAAAAATAATGGTCAGCAGAGCCAAGAAGATAGGGCTCCCCTTCAGCTCTGCCAGCTATTACAAATAAATCTATTAACAAGCACAATAGCCACACTCGTATTTTCATTTTTTTCCCTTTTTCTTATCCCAATTTTCCTTGCATTCAATTATTCCAGCTAAATCAGCATATAGTCAAATTGCGGAATTAAAGCAAAAAAGTTATCATTGCATTTAAATGAAGCCTCTGGTCAGGATTGTTGAGCAGACAAGATATGAAGTTGAAGAAATCCGGACCCGCGCGAGAGAAATTCTGGAATCAGAAGAGGAGCTCATTACTGGAAAAACTATTTTTGTTAAACCCAGCTTTGTGTATCCTGCAAGACCTCCTAAAAATCGCGGGATAAACACTCAGCCGGAATTTGTCGGTGGAGTGGTAAGAGCGCTCAAGGATTTGGGCGCAAAAAAGATATGGGTTGCTGAAGATTGCCTGGTTGGTCCTTCTCAATCCGGATTCCTGGCAATGGGTGTGCTCCCGTATCTGCGCGGATTTGCAGAGCCGGTTTACCTAGCTGATGAGCCAAGAGTGGAAGTGAAAATTTCCGAGCCATTGATTGAGGAGAGGTTTTTTCTTCCGAAAAAATTGATAGAAGCTGATTATTTCCTGAGCCTTCCCAAGCTGAAAGTGAATATGTATGCAGTGGTGACTCTCTCTGTGAAAAATAATATCGGCTTACTTCTCGCAAAAGACAGGCTAACCAATCATCACTATAACATTCACAAAAAAATTGCAGACCTGTACAGGGCGCGTTTGCCGGATTTTGTGATGACAGATGCGATCCTTGCTGGACAGGGTCAGGGACCTATGCACGCAGAGCCAGTTCCTCTTAATGTGATCTTGGCAGGAACAAACGGAGTGGCAGTTGACGCTATCTCCTGCTACCTGATGGGATATGCCCCCGGAGAAGTTCCGCATTTAGTCTATCTTGCAGAAAAAGGCACTGGACCTATTTCGCTTGACCAGATTGAAATACAGGGCGCTGAGCTTCTGGAAAAAAACCGACACAATTTTGTAAGACCTCGCAACGACCTATCTGGTTTTCCAAGCGAGATTCAGATTATTGCTGGAACCGAGCTTGTTTGCCCCGAGGGATGTCTGGGAATGATCCGGGGTTCCCTTGACAGATGGTTAATCTCCAATAGCTCTGAAAAATTAGCAGGATATACCTTTATCGTGGGTAAGCCTATTAAAGAGATTCCCTCAGGGTTAAATCCCAGAAAAACATTTATCATTGGTGATTGCGCATCAGAGTATAAGCATCTGGGAACATTTATACCGGGTTGTCCAATCCCGCCAATGGAGATAACTTATCAATTAACCAAAAAAGGCGTGCTAGGTCCTCTAAATGCCAGGTTAAGAGACCTTGCCTGGGGAATCATTGCTCATCGGCTTGGAATCAGGGTAAAATAGCGCGCAAAAATTTAGCTAACCAATTGACTTTTTCAAAAAAATGACTAGAATTTTAGCCAAGTGGAGGTAGAGGGATGCCTATATATGAATATGAATGTCCTAAGTGTGGAGTGATAGAGGTAATCCAGAAAATTACAGAACCACCATTGAAAAAATGCCCTGACTGTAAAAGCAAAATCCGGAGATTGATCAGCCGTTCTAACTTTCATCTTAAAGGAACTGGCTGGTATGCCACTGACTATAAACGCTCTGACAATGGAGGCAATGGCGGCAATGGCAAGAAGAAGCACGAGGAATCCAGCTCCCCAAAGGTTGACCTTGCCAAAACCGATAACTCCAAACAAAGCCACGCGTCTAAAACTTGAAGCAATCTGAGCGAGCCTTAAAGCGTCCTGTCCTTTCCAAAGGAACAATAGAGGTAGAGCTTAAAGCCTGGGCAGGGGACTTAAAAAGCCTTTGTAAGAAAATTGAGAAGATTGCGCAGTTTCAGGGAGAGATAGTCCAGAGGGATACATATTTTACTTTTGCCAGCACAAAAGGTTATCAGAAGCAAAGGTTCAGGCTAAGAGAGATAGGGAATAAATCCATAGTCACGGTTAAAATTGAAGGCAAATCCTGCCCCGGTGTAGAAGCCAATGAGGAGCACGAATTTGAGGTTTCTGACCCGCAGGAATTCAAGGTTTTCTGCCGAGAGTTCGGATTCCGGGTCCTAATTGAAAAAACCAAAAAGGTCTCCAAATATCTTTACAAACCTCCTGTAAAACAATTCCCGTTGCCTGTCACCATAGAGTTAAACCGGGTTCAGGGCTTGGGAAATTTCATTGAGATAGAGACATTGGTCAGACGCAAGAATCAGATTAGCAGAGCATCCCTGTTCCTTAAAAGCCTTCTCCATAAACTCGGAATCCCGGAAAGCAAAATAGAGCAAAGAGCTTATACTGAATTGCTTTACGCTAAAAAAATTGAACCTTCAATGAAAAAATATAAATGAGCCTAGAAGTTGGAATTTTATTTGACTCAACGCTCTGCATCGGTTGCAAGGCGTGTTCCATCGCCTGTAAGCAGAGCCATAATCTTCCGGGCGAGCCTAATCCAGATGAGCTTGATGCGGAAACTTTCACTATCGTTAAGGAAAAAGATGGAATCTTTTGCAGAAATTTCTGTAGACATTGTCTTGAGCCAGCTTGCGCATCCGCGTGTCCAGTAGGCGCTTTGCACAAGACCTCACACGGTCCTGTGCTTTATGACAGCGCGAAATGTATTGGATGCAGATACTGCATAGTCGCGTGCCCTTATAATATCCCGCGGTATCAATGGTCCAAACAAAGCCCGCTTGTAAGAAAGTGCGACTTTTGCAAAGAACTTTTGGCGCAGGGCAAAGAACCTGCGTGCGCAAATGTATGCCCAACTGGCGCCACAAAGTTCGGCATCCGAGAAGACCTTCTAGCAGAAGCCAGAGAAAGGTTAAAATCAAAGCCAGATGCTTATTTTCAGCACATCTTTGGAGAAAAAGAAGTCGGAGGCTCCTCTGTCCTGATTATATCTGCTCAGCATATTTCTGAATTCGGAATTCCGGTTCCTAAAATAACCTCTCCGCTTCCAGACCTGACCGCATCATATCTGAATAAAGTTCCTGCAATCGTTGCTGGCGGTGGCTTGTTCCTTGCAGGAATCTGGTGGCTAACAAGGCGTAAAAATCAGGTGAAAAAAGATGAACGCCAATCAGAGCAAAAGAAAAATAGCCGAGAATAAATCCCGTTCACTTTTAGCGATTGCGCTTTTCTCTGCAATTATACTGGCAGGGGTTTATGCTAGCTGGCTACGCTTTTCACAAGGACTGGGCTTAACTACTAATCTTTCTGACAAATTACCCTGGGGCTTATGGGTATGGCTTGACCTGGGCATAATTGCGTTCAGTTCCTGCGGATTTATTTTTTGCGCCGCCTACTTTGTTTTTCATATTGAAAGTATAAAGCCTCTTGTTAGACCAGCTGTTCTCATCGCCTTTATCGGATACACTATGGCTGGACTGCTTCTTATCTATGACCTCGGCTTGCCCCAGCATTTCTGGCACCCGATCACAATGTGGAATTTTCATTCACCAATGTTTGAAATCTCCTGGTGCCTGATGCTTTACGCCACAGTGCTTGCACTGGAAATAACCATTCCCGTCACAGAAGGTCTCGGTCTTTTCAGCCTCAACTCGTTCCTTCATAAATTCTGCGCTGTTCTTGCAAGCGCTGGAGTAATTCTCTCGCTTCTCCATCAATCCTCATTCGGAACTCTGTTTGTTATCACACCGGAAAAGCTTCATCCCATCTGGTATTCAACATGGTTACCTTATCTGTTCCTATTTTCCGCTCCCATCGGGGGCATCAGCTTTTTAAGCATCCTGCTTTTTCTAGCAGAATACCGAGCGGGAAAAATCCTTAACAGCAATCTGGTAAAAATCCTGAGCAGAGCTTTATCTGTAGTGCTCGTGTTTTACCTGGCTTTGCTTATCGCTGACTTTTTTAAAAACCATAAATGGCACCTGCTCATTCAGGAGCCTAAGGTTGCTGGCTGGTTCAGTCTGGAAATCCTGTTTACCATTTTTCTGCCACTAATCATCCTGCGTCTGCCACGACTTAAAGACCAAAGATTCGGGCTTTTTCTCAGCTCTTTCCTGGCTGTCTTTGGAATCGCCCTTAACCGGCTCAATGTCGTGGTGATTGGATATATTCTGGAAAATAAAACTTTTTACATTCCAACCTGGCAGGAGTGGTCAATCGCTTTGATGGTCTTTATATTCAGCGTGCTTTTCATCCAGTTAATCGCCCGCCTATTCCCCATTTTCCAAGCAAACGCATATAAATAGATAAGTGGGGCTCTCTTAGTTATTGTCCGCAATTGAGAATTCTGTTCTGGTTTTTCTGGTTCAGGTCATTGAGGATAAAAACTGTCTGAATTTTCTTGGACCGAGCGCGCCTGCATAAGGATTCATCGTCAGTATTATGACTATGCGCATCCGGAGGATAATTAGAGTATCCATAATACTCAAGCTCGCAATTAAACTCTACAGGAGAGAGTCCCATTAACATCATTTTCCCGGTAACTGCTGGCACAAACATTGGCAGAGCCACGCAATTCTTAAGCATAGTCCAGAATTCACGGTTTTCAGGCGGAACAAACACAGCAAAATTTTTGGTTCTACCTTCCGCGGCTTCCATTATTAATGAGTATGCCTTATATCCCGGATACTTCTGAAAAAGCCTAGCAAGCTCTGCGCCATATAAATCGCCTGGAGGAGCTCCTGGAGATTGTTTATTCTGCGAACTCAATCCAGCAAGGAATTGTCTTGCATTTTTCAGGTATCCGAACCAGAACGCGTTTCTGGTATGAACGCCTGACTTATATATAACCGGAATTGCTATCAGCAACGCGAGGATTAAAACCGGAGTTTTTGTTTTGACAGACTCAATTCTTCGCCAGGAGAGATGATAAAACAAAACTGGAAAAGCCATCCACTGGACTACATTAAAAAACGCCCAAGCCCAGGCAATAGAAAGCCAGAGAAGAAATGCTGGAAGCGCTCCAATAACTCCAACCAGAATGAGCAATTCTATATCTATCGTTGCTTTAGAGCGGAAAGCATTTTTCAGGTCATTAAGGTTTTTTATCTTAAGGTCCAGCGCAGATGCGGTTATTGCCAGAACTGGCACAAGCCAGCTTGTAAAGAAAAGCAAACGAGGATGGCTCGCAAAGAATTTTAGTGGAGCAAAAATAGCTGGCTGACCAGGGTCATTATAAATTTTAAAAGCGAAGCTCTCCACGCCAGCCAGCACGAGCAGATAAATAATTGTCTTGAGATTTAAGCCATATACACGAACCACAACACACGCAAGGCTAATGCTAAACAGAATCCCAACTGAAATTTTTAGCGCTGTTAAGGGATAGAGCATTGCGAGCATAAACAAAATCCAGAAAACATTTTCCCTGCAGGAGCGACTGGAAGAGCGTAGCTGGCTCATCAATAATGGAAACAGAAAAAGCAATGCAGTTATAGCGCTGTTATATGATTCGCTTATATAATGGGTATTGCGGCCAATGGCGTCTGTGATATAAACAAGTGATAGGCAGATGAGAAAGTATTCTAAAATTCTAATCCGCTCTTTTGCCACACAAATCCCGGAGAGAATGAGCGCATAAAATTGAGATGGCACAAGGATAAGAAATAAGCCAATCGCATAGCTAAAAAGCGGAGGAGTTCCTGCCAGCCTTCCCAGCATCGCAAACCACATATGAGAGCCATAATGATAGTGATGAGGCACTAAACCATCTAAGCCGGTTGATGAGACCCCATAATTCTGGAGCATATGAGCGATTGAAGTTGCATAATAACTGTCCTTGCGTATCTTTCCAAGCAATGCTTGCTCTGGAGCAAAAACATTCGCATAGTCAGCCTGATTGATGAAAATAAAAAAATAGGCAGACAACAGAGGCACGAAAATAACCAGGAATAAAATCTGCCCGATGCTGATCTTTTTCAAATGTGGCAATCCCTTAAAAACACCTGCAATGCCAAGAATAGCGTAAAAATAAATAGCGTATGAATGAAAACGCCAGAACAGCAAAGGAGACGCAAGAACAGCAAGGCTGATAAGCGGATAGACAAAGAGACGGCTGGAAAATCTCTGATGAAATCGCTCCGGGAATAAAAAAGGAGAGAACGCCGCAGAGATAAAAATAAATATACACGCGAGGATCAATAAACGCGGGGTGTAAAGCCCCTTCCTAACCATTAAAAATAATCCCGCTTGCACCAGGCTGACCATACTCCAGAACAAGGCATTATAAGCCATATAGAATTCAAACCCGGGCGTATGTTGACTAGCTTTTGACATCATTTAATAAATCATATCATCTGTGCTATGCTTTCAGCAAATCCGCTGGATAAAACTCTGATTATCATTTATACTTTCTGCAATGAAAAACTTGTGCCAGTTGATTTTGATTTTGACAATTGTGTTCTCAGGGGCTTGCGCGAAAAAAATATCTCTGAATAAGCCATCCTCGGCGCAGGAGCTTCTGGAAAAATACAGAACTCAACCCAGAAGCCCGGTTTCTGCCAGTTTTCAGGCAATAAGCTCGCGCGGGTTTTTTCAGGGAGAAATCTATGTGGAAAAAGCAGAAAACCTCACTGCATTGCTTTTTGCTTATCTTCCAATCGGAGAGCCTTTATTCCAGATAACTATCCAGAATAATGATTTCATTTACATTGATCTTTCAGCGAAAACCGCATACTCTAACAGAAAAGACTGGCTTAAGGATTTTGAAACAAAGCCAATGCTAAACACCGAACAAGGTCTGCTCAATTTTTTTCAAATTTTTCTCAAAGCCCTTGCAGGAGAGCTTAAGCCTGAGATGGAAACTTTCAGCCATAAAGGAAATCTCATCAAGCTGAGCGAGAAAACAGATTCAGGATTTGAGCTTGAATATCTTTTCAAAAAATCTCCGCTCCGCTTGATGCAGATAAATCAAACAGGAGATTCCAATTTCCACGCAGAATTTTCATATCCAGGAGATTGCTGGTTTCCAGACCAGATTAAACTCAAAAACGATGAGCTCAAGCTAGACTTAAAGCTGTCCAGCCTGAATTGTAAGGAAACCCAAAAGCCAGAAATAAATTTTTCGTCGCCTCCTGGTTTTAGAGCGATTCTTATTGAACAACCTTAAGCTCTTTCAAAATTTTTTCCGCCTCTTTACGCTCTGGTAAATTCTGCTCAGCCAGTTTTAAAAAAATGTTGAATTCAGCAATCGCGGTTTTTTTATATTCAGGCAAGCGCGCCAGAGTTTTTCCAAGATAAAAATGCGCAAGCGCGTTTTTAGGGCTGAGCTTTATTGCGCGGGAAAGTTTTTCGCGTGCCCTGTCTAACTCGTTAAGCTCTAAATAAGTTCTTCCAGCGCCCACTAATGCAGGGATATAGTCCGGACTGATGCTGAGCGCGTGCTCAAAATCAGCAAGGGCTTGCTGAAAATTGCCAGTTTGAAGATTAGCTTCTCCTGAATGACAGAACATTTTCGCGCTCAGGTCTTCTGGATTTGCCTGCCAGACCGCTCTGATAATCGCTGACCTGTCCTTTGCTCGCACAAGGCTCTGCCAGTTCTGCTTTGCGCGCTCAAACGAGTTAACTGCCAGTTCAGGCTTACCTTGCTTTAGCTCCAGCTCTGCCCGAATCATCCAGGCAAGCGCGTCTTTTTGATTTGTTTCAAGCGCTCTGGCTACCCACTCGCCAGCGCGCACAAGGTCTCCGCTCTGAAAATAATAAAAGCTCGCAAGACCCGGAATTTCCGAGCCTTTGGGATTATATTCCCACGACTTGCTCAAATTAAGAACCGCCTGAGAAAAATTTCCGTGTCTCAAATCGTGCTGACCCTGAAAGTGATATGCAAAATATAAATTATCGCGCACCCATCTATCCTCTGGCTCAAGCTCGTTCGCCATAAGAAGTTTTTCAAGCGCTACTCTAGCTAACTCCTTATTCATCATCGCCAGATGCGCTTCCATCACCCAGACCCTGCCTTGATAAAATCTGCTTATTCCTGATAAGTCCTGAGCGTCGCTCGGAAAGGAAAATTTAAGATAGTTAGTCGGGCTTTCTCGCCACTTAAGAAAAGCCTTCAAGATGGGACCAAGATTTTGTTCAAAATTTTCGTATCTGCTTTTTGGAACCCCGAGTTCAAGCTGTCTAAGGTCATCAATATGAACAGGTCCCCCATTGGCAAATAGCTTAAGCTGAGCCGGTCCCATCAGGAACCGCGCAATCAATCTTTCCGGATATTGCAGATTGATTCGGGCAAGGTCTGAATTAACTCTCGGGTCCCTCATCTTCAATTTCAGGCGCGAATAATCCAGCTCCATTTCATCCCTGAAGCCCATCAGAAGATAATCCCCTCCTGGAATTGACTCCCAAAGCGTTGCCTGCGGAAACTCCTTAAGAAAGGTCCGAACTATCATCCGAACTGATTCCAGATCAAGGTCATAAACACCAATCCAGATAAGCATAATTCCTCCGGGATTGAGTTTTGACCTTGCCAGGCTAAAAAATTCTTTTGTGAACAAAAGCCCCATTCCAGAAATCCAGGGATTGCTCGGCTCGGAAATTATCACATCGTATTTCTCTGGTGTGTGCCTGAGAAAATATCTTCCATCATCAATCACCAGCCTGGTGCGCGGGTCATCAAGAGGACGCCTGTTCACGGAATTAAAATACCTGCTCGCCTCAACCACCTCTGGAGAAATCTCCAGACAAACCGCAGATTCAATCGGATGTGTAAGCGAACTTCCTAAAGTCACTCCGCTCGCAAGTCCAATGATGGCTATTTTTTCAGGAGACTTATGCAACAAAAGCGGAAGATGTCCAGTTAAAACCTGCGTGGTCATATCAACTCCAGTTGACGCATCGGTCTTGCCATTTATCCGGAGCGCCAGGGTATGCTCCGGAGATTCAAATACCGAAACCGTGGCTTCCACACCTTCCTTATGAAAAAGCGTCCTGTTCATAGATTTAAGATTTTCCAGAATAGCCTTCCTGCCTTGAGCGCCCTGTCTGGAATAATCGTTGAAATAAATATAAGGACCGCTGTTAATTATCTCTGGAGACCAGCCAGGCTGAAAATAGCTGAAGAGAAAAATCAATAGCGCAACCACTGGCACTGCGCCTGCGCGCACCGGTTTCGGAATCTTTTCCGCAAAAACAAAACCTGTTCCTATTAAAAGGCTCAGAATGCAAGCCAGGCTCAAGCTGTCCCGAAGCCCGAGCCACGCAATTAGAAAAAATCCGCACACAAAACTGCCGAGAATAGCGCCAATCGTGTTCCATGCATAGACATCCCCAACTGCATCCCCTACCCCGCCCCGAGACCGCGCATATACACGAACAACTAATGGCAATAATCCACCCATCATAAAAGTCGGTAGAAAAATCAGCGCAACTCCAATCCCAAACTCTATAGAAAGCCAGCGGTAATATGTTTCCGGATGATGTATAAGAATCATCCAGATTGGAAGCCTAGCTAAAAGCGGAACCACTGCCCAGGCAGAAATCCCGATCCCGAATTCTATCAGACCTATAAATAGATAAAGCCGTTTGATCCGGTCTGCAAAAGGAGTGATCGCAACCGCGCCCAGAGCCAAGCCAGCTATATACGCTGTGAGAATCAGGCTCAAAACATATAGCGTGGTTCCAAGACTCAATATCAATGCCCGGGTCCAGGAAACCTGATAAATCATAGCAACTCCGCCACTCAAAGCATAGCCCAGAAGCACCAGCGCTGATCTCAAATTAAGCGGACCTGGCAGGTCAGTTTTATCAAGCTCAGACCGCCTTGGCGCAAGCGCATCCTTACGCGTCTGGCTCAATCCCAGTATGCTTATAAAAATCAGAAAATTGATCCCAGCAGATACATAAAGCGTGCTCCGCTGACCAAGCTCCGGAATTAAAATCATCCCTGAAACAAAGCTCCCGAAAACCGCGCCAAAAGTGTTAAGCCCATACAATAAGCCTGTGGTTCTGCCAATATGCTTTTGAGATTCATATTGATACCGGACAAGAATGGGAAGCGTCGCGCCCATCATTGTTGTGGGGATGATAAGGAGCAGGCTGGAAAAGAAAAAGCGCATTAGCAAGCCAGCCAGGTTATGCTGGACTAAAAACGGATAAATCGCATCAAATACAGGATTGAGAAGATTTATAAGAGACGGTATAAACAAGCAGTAAAAACCGATTAAGCCTTCCAGAATGCCGTAGACCATCAGCGGGTTCCTCTTCATCCGGTCCGCGTATCTGCCTCCAAGCCATCCGCCAAGCGCCAATCCGCTCATAAACGCAACAAGCACCGTGGTAAAGGAATAAACCGTGCCTCCCATTACCATCACGAACAGACGCGTCCACAAAACCTCGTAGATCAGACCACAAAATCCAGAGCAGAAAAAAAATAAATAGAGCAAACCGCGCATTGATTTAATTCTTATGCGCTACGGCTATTATGTCAAACCCGAAACGAGAACCAGAAACCTGAAAACGGCAAATGTTTTGACCGAATCAAATTTCAAAGCTAATATATAAATTGATGGACAAGAATGCCTCTAGCTCAAGCAAAGCCAGAGAAGCTGTAAGCCAGAACATTCAAATGGTTGCCCTGGAGTTTGCAAAAGCATATCGCGCGTTTGAGCTTTATCCGCTTGGTCATCCACAGCTTAAGTCTATGATCAATATGTCATATCAAAAAATTCTTCCAGAAATAAAAAAGCTGGGAGAAATTAGCTTCACAGTAAGCAGGGATACGCTTTTGTTTGAAGGGAAGAGATTAGAAAACCTTCCAGCATTAAATCAATTAGCCAGTGAGCTTCATATCCGCCAGATTCGGAAATTCGCTTTCAGGCAGAATATGGACTTGAGAGAGTTTATGGCGCTTCTGGAGTTGCTCCTTGCGCCTGCAGAAGAGTTCCGCTCTGGCAACAAAATTGAAAACTACTTTCGCGAGAAAAAAATCAGGTCAATCTGGATTAACGAGGTGGATTTCGGAAAGGTGTTTTTCGGACAGGGCACTGCTGAAAAGGCGGATGAAGACTCAAGCGAGAAGGAACTCAAAGCAGATGAATTACAAAACCTGAGCCTTTTGATAGATGCGCTGGACTCTGCGCATGATGATACCCAGGCGCAGGAAGCTCTGGAGAAGATAGAAAAACAAATTGAGCAGATGGCTGGAAAAGATAAATTCGCACAGCAATGGTATCTGCTCGGAGCAGTGAGCGACTTTCTGGATCAGAAAGGAAAAATTTTTCCTCTCTCAGCTGAAAAGTCGCTGGCGATTCTAAAAAGGTTTGCGGAGCAAAAATTTCTTGCCTGGCTGGTGAATAATTTTATTTATACAGGAGAGGCAACTGGCAAGGCTTTTCATAGGTATTTTGACCAGGTGGGAGAGCCTGCATTGAAGGCGATGCTGGAGCGGTTAATGACCCCGGAATCTGTCTATTTTCAGAAGGAGATAATCAGCTATCTAAGACAGAGGGGCAAGACCTTAAGAGCTAATGTGGAATCAATTTTGATGAGCCAGAAATCAGCGGCCAATCTCAAGCTGGTTTATTTACTGGGCGAATTTCGTTTGCAGGAAAGCGCTCCCCTTATATTAGAACTCGCAAATCAGAAAGACCCTTTTCTCAAGCGAGAGGCAATTCGCGCTCTTGGAAAGATCAAGGGCAAAAAAGCCAGTCTCGGACTAACCGCTATGTTGCGTGATAAAAAAATGGATTCCGAGACCAGGGCACTGCTAATCCAGACCCTTGCGGAGATGCAGGAAACCATTGCGGTTCCCGGTTTAATTTCCATTCTCCTGAATCGCTACGAGGATTCAGATGTTAGAGAAAAGGCTGGAGAAGCTCTTGGCAGGATAGGCTCAAGAGAGGCGCTTCCTGCATTGGTCAAAATCCTGAAAAAGCCTCTGCTTTTCCGCAAGCCTGCCCCGGAAAATGTTCGGCTCAAATGCGCAGAAGCACTGGCAAGGATAGGTGGGGAGCGCGCAGAGGCTATGCTGATGGAGCTTTCAGAGCAGGAGGGAAAACTTGCTAAATACTCTCGGGATTTATTAAAACAGATGCTGGATGAAAAAGGAAAGAAGAGATAAGAAATGCCTGACACGACTGACAGGGATAAGCTGGAGCAGATTCTCACTGGAATGATTGCGTCCAGCAGGAATCTCACACTCTATCCTGCTGAGCATCCGATTGTAAAAAACCAGCTGAATAAATTGGTTCTGGATTTAGAGTCTCTTCTGGATACGCGGGACAAGCTGACAGTGGCAATAGTGGAGGAGGTGCTGGTTTTTGAAGGGGTGCCATTTTATCAACCGAACCTGGCGGTTCGGGAGTTTCAGCGCCGGATGGAGGAGCGCGGAGTAAACGCGGTTGAGTTTCACAAAGGTCTGGATGCTTTAGAGATTCAGGTATGGTCACAGTTTTTACTGGAAGATGCCCAGGAAATCCGGGAGATGAGTGCGTCTAAATATCTGGCGCAGAGAGAAATTAAACATATTCAGGTCCGGGATGCCCGCGAAGTTTATAATCGTGCCCTTGGCATTGTCTCGGAGATGATGGGCGAAATCAGAATGGGCAAAATACCCAAAGCCGAGAGCGCAAAAAAGGTTGTAGCTGATTTAACCAGATATATCTTAACAGACAGACCAGCGCTTCTAGCGCTCACTCTTCTTAAAAACTATGACAGCTACCTGTTCAATCATTCTGTAAATGTGTCTGTGCTGAGTCTCGCGCTTGCGGATGCGCTGAAGATGCCAAAGGAAGACCTTCATCCCATAGGTCTTGCTGGTCTGCTTCACGACATTGGAAAAATCCTCACGCCAAAAAACATCACTCTCAAGCCTTATGACCTTACGCCGGAAGAATGGGAAATTATGAAGGAGCATCCTATCAAGAGCGCGGAAATACTCCAGAAAATGCAGGGCATAAGCGAACTATGCGTCCGGCTGGTATATGAGCATCACGCCAGATATGACCGCTCCGGGTATCCCGCTCTGGAGGACGGGCATCAGATTCATAACTATTCCAAAATCATCGCCATCGCAGACACCTATGACGCAATCACCACGCTCCGTCCTTATCAGAAGCCATTTCATCCGAGAGAGGCGATTATGATTATGGAAAAACTATCAGGCAAAGCGCTAGACCCGATTTATTTCCAGGAGTTTGTCCGGATGCTCGGGATATTCCCGGTCGGCTCCTTGGTCCGGCTGGACACCGGAGAAATCGGTATTGTGATTGAGAACAATCCCCAATCGCCCCTCGCGCCCAGAATAAAGGTCATTATAGACGCCTCTGGTAAAAGAATTGCTGACCCCTTTGAAGTAGACCTTGCACATCCTAAACCAGGAGACCAAGAGAGAAATCTGGTCGCGCCCACAGACCCGCTCATCTTTGACATTGATTTAACTAAGTTGACTTAAAACTAATAAGTCCCAGTGGGCTAATCGCTATTCCCTTTCCTTAACCGATCAAGCTGGTACTTTTTGATCTTGTTGTAAAGGGTGGTTCGGTCAATGTCTAGGTCCAAAGCGGTTTTAGTGATGTTCCAATTGTTTTCCTCCAAAACAAACAGGATATGGCTTTTTTCCATGTCCTTGAGCGCACGGGACAATGGTTTTTGCGGCTGTTCCTGAAGACGGTAAGGCAGGTCCTCGGAATTGATCTCTTCTTTCTGCGCAAGCACCACTGCGCGCTCAATAGTGTTCTCCAACTCGCGTATATTCCCGGGCCATTGCGCGTTCATTAACATCTCCATTGCCTTGGGATGAATCTTTTTTGGCTTCCGGTTGGTTTTGTTCGCAATTTTTTTGAGAAAGTGCTCCACTAAAAGCGGGATGTCTTCTTTGCGCTCCCTTAGTGGAGGAACATAAATCGGAACCACATTAAGCCGATAGTAAAGGTCTTCCCGAAACTGATTCTTTGCCACAGCCTCTTCCAGATTCCGATTGGTCGCGGAAATGAACCGAACATCAGCTTTGATGGGCTTTACTCCGCCCACTCGTCGGAACTCATTTTCTTCCAGCACTCTTAACAAATCCACCTGGGTCTTGGGGCTGATCTCCCCGATCTCATCCAGGAACAGCGTGCCGCCGTTTGCCAACTCCAGGCGTCCCTTTTTAGTGTATTCCGCGCCAGTAAAAGCTCCTTTTTCATAGCCAAATAATTCGCTCTCCACAAGCGTATCCGGAAGCGCTCCCAGGCTTACAGCTATAAATGGCATATATCGTCGTTTGCTCTGTGCGTGAATGGCTCTTGCAATAAGCTCCTTGCCAGTTCCGCTCTCTCCCCGAATCATCACCACAGAATCGCTTTCAGCCACCCGCTTGATCATCTCAAACACTTCCTGCATCGCCTTGCTCTTCCCGATCAAAACCTCAAACGCATAAACCTCATCCAGCTTCTGCCGCAATAAAACATTTTCCCTCTTCAGCCTCTGATGCTCCACCACCTTGTTGAGCAGAGCTATCATCTCCTCTGGATCAAACGGCTTGCTCACATAGTCATAAGCCCCATGTTTCATCGCTTCCACCGCGCTGTCCACAGAGCCGAACGCAGTCATAATAATAACCTCTGTGTCCGGGTTCTGTGTTTTTACCCTTTTTAGAACATCCATTCCATCAATTCCAGGCAATTTGAGGTCAAGAAGCATTATGTCAAAGCTATTCTGCTCAATCAGCTTTAACACCTCTTCCCCGGTCTCCACAGGCACTGGCGCAAAATTCCTGCTTGCCAGCAATTGCGAAAGGGACTCCCGCACGATCAGCTCATCATCCACTACCAGCACTCTCGGGATTTTAGATTTCAATTTTTAACCCCTTTGCTAGAAACTGGAAACCGAATATTAAAAGTGGTTCCCTTGCCCATCTCGCTCTGCACCTCTATTTCCCCCTGATGGCTCTGGATGATACCATACGCAATTGATAGCCCTAATCCCAATCCCTTTCCTTTTCCCTTGGTCGTGAAAAATGGCTCAAAAATATATGGGAGATTTTCAGGAGGTATGCCCGAACCAGTGTCCGCGATCTCCACCCAGGCAAAAGAATTATCAGCGCCGGTTCGCACTGTAAGCTGTCCCCCCCGAATCATCGCCTCTGAAGCGTTAATCAGAATCGCCATCAGGCTCTGCTGTATCTGAGAAAAATCTCCAGAAATCAGGGGAAGAGAATTTGAGAGTTCCTTGCGCAAATTGATCTTCTGAACCTTGAAATTATACTCCATTAAGCTCAAGCATCTCTCCAGAATCTGGTTCAGGTCAAGAGGTTCCATCTTCATCCTGTCCTGCCTTGCAAATGAAAGCAGATTCTTGACAATGGTTCCGCATCTAGTCGCCTCGGTTTCAATCAGAAACAGATATTTTCTAAAATCTTCAAGATCAACTTCCGGTTTATCATGTTCCTGTAATTTGTCCAGAAGAATTTTCGCCAGGGTTCGGATGCCTGTAAGCGGATTGTTTATCTCGTGAGCAACACTCGCGGCTAGTTTTCCCATTGAAGACAGCTTTGCGCTCTTTATAAGCTCCTGCTCCTGACGAGAAAGCTCCTCAAGGGCGCGTTGCAAATCCTCGTGCATAGAGAGGAACTTGTTTGAGAACTGCGATTGAAGATTCTGAACATAATCAGAGATTTTGTTCAATCCCTGGCTCAATTCCCCAATTTCGTCAGAGCTATCAAGAACCAGTTTCTCGCCCGTGTGTCCTGCTGATAATTTTTCCGCGTAAAGAGTTAAATGCTTTAGCGGGAAAAAAATTCTCTTTGCCATCCATTTGCCAAGCCCATACGCAAGCGCTATTCCAGCGAGAGAAGCCAGTAAATATACTCCGAGAATTTTTTGATTGAACTCATCCGCGGATAAATTGTGCGCTCTGGTCAGCCAATAGATGCTGAAGCCGAGATTGATGATGAGGTAGAAGAGCGCCACTGCAAGGCAGTAAAGGATCAATTTTCTGGCTAAGGTCACCCGGCTCTCTCTAATCGGAATCATCTGAGGTTCTGTTCAGTATTTTATAAATTTTATCACAGGCTTTCAAAACCGCTTGCGCCATTATGGGAGAAAGCCCGATCCGCATAGTTTGCGAAATCTCTCCCGGCTGACAACAAAGAACCCAGACCTCAATTCCCTTTTTTTCAAGCTCCTTTAGCATCTCCGGCGCAGGCGGAAGATGAAGCGAGAAGATTCCGTTTCCGCGTTTCTGCAAGGCATCTGGCTTCAACCAGAACAGCTTTCCCGGCGGAGCTTGTTGGTCCAACACATCCACTACCAGTATCTTTCTAGGAGGATTCTCGCTCAAGAGGATGTCAAAAAGTATTTCCTGAATGCCGGTGCCGACATCCAGAGCGAGCGCGGTTCCAGGCAGATCAAAATTCCGGAGCAGGTGGTCCACCACAGCGGGACCAAAGCCGTCATCCCCGAACAGGATATTACCACTGCCCAGGATGATGGTATCGTATCTTCTTTCCTCATCATCCATCGTGCGCGTCATGCTTCTCCTTTAAGTTTGCGCAAAGTTTCAGAAAAGGGGGATGACTTTCATCACCCCCCTCTCCCTGTGTTAATCCGCTTATCGGGTCTCAGCCCTTAAGCTCTTGAATTAACTCATCCTTTGGTCCAAGAATATCTATTTTGAGCGCAATTCTACCGAGCTGATGCGTGGCGCAGGATAGGCAGGGGTCATAGGCCCGGATCGCCATCTCCACTTCGTTCATCAGGGTCTCATCATATTTCCCGCCTTTAATCAAGCTCTGCGCGGCTTGCTTCACGGACATATTGATCGCGGCGTTGTTATGAGTGGTGCCCACGATGATATTGACATCTGTGGTGATGCCCTTGGCATCAGTCTCATAATCGTGAATCAGAGTTCCCCTAGGCGCCTCCACACTGCCAACACCCCGGGCCGCTCTTGGCGTAACCTTTTTCCGAATGTCCGGACTGGTAATCTCAGGGTCATTAAGCAGTTCCAGGGCTCGCTCCCCTGCATAAACCGTCTCAATCAGTCTTGCCCAGTGATAGAGCAAGGTCAGTTGAGCCGGTCTGCCGAACGAGGCGCGGAATTCCTCAAGCTCCGCCTGTGCCTTTGGTGTTGCCATCTTATCGCAGACATTGATCCGCGCCAAAGCATTGGTGCGATAAATTCCAACTGGATTGTTCAGGTCCATAGAGAACTTGCCAGCTTTCTTCGCATACGGAAATTTCAGATAAGACCAAGGCTCAATATGCTCCGAGATAAAGTCAAGATAATTTGCCACCGGGAAGTCCTCGTATTTGCCGTCTTTCCCCATCAGCCTCAGCTTGCCATCATAAAGATTGAGCGCGCCATTATTGTCCACAGTGCCCAGAAAACCCGTGTTAATAACCGCAATGGTTTTCACCGCATCTAGGTACTTTGGAAAAATATTCTTCTTGGCAAAGTCTATAGCAAAAAGCGCAAAATCCAGACACTCCTGCGCATCCTTCTTCAATCCCGGGACATCATCCTTCAAAACAGGCTTGCTCCATCCGCCAGGAACAGCCGCATCCGGATGAATCGCCTTTCCAGCCAGCTTCTGAGTCATCATCTGCGCCAGCCATCTTGCTCTTACCACTTTTTTGGCAATATCAGGCGCCGCGGCAACAATCCCGAACACATTGCGCTTCATATAATCAGCATCCGGTCCCATCACAAAGTCTGGTCCGGATAGAATAAAGAAATGAAGCACATGGCTATGGATGGTATGCGCCATATACGCGAGCTCGCGTATTTTTTTCGCCGCAGGAGGAATATCCACTCCAAAGACAGCGTCGCAGGCTTTTGCAGATGCGAGATGATGTGCCCAGGGGCATACCCCGCAAATCCGCGGAGTGATTCTCGGAAGCTCCTCAACCGCTCTTCCAATGCCGAACCGCTCAAATCCTCTAGTCTCCACCACATTCACATGAGTGTCAGCGACATTACCAGCGTCATCCAGCTTAATGGTCACTTTGGCGTGTCCCTCTATTCTTGATACAGGTTGAATTGTTATGGTCTGCATTTTCACACCTCCTTCACTTCTTTGCCGCGGGCATCGGCCGAAGTCTTCCAACCACGCCGATGAACCGGTTAAAGGTCGCCATCCGGTCCTCTATCTGCTTGGCGTCCAGACCAATGGTGCTCAAAGCGCCCATCATATCCACCATTGGATTTGCTCCAGCGCGGATCGGTCCAAAGCATCCCCTGCAGGTCATATAGGCATTGATACACCGCGGAGTTTTTTCCGCGCCTCCACATCCAGACCTTGTTGCGGGACCCAGGCATAGGAATCCTTGTTCCATAAAACAGCGGACCTCGCCCAGTGGTTGACCGGGCTTGAAATCCACTGGCTCAAGCGGCCGCTTGAGATTAGCCACTGCCTTTTTCTCGCGTTTGGTCGGACAATCATCGCATACACTTCGCTCCGGCAGGCTAAAGGGCTTGCCGGAAAGCAGAGCAGTGAGCGCCTCTGCCACCATTTCCGGAGTGGTGGGACAACCCGGAAGCGCAACATCCACTTTGACGGCTTCGCTCACCGCATAGACCCGGTCTTCATAAGCGGGAAGCTCTTCCGAGGGGGTGTCTCCCGGCTCCACGCTTCTAGTTTTGCGATAGACCTTGTCAAAAATTTCATCTACTGTGTACATATTTCCGAGCGCAGGAATGCCTCCGAAATTTGCGCAAGACCCAATAGCGATCAGGGTCTTGCATTTTTTACGCATCTCCTCAGCCACCTCGCGATTCTCTTTAGTGCGAATTCCGCCGGAAATAATACCCACATCCGCTTCAGGGATCTCCAGCTTTCCTGGTTTTTCTCCTTTCTGACCAAAATACTTGTGATCCATCAGCACTGGCATATGCACGAATTGAAGCTTAGGCAGGATATCCAGGAGCGGTTCTCCTATATCCAGTATTGTCACTTCACATCCTCCGCAAGTTGCCAGCCATTCTTCTGCTACTCTTACAGCCATTAGTTCACCTCCTTGTCTTGCAGTTGACAGTTATAAATACATCCCCTATCCTGCTAATCAGGGGATAGAAAGGAACGGTTAAAAAAGACCTTTTTGCCAAGGGTCTCGCATCCTTCCTTTCCTTCCCCTTTCTAATTCTGGCGGCGCTCTTAAAGAGAGTATCCGCTTCATAATTCCTCACCTCCTTTATGCGCAAAAACTATTCTGCGCTGATTATTTTCAGGCTTGGCCCTGAACCACCACCTCTTTTACCAGCCTTCTGGTATAAACCTGGAACTTGCCATCCTCGGAAATCACTCTCGTCTCAAAGTTCTGCTCTTGATATGCCTTCTCTGCCTTTTGCGCCTCAGCTTGATCCGCATATTCCTTGCCATCCCACATAAATTTTTTCCCATTAATAACCTTGCTTCTAATCTCAGGCATTCCTTGCTCCTTTCGTGGCGCAGACGCTCCTTGTCAGCGCACCGTTTTATTTATACGCGCTTGGTCCCAACGCCTTAACTTTTTCCACCATATCCCTGACCACTTCCGCGAATCTTGGACCCTCAGAAGCCGAGACCCATTCCAGGCGGAATCTTTCCGGCTCTATGCCGAAGTCCTGGAGCATCAGGTTTATTGCGTCTGCCCGGGATTGCGCTTTTAAATTTCCTTCCAGATAATGGCAATCTCCGGGATGACAACCGCAGATCAAGACCCCGTCCGCGCCTTTGGTCAGCGCTTCAATCACTAGATTGGGATGGACCATTCCACTGCACATCACCCGGATGATCCGTATATTAGGCGGATACTGAATCCGGGCGCCTCCAGCTAAATCTGCTCCGGCATAAGAGCACCAATTGCAACAAAAGGTCAGAATCAATGGTTCAAAAGATTGTTCAGACATTTTGCACCTCCAGAGCGGCGTTAATTTGCGCCATAATTTGCTCCAGCTTGAAATGATTGACAAAGATGCCCTTCTTGGGACAGGTTGCCTGACATACTCCGCAACCTTTGCAGAGCGATGAATTTACCTCCACGGTCTTTTTAACCGCATCCTGATAAGCATACTCAATCAGGCTGATCGCCTTATACGGACAGGGGTCAACGCAGTAAGCGCAACCATCGCAGTGGCATCCACGGGCTGGGAAATAGTTGCTTCCAGCTCTATCACTGGCTTGGAAAGAATTGTGGATGCTCTAGCAGAAGCCGCGCAAGCCTGTGAGATAGTTTCATCCACATCTTTGGATGCGTGCGCAAGTCCAGCAAGGAACACGCCATCGGTTGAGAAGTCCACAGGACGGAGTTTCATATGGGCTTCCAGGAAAAAGCCGTCTTGGGTTTGAGGAACTTTTAGCATTTGAGCAACTAGCTTGTCCTCTTTGCGAGAAACCACTCCTGCGGATAGAACCAGCAAATCTGGCTTGAGGGTAATTTCTTTTCCAAGCAGAAGGTCAAAAACCTTGACCTGAATTTGACCATTATTCTTTTCCACTTGCGGCTTTTTCTCTGGCTCATACCGGATAAACACCACGCCCTGCTCCCGCGCCTTTCTGTAGTACTTTTCGCGGAACCCGTATGTGCGCATATCCCGGTATAAGATATAAACACTGGTTTGAGGGGATAGCTCCTTTATCTTGAGCGCATTTTTTACTGCTTCACTGCAACAAATCCGGGAGCAATAAGTCCGCTCCTCATCACGCGAGCCAACGCACTGGATCATCACCACGCTCTTTGCAGAAACCGCTCCTTGCGCAAGCCTGCTCTCCAACTCTAACTGCGTAATTACTCGGTTATCCTGTCCGTAAAGATATTCCTTTGGTTTATATTCCTCTGCGCCCACTGCAACAATCACCACGCCGTGCTCAAGCTCCTTCTCCTTGCCATCCTGAGAAATAATGGTTTTGAAATTTCCGAGCGAGCCGTTAATGGCTTTCACCTGTGTATTCAGGAAAAGCTGAATTTTCGGATGATTGCTCACCATCATAATCAGCCGTTGCAGTTTTGGCTCCACCTGCTCGCCTTCAAGAAGGTATCTGACCTTGCGAAGATTTCCTCCCAATTGCTTTTCCTTTTCAATCAAATAGGTCTCAAAGCCCTGGTTCGCGAGTTCCAGCGCGGAGGTCATTCCAGCAAGCCCCCCTCCAATGACCAGAGCTTTGTGAATGATCTCCAGGTCTCGTTTGTAAAGAGGCTCCAAGAGACGCGCGCGAGCAACTGCCATTCTTACAAGGTCTTTAGCTTTTTGGAACGCTTTTTCTGGCTCCTGCATATGAACCCAAGTGCATTGGTCCCGGATATTGGTCATTTCAAACAGATAGGGATTTAAGCCAGCTTCTCGCAACACATCCCTGAAGAGCGGTTCGTGAGTTCTTGGACTGCAAGCCGCGACCACGACCCGGTTCAGCTTGTGCTCCGAGATAGCCTGCTTAATTGATTGAATAGAGTCCTGAGAGCAGGTGTAAAGTTTGTCCGTTGCATAAACCACATTGGCAAGACCTGCGGCATATTCTGCGACTTGTTTGGACGGGATAACCCCGCCGATATTTTTTCCGCAATGACAGACAAAAACACCAATCCTGGGCTCCTGACCTTTGACATCTATCTCCGGAGGATATTCCTTTTTCCTGACCAGAGCGCCTTTTTGCTCCGCGAGAAAGCTCATTGCCTTGCCAGCCGCGCCACTCGCCTGCATAACGGTTTCCGGAATATCCTTTGGCTCCACAAATGGTCCGCACACAAAAACCCCTGGACGATTGGTCTCAACAGGAGCAAATCTTGATGTCTGACAAAACCCGTATTGGTCCAAGCTGATTCCAAGCCGTTTGCCAAGCTCCTGAAAATCTGTTGGCGGGCAAAGACCTGTGCTCAACACAACCATATCAAATTCCTCAGCAACCACTTTGCCAGGATTAGGAGAGATATATTGAACAAGAAGATTTCTGGTCTCAGGAACTTCTTTAATGGTTGAAGGCAGACACCGGATATATTTAACACCGTGCTGTTGTGCGCGGAGGTAATAATCGTCAAATCCTTTTCCGAACGCGCGCAGGTCTATAAAAAAGATGGTGCACTCAAGCCCGTGCTCGTGCTCCTTTGCTATTACAGCTTCTTTGGTCGCATACATACAGCAGACAGAAGAGCAATAGTTGCGCTCCGCTTTTCTGGAACCCACGCACTGAATAAACGCGATTTTCTTGGGGGTCTTGCCATCGCTTGGACGAGTGAGCTTTCCCATTGTTGGTCCAGATGCGCTCAATAGCCTCTCAAACTGAAGGCTGGTCATTACATTCTGGTATCTGCCAAACCCGTATTCTCCAGCTTGCTCCGCCTGGAATAACTCAAATCCAGGGGCAAGCACAATAGCGCCTATGTTCAGCTTGATCTCCTTCTCCGATGTCATCTCGTGATTGATTGCCTTAGCCTCGCACGCCAATAAGCACTTCAGGCACTCGCAACAGCCAGCGCAATTCAAACAGCGCTGAGCCTCTGCCACTGCCATTTCTTCAGTGAATCCCAGTTCCACTTCCTTGAAATTCCCTCTTCTGGCTTCCGGTGATATTTTGGGCATTTTCTGCCTGGGGATTCTGGACATCCCGGTTATATCCTTGACTGCTTTAGGCTTTAACCGCTCATCATATCCCTTGTAGAAGCGCTCGCCCTGAAGATAAAGATGAATTGACTCTGCCGCGCGCTGACCCATAGCTATTGCTTCAACTACTGTGGACGGACCTGAAACAGCGTCTCCGCCTGCAAACACGCCTTCCAGATTTGTCTGCAAGGTTGTGGAATCAACCTCCAGGAGATTCCAGTGTGTGCAATTCAAGCCCTGCTTCTTGAGCGCATCTGTTTCCGGCTCCTGACCAATCGCAGAAATCACCATATCTGTCTCAAGAGTAAAATTGCTTCCTTCAATAGGAACCGGACGAGACCTTCCAGACGCATCCGGCTCGCCCAGCTTCATCTTCAAACACTCAATCGCGTTAACCCTGCCATCTTTGCCCAGAATCCGAACAGGCGCTGAAAGAAACAGAATCTTCACTCCCTCTAACTCCGCCTCTTCAACCTCCCAAGAGTTCGCTGGCATCTCCTTCCTGGAACGCCGGTAAACAATGGACACCTCTCTTGCGCCCATCCTTAGCGCAGTCCTTGCAGAATCCACAGCGGCATTTCCTCCGCCGATAACTATCACCTTTTCCCCGACATTCACTCTCTCCCCAAGATTCGCTTTTCGCAGAAACTCTATGCAGTCTAAAACCCCTTCAAACTCATCTTCACCTGGAATTTTCAGCTTAAGTCCCTTATGCGTACCGATTGCGACAAAGATGGCTTTATACCCAAGAGCCTTGAGCTGGTCTATGGTAATGTCTTTTCCAAATTCCTTTCCCATCTGGAATTCAATGCCATACGCGTGTATTCCATCAATTTCTTTTTTCAGAACTTGCTTGGGAAGACGATATTCAGGAATGCCTACTGCAAGCATTCCACCTGCAACTGGAAGTTTTTCAAACACTGTCACCTGATAGCCCTTAAGCGCAAGGTCTCTTGCCGCGGTCAAGCCAGCGGGTCCAGAGCCAATGACTGCGACTTTCTCCGCTCTTTTCTCCGGCAGTTTTGGCTTTGGTACCTGCTCAAGCTTGCTCTCCCAATCCGCTAAAAAGCGCTTGAGAGAGCAGATCGCAATCGGCTCATCCAGGTCTCCTCTCCTGCATTCTGTCTCGCACGGATGCGTGCATACCCTTCCGCAAACCGCTGGGAACGGATTTTTCTCGCGGACTATTTCAAGCGCCTCTGCGAATCTTTTCCTAGCAATGAGAGTGACATAAGCATGCGCGTTCACCCCAGCTGGACACCCAAGCCGACAAGGGGACACCCCGGTCTTGTCAATAGCGAATGCGCTGGGCACTGCCTGCGGGTATCTCCTGTAAATAGCGGTTCGCTTGGCGAGCCCTAGATTAAACTCGTCATCTGATTGCACCGGGCATTTTTCCACACACGCGGAACAGCCTGTGCATTTATCCAGGTCTATATAGCGCGCCTTTTTCTTGATCCGGGCAGTGAATTCTCCAGCTTCTCCCTGCAACTCCTCAAGCTCCGCATTCGTAATGACCTCAATGTTCAGATGCCGTCCCACATCCACCAGCCTGGGCGCAACAATGCACATTGAGCAGTCATTGGTCGGAAAGGTCTTGTCCAGACGCGCCATAGTTCCGCCGATGCTAGACTCCTTTTCCAGAAGATAGACCTTGAGACCAGCTTCAGCTAAATCAAGCGATGCCTGCATCCCTCCCACTCCTCCGCCGAGAACCAGAACCGCGCCGATTTTCTTTCCATTACTTCCTGCCATTGCTAACCCCCCATTTTTATCAAGTGAATTTTTTTATAACCTGCTCAGGGTTCGTCAGATGCTTGTTCAAGCCTAATTTTTTGGGCGGAATTCCAAACGCCAGTCCGAGCAATTGCGTGAAAAACAGAATGGGCATCTGATAGGAATTACCAGAGGCTTTTTCAATATCTTTTTGCCTGGTGTCAAGATTGGTCTGGCAAAGGGTGCAGGCAAGGGCAATTGCCTGCGCGCCTGCCAGCTTTGCCTGGTCAATCAGTTTCTGAATCAGCTTGAGCGAGACCTCGGTTTCAGTGAGCGTAAGAGACGCGCCACAGCAATCGGTTTTATAAGACCAAGGCTGAGGCATAAGTCCGATTGCGGAGAGAATTTTGTCCATTGTGACCGGGTTCTCGCAATTATCAAACTTGGTGACCTTTGGTGGACGCGTTAAAAGACAGCCATAATAACAAACCAGCTTCAGCTCAGGCACATGATTTTTCACTGCGCTTTTTATCTTCTTGAGCAAATCATCTTGGCTAAAAATCTCCAGAGGATGAACCACTTTGATTCCTTCAGGAAAAGGACCCTCCAGGATTTCCAGCATTTGCTTTTTTAATTGAGGCTCCTTCTCGCATTCGCTTAGCGCAAATTTGAATCTGGAAAAACATGCGGCGCAGGGCACAACCAATTGCTCCGCGCCAGTCATTTGCGCAAGCTGAAGATTTTTGAGCGGAAGCGCAAGCGCAAGAAGATGGGATGTTGAATGAGCAGGAGTGGAACCGCAACATATCCAGCCAGGCACCTCGCAAAGCTCAATTCCCAGAGTTTTACACACTTCCCGAAAAGAATAGTCATATCCCGCCGCAGTTGAGAGTAAAGAACATCCAGGATAATACGCATACTTCATTTGATACTCCTTTCCAGTTCCTCTACTTTATTGAAAATCCTCTGAACCTCGCGTGGACGAACAAAATGCGGAATTAACTTCAGGTTCCTCCGTTTCATCATCTCCATTCCCAAGCCCATATCTTTTGTAAATTCCCGTGTCTTGAGCTTTAGCCACATCATCAAGCCCAGCTCGTAAATCCTGCCAAAGAATTTGAGGTCTTGGAGGAAGCTCTTATAAAAGGACGAAACTTTTGGAAGAGCAGATGTTCCTTTTTCCAGCGAGACCATCTTGATGGTGTCCATTACCTTGGCAAGGTCAAGCTCCTGGGGACAGCGTGTTGTGCAGGTTTCGCAGGATGCGCAAAGCCAGGCGGTTTTACTCCCGAGCACTAGGCTTTCCTGGTCCAGCCGCACAGCCTCCAGAATCTGCGCAGGGGTATAATCCATGGCAAAATTTAAAGGACAGCCTGAACTACATTTCTGACATTGAAAGCATAGATAGACATTTTCTCCGCTTCTCTCATAAATCTCCCGAGCAAGAGAAGAAACCCAAACCTGATTTGCGGTATCCATTTCTTTCCTCCCTTCACTCCTTCGGTTGCGGTTGAAAAACTTTACCCGAACCGATTGCGCTCAAGGGGCGCTTAACAACTTAAAATTATGCTCAGCCTTTTTCCAAGCCTATTTCTTCAAGCAGTTTCTCCAGAGAGAACTCAGCCTGTTTCCCGCCTTTTAAGACCACTTCCGGAGGCAAGCCCAGCAACGCTGACCAGTGAAGCACATCTGGAAAAGACATTTGTTCCGAAGCAGTTGAGCCAGGCACTTTACCGCTTCCATTAGATAGCTCCACCGCAATCACTTTAGTGCTCTGACGCAGGAATTTGATGGTCTCCTGGCGGGAGTAAACGCCTTTGCCCTGGAGCAAAAAGAGCGGATGATGCCGGTTCTTGATCTCCTGCGCCAGCTTCTCAAAAAGAGGTTTATACCTTGCAATAGAGTTTCCCACCACCAGAACAGTGACGCGCTCACCTGAGCTGAGCACTGTTTGCAGAGCGCGTATCCCTTCGCTATGATTACTGGAATAGGATTCTTCTGCCCTGCCTGTAGATTCTATTTCTCCTTTGCTCCGCTCATCTTTCCCACTTGCCTTTCCTGGTTTGAGTTGCGTACTCATTTTGACCCTCCTATTTCTTTTGCCTATTTCGTATCAGTTGCCATAACTCCTTATCCCTTTTTTCTCGCTCCTGGTTCCTGTCTTTTAGCTCTTATTCCACCATTTCCCTGAGAATGGTATAAGCGATGTCTTCCGCCTCATTCGCTTTCCATGGTGGAGAATGAACCTCAAAAACTATGATCTCCGGGCAGATGGCTTTGGTCTCCAGCCACCGAACCAATTCCGGAACCTGTCCCCCAGAATCCTGGCTGGCTTTTTTCTTGTACTCCCTGCCACCATATTTTATGATTAAAGAATTATTGTCCCGCGCCCTTGTTTCTATAATGATGACCTTGTCATTCATATCCAGATACCGCTCAAAATCAGAGCTTTCAACCTCGCGATTCCCGCTTTCTATCTTGACCGGCATATTCAGCTTGATTAGCGCGTCTATGATCAGCTGAACCACCTTGGAGTCTTTGCGGAAAGAACCTCCCATCTTCACCAGACCAGCTTTTTTCCCAGAACCCGTGACCGTTTGAATCGCCCTTACAATAGGCTCAGATGGCTCTCCCTCTGCGCTCTCTTTATAAAGCGAGTTCAAATAGTCCATCATTACTTTTTCGTCCTTCCGAAAGACCAGCATTACTCCTGTTTCATTCATTTTTCATCCTCCCTTGTCTTTTTCCCTTGAGGTCCCCCAACCGGAAGCGCAAAATAAAAACTCGTGCCCCTGCCTTCCTCACTTTTGACCTTGATCTCTCCCTGATGTGCATGGATAACCCATTGCACGATATTCAATCCCAGACCAGAGCCCTCTATACCTCGCTTCTTTACATTAGGCGCCCTGTAAAACTCGTCAAAGATATATGGCAGACATTCAGAAGGTATCCCTATTCCAGTATCAGAAACCTCTCCCTGAATCCGCTGTCCAGACGGATCAGCTCCCAGTTGAAATTTTACCTCGCCACCCTCCCCAGTGTATTGAAAAGCATTGTCCAGAAGATTATAAAACAGATGCCTCAACCCATCCGAATGACCGAAAATTCTTGGCAAAGGCTTTTCTATATGAACATATAACTGCAAATGCTTCTTGTCCGCTCGTTGAAAAAAATCCTCCAGAATCGGCGAAACCAGCTCCTCTAAGTCCACCCATTCCTTTTCCTTATCTATCTCTATGCTTTTCAGCCTCCCAAAATTCAACAGGTCATTGATAAAGTTCAAAAGTTGCTCTGACTTGCGCTCCAGACTGGCAATCATCTCAAGAGCCTTGCCACTCACGCCCGGAACATATCCTAACCGCATAGCGTTCAGAGCGGTTTGAATGCTCGCAAGCGGAGACCGAATCTGATGCGCGCACATCAAGAGCATACTCAGCTTCGGGTCTCTGGGCACAGCTTGCATCAGAGACTCCGCTGGAGTGTTCTCAGCAGGCTCCGCAGAATCTCCCTCCCGGGCTTTCCATAGCTTATTCATCCACTCAGGCCCTCTATCATCCGCCTTGTTCTTTATGCTCTCATCCAAGCCAGCCGCCTTTTCTGATCTCATTATGAGACCTAATCTTGATTCCGCTCACTCAAAAAACCTCCCAACCTCGCTCAGCAATTTATCCGGACTTACAGGCTTATCCAATAATTTATTTACTGGCAAGGCTTCTTTATCCGCCTCGGGATTATAATTGAAATAAGGGCTCTCCTGATTGATCGCAGTGATCATAAGGATAGGGATGTCCTTAAGCTCAGGGTCTTTACGAAGAGCATAAGCCACATGAAATCCCTCGGTGTCCGTGCCCATCATCACATCTAACAGAATCAAATCCGGCTTATGCTCTTTCGCCAGCCTCAATCCCTCTTTGCCATCATACGCCGCAAGGGTCTGATAATAGTTGGACTCCAGAATCATCCGCATCGTGTCAACCAGGGTCTTGTCATCCTCTATGATCAGTATTTTCTTCCGCACCCTAGCCTTCTTCCGGTCTCCCTTGCGCTGTGCCTGTAAAATCTCATCTCTCTCAACCAGATCTTTCAAGGTTTTAGACCCTAGATACTCATCAACCTGATGCTGAAATTCTCTCCAGAATTCCGCTAACGCGCATTCCCCAAGGTGCTCACAGGTTTCAAATCCAGAAGAGCAATGAATATCCACAAGAGGACCCTCCAGGGCATTGATTACCTCCCGAATCGTGATCATCTCTGGAGGACGAGTCAAACTGTAGCCCTTGCCAGCCCCTCTGGTATTGCGAACCAAGTTAGCAATCTTGAGAGGTATTACCAACTGCTCAAGATACTTCACTGGAATCTCCTGACGCTCAGCTATCTCCCGCAAAATCAATGGCTCCTTATCATAACTACTCCCCAGCTCCAGCATCGCCCTTAACCCGTATCTTGCTCTGGTTGACAGCTTCATTTGACCTCCTTTGTAATCCTTGCTTTCACTCTTTCACGGCTATCCTATCAATTTAATCTATTTGATGGGAAAGATAGTAGCACATTTTTAGACCTTTGTCAAGAAAAAAATGCATCCAAATGCATTTTTTTTATATTCATCTATAAAAAAACTAATAAAATCAAATAGTTAAAAATTTGAAGGTTTTGAAAATTCCTCTGAAAAATGCGTTTATTTTTTGCTAAAGACCCTAAAATTGCGTTAAATGTGCGGAATTTTGGCTCAATTGCTGGTATCGCGTTTATTTTCTCACCAGCCGATTATGGAAGAAATAAAGCGGAAGGAATAAACAGCTGGCGCATTGAAATTTTCAAACTCTGGCTTCAAATCCGGCTGATTGTTTCTTGTGGCTTGAGTAATGTCCATATGAGTGTATCCGCGTATAAGATGCACCTGTGTTGATTTTTGGGCAAGGACTCCTTTTGGAAAATCCTTTTCTGTGAGCTTCGGAACATAATACTCGCCCATTGAATCGTCTCCTACAAAAGAGATGACTGGAATAGAAATCTCCTGCGTATGGGTTCCATTAAAAAGCTCTGTCCCATCCTTTTCAATAATTTTATACCCGAGTTTTGCTGAATCAGTAGAAAGCCGTGGAGGGAAATACCATTCTGCATAATCATTTGGACCTGTTGAGAGCCATGGAGCCTCTTCATAACTATCCGGTCCTCCATATGTTGCACGCGCAAATGCGTAAAAATCAGAGACCTCAGGCTCATCTTTATGGCATCCAAAATCAGATGCCCGATCCTGGTCAATGTTAGTCCAGGTGTAAAGAAATTCAGCATCCATTGGCTTATGTCCAGGCTTCCAGGGACTGAGTAATCTGCATTCCCCGGGGTCAAAGGGAATGCCTGCTTTATGCCTAAACTGCTCTCCTATTTTCCCGCTCGGATAGCCCATAGATACGCGCGCAATGAAGAAGGAGCTGAAATCATCATCCATTGCAAACGCAAGCATAGCCTCGTTAGTTATATGAGGCAGTTGGACAATAGAAGGACGAGCATATAACGGAAAAATAGCCTCCTGACCACGGGCATTATCTGCGGCCCAGCCAGATAAAGCGAGTGAGAGCATTGTTTTTGGCGCGTATTGTATCCCGAACATATTAAGGTCAAAGAACACCTTGCCGTTCTTATATTTTTTCTTAAAAGAGGCACGGTATGAGTCAGCAGTAATCACGCCTGGAACTTTATTCGGAAACCCTCCTCCTTCTAACAGCACCAACCCATCAACATCATTCATTCCAAGCAATTCCTTATCCGCTCTTCTATCAAAGTCATAAGACGCATAAAGCACTGTGAGCGAGCCTCCAAGAGAATGACCCCCGATGAACACATAATTGCCAGGCTTCTTCTTTACGACCATTTGCCCATCCTGCTCAACCACATCATTTCCAACTACCCGATGAGCGTGAAGAACAACCTCTCGCCAGTCCCTAATAGCGACATCCGCTCCCCAGTTAGCCATAAACCGGACAGAATCCTGGTCAAGAGGAACGAATTTTTTGCCATCAATAATCTTGCCCTGTGCCTGAGGTTCAAACGCAGGTTTGTAATAGTCGGAAAGCCCTTTAAGGATTTCATCAGCAGGTAGTTTGCCCTTATTCTTCTCTGCCCAGCGTATCCCGGTATGGTCTTCCAATTGCTCTGAGCGCCTGTCAATGACCCAGACCTCAAAACCGCTCTTTCCAGCTTTTTCCATAAGCCGAATCAAATCCGTTGCAAATTGATTCAGGCTCATTGCGCCAACCCATGTCCCGGGCATCAAAATCAAAATGCTATGAGGCTTGGTTTTATCCGTGGAAAGCCTATATGAGGTATAAATAGCGTGATTGAGATTCAAATACTCTCCGCGAGAATTCTTACCGCTCTCATCCAAGCCCATTGCGTCCGCGAGCCTGTCCGAATGAAATGGCGCATTTGGGTCCCGGATATTAAATGTCCCATCCGGAGTGATGAACCCCTTTGGCTCGTCAATAGGCGCAGGCGCAGGAATAATATGCTTGGTCATAATAATTTCAGATGAACGAATGGAAAACGCTCCCATCAAAAGCCCGAACATTATTAAACCAGGAATTATTTTTCTCATTTGCCTATTCCCCCTTTTCAGAATTTGCAGATAGCTCAATTATATCCTAAAAAAGGCGGATGGGAAAGAGGCTATCTGGTTTTTGGCTGATTTTTCAAAATCTGATAAAATCAAAATGAGAGGAAGGAGTAATTCATGGATAAGTTGTTATTATTGTCCGGAGTTAAGCTGGCAGAGATGATCCGCAATAAAGAGGTCAGCTCGCAGGAGGTGGTGGAAGCTCATATCGCCCGGATTCAGAAGGTTAACCCAATAATAAATGCGGTTGTCAAAGACAGATTTGACCAGGCGCGTGCTGAGGCAAAACACGCGGATGAAACATTAAAAACCATTCCTCCAGAGCAGGTTCCTCCTTTTTTTGGAGTTCCCTGCACAATAAAAGAATGCTTCCAGCTAACCGGTATGCCCAATGCCTCTGGTCTGGTTGCCAGAAAGAACCTGATCTCTAAAGAGGACGCCACTGCTGTTGCGCGTATCCGCAAAGCTGGCGCGATCCCGCTTGGAGTGACCAACACATCTGAGCTATGTATGTGGTATGAGTCCTATAACAAGGTTTATGGCAGAACCAATAATCCATATAATCCAAAACATATTGTAGGCGGGAGTTCTGGAGGCGAGGGCGCTATCATTGGCGCAGGCGGTTCTCCATTTGGCATTGGCTCTGACATTGGAGGCTCTATCCGGATGCCTGCTTTTTTCAATGGCGTATTCGGACACAAGCCAACAGGAACTCTGGTGCCTGCAACAGGTCAGCATCCAATTGCGGAAAATGAAGCGCTTACATACCTTGCAACAGGTCCGCTCGCAAGACGCGCAGAAGACCTTATGCCCATACTGCGCATTATTGCGGGTCCTGATGGCAAAGACCCATCAACCAGAGAATTCAAGCTCCGAGACCCGGCAAGCGTAAAGGTCTCTGGATTGAATGTCATTAACATCCCTGATGACGGGGTTCACAAAGTCAGCGCAGACCTGAAATCCGCTCAGCAGAAAGTCGCAGACTATCTTCAATCAAAAGGAGCGATGGTGAAAACCATTAGACTTGAAAAACTCAAAAGCAGTATTGACATCTGGTCTTCCAGCATAGATTCAGAGACCAAGACACTGTTCCGGACATTGCTCGGAGAGGGAAAAGGCAAGGACATATCTCCTTTATGGGAACTCATCAAACTCTTCTTTGGAGCATCCGAGCATACGCTTCCGTCCATTGTCCTGGCTTTAATAGAAAATCTCCCAAGAATGCTACCATCCAGAATGAAAAAATTTGTGGACATGGGAAAGGAGCTTCAGAAGGAACTGATTGAGCTTATAGGTCCAAACGGCATTATGCTTTATCCTCCATTCCCCAGTGTCGCACCCAGACATAATGCTCCGCTATTCAATCCCTTCCAATACGCCTACACTGCTATCCTGAATATAATGACCTTCCCTGTCACAGTGGTTCCTCTTGGACTGAACAAGGACGGCCTTCCGTTAGGAGTACAGGTTGCATCCATACCTGGAAATGACCATATTACAATCGGAGTTGCGCTGGAGCTGGAAAAGGCTTTCGGAGGATGGGTCCCGGCAGAGCTTTAATAAAATCAGCTAAATCATAAAAAAATCGCCTGAAATTTTTCTCCAGTAAAACGCAACCTTTTCACTTTCTCTGCATCTCCCATAAATAGGTGGAATAAAAAAATGTGTTTTTCCCCTGAATATGGGATTGACTTTTTTGACCTGCATTATATCTTAATAATAAAGCCTGATTCCTGCGTGGGGTGGAATGAGAGGAGCGGGAGAAGGTTTTGAATCTGGAGGCATTTAGCTCTCTGGTTTATAATTTGAATGCGGGCTTGTTCAATGAGAATAAGCTCGCGCGATTCAAAGAGAAATGTCTTAGTATAGTCAAAGCAGACTGCTTTTGCGCAATACAGATTTATCCTGAGCTATTAAACCCTGTTCTGGTTTTTAAGTCCGGCTGTAAAGAAACGGACTGGAATATGTTGATGTCCTTTCTTCGTGAGGAAAAGGATATGCCAGGCTCGGCTCTAAAAGGCTTCTCAGTTTTTACTGGAAAGGAATTACCAACTTTGAATCTCGGTCACTGGCAATCCTTCTTATTCAAGGTATATAATTGCTTCTGGGACCATTCTCATCCTGGTCATTACCTTTTCGGAGTGATTAAGCTGGACCATAGCCTAGGCATTATTACATTTAGGCGCTCCTTGCGCCATAACCCGGATTTTGGCTCGCAGGATAAGGAATTTCTTACTTCATTATGTCCTCATCTGGATAATTTCCTCAGACTCAGATTCCTTACTACACTCTGGCATAAGCAGGGCGGAATCAGAGATTATTTCCGCGCTCAAGGATTGACCCAGCGGGAGACCGAGGTGGCTATACTCATCCTGAAAGGGACAAGCATAAAAAACATAAGCTCCCAGCTTAAAATCTCTGAGCAGACCGTAAGAGACCATTTGAAAAAAATATATTTGAAAATGAATATCCACTCCAAGAGCGAACTCCTGGCTTCGTTCATCAATTTATGGGAAAAAGAGATTCAAACAGTGCTTGATTTTCCCCCAAGGCTGAAATAAGGATGTCCGGTTGAATGTCAACAGGCTATCAGCGCGCGCAGAAATCCATCCTTTACTCGCGTGCTTCACACTCTTTTAGCGAGCTATCAGATTATGAATTTTGAACCAGCTTTTTACTTCGGCTGTTCCGAGCACTGGCAAGAAGAAATATCGCAGACCTTGTTTTTGGGACAGACCTTTTCTGTGCCTGCGCATGCTCCTGCCTTACACTTATCCTTTTCAGTGCAACAATTCCCGTCATCACAAGCAGTGCCGTCCGCAACAGGCTTAAAATTGCACACACCCTGCTCGCAAACAGCCTGCTGACAGGAATTAGGACTTTTACAATCCGCATCTGCTTTGCAAGCGCAATCAGGGTCTCCTTGGTCTATCAAGCCATCGCAGTCATTGTCAAAGGTATCTACACAGGTGGGATCTCCGATCGGTCCTTCTTTCTGATTATGATTAATGGATGGATTCAGAGGCATACAGTCAGAGCCATCTTTGTCCCCATCCCCATCTGTGTCAGGATTAGTAGGCGAGGTTTTCGCATTAATCTCCGCAGAGTCATTTTTACCATCTGAATCAGTATCTGCAAGAGTGGGATTAGTCCCTAGCTTGAATTCCTCCAGATTGCTTAGCCCATCAGAATCCTTATCCCATAATGCATCTTCTGGATTCTTGGGATCAAGCCCATATTGCTTCTCCCAGGCATCATCCATCCCATCGTTATCCGGCCTCTTGCACGCGCTAAAACCAGACAAAAAAACCAGAACCAGAAACAATCCTAACCATCTGAACCAAACGCTTTTACCTCTCTTCATCTTTTTCCCTCCCTGATTTATTTTTAACTATAAATTTTAATACCGATTTTTCCAAAATCAAGTCTATTCAAAAAAAAGCCCGGAGATAACTTCTCCGGGCTGAAAATACCTGCGCGCAAGTTCACTCGTGCGCGGATTTTATTTATTTAGAAAGCGCTTTGCTGATTTTTTCCAGTAAAATCTCCGGCTTCACAGGCTTTTCAATGTATTCTTCCACTGGCAGAAAATCCTCATCCTTTTTCTTGTCAAACTTGAACCCGGTAACCTTGCCAATAGCGGTCAGGAGAAGGATTGGCTTATTTTTCAGCTTTTTGTCATTTCTGATTTTATACGCAAGCTGAAAACCAGCGTCCGGGGACTCCATCATCACATCCAGAAGGATCAGGTCTGGATTTTCCGCCTGCGCCTTTTTCCAGCCTTCCTCCGCATTGCTCGCAGTAATAACCTTGTATTTACTTTTTTCCAGGATCAGCTTGGTGGCGTCCACAAAATCCGGATCGTCATCAACTAAAAGTATGGTTGCCATCTTTTCCTCCTTTTTATCTCTCAATCAGATGCACAGAGCAGGACACGCAAGGGTCATACGCCCGCACCAGCATCTCCAGAATAAATTTAATATCCTCCGGGCTTTTGCCTTCATCAACCAGTTTCGGCACTAGCGACTTCATATCATCCTCCATACTACCTGAGTTCAGGTTAGTTGGAATTACGCAATTGGCTTTAATACACTTACCTGATTTATCATAAGTGTAATCGTGAATCAAAAGACCACGCGGCGCCTCAGTTATTCCAATTCCGCGTCCAGCATTCTTTAAATTAGGCTTCACTGGAGGCTCCTTTTCAATGCCATCCGCAATAAACTTATCCAAAAGCCTCTTTGACCGCTCCCAGCATAACGCTATTTCAATAAGCTGACAAACGCTGTTCATAAACGGATTTATAGCTGGAGCTTTGTACCCGAATTTTTTAGCCACCTCAGCCGCTAGACCGGTCTTTAACAGCTCGGAGTTATTATTACAACGGGCAAGGGCGCCAACCATAAAGCTGGTGCGTTGATGCTTCGCGCGCTTACATGTGCTCCAGGGAACCACAAACTCGTTCACAACTCCCTCATATTCAGAATTATCATAGGTCTTCTTGGTATCTGAAGAATAAAGCTTGCCATCGTAAAATGGAAATTCCTTATCGTGCTTGATGGAGATATATTCTGTCTCGCGTTCAAATTTAGGAAGCCGGTCCGCAACTGAAAGCACAGTATCAGCTAAAAGCATAAAATCCTGCATCCGCTCATCAAGCGCCTGTCTCAATTTCTTAAGCTCATCCATAGTAGGATACATCGTGAACCCACCAACACACATCCGCATACAATGAACCTCAAAACCGGTTAGATAAAGAAACATATCATTCGCCAGCCGTTTTAGCCTTAGCGCCGCCTTAACAACCTCAGGCGCAACAGAAACCAGAGGAATAACGCTCTTTGCCTTGAATAAATCAGGCGCCACTAAATACGCGACATGAAGAATATGGCTCTCCAACTGCTCAGCGTCATCAATCAATACACGAAGCCAATAGGTCTGGTCAGAAACCTTTATCTTGAAAGCATCCTCAGTGGCGCGAAGGCTCGTAAGCTGATGCGAATGATTGCAGATACCGCAGATGCGGGCAGTTATCCAATGCACTTCCCACCACTCTCTTCCCCGAACAAAGGACTCAAACATCCGGGGAGATTCCGGAACCTCAAGCCGGCATCCTGTCACCTTACCGTCCTTTACCTCTGCCCAGATATTGGCGTGTCCCTCTATCCGGGTAACATAATTTTCCCGAATCTCAAAAGTTTTTGTCGCCATTATTTCACTACCTCCGAGTATCCATAAAATAATCGGTATCTACGGAGAATATCCTGAACCGTTAGACCTGCTTTACTTAAAACAATCTGGTCAGCCTCCAGATGCGGGCTTGGCACCAAGCCACGACAACCAGTGCAGGGCCACTGGCTATTTGGACAACGGGCATCACATCCTGCTAATGTTACGGGTCCAAGACAGATTTGACCTTTGAGCAATAGACATTCATTCTCATTCCGCTTGCACTCCACGCATACAGGGTAGTTAGGAAGCGATGGCTTAACACCCGCAAGAACCTGCTTAACAATGGAAAGGAATTCAAACCGGTTGATAGGACATCCTGGAATTACCAGGTCAACCGGAACAACCTCTCCAACGCTTAAAACCTTTGGCAACACATCAAAGTATTTGGCATCCTCTCCATAAACACACTTCTTGGCTTCCTCTGTATCCTGAAAGTTGCGGAGCTTGTTAAGCCCGCCTGTGTGCGCACACGCGCCAAGCGCAATTAAAACCTTTGCCTGTGCGCGAATCTTTTTTAGCCTCTCAACATCGTGCGGGGTGATGATACTGCCTTCTATAAAGGCAATTTCATAATCCTCTCCTCGGTCACTGATCGCCTCCCTAAAATTCACAATGTCAATTGCGCCAAAGATGTCCAATAGCTCTGGCTCGCAATTCAACACCATTAGCTGGCATCCTTCACAGCACGAAAAATCAAAAAACGCCACTTTGGGTTTTGACATTACAGCGCCTCCTTGATATTTTTTATCTGCGGATAATGAAACACCGGACCATCCTGACAGCAGTAATAACCGTGAATCTGGCAATGTCCGCATTTACCAACCCCGCATTTCATCCTTCTCTCAAGAGATAAATAAATATGGTCCTCCTTAAAATTCTTGCCCTCTAAAGCCAGAAGCACAAACTTATACATCACAGGCGGTCCGCAAACTATCGCATAGGTTTTCTCAATATCTATTTTCAAGCCCGGAATCAAAGTCGTGATAACACCAACATTGCCCTTCCATTTATCATCCCCTCTATCAACCGTAAGCAAAAGCTCAACATCCTTCTTCCCTGCCTTCCAGTCCTCAAATTCCGGAAAATTGAAAATCTCCTTTGGGGAACGAGCACCATAAAGAAGGATGATCCTTCCATAATCCTTCCGCTTATCCACCGCGTAATTGATGAAAGACCTTAAGGGAACCATTCCTATACCGCCCCCGATGAACAGAAGGTCTTTACCCTTGAGCTTATCAACTGGAAAGCCTTTTCCAAAAGGACCCCGAATCCCGAGCTTGTCCCCCTCTTTTAGCTTATGGATCTTCTCTGTGGCTCTTCCAACCTTTCTCACGCAAAGGTCAAAACCTTTAGCAGTGGGAGAGCTGGATATGGAGATCGGACATTCACCAACTCCAAGAAGAGAAACCATCACAAACTGCCCGGGCTGATGACCCAGCTCAGAGCCATCATCAAAACTTAAATGATAAAACTTCTCCAACTCAGTAAATTGAATAACCTTCTTAATACTCGCCGATTTTGGCAAATATAAGCTGTCCGAAATTTTCCTCGCGCTCTCCGTCATTTCTTTCTCTCCTTTTAAGTTTTTCCTTAAAAACGACCCGCTAATTCAGTTGCAATTCCTGTTTCAGCCCTTTGCCTTTACGCCCAGATACAGCTTGCTCGCTGTTTCAGGAACGCTTATGTCTGCTGGGCATTGCCTTCCGCACCTTCCGCATCCAACACAAAACGCGCTCCCGCCATATTTAGTTGTCAGCCATCTGAACTTCCTGTAAAACCGATGCTTCTGACGGGTGGGCTGGTCCTTCATAAACTTCTCTCCGCCAGCAACCTCGCTAAACCCCTCTAACTGGCACGAATCCCAAGCACGCAATCTCCTCCCTGTTGTAAGATTCATATCTATATCATCAGTAACATCAAAGCAATAACAGGTCGGGCATACATTTGTGCAAGTCCCGCACGCAAGACATCTCTTTCCAACATCCTCCTCCCAGAATGCTAAATCCTCTCCATCAATACATAGTAAAGGCAATTCCTCAACCTTTGGCAGAAATTCCTGGCCCCTGGTATTCGCGCATCTTGCCTTGGCTTTATACGCCAGCTCCTCATCAAGCATTGTTGCCTCACTCAAATTCGCAAGACCCAACAGCTTTTCTCCCTTCTCAGTAAAAGCCTCTGCAAGCCAGCTCTGTCCAAGGTCGCTTAAAAACAGGTCAAACCCCTCACGATGCTCGTTGCTCCCGACCCTAGAGCAGAAACAATACTCATCTGGATTGCAGGTCACGCCAATAATTGTGGATTTTGCACGCCTCGCAAGATAGGTAGAATCAGGATTCCCCTCTTTCCAGCAGATGTCCAGCCTTAAAAGACCCTGCATATCACACGCATGAACACCCAGCAAAATAATCTCCCGCGCTGGCTCGCTCTTCGCAGGCTTGGTCTCACCAGTCTTCAAATTGAACTCCAGAAGAACCTCATCCTTAGGAGGAACAAAAAACTTCTTGGGAGGTAAAATCGTGCTCGTGTAATCAAGCCTTAACTCTGAAGGGTCTGAAATCCGATCAAAATAATGAAACTGCTCAGTCCTGAGTTTTGGACCAAATACATCCCCTTCCTTTTTCAAACCCTCTACCCACGCATTAAAATCCTTCTTCCAAATTACTCCCTTTTTCATTTCTGCATTCCCTCTTTTAAGTTTTTAACTCTTCTTAAGAACACCTTGCGAACATTGCCTTTACAATAAAAAAGCCCTCTTTTCCCAGAGGGCTGATGACTTAACATTTTGAATTCTCCGCTGATATAACTTCTAAACTGCTAGTGTAAGTCTAGCATATCTTTCTAAAATTGTCAAGTTTTTTAATGTATTTTTAATAAATAAACAAAATTATTAAAATCCTCTTATCAAAACATCTCATCCACAATCACTCAAAATAAGAAAATCCATCTCACTAAATTGAACCTCCAGCCCCCTGTCCAGAACCTTTAACCAGAACATTTGAGCCAGAGACCATTGTGTTTGGAACATATTGAAGTTCCGCACAAAATTGCCCCAAAATCCCTCTATCCATATCCTCTAGCATATTCCGCATCATCTTGATGAATATGTCTATACAAAGAGGAATACTAACAACACTAAAAAATATCCCCAAACGGAACGCCAAAAGCGCAAAATCGGCATCGATCGCTTCTCTCGCCGAACTTAAAAAATAAATTGCTGCGATTAAGAAAAAAACTGCGCTCGTAATCTCTATTATCAACCCTATGCGCACTATAGCCTTTCTCCTAAGGTTTTCATCATAAATTTTTTGCCATTTATTGTTAAACTCATTGATTAATTCCACCAGTCTATTTTTGGCTTTTATTTCAAAATTTGAATAATAACTGACCATAGAAACAGTAACAAGATCTGAGTAAGTAGTTGCTTGTTTTAATTCTTTTTGCATATAATCATCCATATAAGTGTTTAAGGCTTGTATCATTCGCTGGAAATCCGCAATCACTTCATTTTTCCAGGGAACAGAATCGCTCAATCTGGTTTTTAGCTCATTAAGTTTTCCTTGTAAGCGTTCAGTTATTTTCTTTTTCGTTTGCAAACAGGGATTTATGATATTATACCTTAGTTTATTTTTTTCTCTATATAAATCATCAAGAATGATTAGAAGCTCATTTTTCTTAAATTCAAATTCCGGGTCAATGACAGCGAGTTCCCATAATTTAGGGTCTTTTTCAATCGCTTCTCTAAGTAAATTTTTCCATTCTTGCTCTTTTCCCATCTCCGCATAAACAATAGATAAATCATAAAGCACTTTCGGAATCCTTTTTATTTTAAGCGCCTGCTCATAGCATTCTGATGCTTTTCCCGGGTCTCCCTTTGCCCAGTAATATCTTGCAAGGTCAGTTAAAGCAGTTATTCTGGTCTCATCTGATATGTCTGAAAACGCTTCTGCTTTTTTCATATACTCTTCAGCCTCATCATGCCTTCCAAGATGAACCAGAATCATCCCGATATTCCGGTAAACAGGATAAAGAGTATTATCATATTGAAGCGCCTTTTGAAAACGCTCCAGAGCCTCCTGATAAAAACCCTTTTGATAGTTCCGCTCTCCCTGCTCCAGAAGCTGGATAGCATCATTGGTAAATCCCCGTCTTAAAAGGTCATATATTTTCTCTATGCCCTGCGTCTGCTTTTGAGCTATCCAGATCAACTCATTGAATTTTTCAGCCATTGCCGCATGCAATTCTTGAATTGCATTTGTATTTTCCTGAACAGATTTTCTTAAAGCCATTACCCCTGCAGTAACCGCGGCAAAGCCAACGGTGTTTATGATGTTTGACGCTATAAAGCCTTTGGAGATATGCTCGCTTATGTCCGCGCCAGATGCCTGAATGGAGTTCTGTAGCTGGCTGGAAACCTGGTCAAGCCTGCTTGAAATAACCTGAGCATTAGCAGAGGAACTCTGCACTATTGCTTTTCCAACCAAAGAGCCTACAGCGTCTATATGAGCCTGAGGCGAAGTTCCAACCATCTGGTCAATCATCTGTCCCATTGCTCTTGGAGAGCCAAGTTGAAATAAATTTAAAGGACCAAAAAACCTTGCGATATTGAAATCGCCCATATTCTATCCCCCTTTCTTGCACGGCTCATAAAAGCATCCTGAGCCTGAAAACTTGCCCTTTTCATCCTCTAAATCATATTCCATTTTTCCCTTCTCCACAATACAGCATTAACTGGTTTATGTAAAGAAAAAACCATAGCCTGATTCTAAAATCGCCTGCAACATAATATAACACAGGGTAATGTCAGAAGCGGTCAATAATCAGTAGCCATAGAGCAGTGGTCAGTAGCCAGCCGAATCCAGAATTCCGGTTTTAACCTTTGCTTTTTACGCCTGAGCTTTTTCCGGGCAACTCAATTATCTGGTTCTGCATCCAAAGGATAGCGCCTGGAAAGGAGTAGAGAGATGCTGGTATTAAGCAGAAAGATCGGACAGAAGATAGTAATAGGGAAGAGTATTACGATTACGGTTAATCGCTTAGATGATAGCAAGGTAAGTCTGGGGATAAATGCGCCTCGGGATATTCCAGTGGTGAGGATGGAGTTATTGAATCGGACAAAGAACTGTGTTAAGCCTGAATTGAGCAGTCATCCATAAAGGTCTTTTTCAGAGTGGAATCCGTCTGCAATAATCACCTCACGCATATTTTCCGCATCCACAACAATCGGAGTAAGCAGGATGGCTGGCACATCTGTTTTTCCATTATTTACCACTTGGTCTGCCCCAGGAACCTCCTGTCCCTTTAGCAAAAGCACAAGCGCCTCTGCCGCGCGAGTGGCTTGCAAACGCACTGGCATATAAATCGTCATACTTTGCTCGCCTTTCACAATTCTCTTACACGCATCAAGCTCAGCATCCATACCAGTGACTATAACCTTTCCAGCAAGCCCAAACTCCTTCAAGGCTTTCACTGCCCCTCCAGCTGTGCCGTCATTGCTCGCAATAATCGCATCCGGCTTTTTTCCCTGAGCCAGTAAATTCCGAATAATCTGATAAGCCTTTTCAGGAGACCAGTCCGGAGTCCAGCTCTCTCCTAAAAATTGAATCCTGCCGGATTTAATCAGCGGGTCCAGAACAGAATGCTGTCCCTGACGCATTCGGATCGCTGTATTGTCCACTTCTGAGCCTAAGAGCAGAAAATAACTCCCCTCAGGCTTGCGCTTCAAGGCATACTCAGCCCCCCATTTCCCCATCTGGAATCCGTCATACGCAATGAACAAATCCAAATCGCAATTCCTCATCAGGCGGTCATACGCAATAAGCTTTACGCTATTCTTACGCGCTTTTTCCGCAACAACCGCCATCCGCTCCGCATTAACCGCCACCACAATCAATCCCTGCACGCCATTCTGAATCAACTCCTCAACCTGTTTTAACTGAAGCTCTCCATCTCCGTTCGCAACCGTTTCCAGAACCTCAGCGCCCAGACGCTCTAACCTCTTAATCAGAATCTCTCGCTCCCGCCTCCAGCGCTCCTCACGAAGATTGTCCAGCACGATTCCAACCTTCATCCGCTTCTTCAATTCCGGCAGTTCAAATCCCTTCAACTCTCCATCCAGGATCAATGACTGGTCAAGCACGCTTATTGCTGTGTTCTCCACATTCTCCACGCTGGTCGCAATCAGGTCCGAGGCGCGCCTTAAAAGACCCATTGCTTTGAGTATCTCTGAACTCGCTTTCCTCTGATCCTCTGTCGCAACCCGGATCACCTCCACAGACGCAGTCAACTCTTCCATTGCCTTGCTCACCCGCTGAGAACCCTCAGCCTGCTCTTTGGTCGCTATCTTTACACGCTCCATAAGCTCGCGCATCTTTTCAGCGCGCTCCTTTAAGTAAGAGCTTGAGTCATCCTGCTCCCGCATAGCTGTCTTGATAAGCTGTGTCCTCTCATCAACCTCACTGCTGGATTGAAAAACCTGTTCAGCTAATTTCACCTGCTCCTCTGCCGCCTCCGCAATCTGTTTAGAATAATTTGCTGAATACTCCATCCCTTCCAGAATATCAAGAATCGCCTTGCGAGCCTCCGCGCTTAAGCGGGTTCCCTCTTCTGCACGCGCCTGCGCCTCGCTAATCGCTTCCTGCGAAGCCTTAACTGCCTTGCGAGTCCGGTTTATCAATGCCTCAATCTCCTTGGTGCTCTCAGAGGTTCTTCTTGCAAGCTCTTTAATCTCAGTTGCAACCACCATAAATCCCCTTCCGTGCTCCCCTGCTTTTGCCGCCATAATGGATGCGTTGAGAGAAAGGAGATGAGTCTCTGATGCGATGTCGCTGATCACGGTCACAATCTCTCCAATAGCCTGGGACTGCTCGGTAAGCTCTTGCATTATTTTGTTTGCCTGGTTGACAGAGGCCGCTATTTTATCCATTCCAAGCGCCCATCCTGAGATCAGATTTGCGGCTTTGGTTCCCTGCTCTCTCGCAAGCGCGGCAATTTTTGCCATCTCCTCTGTGCGCTTACGGATTTGCTGGGAAGCCTGGTCAATCTCTCGCATAGAGGCTGAGGTCTGTGTGGATGCGCTGGACAGGGTTTCAGTTGCCTGCGCCACGCTCTGGATATTAGATGCCATCTGAGCGATAGCTGTGACTAGGTCGCGCACAAATCCAGCCAATTCTCCGGTCATCTCCGAGACATTCTGGATATTGGTCATCATTTCAAAGCTGGCGCTGGATGTTTCCTGGCTCAAGTTCTTAAGCTCGTCAACATTGTTATGAATCTGGCGGATGCCCTGGTCAATGCGGGAGAGGCTCTCACCAGTCTCAGCCGCGGACTCAACCTGGCTTTGTGAGGCTCGTGAGAGCTTCTGGCTCTGCTCAATTATCTCACGGGATAAAGCTCTAAGGTCTCCAGTAAGCCGATATGACTGGCTTAATACGCTAGTGATGTTATTGTGAAAATCTCCAAGCGGGATGGACACCTTTTCTCTGCCTTTTTCCATCAGAAGATTCCGCGCCTCCTGATTCAGCTTTCCCTGAGTGCCAAGCCGAAGGTATTTCTCCAGATGCTCCCCGCTTTGAGTATCTATTGTATAAATATCCCACATCAGATAATAAATAATGGCTATGACAAGGTTGATGATGAAGGAAAAGCCAATGCTCAGCCCAAGAGCAGAGAGCAGATTTCTAGCGCTGAATCCTGCGCCAGAGGCATAGAGAATAATCAAGGCGAGGATAAAAAGAATCACAGCCACTAGAGCTAAAAGCGTAATCAGAACGCGTATTTTATTTTTTTTCATCTCAACTTTATTATTTATATCATAGTTTGGTCTGGACTCAAAATAAGAGGGAAGACCGAGTGAAATTATTCAAATTTGATTCTCCGGGTCCGGTTTTCCAGTGCGTTTTTCTGTTGATAGCATTGTTATGGCATAAACGCTAGATTGCCAAGCGCAGTTCATATTGAATCACAGCGCTGGCTATTGCTCTACGCTTGGACCACTTCTGGCCAGGTGAGATGAATCATATCAAGCACCACTCCTGGCCAGTTAAACGGATGTGCGTTTTTGCCCTGACCAGTCCTGCAGTCATAGAACTCCCAGAAGCCCTGATCCCGAATCATCTTAGCTGTTCTTCGGGTAAGCTCTCTGGCTATATCCTTATACCCGTGCGTGAGCAGTCCCTCACAGACCATCCAGTTCATATTTGTCCAGATGCAATAACCTCTCCATAGCAGTCTGTCTTCCCAGTAAATTTTCTCACGGTCAAGCTCGCATTTTGCGTTAAAGCTAATTAGATAGTCCAGCCAGAATTCCTCTGGATTGGTTATATGCTCTTTAACAATCCTTTCTGCTTTATCTTTTGGAAGATACTCACTCATTATCGGAAGCAAAGATGCGCAGGTGGTTCTTTTCGCGAATTTGGGACTCTTGAGGTTATAACGCGACCAGAACAAGCCCTTGGAATCGTCCCAGTGAATTTTCTGAATGGTCTCTGTCATCTGCTTTGCCTGATTCCTGTAATGCTCAGCTTTTTGCTTGTCTCCCACCTTCTCAAACATCCTGCTCAGCGCAATCACTGCCCGGATAGTGATCGCAATCATATTCATATCCTCTACAATGAACTCATTAGCCTCAGCGATTTTCTCAAGGTCATATCCGAGCTTTTTCTGCCTGGTGAACATCGCTGGATAAAGGAGCATCCTTTGGGGACCTCCGAGAGGATTGCTGTAATCCAGCTTGATTATCTCATCATACGCAGGAGAAGAATCTGTTCCGGATTCCCACGGATGAACGATGCAGGGAAGACCGGTCTTGAAAAAATCCCGGGTTTTGGTCAGATATTGAATTGCGTTTTCAAATCTCGGAAGCAATCTCTCCAGCCAGGCGCGGTCTTGCGTGTTATTAAAAATTTTTTCAGCGCTTATGATGAATGACGGAGGGTCAACCTGAACTGAAACCGTGCCCTGAAACTGGTCTCTGCTCAGCCTGTTTCCGAGCTTATGATAAATGTCCTGTTTGGGCTGAAGCTCCGGGAACTGGACCTCGTGAGGAACTCTGCCATCTGGTCTTTGTTGAAGCATCAAAAACTCAACCTCAGACGCCGCAATCTTCGGGTCAATCCGGTTCATCCCAATCGTATGCCAGCCAGAGTCCCAAGCAAATAGCGAAGGATATGTTCCTTTAGAAGGCATATGAAAAATATAGCCGTTCAACTCTGCACGGTTTGCCTCAAAAGTTTTTTCCGCCTCTGCCTTTAGCGCAAGATAGTCCTCTTTTGTCAAAGGCTCGTCAGGAATCGGCACCCGCAAAGCCCCGGGCTTTTTCGCAAAAACGCTTGAAGATTTGAATTGAGAACCCAGAATCATTGCGCCAGTTAGCGCAGAAGTCTTGATAAATCTCCTCCGACCTATTTGTCCCTTCATTAGTCCTCCTTGTTTCCAGCTATTTTATCGGTTTTTCTTTTCCCTGCAAAATCCTGAAGAGATTTTCATAATGTGAAACTATCACTGCGAGCACAATTGCGAGCGCGGTAAGCAAAATCCATTTATCTTGCTTAAAAATCAAAATCAGCGCAGGAAGAGATATTGCGGAAACTATACTTGCCAGACTTGCGATTTTAAATAGAGCAATCAGGATAGCCCAGATTGCCAGACTGGCTAGCGCGGGAATTGGACTGATTACAAGCATTGCTCCAAATCCGGTTGCAACGCCTTTGCCACCTTTGAACTTTAGATACGGAGAGAAAATATGCCCGAAAACAGCAACCAACCCTGCCAAGCCTTCAAGATGCCCCCTTCCATAAAACCATTGAGCAAGCAGAACCGGGACAGCGCCTTTAATCGCATCCAGCGCAAACACTAAAACCGCATATTTCAGACCAAGAGCGCGATAGACATTGATTGTGCCGATATTGCCAGAGCCTATTTGCCGAAGGTCTATTTTTTTGAATTTGGCTATAATCTGTCCGAACGGAATCCCGCCAATAAGAAAAAAGAGCAAATAAAACGCAATAAATTCTACGCTGTGCATTCTTAATTAGGAATCAATCTATTTTTATCTCATATTCTTTTCCAAGTTCAAGCTCAAAGGCTTTTCCTTTAATTAACACCTTAAAAAATTTTGTGGTTAAGGCTTGATACGGGTCTGTGAGTTTTATTTTTATGGATTTCGTCTTGAGTAAAGCCGAGCCATCCGCGCTTTGTAATTCCACTCTTGGAACATCCAATCCAGCATTCACCTGATAAAACACCTCACGCGTCTCAAAGTCCTGAGCCTCTCTTATAAAGCCCTGAATCTGGTTCGTGTCCGCAAAAATAAACCTCTGATGTTGATACCGCTCCAGAATCATCTCTATTGTGAACGCAGAGCTCCAGCCAAATTGAAATGACGCATATCCGCTCGTTGGCTTATGATTAAGATACCTGCCTGTAATTGGGTCATAGGTCTCATAAATCCCTTTCATCCCTCCCTGATTTGCCATCATTGACAAAAGCCTCTCTCGCAACTCATCTGACTCTTTCTCATAACCGAATTTGAAAAGCGTCTCCAGAGCAGAATATGCTGAAAAAATCCAGATTCTTCCCTTCCAGCCCGGAACAGAAGCGTCAAAGTATGGGTCATTATAGGCAACCGTGGGAATAGGATATTTGCCGAAAAACTCTTCTGGATTCAAAAGATGCTTTTCAATCACAGCCCTTGCCTTATGCTCATCAAGCGTTGCGCCTGCAAAAGCTGGGAACCAGATTGCAGGCGTGAGAAGCTTGAAATGCCTGTAATTCCCATTCCTGCCATAAGTGTCCAGCCAGCAACCACAATCCTCATCCCACAAAACCTCATCAATCTTTTGTGCTAAAGCCCTTGCATCTGCCCGCCACTTAATAGCCTCTTCTGGCTTTGCTAAATCATCTGCCCATCTCGCCATTGCCTCATAATAAAAATACATCCATGGATTTAAATCCGCATTATCAAGAGGCTTTAACTTAAAAGATATCACTTCTCCAGCCGAGCCTACATAGCTAATAAACGGACCAGGCTTAACATAATTCATCCTCGGAGAATTATCCCAGCCTCCCTCATCCTGGCTTAAATACTCAAACAAGCCATTGTTGTTCTGGTCTCGTGCCTTTTTCCACCAATCTATATACAACTTACCCTTCTCATACATCTCCTTTTCAAACTCCTTTGTCGCAGGCTCATCTGGAAACCGCTCAATAATCTGCGAACCGCTGAACCCGAACACAGGAGATTGCGAATGCGGTGTGATCGGCTTTGCGCGCTCATCCTCCATATGCGCAATGTATCCGTCTGCTCTCTGCGCCTGAAAAATCGCCCGGATAACATCACGCGCCATATCCGGCTTAAACTCAGAATAACCAAGAGCCTGAAACCCTGAGTCCCACAGCCAGAACCAGTTGTAATGAACCTTGGTCGGAACACAGCCCCAGTATTTCATATTCCCGCGTGGAGCATACAGCGCATTGTCCAGAGCCGTCACCGCCATTAAATATAAATCAAGATAGTCCTTCTGCTCAGCGCCAAGATGCGGCTTTGGTAGAGAAGCGAAAAATCTATCCCGCTCAGAAACCATCTCCTTCCAGGCAGATTCCGGGGAAGAAAATTTATTCTTCGCATCCCTTGCAATTGCATAAGCCTGAGTTAAGCTGTCCGGCTCATAACCAAAAATAAAGCTCATCCATTTCTTCTCACCAGGACCAAGCGCAATCTCATCACCTTTTATTTCAAAAACCCCCCGGGCTTCAGTTTTGCTCCCCTTAAAATTGTTGAATAACAATCCCAGATAATTAGCTCCAGGCGTAATAGTAGGCTTAACCGAAAACTTAAAAACCCAGCCCTGCTCTTGCACATCTTTGGAAGAAATACGCAACTCCGGCTTAAAGCTTCTACCTTTAGGGATTATTGAAAAAACTGGCGATAATTTTATGGAATCACTGGATTTATTCTCAAGCTTGAAACTGATTACATATTGATCCAGACCCAAAAATTGCACATAAGCCAACGCAGAAAAATCATCAAACTCAGCTCTCTCACGCCAGCCATAGTATTCAAACTTAATAGCGCGAGATTTAGGCTCCATCAATTCCCTGCCATCTCTTAAAAACCTGATTGAACTCCGCGCAAACAAGCCAGTGCGAGAATAATCAAGGACATTCTTACCAGTGGCGCACGCAAAATGAAGAACACTCGCAAATTGTCTGCTCTCAACATCAGCCTTCAAACCTATATGACTCCCATACGGGCTCAATGGTCCACCATTATCGCGAAAAGCCTCAGGGAACTCGCTTATGTAGCTGGGAGAACCTGAAAAAGTAACACCCGAAATTTTTGATAATTCTTCCCCAAACCCAATTGCTGATGCGCATAAAAATACTAAAAAAATTATCAATCTCTTCATTATTTAACCTTCCTGTTTAGGATTAAGCTCTGGAAGATAGTTTTTAAGCATATCCTTCACTGGCTTGAATTCAGCAAACCTGTCAAGGTATTCGCCAAGAACAATATATTCCGCAGGCTGGAAATCCAGATATTCTGGCTTGTTTTTCACAATAGCTAGAAAATAGAACCGACCAACAATTTTGAACGCGCGATGAAGCACGCAAAGGTCAAAAACCCTGCGAAAACCATCAAAATCCAGTGGCTTAAACCCGTTTTCGCTCAGCCGTTGAAAATAGTAATTTATGATATGCTCAATCAAACCCTTGCCAAGAAGTAAAGATGTGTCCCGGTCATAAAGTAAAGACGCAAGGTCATAAGCATATGGCGCCATAAAAGCATCCTGAAAATCTATCACGCGAATCCTGTCATTACTAACCATCAGATTGTCTATATGATAGTCCCGATGCGATAGAATATATGGTGAAGCCAGAAGCTCGCTCTTTATTTTTTCAAAACATTCAGTCAGCAGTGCTGATTCCTCTGGTTTTAAAACAGGACCCAATCTCTTGTCCAGAGCCCATTCCCGAAAATGCTCCAGCTCCCATCTAATAAGTCTGGAATTAAACCTCATACGAAAACCAATAAAATCAGGGTCCTCTGCCCTCCCTGCCACTAATTGAAGACGGATAAGCTCATCAACAGCTTTCTCCAGCCATAAAACCCTGCCACTCTCTTCACAAGAATTGAGCATATCCCGCAACAAAACATCTCCAAGGTCCTCAAGATAAATCAAACCAGCCTGAGAATTATAATGATGAATTGCAGGAACAGCCACACCATATTTTCCAAAATGCCTCTGCGCACTTAAAAAAGGCAATTCGCGAACCTCAAAACCATCCTCAACTACCTCCTCTATGCCCTGCCTCGGGTCCAGCTCCTTCAAAACCATCAAAATCATTGAACCTGGACTCTTTCCAGAATTAAACCGCAACCGAAGGTATCCACGATTGGATGCTCCGCCAGGAAGACCCTCTAAACAAAAATCAGACCCAAATGATAATTCTTTTAAATCATTAACAATCGCAGGATATATAACCTCTGGCTTCAAACTTAACCGCTCGCATACCGCTTCCCACCTCAAATTCCGCTCCTTAGAAAAAGCCCCGGGCTATTCTTAGTTAAATAACCCGGGGCTTTACTTTTTTAGTTACTGGGTTTCTTCTTCTTTGCCTTGTCAAAATCTATAACGCCAACTAGCCACAAAATCAAAATAACTAGCCCAGCTATAACAAGCAAAACAAGAATCGTCTCCAGAGCTCCACTGCCAGCATTTACAGAGTCCAGATTGGTCGCAATTTTATGAATGTCATCATCACTCAAAACAGAAAGCCGCTTCTCTATATCCTCTGTGCTTAAACCCATAGCTTGAAGACGGCTCGCAACCTCTTTCCTCTCCAGAGCAGACCGGATCTTTGCCATATCTTGCGCCCGGTCAACCTGCGCAGAACCCTCAGGGTTCGCTACCACCACCGCGTTAGACACCCGGGGAACCAATCCCAGTATGCTCACGCTCACCAGAACCAGATAAAGCAAATACCTCAGAGAACCTTTCTTAATTGACCTGTAAATCCCACTCATTCCAAAATCCTCCTTTCTTTTTTTTTGGAATTCAATCCCAATAGTATCAATATATCTAATTCCAGCTTTTGTGTCAAGTCCAACATTTACGCAAACAATCCTCAATGCCTCTAGCTGTCCAGTTTCCCCCACAAAATGGGCTTTTTCAGCCGATTTTCCCGGGTTTTTTCGTGTTTTTGACCGAATCTGACATTAAATTCCCATATCCTTTTCTAACTATTGTTGAATCCTAATTTATAGGAAAGAAAAGAAAGGAGACAAGTAATGAAAGAAATGGATAGGGATTCAGTGGTTCAGGGTTCAATCTGGAAACGGAGGTTTTTAGAGCATAACCGGGACAAGGAAATCGTGCGCAAAGTGCTCGTGGCTCTGCTCAGCTCAATAATGACTTTTTTAGGATGGAGCATATATAATTACATCCGTCAACATACAGGGCATTATCCTATCCAGTCCCATATAATAGATTATATTTTTGAGAGCCTTCCTTTTGTCGCAAAAGGTATGATATTTTTCTTATTCTTTTATTTCTTTCCATACTGGTTCCTGCTCAGGCGCGAATTCTGGAAATCCCTAAAAATTTTTGGACAATGTATTCTGGTCTGTGTGTTTGGCACAGCGCTTGTTCTATCAGCTCCCGGAATACTCACTCCTGTCACTCTCAGCTGTGCTGGCAAAGACCCGTTTGAGTCCTGCGGACCTATTAAAGCATGGTTTGTTTCTGAAAAACGAGCGTTCAAAGGCTTGTCAGACCAGGAAATGAATTATCCAGTAAAAATGTTCCATCCGTTCCGCAGGGTCGGAGCTTTTTACATTGAGCGGGACGCATTTAAGGAACGCTCAATGGATGATTTGAATAAACTATATGAGCAGGTGGTGACCATTCTCAAGGAAACCGGTAATTATGAATGGTTTAAGAAAGCAGGGGTTAAAATTGCTCTGATAGATTCCTATAGTTGTTCTTTTTTTAATTTAGACAGAAATATAATCGGGATTAAAATTTATAAGCCCAGACAGATTGCTTACCTTCTTACACGAATAGAGAAAAAACCATACACGCCAGAAAATGAAAAGCAGAAATTTGAAGAGCTTATAAGGCGAAATACCCTCCACGAGGCAGGCCATGCATATTTTCATCATTATCTTTGTCCAGAAGCTATGGCAAAAGGATTGGTCAAAAATTGCAATCTTCTTCTAAACAAAGAAAAAATAGACACACCTTTAAATATAAGCTCTGAGGTTTATGCATTGCGTTTTGAAGAAGCTGGCAAGCCCTTCTGCACACTGGAGGAATGCGCCTGGATATTTAAGCCAATTGAAGAAATTAACAGGGAAAACAAAGACCTTGCTCAGGAAATCATGCGTGATACATGGATTCTTAGAATTCAGGCTTTTGAGTTCAATAGAAAATGTCCAAGGTATCATTTGAGAAAAGCCACAAACTGGGAACTGCTCATACTCTCCTTAATCGGGCTTGAAAATCAAACAGAACCTCAGAATTATCCCTGTGAGTGACTGTTATCCGCTCTTCTTAAAGACTATTTCAAACCTCAACAAGGGTCAGAGATTGAAACCTTTCCCCCCCCTTTTTAAAAAAGAAGGACACTTGTCTCCCAGATTCTGTGCAAATGAAAACCTGCAAGGGACAGAGTCCCTTGACCCACTTTTTTAAAAAAGAAGGACACTTGTGTCCCCCTTGACCTAAGGGACTTAGTCCCTTAACCCACTTTTTAAAAAAGAAGGACACTTGTTCAAAATATGCCCTAGCCCAGACTGCTCAGCACATCTCTCTGATTCTTAAATAAAAATCAATCTAAAAAATCCCTTTACGGACCAAAACCAAGCACATCTACAGGAACATTGCTATTTGTCCAAGTCCCATTACCAAGTTGCCCCCACCCATTATTCCCCCAGCACTTTATGCCTCCGCCGGATGTCAAGGCGCAGGTATGATATTGACCAGCAGAGATTGCATTTACGCCGGAAGATAAGCCGGAAACATTCACAGGAACACAGCTAGTTGTCCAAGTCCCATTCCCAAGTTGACCATCACTATCATCCCCCCAGCACTTTACGCCTCCAGAAGTGAGCAGGGCACAGGTATGATAACCACCAGCAGAGATTGCACTTACGCCGGAAGATAATCCGGAAACATCAACTGGAACATTGCTATCATTATTGCTCCCATTCCCAAGTTGACAATCCCAATTAAACCCCCAGCACTTTATGCCTCCAGAAGAAGTCAAGGCGCAAGTATGATAATCACCAGCAGAGATTGCGCTTACGCCGGAAGATAAGCCGGAAACATTCACAGGAACATAGCTATTTGTCCAAGTCCCATTTCCAAGTTCACCATACCAATTATCCCCCCAGCACTTTACGCCTCCAGAAGTGAGCAGGGCGCAGGTATGCCGATGCCCAGCAGAGATTGCGCTTACGCCGGAAGATAATCCGGAAACATCAACCGGAACATTGCTATTAGCAATGCTCCCATCCCCAAGTTGACCATAATGATTAAACCCCCAGCACTTTACGCCTCCAGAAGTGAGCAGGGCGCAGGTATGGTCCCCACCGGCAGAGATTGCGCTTACGCCGGAAGATAATCCAAAAACATCAACCGGAACATTGCTATCATTATAATAGCTCCCATTCCCAAGTTGACCATCATAATTCTGCCCCCAGCATTTTACGCCTCCAGAAGTGAGCAGGCCGCAGGTATGGTCCCCACCGGCAGATATTGCGTTTACGCCGGAAGATAATCCGGAAACATTCACAGGAACATAGCTATGATTATTGTTCCCATTCCCAAGTTGACCAGAATAATTACCCCCCCAGCACTTTACGCCTCCATTTGATGCAAGCGCGCAGGTATGAGCCCCACCGGCATCAATAGAAGAAACAAGATAAATGCTCCAGCTGTATTTCGCTGGGCTTTTGTCCCAGACTCCATTCTTACCAGCCTTGACCTTAAAGGTATGTGCGCCTTCAGAAAGACCAGTATAAGTCTTTGGTGATTTGCATTTTGTCCAGGCGTCCGAATCCAGCTTGCACTTGAAACTGCAAGGAGCAGAGGTGCACACAAACTTAAAGGTTGCGCTGGTGGAATTGCTAACCAGAGGGGGCTTGGATTTTATCTTCGTATTAACCGTGATCTGCTCGCTTGAAATTACTCCAAAATCCTCATCATTGCCAAACCCCATCTCATCGCTATCCTGGCCCTGCCCACATCCTGCAAGAACCAAAATAGCCACAATAATCCCCCATAAACATCCTTTTCTCTTCTTCATTTTTCATCCTTCCTTTTTAATTTCTTTTTTATGAAAATTTGCAGAATCTCTCGGAATAAGAGCGCAAAAATTCTGGAAAGTTTTTATGGAATAAGGAAATTTTAGAAAACACTCTGAATGGACTAATTCATAGCAAGCGAGAAATATGTCCAAACTTGAACTCTTCCCTCTGCTCCTCTTAGCTTGCTTTTATCACATTCAGAATAACCTGTCAAGTAAAAAATGCATCTTTTCGTTTGTTCTGATTATAGCATAGGGTAATGTCAGAAGCGGTCACAAGGGACAGAGTCCCTTGACCCATTTTTTAAATAAAGAAGGACACTTGTGTCCCCCTTGACCTAAGGGACTTAGTCCCTTAACCCGATTTTTACAAGGGTCATAGACCCTTGACCCGTTTTTTAAATCAAACATGGTTAAGAGCGTAACTTATTGATTTTAATACAAAACAAAGTGTTCGGTCCCGCCGAACAAAGCCTTGAAAAATGCTTTTTCAATCGTATATTATCAGTGGTTTTTTTGACATCATTGCTCGCTTTTGACTTAAGTCAGGAGCGACTCATTGGGTTTGCGTTATTGGGACCTCGGCGCGAGAAGCTCACCGTCACAACGGCGCAAGATAGAGCCAAGGTAAGGGCACAGCCCTTGACCG
>Ga0078972_1002266_pt1 | contig 64814 bp, 43 predicted proteins | sample YelNatPaOPGAMG01_FD_67568 | JGI IMG/M metagenome (GOLD analysis project Ga0078972, IMG submission 67568) | Hot spring thermophilic microbial communities from Obsidian Pool, Yellowstone National Park, USA - OP-RAMG-01 (SPADES assembly) (version 2) | ecosystem: Environmental > Aquatic > Thermal...
GATTGGAGAGCATGAAGTCGAAGGTGTGGCCTGGGAAGGCATCATTTGAGAGTGTGGAATGGTCGGGGCCTCCCACAATGTTATCTGCAGCATCGCCCTCACCTTTGAGCAAAAGGTCGGCTTTGCAGATGGCGTAGGTCTCGGCGTTGATCTCCTGGCCGTAAAGATGGACCGAGACCTGTTTGCCGCGTTCTTTGGCGAGCTGCAAGAGCGTTTCCTCCGCCACCGTAAGCATGCCGCCGGTGCCGCATGCGCCATCGTAGAGGAGATAGGTCCCGTCGGTAATCTGATCGGCGATCGGCTCGAAGATCAGTCGTGCCATGAGCCTCACGGCGTCGCGCGGGGTCCAGTGTTCGCCGGCTTCTTCGTTGTTCTCCTCGTTGAAGCGGCGCACGAGCTCCTCGAAGATAGTGCCCATGGCATGATTGTCGAGCCCGGGCAGCCGCACGGTGCCGTCGCTGTTGAGCACAGGGTAAGGACTCAGGTTGATGGACGGGTCGAGGAACTTCTCGATGAGCGTGCCCAGGGCGTCGGCTTTTGCCAGTTTGGGAATTTGGTTGCGGAACTCGAAGCTGTCGATAATTTCCTGCACATTCGGCGAGAAACCATCGAGGTAGGCGCGAAAATCCGCCTCAAGCTGCTGAGCACGGGCGCGTGCTTTGAGATCACGCAGGGTATACGGCGAGACGTTGTAGAATGCCTGGCCGGCGGCCCCTCGCAGAGCAGCGTCCTGGTTCATGATCCCCGCTTTGTCGAGCGAAGCCTTCGCGGCGAGCACCTTCTGCTTGGTGGGCTCCAGCACCGCGTCGAGGCGGCGAATGACGGTCATCGGGAGAATGACGTCGCGGTACTTGCCGCGCACGTAGAGATCGCGCAAGACGTCGTCGGCGATGCCCCATATAAAGTTTGTTATCCACGTGAGATCACCGTTTGCCATTCGGTGGCCTTCCTCCTCAGTACGCAACATTGGTCAGGGCGGACACTCGGTGCACGCACAGCGCTCGTGTGGTCGGGGTCGGTGGAGTCCGCAAAAACCGTTAGGGGATTCGAAACGTCGCCGGTGCGCCCATGCCCACACATAACAGCCATTCGTGTCCTCCAAACGCAGCGTCCATGAAAAAGGGGCTCGCGTTCGCACGCAAGAGAATTCTTTGGACGCGCGCAGCAGCTGGGACGCAGGCACCGAATGAGCCTTTCGGAGTCGCGTCCTCTCGACCACAGCGAAGCACGCGTTTCGGTCGAGGCGCGCCTGTCCGTAAAGTCTCTGCATCAAGTTAACTATTCGACATGATGATGAGTTTTCTGACGCCACTGATTGGGCAGCATGTGAGACTTCACCCTTACGCGGGCAGGCGCTGGACAATGGGAGGCACGACCGGCGCCTGCCCCCACACGGCTTTCCTCGCCACCGCGCCGACGCAGCGTTCTCTCCGTGTCGCAGTGGCGCCGCTTAGATCACATCGAACTCGCTGTCGACGCCGTGGGTGTATGCGTATTCGAGTGCCTCGATCTGCTTGTTCTTGAGAAGGTCCTTGAAATAGCCACCCATGCCTTGGAGAGTGCCAACCCTCTCGATAACATCCATGGCGAGACTGAACCGGTCGGTCTGATTCAATATCGCCAGCTGAAGCGGGGTTGTAATTCCCCCGCGGCCTTTCAGGAAAGGTGCGAGGTAGCTTGCATCGATTCCGATCTTTCTGTTTTCGCGGTATCCGCGGACGTGGATGTTCCTGTGGTTCGTTCTCCTGTAGGTGAGCCGGTGAATGAGCCACGGATAGCCATGGAAGTTGAATATGACGGGCTTGTCCTGCGTGAAGTACGAGTCGAACTCGCGGTCGGTGAGCCCGTCGGGATGCTCGGTACTTGGCGTCAAGGTGAAGAGATTCACGACGTTGACAAATCTTATTTTTAGCTGAGGAAACCACTTTTTAACAATTTTGCTTGCATAGATCGCTTCTTTTGTGGGGATGTCGCCACAACTCGCAATGACAACGTCCGGGTCCTCCTCTGGGTGGTTGCTTGCGAAATCCCAAATTCCGATGCCCTTCATGGCATGCTTGAACGCGTCGTCGAGGGAGAGATACTGCGGATGCTTTTGCTTATCGATGACGATGATGTTGATCCTGTTTGTCGTCTGGAGGCAATACCAAGCGGTGCAGAGGAGCGTGTTTGCATCGGGCGGGAAATAGACGCGGACCACGTTGGGCCATTTATCCACGATCGATGTAATGAAGCCCGGATCCTGATGGGTGAAACCATTGTGATCCTGCCGCCACACGACGGACGTGAGGAGGAGGTTGAGGGAAGAAATTGGGGCTCGCCACGGAATGTCGGACGAAATGTCGAGCCATTTGCCGAACTGATTGACCATTGATGAAATGAGCGGGGCAAAACCTTCATAGGTATTCAGGAGGCCGTGCCTGCCGGTGAGGAGATAGCCCTCGAGCCACCCTTCGAGGGTGTGCTCCGACAGCATCTCCATGGTCCTCCCAAAGGGGGTGAGGCATCCTTCGTCTGCGTCTTCCTCGAGCACTTTTGCCATCCAGGCTTTGCCGAATTCGAATACGGCATCGAGCCTGTTGGATTTCGTTTCGTCGGGGCCGAACACTCTGAAGTTCTCGGGATTGGAGCGGATGATTTCTCGGAGGAGCACACCGAGGGGACGCGTGTTCTCTGCTTCGTCCACCGTGGGGCTGCTCACTGCTACGGCAAAACTCTTGAGCTCGGGCAGTCGCAGCTCTTTTCTCAGCAACCCTCCATTGGCATACGGGTTTGCTCCCATTCTTTTGGTGCCCTGAGGCAGCGGCATCGTCTCGCGCAACTTGCCAGTGTCGTCGAAGAGTTTTTCCGGTTCGTAACTGCGCAGCCATGCTTCAAGATGTTGCAAGGTAGCGGGGTTGTCTCTCGCGTCCGCGAAGGGCACCTGGTGCGCTCTCCAATAGCCCTCGATGTAGTGGTTCCCCACCTTCTTGGGTGCGGTCCAACCTTTTGGCGTTCTCAGGATGATCATGGGCCAGGCAGGTCTCACGGGTTTATTGCTCGATCTTGCGCTGTCCCAAATGTCGAGAATCGTCTCGATGGAGGCATCCATGGCCTCTGCCATTTTGCCGTGCACCTCTAAGGGATCCTCGCCCTCGACAAGCCTCGGGTCGTAGCCATATCCCCTGAAAAGCGAGCAGAGTTCTTCATTGTCGATCCGCGCGAGGATCGTGGGATTGTTGATTTTGTAGCCATTGAGCAAGAGCACGGGAAGAACAGCGCCATCGCGAACGGGGTTGAGGAATTTCGTGGAGTGCCATGCGGTAGCGAGGGGACCCGTCTCGGCCTCCCCATCACCGACAACAGTGAGAGCAATGAGGTCCTTGTGGTCGAAAACGGCTCCAAAGGCATGGGACACACTATAGCCCAACTCTCCGCCTTCTTGGATCGAGCCGGGAAGCTCGGGGGTACAATGGCTGCCAAGTCCGCCAGGGAAGGAAAATGCTTTGAAGAGATTTTTGAGCCCCTGTTCGTCTTGGCTGAACTGTGAATAGAGTTCGCTTATCGTTCCCTCCAAGTAGAGAGGAGCGATGACGCCAGGCGCGCCGTGGCCTGGGCCTGCTATAAAGATGCAATTTACATCATATTTATTGATAACTCTATTACCGTGCGTATAGACGAAGCTGAGTCCAGGACTTGCGCCCCAATGGCCAAGGAGTCGTTCCTTGAGATGTTTCGGCGCAAGCGGTTCCTTCAAGAGTGGATTGTCTTTGAGAAAAATCATTCCCGCCGAGATATAGCAGCACGCTTTCCAGAAATCGTTCATTTTCTCGATCATCGTTTCCCCATCCTTCCTTTTCGTTTTAAAAGTATAACGGAGCCGCGAGGCGTGTCGAGAACATTTCGGTGAAGTGCTCATGCGAACCGCCCCCTACTCCCCCGCGCCTTTGTGCAGCCCGGAGAAGGTGCCTCCCCCTATGGGGGGATTCTTGCGACGATGTGCAGCAGGCAATCCGCGGATGAGCGGGAAAAGTGAAACAATTGTTCAAGGAAGTTTCGAGGAGATGAGATGGCAATCGCTCGTGTGACCGAAAGATGCCGACACGCAAAGAGGGACAAACGTCGTGCACCGTGCGGCTCATCCGTCGCGCGTGAGAACCAGGACGCCCCTAAGCCCTTCCCTGGGTCATTCACGAAGAGGCAGAAAGCGCGCGGGCCTTACAGGCTCGTACTCGCCGGCTCTTTGCAAAATTTCCGACGCGCAGCGCGTGGCGATTCACCGCGCGAGACTTTACAAGGAAAGGGGACATCGTCAACGTGTGAAGGGACGCCTCACTCCCTCACACACAAAAAAAGTGGCTTCGGGGAAGCATTCCTGCTTCACACCGAAGCCACGCATGCCTTTTCGCGACTCAGTGGCTCGTGAGAGCCGACTCAGTCGCTCTCTCTGTGCGCTTCGCGCTCAGCGCTTCTTGGCAGCCTTCTTTGCAGCGGGTGCCGCCTTTTTTGCTGCAGGCTTTTTCGCGGCGGCTTTTTTCGCCGGAGCGGCCTTTTTCACGGTTGCAGCTTTCTTGGCAGGAGCCTTCTTCGCCGGAGCGGCTTTCTTTTTGGCTGGGGTGGCTTTTTTCTCGGCCGCTGCCGCTGCCTCATCTTCGATGGCAGCTTGCGCCGCCGCAAGCCGTGCGATTGGGACACGGAACGGCGAGCAGCTCACGTAGTTCATTCCCACGCGATGGCAGAATTTCACCGATGCGGGATCGCCACCGTGCTCACCGCAGATACCGACCTTCAGATCGGGGCGAGTCGAACGTCCGCGCTCGATGCCGAGCTTGATGAGTTCGCCAATGCCGTCCTGGTCGATAGTCTGGAACGGATCGTCCTTGAGGATCTTCTTCTCGAGATAATCCGGCAGGAACGAACCGATGTCGTCGCGGCTGAAGCCAAAGCCCATCTGCGTGAGGTCGTTCGTACCAAAGGAGAAGAACTCCGCGGGCTCGGCAAGTTTTGCAGCCTGGAGAGCAGCGCGTGGAATCTCGATCATCGTCCCATAGAGGAATGGCAAGCGACGCAGACCGAACTTCTGCATGACTTCTTTTGCCACTTGCTGGACGATCTCCTTCTGATGGAGGAGCTCCGTCTCGATGCACGTGACGGGGATCATGATCTCAGGCAATGCTTTCTTGCCCGCTTTCAACAATTCCGCAGCTGCTTCGAGGATGGCACGCACCTGCATCTCGGTGATCTCGGGGTAGGTGATACCGAGGCGGACGCCGCGGTGTCCGAGCATCGGGTTATTCTCGCGAAGCGATTCAGCGCGCTTGAGAAGCTCTGCCATGTCGATGCCGAGCTCTTCGGCGAGTGCCTTGAGTTTATCCTCCGAATGAGGAACGAACTCATGGAGAGGCGGATCGAGCAAGCGGATGGTGACAGGCCGACCGTTCATCACTTCGAGCGTCGCCTTGACGTCGTTCTTCACGTAGGGGAAGAGCTCGTCGAGAGCTTTGCGTCGCTCATCGGCGGTCTTGCTCATGATCATCTTGCGGAGGAGGAACAGGGGCTTGTCACTGCCCTCGCCATAGAACATGTGCTCGGTACGGAAGAGGCCAATTCCCTCAGCACCAAACGAGATAGCCTTCGCAGCATCCTTCGGGGTGTCCGCATTGGTGCGGATGTTGATCTTGCGGAATTTGTCGGCGAGCTTCATGAGCTCTTGGAAGGGCTTATTGTGCTCGAGGTCGACGTCCACAAGAGGAATCTCGCCCTGGTAGACGAGTCCCTTTGTTCCGTTGAGGGAAATCCAGTCACCCTCTTTGATAACCACGCCGCTCTTGGTCTTGAAGGATTTGTTGTCCGGTGCGATTTCGATGTCGCTGCAGCCGACGATGCAGCACTTCCCCCAGCCACGTGCCACGAGAGCAGCGTGAGAAGTCATGCCGCCCTTGCTGGTGAGAATGGCCTGAGCCTTGTGCATGCCGTCGACGTCTTCGGGGGAGGTCTCTTCGCGGACGAGGACGACTTTTTCGCCTTTTTCTGCCCACTTCACCGCATCCTGAGCAGTGAACACGACCCGACCACGAGCACCACCTGGTCCGGCTGGCAGACCTTTTGCGATGGGGGTGGTCTTCAATTCAGCCTTTGGATCGAGCATGGGCAGGAGAAGCTCAAAGAGCTGGTTGGGAGCCACGCGCATGACTGCTGTGGCGGCATCGATGAGCTTTTCTTTGTACATGTCCGTGGCTATGCGGACGGCTGCCACGCCATTGCGCTTTCCCACGCGGCACTGCAGCATGTAGAGGGTGCCCTTTTCGATCGTGAACTCGATGTCCTGCATGTCCTTGTAATGCTTCTCCAGGCGGTCCTGGATGTCGTAGAGCTGCTTATAGACATCGGGCATGAGTTCCTTGAGAGTGGGAAGGTGCTTGCTCTGCTCGTTCTTCGATTCTTCGTTGATAGGAGCCGGCGTGCGAATTCCCGCGACAACGTCTTCGCCCTGAGCATTCACGAGGTACTCGCCGTAGAAGATCTTTTCGCCGGTGCCAGGATGACGCGTGAAAGCGACACCGGTGGCACTATCATCGCCCATGTTGCCGAACACCATGGCTTGCACGTTGACGGCGGTGCCCCAGTCATCGGGGATGCGCTCGATGCGGCGATATTCGACCGCGCGCTTGCCCATCCAGGAGGCGAAAACCGCGCCAATGGCGCCCCACAGCTGCTCCATGGGGTCTTGCGGGAAGGCTTTCCCGAGAACTTCTTTCACCTTTGCTTTGAAATCTTCCACGAGCTGCTTGAGATCATCGGCCGTGAGATCGGTATCGGACTTGTATCCCTTCTGTTTCTTTACCTCCTCGAGCATCTCGTCGAGGATCTTGCGGATTCCCTTCCCATCCTTTGGCTCGATCCCGGCAGCCTTTTCCATGACAACGTCGGAGTACATCATGATGAGGCGGCGATAGGCATCGTAGGCGAACCGTGGATTATTGGTTTTCTCGATGAGCCCTTTGATGGTCTTGTCGTTGAGTCCGACATTGAGCACCGTCTCCATCATGCCGGGCATCGATTTGCGGGCGCCCGAACGCACGGAGACCAGAAGCGGATTTGTGGGGTCTCCGAACTTTTTCTTCATGAGTTTCTCCACCTTTGCCAAAGCAGCCTCGACCTGTGCTTTGAGCTCGGGCGGATACTTCCGACCATGCTTATAGTAATATGTGCAGACTTCCGTCGTGATAGTGAAGCCTGGCGGGACGGGCAGACGGAGATCCGGATGCCCCGCCATCTCGGCAAGGTTTGCACCTTTTCCGCCGAGCAGGTCTTTCATTGATTCATTACCTTCGGCGCGGCCGCCGCCGAATGAGTAAACGTACTTAGCCATCAACAACCTCCTTCAGATTTCACTGTTGCCCGGATGTTTTCCCCACACCGCTCGCCTCTTGTCCAGACTTACGTGTTCCACCCGAGCAATCAGCTTCTTTTTTGATTGCACAAGACTAAACGTTGAATAATGTAACGTATTCAAGTTTGTCGCCAGTGAAGCACGCTTTTCAGCTCAAAGTGCGCTGTCAAAGAGAAAAATACATATCGCGCTCCGTTTTTGAAAGATGGGACTCGACAGACGGCGCGCTCTGCTCATCGTGGGCCTGAACTGGCTCGGCAAAAGAGAAAAAGCGGTATTGACAGACGAGCGCGTCGAGGAGGAAACTTAAGCTATGAATACACGACAGCTCATTACGAAAACCTGCGCCATCGCGTGCTGCGTTGCGCTACTCGGCGGATGCGGCAAATCGGAAAAGAAGGAAAAGAAGCGAGAGGAAAAGGACCGCTCAGCGCGAGTCACCATGCACGTCGATGAAATCCGCAAACGAATCGACGACGTGCAACACTCGCTTGTGCAGCTTTACCAGGAATCGGAAATCCAGCAGGCTAAGATCCGCGCTGCACAGGAAAACCTCCAAGCGCTGAAGAAGTCGCTCGGCGATATCATGAAAATTGCGCCCACAATGGAAACGAGTGGTGTAGCAATGACAGGCCATGCACTCAACATTCCCCGGCTGCGCGAGGAAGCCGTCCAAGCCAAACAATCCAAAGACAGCGAGAAGAAAAAGCGAGAAAACCGCGCGTTGGACACGCTCCTCATCATCGTCTTCCTCGCATTCCTCGCGACCGTAGGCTATAAGCTCTCTCAGAGGAAGCGCAACGCGTCGGCCACAAGCGAACCATCTTCTTCTGACCAGGATTCCTACACAATCATCAAGCCGCCTGCCTCCTCGCAGGAGCAACCGACTGAAAGTGGGCAGGAGCAGCAGCAAGAGTCGTCGCAGGAAAAGAGCGAGGGTGAGGGGACGCAGCAGTAAATTTGTTCTCTTATTATCGCTCGACTATTCGACGCGAAACGGGGGCGAGACATGGCGTGCGACCTGACCACGCAGCTCGGCAATCTCGCTCTCAAAAATCCCGTTACTGTGGCATCGGGAACGTTCGGCTATGGACTTGAGTTTGCGGATTTCTACGATCCGTCCATTCTGGGCGGAATTTTTCTCAAGGGCTTGACGCGCGAGCCACGTCAGGGCAATCCGCTGCCTCGACTTGTGGAGACGCCCGCCGGACTCATCAACTCGATTGGACTCCAGAACATTGGCATCGACGAGTTTTGCGAACATAAATGGCATGAGCTCGAAAGTGTTCACACGGTCATCGGCGTGAACATTAGCGGCCGATCGCCTGAGGAATATGCCGAGCTCGCCGGGCGTGCCTCAGAAGTGCCCATTGTCAAAGCAATTGAGATCAATGTCTCGTGCCCCAACGTCAAAGAAGGAGGCGTTGAGTTCGGGCGTTCAGCAGAACACATTCGCACTATCACCCGGCTCTGTGCGCAGGCAACGAGGCTTCCTCTCATCGTGAAACTCTCGCCGAACGTGACGAATATAGTGGAAATGGCGGAAGCGGCGATGAGCTCGGGGGCATCCGCCGTGAGCCTCGTGAACACGTTCCTCGCCATGGCAATCGACGTGGAACGTCGGCGCCCTGTTCTGCGCAACGTTATGGGGGGCTTGAGCGGTCCCGCGATCAAGCCCATTGCGCTGCGCATGGTGTGGCAAGTGTGGCAGGCGCTGCGATGTCCGATAATCGGCATGGGAGGTATCATGAGCGGGACTGATGCCGTGGAGTTTCTCCTGGCGGGTGCAAGCGCGGTGAGCATCGGCACGGCGAACTTCGTGAACCCCACGGCTGGCATCGACGTTCTGCGCGAACTGGAAGAATGGTGCAACGCCCATGGTGTTGCGAGTGTCCGCGAGCTTATAGGAGCCGCTCATCCAAGCGACCTAGTAGGCTAGGCGCCGTATTGCCCCACCATATGCTGCATTTGATGTTGGTCTCTGGAAGAGCCGCGCGCGGTGGGATGGCGATTTATCCCCGTGCTCCAGCAGTCATGGCCGGTCGAGGAACGGCACAGCTGTTGGCAGATCGTTTTGGGAGATGCCACCACACAAACCGTGCATCTTCTCGATATACGGTGAGCATTGGAATGATATCTAAGTAATATATTATCTTTATTAGAGACGCGGGTGCAGGTGGAGATTCGAGCGCCTTCGCTTGGCGGGAATAAAGTCGGTGCCTTCTATCCATAGCCAGCTGCGGAGGCAAGCGCGACTCGCAGGCGTTTCAACTTGTTCCCCTCGCGTAGGAGCGCTTCCCGGCGTAGGGGAAACGACCTGAGAGACTGCGTGTGCTGCCGAGTTTACGTCTTGCCGCCCGCAGTTTGGACTAAGCACAATATGCAATCATGTTTGCGAGATTATATGTGTTCGGAACATGTTTACATCGCTGCCCCGTGTTGCGCTCCCTGCACAACTTTATGTGCCGAGTGAACTGCGCGGGTTGTTTCCCCCGGGCACGCTCGATGAAAGGGGCGCGGGGAGCGAAGCGCGCCTCTCAATGCTCTGCGGTGATAATCTCGAGCGGCGGACGGGCGGCAAACAGATTGACGCGCAAGAGGATAGGCTCGCGATACTTTCGCACTGTGAAGATGCCGATATCCATCGGGCCCGTATTGACGTTCTCTCCCACACTCACGCGATAGGTGTCGCCTTCGCGAGCGGGAATTGCGAAGCGGGCCGCTTCTATCTCGTCCTCAGCGCCCGCTGTGAGGGTGAGCGGCTCGCGCGCGAGAGCGTTGAGAGGGGTCAGCGTGACGGGGACATTGATCATGCGCTTCATGACGTCCTCGTACACCGCAACCTCCGCGCGAACAACTGGCACGATGGGAAGAAAGAGTGCGCCGTGAGGTCCGACTTTTTTGAGATCGAGCTGCACGCGGCGATCTTTTTCATTCCCTTGCCAGAGACGGATGTCATCGGAAAGCAGCGGAATAAAGTTCCCCAAAAACTCCAACTCGATCGAGGTGTCATTTTCGTGCCCAGGTGCGATGAAGATGCGCGTGAATCCCGCTTTATTTGTCACGAATGGACCACGGTGGGTGGCAGGCGGTCGGGCATAAAATTCAATTCCAGCCGCTGGAGCGCGGCGGACGCGGTCGTAAACGTAAAGAAGGACTGTCTTGCCCTCCGCTGGCGGAAGATCGCTCTCGTCCGGTTCGGGAATGAGACTTTCGAGGGGTACAGACGGAAGTGGCTCAGCCCACACTTGGCGAGCATCCGCCGAGAGTGTCCCTGTGGATTCTCCTGGCTGCGTCTGAGGCGGCAGCGAAACAGACGCGCTCGTGGGTTGTTTTTCCTTACCTGCGTGCGCGGGGCGCCCCTCGGAGCGACGCGGCTGGGTGGGAGTTAGAGATGCTGCTTCTCTCCGAGCAGTTTTCTGCGAAACCTGAGAAGAATCTTCCTTTTGAGTGCATGCGCAAAGCGCTAGCGCTCCTCCAACTGCGAGAGCATAGCAAGCAGCTCTCCACCAGAAACGTATGCGGTATTCGTTTCTTGTGACTTTTTGCGACACTCTTTTTCCTCCTCATTCTGGTTATCATTGAGGGTATCCACAATTCACTCGTTCTGGCAAGTCGACACACCCGCCGTGCGCGGCTCTCCCTGCTCGCGAAAGGCTCTCTTGCACGGCAAGGATTTTTTTGTTTTCCGTCCTCGGCGAAGCGCGGTGGATTGAAATTCGTCCGGGGCAGCGGAGAGGCACAAATTCCGTCAGCCACCGCCTTCTTCGTACCTCCACTTTCGCGGTAGCCTAAAAAACTGGGGAGGAAGGTTGGGTACCTTCCTCCCCGCTCTTGTTAGCCTTGCTCCGCGCTCACGAACACATCGCAAGCTCGGCGGCAGCTTGGCTAGGTGTGGCGCGCGCCACTGTGATTAGTAGCGCATCCACTCGCTCACACCAGCCCACGCGGTGGGCAGGCCAACGCCAATTTCTGCCTGGTTGCTGTAGAATAGGTTGGCAGTGCTCGCCACGGCTTGGAGCCGGAATGGCCCAAAGCTCGGATGCTCGGGATTGCTGAGGGACTGCACGCCGAGGTGCGACAGGTACGTTGGAGCTCCGACAGAATCAAACGCTGCCCACGACGTCGGAGTGGCTGGATCGCGCTTGATGAGCGCAATCTGCTGTGAGAGAAGGTCCGACGTAAAGCCAGCGATGTCGGCGACAGCCGTCCAGTTGCTCGAGCCTGACACGGTTATCCCATCACCCAAAGTAATGAGATATGATCCGGTCGGGTCCACCTTGGTTAGCTTGTCGAGTGCATTGACGGCCGTGCTCGGTATGATATCAATGGGTCCGCCGCCGGGATCGCTTTCGGAGAAGCGCACGGCAATCGTGCCGCCCGCACTTGGAGCAACGGACGAGCTAAGCGTGAGCATCCGCCGACGTCCCTGTGAGTCAGCCAACGGGAAGTCGATGCCACTCAGCGCCATAGTTGTTCTCCAGCGCTTGAAGGTTCCCTGGATGAGAGCAAAGTTGGCCGACGGATAAGTGAGCGTCCCATTGCTCCCACTCGATCCGAGAGTGAGAGTCCCAGCGCCACCGTTCATGCTCACAATTCCTTTCTTCAAGCCAAGAACGTTCAGGCAACGGTAGTCTCCGCCGAGAGCCACAGTACCTGTCGTGTCGATGATGAGTCCACCAACATCACCAGGAGGCAGAGCTCCTGCAGCCTGGCCCGTCACGTCGCCGCAGAATCCCCATACGCCACTAGCGACCGTGGGGATGTTGCTGAAGAATCCTGAGATGGAGACGCCGGGGAAATCTGCCGCTATGGGCGGCATGTTAGCAAATCCAGCCGGATTGTCCGTCGCAATTCCAGCATTGCTTACCCAGGTCACGGAACCCAGCCCGTCGATCACGCCGCCACTCCGTGGAGCAATGGTGCCTTGAATCGTAAGGGTGTTGTTGCATGTGAGAGTGCCAAAGACATGGGCAATTTTCCCTGTGTTAGCCCCACCCAAGGTAAGGGCATTGTTGACCGTGAGGGTCACCCCGGCAGGAATGACCAGGTCACCCGTGATGTCCACGTTGGCAGGCCAGGTCATCGAATTGGCAATGACAAGCGGCGCAGCGTTGAACTGACTTACGGCCGAGTTCAAATTTGTGACACTTCCCTCAAGCGTAACGGAGTTACTCATCGAGGGCTTAAACGTGGCTGTGGGGCCAATGCTGAGCGTGCCAGTGATGCGCACCGGCAACGAGCCACTTGCCGAATAGTTGACCGTCCCAGTGAGGATGAGGTTGCCAAATGTACGCCCCGAGAAGGGGATGGCTGTGCCCGTGCCGTTAAATTCCACTGTGGAGCCATCCGCAAACGACCAGGCACCGTAGCTCACGGGAACGTAGCCAGCAGGCAGCGCCCCAGGGAATGGAGTGGCTATGCTGCGGCTTGTTGCCAGGTAGAGGTACCCACCATTGTCAACCAGACATGTTGCTGTAGGATCAAAGTAGTAGAAGCTTGTGGCACCACTGAGTGCACCTGGCGTGAACTCAAACCTTCCACCCGCACGAATGTTCACGTCTGGCGTTGCAGGGTTGTTGTCGCCCCCAATGTTGAGAAGCTCGTTGCCGGTTGCTGCTGACGTAAATCGCAGAATGATCTGATCGCTTGCAACAAGCGGATCTCCCACTGTGAGTGTGCGGCAGCTTGCCTCCTGCGCCGCATCGATCGACACCGTATAAGCTCCACTCACGAGGCTGTGATCGAGCACAACATCATCGAGGGGTCCGGGAACACCCGCAGGACTCCAGTTCGCTGAATTAAACCATGAGCCACTGGCCCCACCATTCCATTTCTTGGTAACGCCGGCCGAAGGCGGTGTGATCGAAAAGGAGCCCACGTAGTTATTCGTCACGAGAGCGAAAATATTCGTTCCGTCCGTCGCGAAGTCACCTGCTCCATTGCCGTTGTGATTCGGCGTCGCAAGATTGGGACCAAAATCGATAAGCTGACCCTGACCGGGGCCCGTGCTCACATCCGTCACACTGAATCGTGCGTACGCGGCCGTAGAGGCTGCCGGAACACCATGGTGAATGGCGCAGAAATATGTCTTCCCACCGATCGCAAGCGGAACACCATGGAGACTACCATAGTTGACTCCGCTGATCATGCTCTGGAAATTACCCGCACTGTTGTACACAGCAAGGGCGCCATTGGTCTGATGCCATATGTTCCCAGAAGCATCGACATACTCACCCCGGAGAGCATTGCCAAATCCATACTGTGACGGCAGGCCCTTGAGGGTGATCTCGCTGACAGCAGAAACAGCCGTCGACGACGCCGGCGGAACTTGCGGATCCGTGTAATCGAATTTGTACACACTGTTGAGGATCGTGCTCCGAGCTACGCCGACGTAGAAACTCACCTGGCCCGCTCCCTGAGCAGTTGCCCAGAACGTATCGCCGATACGCTGCGCGTAGGGAATAAACGCCTGGGGGAGAGTGGGACCCACGGGGCTCGTTTCGGTTGTGGCGGCATCCGCAGCACGATTGATGTAGATCACTTCTGGCTGCCCCAGGGTTGTCTCGTTTTGTCCCGGAGTGCCGAACCAGCGGTAGATCTTGAAGCTCGCGGTTCTCGTATCGGTCACAAGGTTGCAGCCATAGATGGCGTAGCCGGCGGCTCCAAAATCTACGACACGAATCTTGACCAGAGCAAGTGTTCCCCCGCTCACACCTGTCACATTAACACTGCCAAGGTTCGTACCATCAGCAGCATTCAAGACAGTGATAGCAGGGGTGGTTTGGGCGACAAGAAGATGACCCGTGCTGGGGTTGTATGCCATTCCGCGGCTCGTATTGTCGTTGGGGACTGGCGCAGTTGGCGCATCTATTCGCCAGTTCTGTGTGAGTAGTCCTCCCGACGCTGCGAGCGCCGCGACCCATACCATCCCAGCGAGAATGGCTTGGGTTAGTTTTTTGTTCATGATACTCCTCCTAGAGTATAAAATGGTGGTAGAGGAAGTTGCTCTTCCCCTATCCTCGTTTCTTTTGCACGGAAGCCGTCGTGCCTTGCAAGAAAAAAATATACATAAAGCTTCGAAGGATTGTGGATTGTCACTAGCTGACAAATCGAGGTTTACGCCGCGATTCCCATCGGGAACAGAGGAGAAATTCAGCTCGCCACTCTCCTTTTTTCCGCCAGCAGGCTGGGCGTTCCCCCTTCCACGGACACTCGGATTTCTTCCTGGGGATAGCGACGATAGCTTCCGGAATGAGAATGATGCGAGAACTATTTATAAATAGAACAATTTTACGAGGCAAATATCATTGTCTATTGTTGAGTTTGCGTGTTCTTTCGCGCTTTTTTCAACTCGTACATTTTTTGGTCCGCCACAACGATAAGGTCTTTAGGATCGTCGAATGGATGCGTGCTGAGAACTATCCCGATGCTCACCCCCACACTCGCTTGTTGCCCTGCGAGAAGTATGGGCTTACTGAGGGCTTCCTCTATGCGGTGAGCAACCTCGTATGCATGCTGAACAGTGTCCACGTCCTCGATCAACACAACGAACTCATCGCCTCCAATTCGAGCCGCCACATCGGTGGGACGAATCGCCGCCTGAAGACGTTGCCCTACAGCAGCAAGGAATTCGTCTCCTGCCGCATGTCCGAATTCGTCATTAACCTTCTTAAAGCCATCGAGATCGAGAAACATGAGCGCAAATTGGTATTCTGGATGACGGCGGGATCGGGCAGCGGCACGCTCCAAGTGTGAGAGAAAATAGACGCGGTTGGGAAGTCCCGTCAACGGATCATGGAAAGCACCGTAGCGAAGATCTTCTTCGGCGATTTTCCGGCGTGTGATGTCCGTGAGACTGCCCGCCAGACGCCGCATTTGCTTGCCATCGCCTACCGCAACTCCCCGCACGTGCATCCACCTCCACTGCCCTTGGCGTGTCACCATCCGAATCTCGACGTCGAGCAGGTGCGTTTTGCCATCGAGATGGTCGCGGATCGCTTCTTCAAAACGGCGGCGGTCGTCGCTGTGCACACGAGAAAACCATTCGGCTGGACCAGGTCCGATCTCGTGCTCCTCGTAGCCCAGTAACCATTTCCATCGGGGAGAATAATAGATCGTGTTTGAGACGAGATCCCAGTCCCAGATGCCGTCGTTTGCTCCCGCAAGGGCGAGAGCGTAGCGCTCTTCGCTTTCTTCTAGAGCTTTTACCATGCGCGTGCGTTCTTGGAGAAGCTCGGTCACGCGTTGGCGCCACACGCGGAGATTCCGTAACACAGCTATCCACGCGAGCACGCTCAAGAAAACTGCTCCTGCGGCCGTTGTCACAGTTGCTCCCAGCGTGGCATTTCGTTGGACTGTCGTATTTAGAAGTTCGACCGAGCCTGCCCGGAGAATCCGCGTGAGCGCGGCGCGAAGTTGTGTTCGCAGTGATTCGTAGTCCTTGCCGAGAAGCATGATTGCCCCTGTCGTGTTGCCCTCGCGCGCTAGTTCTATCGCTTGCTTTTCTCGCGCATAGAGTTCCTCGCTGACTGAGGAAATCTCGTCTACGAGAGATGTGTGCGCCATGAAATCCTTCGAGAGATTTTCTACCAGGCCATCGAAACGCGCCACAAACTCCTTGCGCACTTTGAGGTACTCTTCATCGCCCGTCTGAGCGAAGTTGAGTGTTGCCGAAGTAACCCCTTCGTCACACTCGAGAAGTGAATCATACAAGTCTGTGGCGCGTGCTCGCAACTCGGCACATTTGTCCTGAAGACGCACAAGATTGAGGATTTCATATGCGACGCAGGCGAAGAGGAAAATACTCGCAAGAAGCGCAGAGACAAAAGAGATCGTTCGGGGGGCACGGAGCCTCTCAAGTTCTGCATCGCTCTCTCGGCCAGGAAATTTGATCAGGGAGTTCACCCCCTCTCAGCCTATCCGTGCGACAGCCGCCCGCACACGAGTGTCAGCAATTATCGGAAGCTTAACACTTTTTTTCGATCCCTAAAAAAGCGATGCAAGCGGAAAGTGCTGGAGGTTACTGATATTTTCATAATACACTACTGCGGTGGGGCTTCCGTTTGGGGGGTACTCTTCCCAACCATCGTCGGGAGCAAACAGAAAGGATGATACAATGCAGCAGGAGGAGAAGGAGCGCTGAGCAGCCCTCCTTCTCCCCTCTCTGTTTACGCCTCAAGAACTTTAGTAACGATAATGATCTGGTTTAAACGGACCTTCGACAGGCACGCCAATATAAGCTGCCTGTTTCGGAGTCAATTTCGTGAGTTTTGCACCCAATTGATCGAGGTGGAGGCGAGCCACCATCTCGTCTAAATGTTTTGGCAAGACGTAGACCTTCTTCTCATACTTGCCAGTATTGCGGTTCGTCCAGAGCTCGATCTGAGCAAGCGTTTGGTTGGAGAAACTATTGCTCATCACGAAGCTCGGATGGCCAGTCGCGCAGCCGAGGTTAACGAGCCGACCGCGCGCTAGCACGGTGAGGCGCTTGCCGTTGGGCCATTCGACTTGATCAACTTGAGGTTTGATCTCGTGAACCTTGAGGGTCGGGTCATTGAAGAGGGCATTGACCTGGATTTCTGCGTCGAAGTGCCCGATATTGCAGACGATCGCTTCGTTCTTCATCCGATCCATGTGCTCGCGCGTAATGACATCGACGTTTCCTGTTGCGGTGACGAAGATGTCGCCCCACTCGCACGCCTCATCCATGGTGACGACCTCGTAGCCTTCCATGCACGCTTGAAGGGCGCAGATAGGATCAATCTCTGTGATATAGACACGAGCGCCCATGCCGCGCAGAGCTTGGGCACAGCCTTTGCCCACATCACCATATCCGCAGACAACGCACTTCTTTCCCGCAATCATGACATCAGTGGCACGCTTGATACCGTCGATGAGAGACTCGCGACAGCCGTAGAGGTTATCAAATTTGCTTTTTGTCACCGAGTCGTTCACATTGATAGCAGGGAAACGGAGCTTTCCTTGCTTTTCCATTTCGTAGAGGCGATGAACCCCGGTGGTGGTCTCTTCGCTTACCCCGACAATCCCCGCTGCCATGTTTCGCCAAAAGCGTGGATCCTCGTCGAGGGTTTCGTTCAGGAGCGTGTCGACAATTTTGATTTCTTCACACTCGTCGGAGATAGCAGGTTTGACACCGGTGCGCTCGTATTCCTCTTCGCGCTCGCAGCCCCGATGGATAAGGAGCGTTGCATCCCCGCCGTCATCGACGAGAAGAGTTGGCCCACCCTCATGCGACAATGCCCACTTTGTGAACTGCCAATACTCTTCCAAGGTCTCTCCTTTGTAAGCGAACACGGGGATACCTGCTGCAGCGATGGCGGCTGCCGCGTGGTCCTGGGTGGAATAGATGTTGCAACTGGCCCACCGTACCGAAGCCCCAAGTTCGACAAGAGTCTCGATGAGGACGGCTGTCTGGATCGTCATGTGAAGCGACCCGGAGATACGAGCTCCAGCCAGCGGTTTTTGGGGACCATATTGCTTACGGATAGCCATGAGCCCTGGCATTTCGTGCTCGGCCATGCGAATTTCTTCGCGTCCCCACTTCGCCAGCGAGATGTCTTTCACCACATAGGGCGGAATTGCGGTTGTTACAGTCATGTTCTTGAGTCCTTTCTCGATTTTAAATTGCGTGTCACAAAACTTTTTGGGGGAAAGAAGGCAAGCCTCTTTCCCTGCGAGCCTCACGGCTCGTTTTCTGCGCAAACTGTTTGAGAGCCGACCTGTTTCTTGCACGCTTGGAGACAGTACAGTTGCGGCAGCGGAGCAAGAGCGTGCTCCGGGCGTTGCGGCGTGGCAAGCGGCCACATATGAAACTCTTTGAACCCTGCCTCAGCAAGTCCGGCCCGCAGAAGTTCGGGAGCGATTCCCGCTCGACGGTCAGCCATACGTCGCCTGAATGTTTCGTTTGTATACGGAAAATACTCCACGATGAGTACTTTTCCGCCCCAGCTCACGCATCTTCCTAGCTCACTCAGAGCGGGGCGAACGTCTCCCAGGTGATGCAAAATGAGAATGAGAAGAGCGAGATCGACTTCACCTGCCTCCAGGGGGAGTTGACCCAGGTCACCCTGGCGCAAATCGACATTGGTCAGCCCGGCATCGCGCACGCGCCGCAAGGCAAGATCGATCATCCCGCGGCTAGCATCGATCCCAATGACTCGCTTGAAATGCTGCGCCAGAGGTGGGAGAAAATAGCCTGTCCCCGTTCCCAGATCGGCAACAGTCCATTCAGCTGGCAACAAGTGGATAAGAGCCTCAAGATGAAATGTGGGCCCAAAACAGTCTTCCCGAAGCGAATCCCAATGAAGACCAATCCGATCAAAAAAGGTGCCGTTATCGGCATTTCGCAGAGCAAGGATTTTCTCGAGCTGATCTCTTAGCAGAGGGGGAAGGGTATCTCTCTGAAAAAGCTCACGCAAATTAGCACGCAGGTCATAGCCAGGCTCTTCGAGGGGTGGAAGAGGAGCAGCCTGATAATATGTGGCAGGTCCATCGGCCCGATCAACGACAAGCCCAGCTTCTTTAAGAGTTTTAAGGTGGCGGCTCACGCTCGACTGGGGAATATCGAGTATCCGGACAAGCTCACTGACGGTGAGCTCATCGCAATGGAGAAGGTGGAGGATCTGGAGCCTGAGAGGATCCCCTAGCGCTTTGAATAAGTTGCTGAGAGCTGCCGCCTGAATCATCACTATATCCGGATTTAGTGTTTCAACATTCTCTACTGCGGCTTGAGGCATGTATTCAGACAACCGAATGTGCTGAGCCAAGTATCGATTTATTAATAGTCTACGAGACAAATCTTTCGTTTAGCTATTTTTTCCTTGATGCGGTAGAATTCTTGTAAGTGTTGTTCGCTCTTCGCATGCTAAAATGGTTTCTTGCAGCACGTTGCATGCGGAACCATGCCGGGAAATAAACCGGAGAGGGACATTGTGAGCTTCCACGCATGGGATAGGATAGCGCTGGGGTTTCAAAATAAAAGAAGACCTTGAAACGGTGGAAAAGGTGGCGGATGAGTATAGTTGAAAGATTTCCTCTCGAATTCGACGAGATTCTCGAATCATTCGAGTCCATCCGGGATACAGCCGAGCGCATGATGATGCTCATCGAATTTGCCAGCTGTTACGTGGAGCCCCCAGCCTCTGTGGCAGCGCGCCCCTACCCCCTCTTGCACAAATTAAAGGATTGTGCATGTGACGTTTACTTTTGGGCAATCCCCCAGCCGGACAATACACTCGAGTTTCATTTTGGAATAGAAAAGGGAGAAGGAGTGTCGGCGAAGGCTTTCGCTGTTATCTTGGCTCGAACCTTGTCGGGGCTTCCGCTTGAGAAGGTTGCCTCGGTGAGTTCTCGCGTGATTGAGACTATTTTCGGACCAGATCTCCCGCCTGAAAGACGCCGCACTCTCAATGCGATGCTGGCAGCTGTCCGCCACGCCGCGCGAGAAAGACTTTCCCATTTACCGCGAAAAGAGAACTGACGCCATCTCACGCACCGGCCAGGGCGGAGAGGGGACACACGTTGTGACAATGGCAGGGCGCGGCATCTTGTAAAAGGATCCCGGATGGCAGTATATGCCGTGCTCGCTCAAAAGGCGGAGGACACAATTTTCGTCGTCCTGCCAGAACTCGGGTAAATCCACGGTGAGATAAATTCCTGCTTCCGGGCAGATCAGCTCGTTGCCGTGTGCACGCCACTCCTCGAGAAGACTGCGCATCCTCGTGTGGTAAAGTTCCGCAAAATCTCTGACAACCGCGAAAGAATCTGGAGCGAGCAAGAGGGGAAGGGCGAACTGGACGACTTCATTGACGGGAAGAAAGGTGTCCGATGCGTACTCAAGCGCAGCAAGAAATCTTCGGACGAGGTCTTTGTCTTCGCCCTCGATCACGCACCATCCCGCTTTCATTCCCGGAAGGGAAAGCATCTTCGAGAGTCCGTTGAGGGTAATTGCCAGGGGGGGACCGAACTCAGAAGGACGCGGCACCCGAGACACTGTATGAAGTGTCTCTCGGAAAACTTCGTCGAAGATGATGGCGAGCCGATGGCGGCGGGCTATTCTGCACACAGCCTCAAGCTCTTGTGCATTTGCAACACTCCCCGTGGGATTGTGGGGAGAAACGATCACAATTGCGCGCGTGTGCTTGGTAATCTGGAACTCAAGTTCCTCGGGGTCGAGAATCCAGTGACCCGCTGGCCCAGGCTCAAGATGGTATGAACGAACTTCCATACCGGCGAGGCGCGCCAAATCGTCGAAGAGGGGATACGTGGGACGCGGACACAGGATGTTTCCATTGGCAACAGCGAGAAGTCGAAAACAATACCAGTAAGCCATGCTTGTCCCTGGGGTGAGAAGTACCTGGTCGGCAGAGACAGCTCCCCCGTGATAGTGTGCCACAGCTTCACGGGCAGAAAGTTGCCCGCGCGGATCGGGACGATAGTAGCGCGCTTGCTGCAATGCTGCATCGAAAATTACCCTCAAGTGGTGCAGTGGGAATTCAAAACCGTGTTCTTGCGGATTTGCGCCGATAAAGTCAAAAACTGGCAGCCCTCTCGACTTTCGTTCACCGATGAGAGCTGCCAGAGGTGATATCTGCGGTTCTCCCCATTCCTCCAGGAGCGAACCTCCATGCCTCACCACGCGACTCACAATCTGCGGCACTCCCTTTCAGCGCTCATCTGCGGCGATGTACACGGATGCCACTTTTTTCGGGCGCTCGGCGGGCAAGATGTCCACAAGCTCATACTGGGTAGTCCCCACTCCTAGCGCTTCCAAGTATCGAGGCGCTTTGTACGGGTCTTTGTAGGGGCCATGAACTTGCTGGAACGGATGTCCGGCAGCAGGTTGAAGTTCCATGCACAGGGGCAGAGCCTCGGCGTCGACCTGGTGTTTGGCCGCCATATCGAGAACAGCAGTATCTACTGCTACGATGTCGTCCGATCCGAAAACACCAAGATCCGGCAAGATTGGTTGCCCAGTGAACCCGAAACAATCGCAGACAGTGTGTATCTGTGTCGCGAGGTTGATGAAAACGGCTTTGCCTGGCTCGAAAGTCGAGAGTGTTATCTTTGTTGAAATGGCACATGCTTCCTGGAAAGCCCAGAAATTCTCCGGGCGGATGAAAAGCGAACCCTCTGGCGCAACCTTCAAACATCTGCCGCATTGATTACACATCTCGTAGTGAAGGTGGAGATTGCCTGGTTTTTCTTTGTCCTCGACCAATGCCTCGAATGGACACGAATCGATGATAGCCTGTCGCACAGCAGGATCGGGACATTTCTCGCCGAACCAGTAGGGATCAAAATGATTCGTATCGTGTATCGCACTTCGGGTTGGAGTCATCATGCAGCCGAGGGCGAGATTCTTGATTGCCGCGCCGAACCCACACGAGGGATGTCCCTTAACATGAGCCAAATCGATGAGAAATGTTGCATCAGCAATCATGCCACCGAGCCGCCATTCCTCAATATTCTTGTATGGCGACTTGTGGACGTAATAGTATTTCTCGTCGGGACCACCAACCGGATAAATGGGGCAGCCGAGTGTTTCGGGTGTATAGCCTCGTTGCGCGGCGGTTGCGACAGCGCCGGCAAGGTCGGTAACAAACGGTTTTCCTCCCCCGTCCAGAACAGCTTTGACAACTCGACGCACAAAAACAGGGTGGATCGTTGAATAGCCCACATTCCCCCCTAAGTGCATCTTGATAGCTACGGTCTCGCCTTTGACCCGATCTCGTATGTGCAAGGCATCGAGGATTTTCTCGAGTTTCATCGGAAGGGTTTCCGAGGCATCAAGGCGCGACTGCTTGGGAGAGCCGTAAAATACTTTTGCTGTCATAGGTCCATCCCTTCTTTCAACAAACGAATTCCGCAACTGGTGCCACTAACAGCAGAACAGAGTTTTTGTCATGCATTTTGCTTCTTGAGTGTATTTACCGGGCAGGAAGATAAATTCACGCTTGCTGGAGAGCTTTTCATTGCCCAGCGAATGAGCAAAGAAGGAAGACGCAACTCACAGTGAAAAAACTACAACGTGCAGTCGATGACCAATTCTAGGCACAGTTCACTCCACCCGAGCCACACGATGACCGTGGAATACTTTGTGAAACCAGTTACGTGGGACTCTCCAGAAGCTGAGCTTATCCGTTCGATTCGGCTTCGCGTTTTTGTTGAGGAACAGCATTTCCCCCGAGAAGAAGAATTCGACCTTTTTGATCCCCAAGCATACCACGTTCTCGGCTATGGGCCAGATGGGAAAGCTTACGGAACGGGCAGACTCTACCCTGATATAGTGCAGACTGGGGCTGCTCGAATTGGTCGCATGGCTGTGTTGCAGGAAGCGCGGGGAAAAGGGTGCGGCACAGCAATCCTTTGGGCTCTCATCGAAGAAGCACGGAGGCGTGGTTATCGACGTGTCATTTTGAGCGCGCAAGTTAGCGCCATGAGCTTTTATGCGCGGTGCGGGTTTACCCCTTACGGACCACATTTCCTCGATGCGAATGTTCCGCACCAGGACATGCAGCTCTTTATCGCTGGCGAAAGTGGCTCGCAGCATGAATTATCAGCAGGTGACTACGGGAGGACTAAAGACTAGTGAAAACGAAAGAAACACCTGTGGAGGTGATTGGTCTCGGAGAAGTTTTATGGGACGTCTTTCCAGAGGGCCGGCGCGTAGGTGGAGCTCCATATAATTTTGCATACTTTTGTGCGCGGTTGGGAGCACGTTCCCGTATCGTGAGTCGAGTGGGAAATGATCAAGAAGGACGAGAACTGCTCGAGGCAATCTCTGCACAGGGTGTCGATCCTTCGCTCGTCCAGATTGACCAGGAGCGCCCAACTGGCATGGTGAAAGTGTCCGTAGGCCCCGATGGTGTCCCCATCTTCGAATGCCAGGAGGACGCTGCGTGGGACTATATTGAGCTCACCGATGAGGCTGTTGCCGCCGTTTCAACGGCAGATATTGTAGGCTTTGGGACCCTCGCACAGCGTAAGCCCACATCGTGGAAGACCATCCATGCACTTTTGGCAAAGGCTCCTTCCTCGTGCATCCGCGTGTGTGACGTGAATCTGCGTCGCCAATATTACTCACCTGAATTCATCACGGAAAGTTTCCTCCAGGCGGACGTCGTAAAGATCAACGAACAAGAGCTCGAGATGATCCGTGAGATCTTGAACCTCAGCCCTGACGACGACGAAACTGCCCGCTTTCTCGTGGATGAATTCGACCTGCGAGCGCTCGTTCTCACACTCGGTCCCAAGGGCGCTAAAGCATGGTCTCAGGAGAGTTACGCGGAAGTTCCGGGGCTTGTCGTGCGCGTACGCGACACTGTGGGTAGCGGCGATGCTTTTGCAGCGACGTTTGCCATGGAACTTGTGCGGGGGAGCTCTCTGAGCACTGCTCTCTACTGGGCAAATGTAGCCGGCGCGTATGTGGCAACGCAACCCGGGGCAACTCCCGATTTCAGTTGGGAAATATTGCGAACATTTGGCTCGCATTAGTGGAAGAAGATCAGGACGACGGGGATGCGGATGTCTCGCGAGACGATTTCCTATTGATTTTGGTCTGCAGGTACGAATAAGCACGAATGTTTTATCGGTGAATTCCGTTTGGGCCAGGAGCAACGCTTCAGGCAATTACCTTCACTGCGAGGAATTAACATGGTGGCACAATTTAGGACCGACCCAAAAGAGGCTTCTCTCCGAGTGGGGCGTAAAATGAGTTTCGGCGTTAAAATGGGGAGAAGCGGATGGTACTCTTCGCTTATTCTTGGGTATTTCATACTGGTAAGCCTTAGCAACGTTGTATTTGCGCTGCCTGCTAGCGGGGTAACGCCGATCAACAATCGGGAATACATTGCAACAGTCCGCCGCCTCGTTCAAAACGCACATACGAGCATCGCCATCATGCTGTATCAGACCCGATACTACGAAGAATATCCCGATACGGAAACCAACCATCTTCTGCGTGATCTCATCGAGGCAAAGCTTCGGGGTGTCGATCTAAAAATTCTTATCGACACAGGGGATTGGAACCCAAGTAACAAGAATGAGTACAATCTCGATTATGTGGATAGGCTCACAACCGCTGGGATCGAGGTGTGGGAAGATTCCCCCACCGATGTGAGCCACGAAAAAGTTATCTGCATCGACAGCGACCTCACTGTTGTCTCGTCGCACAATTGGACCTACTACTCTATCGCGAAGAACAATGAAGTGGCTGTGGTCGTCGAATCGAAGCCCGTGAACGAATTCTTCCGCCAGTACTTTGCGTTGCGCTGCCAAGAGGGCAAGCCTCTCCGTAACGTCAAATCCAATGCTGCTCCCATCTTCCCACAACGGAACTCTCTCCACGCTCAAGACATTGGTCTGCGCACTTATCCTGTATCCGATGTGGAGCCCATCCCTAACAGACGATTCTTTCCTGCCATGCATGAGGCGCTTTTATCGGCAACAAAATCCATCATTGTAGTTCAGCGCAGCATCACGATGTACGATAAACCCCGCGGGAAACCTGGGCAGGCAATCCTTCCGGGGCAACCCGCGAGCGAAGTGAACGTGCTATTAGAAGATCTTGTAGCAGCACGTAAACGCGGAGTTGATGTCCTTGTCATCCTCGATCAGACAGAGGATTTTTCCGACTCACAAAATGATGAGACGGCACAATACCTTCTTGAGCGTGGCGTTAAAGTTATGCGCGACGACCTCCAGACACAAACCCACGCCAAACTTGTTGTCATCGATGATGACAAAGTTTCCGTGGGGTCCACTAACTGGACACCTTCGGCTCTCGAGGATGGAAACGAAGCCAGTGTTTTGGTGACCAGCTCGGACGTAAATAAAGTATATAAGGACTATGTACACGAGATGTTGAAGAACGCCGCACCGTATCAGAAGGTTGCAAAGGATATCTGGAGCACACCGTCAGTCAGCCGCGTCACGAAAACTAAGTCGAAGAAGTGATGTGGTGTGTTGTGTCCATAAAGCCCCTTGCAATAGCTTTCTCACAGCGGTCGATTCTTTAAACGAGTGGCTTTGTGAGGGCCACGATAAATACCATTTTACACGCAAAGCAGTGGGAGTTAGGTGACGATGCCCGTGAATGACGAACTCTTGCCAACGAATAGTAACAGCGAGGATGACGCCGATTTCGAGCAGTTGCTCGAATCCTACATCCAGGAGACCCCGCAGTTAGAGATTGGACAAACGATTCCGGCGAGAGTAGTCAACGTTACCAAAGAGTATGTCTTTGTCGACGTCGGTGACAAGGCAGAAGGAATTGTCGATATTGCGGAGTTCACAGACTACAGAGGTGTGGTCACGGTCAAGGTTGGCGACACCGTTGACGTCGTAATAAAGGGGCGGGATTCAGAGACGGGACACGTCCTGGTATCGCATGAGCTTGCGCGACGCCGAGCCAGCTGGCAGCGACTTCGCGACGCGATGGAAAAGAACTACAAAGTGCATGGTTTCGTGACGAAGGCTCTGCCACCAAAGGGAGTTTTAGTGGACGTTGGAGTGCCAGCTTTCATGCCAGCTTCCCACGTTGACATGCGCCCCGTTGAAGACTTATCAACACTGGTTAATCAGGAAGTCGAGGTCTACGTGCTGAACGTAGATCAGGCTCGCCAGCGTGTGGTGGTTTCGCGCCGAAAGGTCTTAGAAGAAGAAGCAGCACAAAAACGTCAGGAAGTTCTCGCGTCTCTCGAAGAGGGGGCGACCGTTACCGGAAAAGTAAAACATCACACCGAGTTTGGTGTGTTTGTGGACTTAGGCGGGATAGACGCGCTCGTACCGCGTGAGGAGCTCTCGTGGGAAAAGCGAGTCGATCCGATGGAGACCCTTCGGCTCGGGTACAATTACAAATTCAAAGTGATCAAAATTGACCGTGAACGAGAGAGGGTGACGCTGAGTAGGCGTCAGTTGAAACCCGATCCGTGGTCGAAAATAGAGTCGGACTATCCTCTCGAGCTTGTCGTAAAAGGGCGGGTACTAGACGTCACTCCGAGTGCAGCTTATGTTGAACTAGAAGATGGGATCGAGGGGCGGATTAGCCGCGACCATTTGAGCTGGGCACCGACCGTGCGTAAGCCCTCTGATGTTGTGAAAAAAGGTGATGAAATCAAAGCTGTCGTCATTGGTTACAACAAAGACAAACGGCTGCTCGAACTGAGTCTCAAGCAAATCACCGAAGATCCTTGGCTCGACATCGAGAAGAAGTATCCCGTGGGCCAGAGAGTAAAAGCCAAAGTGATCTCTGTCGTTCCGTATGGAGCATTTGTACTTCTGGATGAGAACACGAAAGGCCTCATCCATGTGAGCGATATGAGCTACGACAAAAATTTCCGTGATCCCCGAAAGCTCGTCAAGGTGGGTGATGAAGTCGAAGCTCTCGTACTGAAGATAGATAAAGACGAACGGCGCATCAATTTGGGAATCAAACAGCTCGAAGATGATCCGTTTGAACTATTCGTGACTCAGCATCCTGTAGGAAGCACCGTCACCGGCGTCGTAAAGTCTGTCGCAGACTTCGGTGTTTTTGTGGAGGTTGCTCCTAAGGTCGAAGGACTCATTCACGTTTCGCAATGGGCACGCGAACGAGTGGAAAACCTTAGTGAAGTGGTCAAACCAGGGGACGAAGTTACAGCAAAAGTGCTCAAAGTCGATCGCGACGAAAGGAAACTTTCGCTGAGTCGTCGACAACACCTCATTGATGAAGAACGCAAAGAGGTTGAGAAGTACAGCGAAGCGCCCGTCGACGCGAATATTCGCCTCGGCGACCTTCTGAAGAATCTCAAGCCGAATCTCGGCAGGTGAGACAATTCATTGTAGGAGCATGAGAAGACATTGGGGGTGGTGAGCTTGCCACGTGGGCAACGGGTGTTGCTAACACGGGAGTGAGAGAAATGAATACGCAGATTGAATTTGAGGGGGGAGAATATTTCGTTATCCGTTTTCCCTATCACCAGCATTTTGTGCGATGGATTCGGAACCTTGCGAATCGGCGCTGGGACCATGAGGAGAAATGCTGGTACGTCCACGTGCAGCATCTCGCCGATGTAATGCAAATGTTCCAGATTCAGAAAGCAGAGCTGCCCCCAAAGCTGTGGCGAGCTTATCAGATTCATCGCATTCGTACAAGTACCATTCGCCTCGTCGTGGGAAACACTTTGGCGTATTTTGAAGGCGACCGGCTCCCCCTCGGCCAAATAGACCAAGTCACATCGTACTTTGTTCCAGGCTACCGATACATGCCCAATTACCAGGCGCAACGATGGGACGGTAAGCGCCATCTTTTCGACATGAAAAAACTTTCGTTTCCCGCTGGCCTGGTTTCGCGGGTTATCAACGTTCTCGAACAGAATAAGACTTCGTATCAGCTTGTGGAGGATTCTTTCCCTTCTCCGCCAGCTGTCTCGTACAATTTGCCGCGTTTCGAACTCCGCGACTATCAACAAGAGTGTGTCGAAAAGGCATTGTCTGCCAAGCGAGGGGTTCTGGAGCTTGCCACGGGCTCAGGCAAAACTGCTGTAGCAGCTCAGATCATTTACGAACTGGGAATGCCTGCGATTTTTTTCGTCCACACGCGCGATCTACTCCACCAAACCCATCAATTCTTCCGCACGCATCTCAGTGACAAAGTTGGTATCGTTGGCGATGGAAAAGTCCACCTTGCTCCACTCACGGTCGCAACGCTTCAAACCGTAGGAAATGCTTTTGGGATCGTCTTCGAGAATGGGAAAGATGAGGAGTTTCAGGTGGAAGAAGATTTGACTGACGTTTCGCACTCGAGGAATCGGCTTGTCGCGTACGTGCGAGAATGTCCTGTCGTATTTTTTGACGAGTGCCACCACCTTCCGGCCGAAAGTTTTTATTCATTAGCGATGGAAACGACGGGGGCGCGATATCGCTTTGGCTTGAGCGCAACGCCGTATCGTGCTGACAAACTAGATCTCCTTCTCGAAGCTGCAGTAGGACCGAAAATTTTTAGAGCTAATGCAAGCGCACTGATAGACATGGGATACCTTGTACCGCCCGAGATCCGATTTCTCGCGCCGCCTGCTTTTCACAGCGCACCTTCGCGCCGACTCGACTATCAGACGGTGTTTCAGGAGTATGTCATTACCAACCCCGATCGCAACAAGCTCATTGCGAAAGAGGCCCGCCGATTCGCAAAACAAGGCAAGAGCGTGCTCATTCTCATCACACAGGTTGCTCATGGGGAGCGCCTTGTTGAGCTCCTGCCGGAGGCGGATTTCGTAAGTGGAGAAATGCCGGCATCGCGACGCCAGAGTATCTTCAAGAAGCTCCAGACAAAAAAACAACTGATAGTCATAGCTACTACTCTTGCCGACGAAGGGCTCGATGTTCCTACTCTCGACGCTGTTATCCTCGGAAGTGGTGGGAAGAGTGAGACACGCGCACTTCAACGCATCGGACGTGCGCTCCGACCTGCCCCCCACAAGGAAAAAGCATACATTATCGACTTTTTTGACAACGCACCTTTCTTGAAGGATCACTCGCTGCGGCGGCTAGAGATCTATTCCACCGAACCACGTTTTGTCATTCATACCGAGGGATTTTCGCTCTAGGCGCCTATCCCGGCGAAAACAGCAGGCATCCAGCCGCGAACAGAGTTGATCAGGAAGACCTTCTCGGCAGCTTTGAGCTCCTCCACCGAACACATTGCCTCTTTTATCCTTCCTTCACGTAAGAGCACTTCCCGCATGATACCGGGAAGAAGTCCCGCAGAGAGGGGAGGAGTAATCAATTCCCCTTTGCGATCGACGACGATGTTCGCAATTGTGCTTTCAGTGACGAACCCCTCTGGATTCCACAGGATGACATCATCACAGTCTTCACACTCCTGCCGTGCCTCATCGTAAAGAGTCCTTGCCGTTGTTTTGTGGTAAAGCAGCGGCTCATTCGGATCGATAGGACGAGCCGCAAGACGGACCTTCATTGGTGTGGGAAGGGGAGAGAGCTTTTCCGAGCTGATACGCGCGTTGCCGCTTTTGTCCAAAACAAGGCGCACGCGCCAGGGCGCATCGTGCGAAAGCCGTCGAGCCGTAGCAAAAAGCTCGCGGCGTACGAGCTCTTCGTCGTAGTGATAGCCAAAATAGTCGGCTGAGTTCCGTAGCCTCTCCAGGTGCTCCTCCAAATACCAAAACCCTTCTGTGTCCCAGCGAAGCGTTTCGAGAAGCGCAAACTCTCTTGTGCAAGTTCTGACAAGGATCCGAGCTTTGGAATGGCACTCCTTATACTCTTCGAGAGGGTCGGAGTCGATAACGATACCACTTCCGACATGGTAGCTCGCCTTTTGTCTTTCGCAGTCGATAACGAGAGTACGAATGGGAACTGCGAAACGCGCCCGCCGTCCCGGAGCAATCCAGCCCACGGCTCCACAATAGACCCAGCGCGGTCTTGGTTCAAGTTCGCGAATGATCTCCATGGTACGAACCTTTGGCGCGCCGGTGACAGATCCACACGGAAATAGTGCCGAAAAAATTTCTTCCAGCGAAGCGTCCGTGACCGATGTGATTGTCGACGTCATTTGCCACACAGTCGGGTAGCGTTCGATTTCGAAAAGACGCTCGACCGACACGCTTCCGAGTTTACTAATTCGCCCCATGTCGTTGCGAAGGAGATCCACAATCATGAGATTTTCTGCCTTCTGCTTGGGAGAGCTGCGAAGTTGCTCGGCTAGCTGTTTGTCTTGGGAACTCCACAATCCCCGAGGGTTAGTCCCTTTCATGGGACGTGTTTTCAGGCGCTCTCCATGAAGCTCGAGGAAGAGCTCCGGCGAAGTGCAGACGATGGCCCACGAGCCACAGTCGAGAAACGAAGCCGTATCTGCAGGCTGATGAGCTACAAGACGACGGTAGGCATCAAGAGGAGCTTCCTCAAAAGAGGAGCAGTCGAGCGGAAAACAGAAATTGACCTGGTAAGTATGTCCGTCCGCGAGGTACTTTTTTATGCGCTGGACAGACTGAAGATAGCTCTCTGCATCGAGAGCTGGCTTCCAAAGCACGGAGGAGGTTTTCCCTGTTGTCGAGGCGCTTTTGGGTCTGGGCACTGACTGCACCGATCGGAAGAGACCGAAAGCCATGAGAGGCAAATCATGAACGGCATGGGTGCAAAGAGCTGAGTCAAAAGCTGGAGCAGCCTCATACGCCACAAATCCTGCAGCATAATATCCTGCACGAGTTGCTTTCTCCACGTAATCAATGGCCGGGCGGACTTGCTCAAGAGTATACGCCACAACTTGAACTTCTGGCTCATTAAAAACAAAGTCGACTGTCTCGTGAGTTTCCGGTACACACAGCTGTGCGAGGAGTTCGTTCCATGCAAAACGTGCTTCCCGAATAAAAAAATTGGTTGTCACAGTTTCCTACTGTCCTCGGCAGAGAAGAAACACCTACGTGTTATCTTTGTTGAATTTATGCGCTGAGTGGTACTTGTCGTAGGCATACAAGAATGATGCGATATTTTTTGATAGAGAAAAACGGTCCACGAAGGCAGGCAAGATTTCGTATCTGCCTAATCACTTGGACGGTTTTCATTATTATCATAGCCCTGCACGTTGCAGTGGCTTCTCTTTGCGTGGCACAACCAGCAGAGGAGTCAGGGGACCAGAGTGCAGACCCTCGTGCATCTTCTGAGAAAGCATCGTCATTTGTCCCAGTTCCTGACCTTGCCGACAAGTTGAAGAAGATCGATCCCAACGCGAACATCGAATGGGACGGTCGCCGCTTGAGAATTCAAGTGCTGAACCACAAATTCTCACTTTTTCTCGCGACCTCAGAGATAGTTATAGATGGAACGCCGCAGCAAAGCTCCAGCCCATTGCGGGTTTATCGGGGTGAACTTTTTGTCCCACAGGATGCCGTTGATCGCATTGGAGAAGTGCTTGCAAAATCCCCCATGCCCCCAACCCCATCTCCAAGCCCTACGGCATCACCAGTAGTTTCCCCGACTCCAACTCCGGCAGCAACTCCGACACCGACCCCTACCCCCACTCCGACTCCAACTCCCGTTCCAACTGCGACACCGAGTCCGACTCCTTCCTCAACTCCTTCACCCACACAGACTCCGCCAATATCGTCAGTTACGGCCCCCGCATTGAAGCCAGCTCCCCAGTCGCCGACTCCTCGTATCGCTATCGAGATTCGCCAAAGCCCCGGTAGGGTCCAATTGCCAAAGCCAGTTCCTGCTAAAAGTCAGTCGCAATTCGAACAACTCGTTCATGAACGAGACGCGATTGCTCATCTGGAGCTTAAGTCCTACGGCAGAACAGAATTGGAGGCGAAAGCAAAAAGGACACAACTGCGCAAAATTGTTCTCGATCCCGACGATGGAAGTTTTCCGAGCGATTCTGCAGACGTTCGGCGAATGAGCGGCGTTACACTTCAAATCACTCAAAAAATCAAGTCGCGCCTAGCTCAGAAAGGTTATGAAGTAGAGCTTACTCGCGAAGATGCACAACCAGTAAGCCTCAGCCAAAAGCTCGAGAGAATAATAGCTTCTGATGGAGACCTCCTTCTTTCGATCCGCGTAGGCATCAGTCCGTCAGCGGATACCGCAGGCGTGAGAGTCCTTTACCCCAGCCAGACAACCGATTACTCGGTGGGAAAATCTGACGCGGCAAATGGGAACACAGTACCTCTCGATCAACAGTATACCCCATTTGTTGAGCGAAGTAAGTCGTTAGCCTCGTTGTGTCTCAGTGCGTTGAAAAACGAATTTTCGGGGGATGATAGTGCACTCCTCCCCGCACCGCTTTATTTCGGGAGGCGTGCTCCGATGCCCTCAATACTCATCGTCACAGGATATATCTCTAACCCTTCTGATCGCAACCGCTTACTCGATGAAATGCGTCAGGATAGAATTGCCGAGTTGTTGGCCCGTGCGATCGACCAATTCGCATCGGGTATGAGAACTTCCGAGCAGCTTTCGCCCGCCGGAGTAAAGAAGCATGAGTAAAAGAGACAAAGAGGATTTTGGCCGATTCCTTTACACTGTAACGGTCGTTGGTCTCGTAGTCACAGTCCTCGGATTGGCTGCAATCTGGTACTATTTCAACTATGGTTCTCTCCCCTTGCCTGCAGTTACACCCACCCCGCGCAGTTCGGCCGGCAGGGCAGCGCTGAGCCCTAACCAGGTCATGCTCTATTATACGCGTGAGGGGCGGACGCTTACTGGTACAGTTCTCGAACTGGGCGCCGGCGTAGTTACTCCAAACGATCGAGCACGGGAGATCGTAACGTCTCTCTTAGAGGGGAAGGGGGCGATGGGGTTGCGTCCCACCCTTCCCGCTGAAACCAAGCTCCGGTCAATTTTTGTGACCAACGGTTTAGCGGTGGTCAATCTTTCTCGCGAATTTGTGAACAATTTTCAAGGTGGCCCCGACCAAGAGCTGGTAGCTGTATACTCGCTCGTCAATAGCCTTCTCTTCAACATAGAAGGAATCGACGGCGTGCAGATCCTCGTAGAAGGTGAGCGCCTCCCTACGCTACGAGGAACCGTGGATATCGAACAACCGCTTGTTGCTAATCAGGCGATCACACGCTCTCTTTAGCCTGGAGTTTTTCTTTGACGAGTGTGCCAATCTGGTCTGGACGTTCTGCAACAGGAATACCCGCATCGCGTAATGCAGCAATTTTTTCCTGTGCGGTTCCTTTGCCTCCGGCGATAATTGCACCAGCGTGCCCCATTCGTTTTCCCGGAGGAGCCGTACGACCCGCAATGAACCCTATCACGGGCTTGCTCATGCGTTTCTTCACAAACTCAGCTGCTTGTTCTTCGTCAGTTCCGCCAATTTCGCCAATCATGACGACAGCGTCGGTTTCTGGGTCATTTTCAAATAGTTCGAGGGCGTCGACAAAAGTAGTACCAATGATCGGATCACCACCAATTCCGATACAGGTCGACTGACCAAGACCATGCAGAGTGAGTTCTTTGACTATTTCATAAGTGAGTGTGCCGGAACGCGAAACGACGCCGATGTGCCCTTCTTTATGAATATGCCCCGGCATAATGCCGACTTTTGCTTTCCCAGGTGAAATCACACCAGGGCAGTTGGGCCCCACGACTCGTACACCACGTTCTTTTGCAAACCAGTAGACTGGAATCATGTCGCGAGTGGGAATCCCCTCGGTGATGATAACGACGAGTTTCACGCCACTTGCAATAGCCTCGAGCGCTGCATCTGCAGCAAAAGCTGCAGGAACATAGATGATAGAGGCGTTAGCATCGGTTTCGCCCACCGCCTCTTTCATGGTGTTGAAGACTGGAACATCGAGAACTCTCTCTCCGCCTCGGCCGGGGACAACTCCGGCAACAACTCGGGTTCCATAAGCAATCATCTGTTGCCCGTGGAATTTCCCTTCGTTGCCACTGATTCCTTGGATTATCAAACGCGTATCACGATCAACAAGTATGCTCATTTTATGTTCCGTACTTGAAGTTTTCCGTTTCTTTGATCACCTGAAAGAGGTTATCTGGGAGCGGCGTTTGATGGTGTCAATGATTGATTTGCTTCCCACTCGAAAGAAAATGCCTCCTTGTTCGGTTCTTTTTCTTGATTTTTTGCAAATGGACCAGGATTACCTCTGTATTGGATAGATTTAGAAGGTTAGGAAAATATCCGCTGTGAGGGTTATGGTAAAATGAACAAGAACGTTGTCGGCATCATTCTGATCGTGCTAGCAGTTGTGCTCGTGGGACTCTATGCATGGCCCAAGCTCAAACCCTACTTTGGCACTCCTACAGCTCCGGCTGGACAGGAAATGACCACTATGGGGTTGTAATTGCCCCTGCTTTCCTACAAGACCGCTTCGACAGTTTTGCGCGAACCGTACTAGCAAGAAGGATTGCGTATGTCCTTCTTGCTAGTCTTTTGTGGGCGCTTTCCCCTATGCTTTTTGATGGACGTATCCCCTGAGTGGAACAGGGGGAAAATACTCGCTAACCTAGCTCTATTATTTTTCAAGGCTGAGTTTTAGTTCTGCGCCGGAAAGTTCTTTCTCACGTATTTCTCGGAACTTTTTCTCGACCTGTACTTCCTGCCAAACGTAGTAGGCATACGCCTCTATTTCGTTGAATGAAGGTTTTGGAGGACGTTTCGTGTCCTCGACCACGTATGTTACCGCACGACCGTCTTTATACTTTGGAGGGAGATAACTCCCAGTGGGCGTCTGTGACAACTCGGGCGGTAATTCCGGCATATCTTCGACATAAACATAGCCGAGATCTCGATATGTGAGTTGCCAGTCGGCGCTTCGGTAATTAGCGACCACCTCGCGGAGTCGGGTTGGAGTAATTGTGCGAGCGTGAACAGGTGGCATCTTCTGCACAGACGTATTGGTGCCAGATGCAGGAGCCTCTTGCTCAACGAATCCAAGTGGTCCATGCCACGTTCCCGTCCCGTTATCATAGGCTGGCTTCTGTTTCTCGGCTTGCTTTGACTTTTTTGTCTTAGGAGATACTCCGCCGACGGTCGGGCTACCTTGCCCAGCTCCGCCACCCCTCAGAGAACCGGACGTCAGCTCCTCTGAAGCGGAATGTGTCGAGTCAGAATCTTTTGAGCTAAACGAACGCTCCTCTTCGCTCCTCGAAGTATTTACATCCGTTTTGGCGCCTGCCTGTGCAGTTGCAGAGGTGAGTTCTTCAGCGAACTCGGGCGAGCTCGGAAGCGTGTAGCCAGCCGCCCCCCGTGGTTGAAGAGGCGAAGGCGCTTCACCCCCGCCCTCCGCCAACGCGCGCTCTAATTCAGCGACTGTCTGCTCGGGAACAGATGCCGTATTAAGAGGTGTCAGGGTTACTTCGATAATTCGTTTCATTGGCAGCGGAGTGAACAGCTCTGGATTGTTTTTCCAAAACTGAAAAACGGTGGAGCGTGACGGCCGTAACTCACACGAAAGCTTCTCTTTCAGTTTTTCAACACGGGCAACGTTGCGTGCCATTTCCAGCATAGGCTGCAAATATGGGCTGTTCTCCAGCTCTGTTCCCCGAATTTCTTGTGCAATAGCCTCCCCTTCGAGAATGCGTTTGAGGGTATACTCTGCGCTTTGTTCTTGCGAGACAAGCTCGTGACTTTCGAGGGAAGGGAATATGTTCAGCAATTGCCCCTTTGTAATAGTAAAACCAGCAACCTCACCCACAACATCTTCCAGCTTTTTCTCATCCCACGGTCGGATATTGTAAATTGGCCGTCTCTTCTCTTCCAGCAAGACTTTAAGATCCCATAGATACTGCGCTCTCAAAACTTGCCTGGTCAGGCCATCTTCCACTTTTCCAGCTTGGACGGGATTATCGAGACTCAATTCTTCCGGTGGCAGAACCTCGATAAGCTGCACGAGGTAAAATCCATGAGGGCCACGGATAACCTCGCTGAGCTCTCCTGGCTGAAGCCTGGAGACGGCATCCTCCAAATAATAGAAAAATTCTCCACGCTTGAAGGGAGGAACTTCTCCTCCTTGGGCTGCACTCGGAGCTTCGGAGAACTTCCTCGCGGCTTCTGGAAAATCAATCTTCCCGCGCAGGATATCCCGGCGTAAATCTTCCATCCGTTTCTGCACCTCGTCCTGCTTATCGAGAGGATCTGTCTCTTCGGACCTCATAAAAATGTAACGCACGCGCCATCGTTCTGGCTGCGCGATTTCGGTCCTATGCTCTTGCAGGTACTTGACGCGATCCGCATCCGTAAGCTTTATCTTTGAGCGTTCCAGATTTGCAACGTAAACGAAACGATACGCTTCAAGAGCAGTAACTTGCGCGCGCGCTTCATCAATCTCATTGAAGGGTTCGCCAGCGACGAGACGTGGGACAATGTGGTTAACGAAAACGTAATCTTCAATAGCCCTACGAATCTGCTTCGCCAGCTCTTCTTTTTCAGAAGGAGACTTGGTTTTATCGAAAACCTCGAGGATGTAGGGAGAAATTTTCGATCGCGTGAGGACAAGAAACAAATAGAGATCTCGAGCAGTCACTTTCCCATAACGAGAGGTGGCAACGACACGATCTGGTTCGCCAATGTAAAGCGACTCGAACAACGGATGGTCTGAAATACCTGTTCCCACCGGCTGGAGCACACTTCCCACAGGGACACCAGACCCTACACTACCAAAACCGAATGCTGCTGTGCGCTGGTGAAATTTCGAACCCGACAATGCATAAACACTCGCCGCTGCCAAACAAAGCAGCACTGCCAACACTCGACACGCTCCGCGCATGTCTCCTCACCTTTCTTCAGCAACGTTGCTGGGACACTGTTTAATTCTAGATCGGTTACCTCAGCAAGACAAAAACACTGTACCAACAAAAGCATTGTTGCAATCCAGCACTACTTGGTTATAGAAACTGCATAAAGAAAGACGGCCACCGGTAAATTTGATGGAGAGGAAAAGCTCCATGACTACGGTCAACGTTGAACCCAAGACAATCGAACTTTCCTTTACAGTGAACGGGATCCCCCACACCGTGCACGTCCCACCAGAGAAACCGCTACTTGAGATACTTCGTATGGAACTGGGCTTGACCGGAACAAAGGGAGCCTGCCTTGAAGGCGAATGCGGTAGCTGTACAGTTCTTTTGGATGGGAAAGCGGTTAATTCGTGTCTCGTCATGGCGGGACAAGTACAGGGGCGAGAAGTTACAACCATCGAAGGGCTGATGCGAGATGGTTCTCTCGACATTGTCCAGGAAAAATTCATAGAAACGGGGGCAGCTCAATGCGGCTACTGTACCCCGGGACTTATCATGGCTGCTAAATACTTCATCGAGAATATGCCGGATGCATCAGAAGACGACGTTCTCTCGGCCCTCGAGGGAAACATTTGTCGATGCACTGGCTATGCGAAGATTGTGGAAGCTGTGCGCTTGGCATACCGAGAGATTCATGCCCAAAAGTAAGAAAACATTACTCGTGCGGCGAACGATTTTCACGCTCCTACTTTTGGGCAGCATGATCCAAAACGTCGTGGGAGTCCCTACGCATCTTGAACTTTATCACCGCCCTCTCACCCGCTTTTTGCGCACCTATGTCGTCGAGGAAAGGATCTACGAGGGAGACCGAGAGCGGGTCGTTACTGGTGTTCGCTATGGCGCTCTCAAGGAGGATCCGGAATGGCCTAAGTACATAGATAGCCTAGACAAAGTGGACTCTGTATGGCTGCGCACTGCTGAGTGGGAAGATCGCGTCGCCTTCTGGATCAATGCCTACAATGCTTTTGTCCTCGATACTGTAGTGAAAAATTATCCTCTTCCGCAGTCCGGGGGGATTGTCTCAATCCGGAACATCCCTCACGCGTGGGAAATTAAGCATTCACTCGGTGGGCAGAAATACTCTCTAACCGACATAGAAGAGATTCTCAATGGCTTTGGAGATGGGAGGGTATGGTTCCTCGTATGTCCAGCTGCAAAAGGGGGACCAAACCTCCGCCCGTACGCCTTGAGTACCTCTAACATACTTCAGGAGTTGGAATCTGCGTGCGGTGGATTCTGCAACGACCCACGGGGAGTGCGTCTCGATACTGCCTCAAACACGTTGATCCTCAGCGCATACTTCGAAGAGCACGCTCACAGTTTTACTCGACCAGTCCGCACGTATCTCCCAGAGCTTAGCACCTACGACCTTCCCTTACGCGCTGTCGTCGACACCATCGTGCGACGCCTTCCCCAACCCGAGCGCGATTACATTCTCTCCAAACATCCAGAAATTAAATTTTCTGATTTTGACTGGAGACTCAACGAAGCCCACTGAATCAAAAGAGGCGGTTTCTCTCTCGCGCGATGGCAAACTCGTACGCACGCTTGGGATCGAGGGGCTGAGCATACCAGAATCCCTGGGCATAAGGTATCCCCAATGCCGCTAGCTGGGTGTGTTGCTCTGAGTTCTCTACCCCTTCTGCTACGACATCAATGTTGAGGTTTTTTGCGAGGTTCCAGATCGTTTGAACGATTTCGAGTTTATGGTGCTGGGTTCCGAGATTCGTAATAAAGGCTCGGTCTATCTTCAAAATATCGACGGGGAAACGCTGGAGATAAGCAAGAGACGAGTAACCAGTTCCGAAATCGTCTACTGCGAGTCTGAGTCCTCTCTCTCGGAAAAACTGCATAGCTTCGCGAACGGTTTCGTGCTCTGCAATGAACATGCTCTCTGTAAGCTCTATGACAATTCTCTCCGGGGCAATATCTGTTCTTTCCAGTAGTGAGGAGATGTCGCGCAAAAAATCTTCGTGCGTCAGTTGGCGGGCAGAGACATTGATGCTGACATGCCACCCATGGCCACGTTCACTACTCCATTCCTCAAGCTGGGAACATGCTTCTCTAAAAACCTCGTGACCTAACGACACTATCAATCCTGTTTCTTCCGCCACCTCGATAAACTCAAAAGGAAGGAGTGTGCCTCGTTGGGGATGTCTCCAGCGCACAATCGCCTCGAATCCCCACACTGTATCGTCAGCAAGACGGACAATCGGTTGGTAAAGCACCTCGAACTGATGGTGTCGCAGCGCGCGATGCAGATCCGTTTCCAACTGAAGACGGCTCTGGATCCGCACACGCAACTCGGGAGAAAAAGTTTCTATTCTGTTTTTGCCTAGTGTCTTGGCGCGAAACATTGCAATTTCTGCATCGCGGATAATTTCATCACTTGTCGTATATGAACGATCGGGCACCACAAGTCCTCCACTCGCGGTGACGTAAATGTCGCCAGTGGAAAGCCTAAACGACTCGTCAAACAAAGCGCGCACCGACTGAGCGAGTTCCTCAGCTTCCTCTATTGAACGAATGTCATCGAGGAGCACAAGAAACTGATCCGCTGATAGGCGAGCAACAATATCTCCGCGACGTACGCGCTCCTGGAGCCTGCGGCCTATAGCCTGAAGCAGCTCGTCGCCCGCCTTATGACCGAGACTCTCATTGACAAGTTTGAACCGGTCGAGTCCGAGCAACAAGACGGCAAAACAATATCGAAGATCCCGAAGAGCAATAGACATGGAGTGCTGAAGGTGTTCGCTGAAGAGGACACGATTAGGCAAGCCGGTGAGTCTGTCGTGAAGCGCATCGAAGAGCATTTGCTCCTCCGCTTGCTTACGGGCGGAGATATCGGTCAAAGAGCCAGCCATGCGGACAGGGATATCGTTCTCATCGCAAACAGCAAGCCCCCTGCACGAAACCCAGAGATAGTGCCCATCTTGATGTTTCATTCGAAACTCTATTTCCAAATGATCCGCATGTTTTTCGAGGTGGCTTGCAATCGCATCTTTGACCATCCCGCTATCGTCAGGATGTACCCTTGAGAACCATTCTTCAGGTGTCTTTAATTCTGCATTGCGATCGATGCCTAAGATTTCTTTCCAACGAGGCGAGTAGTACACGATACCGGATTTGAGATCCCAATCCCAGATACCATCATTTGCGCCTTGGACAGCAAGCGAGTAGCGCTCTTCGCTTTCCTGAAGAGCACGCGCCATGGTTTCTCGCTCAGTGACGTCCTGTACAAGAGATGCCACGCCAATAACTGTGCCGTCTGGTTTGGTGAGGGGAGTATTGTACCACTCGCAGAGAATCATCCGGCCATCTTTGGTGACATTGAAATTTGTACTACGAAGTCCTCCGCTCATCGATAGCAACGCTTGCCACACTTGGAGAACATGCTCTTGAGAAGCGGGAGGTACGATAGTTTCGAGAGCATGTTTCCCAATGGCTTCCGCACGTGAGTAACCGAAAATCTGTTCTGCAGCCGGATTCCAGTCGGTCACCCGAAAATCGCGATCCCAGCGGATGACCGCCAGGGGGGTCTGTTCGAAGAGAAGCTTCAGCTGTTGTTCAGAGCTCAGAATACGCCGCAGATACTCTTTCTGTTCGGTTACATCTTGGAGGACAACCTGAACAGCTTGTTCGTCTTTATATGTTGTTGGTATCTCGCGAGACTCGACAAGAATCCGCTTCCCATCGAACCGGACTATTTCGAATTCGACTGGCGGTATCTGCCCTTCCTGCGACGAAAGGGAACTCAATCGTTCTGCTAATGAATCGCGCACGTTATCAGCTACCAGATCAAGAAAATCGATATCGAGTAGATCCTCACTGTGCGAGACACCAAGCAGGCGAATACCAGCAGGATTCACATAGCGGATCCTTCGCTCAACGAGCACAAAAATCGCAAAGGGTAGGAGCTCGACAAGACGCCGATATCTCTCCTCGCTCTCTCTTATTTGTTGCTCAGCGCGAACTCTCTCAAGAGCGGGGGCGACGGTGTCTGCCACCCGGAGAAGGAGAGACAGGTCGTCCTTGTTGTAACGCCTTTCCTGATAGGATTGGATCGAAATAACGCCGAGAACTCCCGCGGGTACACGTATCGGAACATAGAGAAGACATTTCGAGTGACGCAGGCTATCGCCGAATGGGCGGAGGGAAGGCTCTGATCCCTGCTCGGAGACATCAAGAATCACGGGCTCGCCACTCAGCGCCCTGCGCATCGGGCCACTCGCGGCTGTCTCCTCGATCCCTCCTGGAAAAACTTGCTTTACACCGTCGATGGTATCGACGTACTCTACAACACGTCTGCGTTCTTCACCGGGACGACGCACAACAAAACAGTATGCGTCCCAGTCGAACAGCTCGCGGGTAATCTCCTCTACTGTCTTGGCAACTCGCTCGATAGTATCGTCACCTGCTAAGCGCACTGCGAGGCGAGCAAGGAGGCGCCTCTCTTGCTCGGCGCGATATCGTTCAGTAACATCGCGCACTGTCGCCTGAAGGCAAGGGCGGCCTTTGTATGTTACAAAGCCAGGCAGTAACTCAGCTACGAACTGCGTGCCATTCTTTCTTTGCGCGATAAACCTCAGGAGATGCGGCCTGCGCGTCTCTATCATCTTGGCAACGAGTCTGCCCATACGCTCACGGAGCGGTGGCGCAACAGCCTCCAGCGGATGGAGTTTGAGAAGTTCTTCCCGCTCGTAGCCGAACATATCGACGAGCATCTTGTTGGCAAAGAGAATACGAACAGGCGCAAGATCCCTCAGATAAATTCCCTCTCTTGCCTGCTCCACAAGTGCATCGTAGCGCTGCTGTGCCTCTCTCAGTTCTCGGGTGGATTCGAACTGCGCAAGCGCCATTGCGGCGTGGGCAGCAAAAAGCGCAATAATTGCTTTGGAATCATAGATTTCCGTGAGCGGACGCTGATCCATCGCTACGAGGACGCCGATGACCTTCCCCTCACAATCTACAAGCGGAGCGCCCAGAAAGCCTTCTATCCTGTGCTCTTGGAGAAACAAATCCCGAGGAAACAATTTATAAGCGCCGGCGCGATAAAAGCAGATCGTGTCTGGGGACAGTTTTTCACAGGGGCTTCCCTCCAGACGGCAAGCGAATGGTTCCCCTGGCGCCTTGTCGACCCAACACGCCTCCACATGAAGAAGCAGAGGGTCTTCTGTGTCAATCGTCCCAACAAACGCATATTTGACCCGTAGAACGCGCACAAGCTCGGAAAGAAGCCGATGGAAAAATGTCTCGCGACCGGAAACGAGCGACGTAGAGAGTAAACCACGAAGAGTATTCTCCACCATCCGCCAACGAGTGACGTCGCGATAGATCGCAACCTGCAGCGGAGGCACCGTGCGAATGTAAAAGCTCCGCGCAATGACATGGCGCACAGTGCCATCAGCTCGTTGGAGAAGAAAGTGCCCGCCTGTACTCGAAGTCTCATCTGGCAGTTCGATACGCTCTCCACCCCAAGCTTCCGAGGCGGTCTTACCCACCAAATCCTGACACTTCACACCGACCAACATGGCCATCGCCGGGTTGCAGAACACAATACGCCCGTCAGAGTCGAAGGCAACAACTCCATCGTTCATGGTCTCGTAAAGGAGCCGCAGCACATCCTCACTTGGTTGGTGAAGCTCGGTGAGTTCAACTTCCTCTGACATCTCGTTCTTTCTCCGCCGGGCAAGTCATGCTGTCGATTGGCTAGCGGATCCTATCTCTGTTCACTCTACAATTTCCAGTAAAACCCGCGCTTGTTACACTCTCTCACAATGATCCAGAGTAATAGAGTCCAGATCGCTCCCCACAGCATTCCATTCCATCCAGCCTTGCCGACAAAAAAGGGATAAAGTCCGAGAGCCTGAACAAAGATACGCACAATAGGCTGGAGAAAATAGGCGAGCAGCGCGTTCGCACCAAAAACATTGAAAGGAACTGCCCATCGACGCCACCCCAGGACATCGATGAGGAGATAAAACAGAAGGAACACAACGGCACCTACTCCGGACGTGAAGAGAGAGTATGATGAGGTTACGTACTCCTTATTCATGGGGAAGCCAGCCCGGTGGAGAAGGTAACCGATTGTTGTGAAGATGGCGCCGAGCAACAGACTCTGGCGAATTATTTTGGATTGCTGACGACTTGCAATCGCCTCGCCAAGGAGAGTGCCGATAATGCATATCATACCGTACGAAATGCTAGCCCAGGGCGTGCAATGCACCGTCAAAGGACGCAACGGATCTCCGTCGAGTCGCGCAATTGTGAGAAAGGGCCGCGTTTTGTCGCCGAGCTCCACCCACCACGGGACGTAAAGAGTAAGAACGCCGTGAAGCAGAGCAAGGGCAGCGACAACTCCCCACCTCCCAAGCGGAGGGAGGAAAAGTGCCGCAGCGGCCATGAAATACGACACTCCAATTGCTTGGAGGATCCCCCACCAATAAGACAATTTGAGTATAAGTGAGATATAGATGATGCCAGCAATGATGAGAGCCAATGTCCGCTTCCCAACATGCGACCACCATGCACCGCCTCTTCGTTGCCGACTCAGTGGAATGCACATCCCCACAATAAACACAAAGAAAGGAGCCACAAGATCTGTAAATGTGCAGCCATTACCAAAACCGTGAAAGGTCGGAGTAATCTCTGCGCGAGGATGTCGCGTACCCAATTTCCGTGCACCAGCAAAATGTGCAAAGACAGAATCTCCGACACTGAGAGGTTTAGCGTGTGTAACAGAAACGCCCGCATAGGTCCTCGTTGCTTCATCGTCGTCAGCTTCGACTTCGATGGTGTAGGTTGTCCCTGACACATCAAGAACCCTGCCTTGAATGTACTCTTTCGCCGGACTTCGTCCCTCCCAAAATGCCCACTCACTCGGATCGCTGTCTTCGCTTGCATGTTTGAAGGTCGAAACGGGTGCGCTCCCCAAGTGCGGAAAAGTGAGCGGGAGATGCTTGTATCCAGCAACCTGGATAACAAAAATCATTGCGAGTATAGTGAATCCGCGAAAGGCATCGATCGATTCGACACGCTTTGATCTCGTCGCAATTTGCTCGTCCACAAGTCGATTCCTTTTCTCAAAGAGGTGAGTTGAATCCCCGCCAAGAACCAGGTCGTTTTTTCTCTGAATGCTCTCAAACTCATGCCATCGAACGCGCGAGGTTTTTCGCAACGATAAAGGGCCTGCAAAAAAAAAGAGAGAAAAAAGCGAGCGAAGACGTCTAACAAGGACTTGCGTTACCCCTGTGAAACTTTGCCTCTCCGCCAAGCACTCACAAGATGCGCAAGAGAGCGCGCAGTCGGTTCCACCGCGTGTTCTCCACTGGCCACCACTTCCGACTCTCTCCGACGATGTCGGCAGGCAATACTTCTCGGAGCAGAGCTGCTCGCTCCTGCATCTTCGGCACGAAAGCTTTTTTCTTGCGGACATCGTGCTCCTGCTCAGCGAGAATGAATGCTGCAGGCATGCCTGGAACAGACTCACCCGCGAGTTTCATTTCCTCACAAAAATGGACGGGATCAGGTATAATCCACAAAGTTTCGGGCCGTTGCAGTATGACCGTGCGTCCCTTGTAGGGAGAGAAAAAACTGATGTCGACCTCCACACTGTTGAATACCCACACAACCATGTCGTTGCGGGCATAGACAATTTCGTCTCCCAACTCTTTTGACAGAAGCGAACATGCCTCCGCCGCTACAAAGAGATCAATATCTCGATGCTCGAGAGGCTTTTTCACAAGCGCCTCGACAGCCCAGCCACCATGGAGCCACGATTTGATGCCGCAGGAGCTGAGTCTCTTGAAGGCCTCAAGGACGTCAACCACCTCGGGCGATCGTTGAAGTTGCCGAATTTCAGCAATACGTTCGGGACTGACGCGATAATATTGTTCATTCGACTTTAGCATTTTTCTCTCCGCCATTGTCTTGACGAAAGTCTGCTGCCTCCGCAAGGCGCGAGTAGACAGCAACTCCAAAACATGGTGCACACGTGTGGGGTTCTACTCCGAACAATACCTCCCGCTTATAGTGTCGCGTGAGCCATTCCATGATCAATTTGCCGTAGCCAATTGTCTGACCAAAGAGGAAATTTCTCTGGTAGCGATGGATAACAACCACTATGTCCGGGGCAGCCTCGTCCAAGTTCGCAAGTATGTTAGATTCCCCAAAACCAGCCATTTCCGTGGTCCCAAGGAGACTGTATCGCGTCGGCATGATGTAGCCACACGCAAAAGCCATGAACTGCCCCTCCGGAATAACGAGAACTCGTTCGTGGGACACTCGATTCTGGAGCCAGCTGAGAGCAGACAAGTAGATGGGAACGCGTGGATCGTGCTCCGCATTATAAGTTAGCATTTTCACTCGTGGCAGTTGGATCAATTCCGTCTTTTCTTTCAAGTGGCTCCAACTGCGCTTAAATTGGACAACGTTGAAAGCGAGCACAGCTCCAATCAGGAACGCCAACAAACCGACCTTCCAACGTCGGTCCTCGACGGCAACAGATCTTGGTATCGTACATCCAATCACTCCCACAACGGCAGGCATTGCCTGCACGAAACCATATTGATCGACTCGCGCGTTAAGGAGCATCCGTGCCAAGCATCCGAGGGCGAAGGCGAACCAGAGGGATCTTACGACGTGAGCGCTGGACATGTCGCCTCGGACTGTGATCTTTCGCATGCTCCACAGCCATCCTCCCGCGATCCAGAGAGGAAGCGAATATACCGCCGTAGCAATCCTCGACGAATCACTGCATGCATACCACCCGAAGAAGAGTGCAACAGGAAGGACAAAGAACTGCAGCCACGAGCTGGCTGCTTTTTTGCTGACGACATGGTATCCTCCGGCGAGAAGCAAAATCACTCCTGCAACGGACACAAAGCTCCACAAAAGACGCACAAAATTAGCCAGAGGAGCATCGAGTCCTATCGTTTCGAGGTTCCACGGAACTCGCGCTGCGGGAGAAAAAGTCATCCGCCATGCCCCCAGAACACAGGAGAGTGCCTCTCTCGGCGTCATAAAGATCGAAGCGGCAAGATAGACCCCAGCGAGAAGGCCGAAAATAACCACTGTTCCGAGAAGGAACTGTTTTAGTGCCAAGATGACGTTGCCCGTTTTTTTCGACAATATGAGATAGACTGTGCCCCACACGGCTAGCGCCGCCACAGCAAGTTCTATCTTTGTAAGGAGCGAAAGAGCAACGACAAGCGAAAGCACAGTGTTCCGCACCCAACTCGGGCGATCGACGTACCACGCCCCCGCAACACACGCAATAATCCCAAGATATAATCCATGAAGAGCTTCACTGCTATAGGGAGCAAGATAGTTGTAATTGCCGATCTTCGTCGTATGCGAAAAACCAAACGCCACGATAAAGGTAACAGCCGCAGCGACCGAGGCGACAAGGCTGAACGTCCGAGAGAAGAACCAATACAGAACCACCGACATGCCAGCAAAGAGGACTGCATTCAACGCATAGAGTGTGGTGGTTGAAATCCCCCACAAGCGGAAAGCCATCCCGTTAACGATTACAGAGAACGGGCCGTAGAGACATTCAAAATCACGGAAAGGAAGCCGTCCGTTCGCAAAAAGAAAGGCGTCATAAGGGCTACGACCATAATCGACAAAAATGTCGCCAAACTTTCCCCACGTTGTGACGAGCAAAACGATGAAAAGCACTGCAAGCGACAAAAGCCCAGACCACCATCCCAATGCTCTCCACCGCTCGGATGAGCGCACTTGTATGCCTGAATCTTGGGGAGGGACTATAACCCGAGAGGAGGGGAACTCAGCCATCACCTTTGCCATTCGTCGTGTCTACCCAATCTCTTCTGTCCTTCACCAAGACCTCGCGTAGTTTTTAAATCTATCGCTCACTTCTGAATGAAGAAGCACGATGAGAGCTAAAACACAAGTTATGAAGAGTATTTGCAAAATTCTGAAAAATCTCTCGGCAATTTCTCTTGCTTTGCTTCTCCCCCACTATGCCTTAGGCTTTGCCGCCAAGGGACACCACATTGTCGCATACATCTGCGAAGAGAATCTCACGACGCGGAGTCGGGAAGTCGTTCGGGAGCTGCTGCCTAACTCCACCTTACATGAGGTGAGTACGTGGGCAGACGAAGAGAGAGCCCGTACACGAGCAAATGGTACGTGGCATTACGTTGATTTCGAAATCACAACTGGTAAGATTGCCCCCGAAAATCTCCAGCATAGCACCATTCTCGAAGCGATTAGTTCGAACACGATAGCGCTCAAAGCTTCTCCTCGCACTGAAACTCGTCAGGAAGCACTCAAGTATCTTGTCCACTTCTTCGGCGACCTTCACCAACCTCTCCATTGCGCCAACAATCACGACAACGGCGGCAATAAGACTTACGTTATGTATGAGGGGCACGAAGAACGACTCCACCACATCTGGGATGACGAGCTCGTGAATCGGATGCTCGAACACCGCTATAACGGAATGTCACTCGAACAAGCTGCCAAGGCGATCTCCCAGAAGCATATTTCACACTTCGACGAGATCGTCTCGGGAACAGTTCATACGTGGGCAAAAGAGTCTTTCGAAATCGCCAAGAAGTACGTCTATGATCTGACAGAACCAACCAGTGGGACCCAAGCCCATCGTTTGACGCAAGAGTATCTCGACCGAAGCGAGGAAATCCTCGAGCAGCAGTTTGCCAAGGCAGGTTTTCGCCTGGCACATCATCTCAATTCACTCCTGGACCCCGACTATCTTGCGTCACGCAGCAAAGGGAACATCGTGCAGCGGGAACAAGAAGTCCACAGATCAGGCACTCCTGCCGGTACCCGTAGGGAACCTGCTGAAGTCGCCCACTAGTTGGGAAGAGTCATTTGCACCTCTTCCACCTTCCCCTTGGGCAGCGGCACCGAGATAGACTGCGGGGAGCCTTCGGCTGCAACGGTATACCTCCCACTTGGGAGAGCAACAAAAACAGCCCAGCCATTACCATCTGTTCTCAGGACTCGCTCGACAGTGCCATGAAGAGTGACTGTGGTTCCGTCAACAGGATGGACACTCTTACCATTTTTCCTCACACAGTGCACCGCAACGACAGCTTTTTCTCGACGCCACTCAGGACGAGATGGCGAACACCACTCCTGGTAAACCTCTTTCCCCAACCGTTCCCACAGTGGGTTTTGCGCACCACACTTGCCACTTGAGTCCGCGCCACTCTCTGGTCGCCAATAACTAAAGATGCTGGTGCCGAGAGAGCGCCGCATTGCCTCGCGATACTGAGCAATGACGTTATCGGGCGTGTTGAAAAATCCGCCTATTCCCAGCGTAATCAGTGGACCGTGGCATTCGTCCTGCAGCTTTCTCGAGAAATCAGCCCATTCGCGGAATTGTTGAGCATGGGCAGGGATATGCTCACGCTTATAGCCCATCCGTGTGACGATATCCACACAGCCTTCTCGCGCCCAACCTGCCCAATCCTGGTGCACCTGACGATAGGGGCTCGAGCGAGTAAAATCTCCCTTTGGCGGAGCTCCACCAAATCCCACAGCACAGACCGAAACAACCGCGTCAGGTCTCACTTTCCACACCGCCGCAGCGCAGCGACGCACAAATGCGGTTATCTGATCCCGTCGGAATTGATTCCATTCGGGATCCGTTGGCGTCGGCCGGTCGCTACGTTGGTACAGCTTCTGAAAGCGCGCGATTGCTACCGGATGGTACCCAGCTTCTTCTTCCGGATAGCGAATGAAGTCGAGATTCACGCCGTCAACGGGGTACTTCTCAACGCACTCCCGAATAAGTGAGAGCAGGTATTCCTGAACTTCTGGAATTGCGGGATCGAGGAACCCCGTTCTCGTTCCTGTCGTTGTATAGCTAAGCCAGCTCTTGATGCGTGCACGCTGCTCGAGCGAAAGCGACGTATTATCGGCGTTTCCAAAATTGAACACGTTGAACCACGCATAAACATCCAGCCGCGCGTGGGGACCAGTGGTCTCATGTGCCTCGCGAATCAGAGTCGCGAGCGGGTCAAAATCTGCCCGTCCCGCCCACGACGGCGCAGGTGGTTCAATCTCAGAACGAAAATATGTAATGCCCCTATGCCTCACCTGTGCAATGACGGTATTGAGGTGGGCTTTGCGTACTGCCGCCACGAGATCATGAATCTCGTCCGGAGTATTCAGGCAGGGTGAAAGGGTCGACGCCCACACGGCGCGCAGTTCTCCCGCGCAACGTATCTTTTCTAACGATTCCGTCGTGTCACGCGCAGCCAGGCGGCATACATTAGCAAGGGATAAAACAAACAGAAGCAATACTGCACGAGCTATAAAGCGAGTGAACATGGACAGGTGCCCTCCTATCGGTGCGGCTCGAGACCCCTCTCGTCGCTCAAATATCAGTGCGCTCTCTTTCAATAGGAAAGAGTCCTTTTGGTTGATTGACAAAGGTAAATGCAAAAGTGTCAACCTCAACAAAAGTAGTTGAGTGATGGTTTGCAGTTGCAGGAACAAGCCCCGTCACAGTAACAATTTCCTTAGGGTGCGACAGTGAAAAAACGAGCAAACATGCGCAGACTTCTCGTCATAACGGATGGTTTCGTTCAGGATCTTGAGATCGGGCAGGAACTCACTATCGGCCGCGCTTACACTAACCTTCTACGCCTCGAAGGCGAAGAGGTGTCACGTGTTCACGCTATCCTTTACCGACGTGAAAAAGATTACATAGTGAGGGACCTCGACAGCAAAAACGGTGTTTTTGTCAACGCACAGCGCATTACTTCAAGCCTCGTAGTGCCAGGCGACGAAATCCAAATCGGCAATTACATCCTTATATTCGACCCTCCACCTGATTTCGATGTCGCTGCCTTCATGAAACAGCGGTCTCTGAACCCGCCTGCAGCCCCCCAGGAGAAACCCCGTGCGTCGAGCTCGCGGCATGCCAAACAGGCGGCAGCAGACGATACCGACGAAAGGTTCGAAACGTCGATCCACTTCGCCCCGGAATCCCAGCCACAAGTTTTTTACGACCTCCAGGAAATCGATGATCTAAGCCAGACAGATGTTCTTCCCCAATCAAGTCTTCTCACGACAGAGTTGCTGCGGGCTTTGCGATGCTTGGGGCCAGACAATGGCGAAGACAAGCCAGAGCCAAATCTCCTTTACCAAAAAGTTCTCCAGGCTGCAATTTGTGCCACCCGAGCTGATCGTGGAGTGGTCGTTCTGAAAGACGCGCAAAACGACAATCTTCAGCTTGGTGCAATCTACCCAGAAGATCGCGATGTGAGTGTGAGTCGCGTGGTATTGCGTGCAGTATTGCGCGAGCACCGGGCGGTTCTCTGCAATAACGCCCAGAAGGACCCGCGATTTCAACACACCGAAACAATTCAGCGTGAAAACATCTCGAGCCTTTTGGGATTTCCTCTCATGCTCCGGGAGCAACCCATCGGCCTCATTTACCTCGACACGCAAGGACGTCCCGACATGTTCCGACGCGAGCATCTCATCATCATAAACTATCTTTCAAAGTTCACCGTCCTTGCCATGCAACATGCTGAGCTACTAAGGCAACCGTAAGAGAGCATGACGACAACAAAGATGATAATTTCAACAGCGGCTATTATTTCCACGGGGACGGAACTTCTTCAGGGGCTTTACGTCGATACCAACGCCCACTGGCTCGCAGCGCAACTCACGAGCGAAGGCATCGAAGTCAATCTCATTGCTGCGGCACCCGACCGCGCAACCGAGCTCGAATCGCTCCTTCGTTATGCGTGTTCGCGTGTCGATCTCATTGTATGTTCCGGCGGGCTTGGTCCCACTGCCGACGACATCAACCGAGAGGTCTTTGCACGAGTTTTTGAGACGTCTCTCGTCGAAGACCCTCATGCTGTTGAGATGATGCGGGCGCGATTTCAGCGCAGAGGACGCGTGATGCCCGAAAGCAATCTCATTCAAGCACGTGTTCCTCACAATGCCATCGTACTCTATAATGAATGGGGCACGGCGCCAGGCTTTTTCATTCCCCCGCTCCCTGGCACAGAAGGGGGAAAAGAAAGTCGTTGCCGTCCCGCGCTGTTGGCACTCCCCGGACCGCCGCGAGAACTTCAGCCGATGTTCAGAGAGCGTGCTCTTCCTGTCCTCCGTTCGTGGCTGGGTCCGAGGCGCTTTGTCCGCACGCGAACTCTCCACACTTTTGGAGCCCCGGAATCTGAATTAGGTGAATACGTTCGCGAACTCTTTGCCACAACCAGCGAAGTTTCCTTTACGATGCTTGCCAAACCACATGGCGTCGACATCCGCATCGTTGCTCGCGGAAAAACCGAGCAGGAAGTGGCAGCGCGTCTGGCCGAGCTCGAAGCCGAGACACGCAAGCGCATTCCCCCGCGATACATTTACGGATGCGATGAAGACACTCTGCCTTCTGTCACGGCCGACCTTCTCATCAAAAAACGACTCCGCCTCGCCTGCGCGGAATCATGCACGGGGGGACTCATCTCAAAATTTCTCACCGACGTGCCTGGCGTCTCGGCGTGTTTTCTTGCTGGAATCGTCACCTACGCAAACGAGGCTAAAGAAAAACTCCTTGGGGTGTCAGCAGAATCGCTCCAATGCTTCGGCGCAGTGAGTGAACCCGTTGCGCGAGAAATGGCGACAGGCGCACTCGCCGTGAGCGACGCCGATATTGCTGTCGCGGTCACGGGCATTGCTGGTCCAACCGGAAGCACCGACGAAAAACCCGTTGGTCTCACCTACATCGCGTTGGCAACAAGGGAAGCGGTGTCGGTGCAACGTTACGTCTTCACTGGTGATAGGGAGTTCAACCGGACATTTGCTGCCCTGACGGCGTTGAATTGGATTCGTCTCGAGGCTCAGAAAATTCCGGATCCGTCAGCGGCGTAGTCCGTTCTCGAACATCATTGCCGCCCTGCGCCCTCTCGCGCATGAAAAACTCGACGATCGCCTCAGCCACGCGTCGCGTTATTCCTTTGACTTGGGTAAGCTCGTCGACCGAAGCGGCTCGAATTTGCTCGAGCGATCCGAAGTGATTGAGAAGCGCTTTCATGCGTTTCGGCCCAACTCCAGGAATTTCCGTGAGAAAGGAAGCTCGCGCTTTTTTCGAGCGAAGCTTACGATGATAAGTAATGGCGAACCGATGGGCTTCATCGCGTACCTGCTGGAGCAATTGCAAAGCTGCCGAGTCAGGAGGAAGCACGACAGGATTTTTCCGATGGGGGAGAAATACCCGCTCGTACTGCTTCAGTGATGGTTCCGCTTGTTCCTCGGGAAGATCGCTCTCACCGGGACGGCGATTTTCGCGTCTCGCTTTAGCTAGCGCTGCGAGCATTACTGAAGAAGCTCCGGACTCCTCGACCACATGCCGCGCGACAGAAAGCTGTCCTTTTCCCCCGTCCACTATAAGGAGATCCGGCAGAGGAAGCTGGCGTGGGCTGTCCGATCGAAAGCGTCTTTCCAGAACCTCGCGCATCATCGCAAAGTCATTGGCGCCCTCCACCGTGCGAATCCGGAAACGTCTGTATCCCTCTCGCGCCGGAAGTCCCTGCTCGAACCGCACCACCGATCCAACGGCTAGCGCTCCCATCGTATTCGAAATATCGACGCATTCGATCGTTTCAGGAATGCGTGGAAGGCCAAGGCGCTTGGCGAGGTCCACAAGAGCTTCTTCCTCCGTGAACCTCCCCTGCTTCTTTGCTTCGAACTGAAGCTTGGCATTTTCGACCATCGTGCGGACAAGGTCCGCGTCGGTTCCTCGCCGCGGTACCCTCAGTTTTACTGCTCGCCCGCGCATCTGGCGCAACCAACCCTCGAGAAGATCTTTATCTTCAGGCTCAGCGTTCAGGAGGATTTCCGAAGGGATATCCTGAGACGCCTCATAGTGGCGAACCAGAAATTGGCTCAAAACCTCTTTCACTGGCTGGTCGAATGTCCGCAGATAAAAATCGTGTGTCCGGAGGAGGCTGCCGCGACGGATTGGTGCAACCATGACAAGGGCCCTCCCCCCTTCGGAAACAATGACAACAACGTCGCGGTCCTCACTGCGGAGCGATACCATCGACTGCCGCTCGAGCGTCTCGTCCACAGCGCGCAAATAATCGCGAATGAGAGCCGCCCGCTCGAATTGGAGGGCTTCGCTTGCCTCCTCCATCTGCTTGCGGAGCAAAGCCCGCACCTCGTCGTCTCTCCCGCGAAGAAACCGCGCCACGTTTTCAACAAGGCGTTGGTATTCGTCCTTGGGGACGGGGTGCACACACGGGGCGCAGCATTTCCCAACATCGTAGAGCAGACATGGCCGAACACGATTGGCAAAAACACTGTCCCGACATGTGCGGATGGGGAATACCTTGAGCAAGAAACGAAGTGTCGCTCGAACTGCCGACACAGAGACATAAGGTCCAAAGTAAAGGTCCTGCTTATCGAGCTTTTCCCCCGCATAGCGTCGCACTCGTACAATCTCGAGACGGGGATACGGGTGATTCATCCGAATGCGTAGAGAGACATATGTTTTGTCGTCTCTCAATCGGATATTATAGGCGGGGCGATAGCGCTTGATGAGCTCGTTTTCGAGCAGGAACGCTTCTTTCTCATTAGCCGTCACGACGCACTCGACAGTGTGAGCACGATCGCGAAGAAAACGGATGAAGAATCTGTTATCGCCAGATTTGCTGTAGTAAGACCTCACGCGGCTCCGGAGATTGACTGCCTTCCCGACGTAGAGCACTTTACCGTCCGCATCTTTGAAAAGATAGACCCCCGACGACGTGGGAAGACTTGCTATGTTCTCAGGATGTGCGAGGACCTCAACCATGGGATGTCTAAAGCTTCTTTACTCTCTCTCTCAACTACACATCCGAGGTGATCACGTTGCAGAGAGACGGCTTTTTTCTGTCGCGGAGTTTGGGCGCATGCAGAGCGCCAACGCAGGACTGTCGCCGTCCGCTCTACTCAACGGCCCATACAGCCGTCCCCTCTACTTCTTTTTCTGTGTAGGAGGTGGTTGCGGCGTCACTAGTTTCCGCAGCTGAGCCACAAGACGCTCAGTACCCTTTTCTCGCCCCAACATCTCGAGGTACCGCTGGGCTCTCGGGATGTCTTTCGCTTTGACAGCAGCAGCAACTCCACAAGCGAGAAGGTCTGTCCGTACTTCCTTCTGCGCCCCCACAGGAGAGCGCAAGGCTTTATCAATGATTTCGAGGGACTTGGTGGCCTCTTCTGTGCTGATCTTGAGACTCAGGTAGCTAGCTTTTTTGGTGCGAATCGCCGAGACGGCTGATTCGAGTTGTTTGTTTTCAAGGCGCTCCTGAGCTGCAGCCACAACAGCCTTTTCTGCCGTCGTGAGGGTATCATCAAACATGAGATCCCAGATAAGATCTTGCGCAGTATCGAACTGCCCAGAATTGATGTATTTGTCGATTTCTCGCAGACGGTGTGAACGCTCATTTTCAGCTAGAACTCGCGATGCAAGCTCGACAGGTCCCACGACATCGACGATGTCCTTGAATTCAGATGCAAGGTCTCTGATGTGATTCAGGAGAGCTGCAGCCTCGCTATACTTCTGCTGGTCGAGCAATGACTGGAATTCATTGAACATCCAGCTGAGGATTTCATCCACGAGCTCGCTGCGCATTTTCTTCATTGTGTCTGTACCTGGGTATTTCGCAGCGAGCGACTGCACTGCCTCGATGGTGGCAGTGACATTGTGATCATCGTTAAATTGTTTGCGGATTTGTTCCATCTCCTGCGCAACCGCGTATTCCCGCGCGTCGTCGAGGAATTTCCGGAGCTCTTCCTTCTCAGGAATGTCGGGGTACAGCTGGAGAAACTCCCCGACCTTGCTCGCAAGTTCAGGATAAGTCACTTCCCCTGAGAGGAATTGGTTGTACAGCGCCAGGATTTTGTCGCGGTAGTAGTGGTTGATGTCCTGCTTCAACACCGACAAAGCCACGCTCGTCGGCATGTCTGGCTCATGCGTTTCAAGCTCGGCAATGAGCGCGAGTGCCCGCGGATATTCATCGCGGTGCTTGAGCTCCTGAATGAACTGAATCTTCTGCCGAAGATCGAGTTGAAGTGCATCGCGCAACGATGCAGCTGCTGCTGCGGTCGGAGTATTGGGCTTCGCAGTTTCAAGCGTTTTTGCGAGATACGTCAATGCCGTGGCGTATTTTCCCTCGCGATAGGCGGCGTGAGCCTTTGCGAGATACTGCCCACTTTCGTCCGCTCGACTCATCCAAAGGATAATAACGACAAGGACCAAACACACGGCGCCGAGCACCGTTGCCGTGATGCGCATGAGCCGCAAGACGGGAATCGCTTGAGCCACGCTCTCGAGTTTCTGCAGACCGTCGTGTGCTTTCTTCAGATCAGGATTCAGCGCCAGGGCACGTTCCCAGCACTCACGCGCTTTTTCAAAATCGCCCATCCGCGCGTAGAGCTTCCCCAACACCACATGCGCCTGGGGGAAATCTCCATAGAGATCGAGCGCGTTCCGGAGTTCATCAATTGCTTCTTGGATTCTGCCTCGTTCAACATGTTCGAGAGCAAGATTGTAATGGTGCCGCGCCTTGTTCACCACAAGCCGCACCATGGATATATCCTGGTCGCAGTTATAGCAACGGTCACGAGATTCTACATTTTCAGCTTGGCAGTAAGGGCATCGCATAGGCAAAAATTATCATCGTGCAATGAATTGTGTGTGTGCAAGCAAAAGCTGTCTTTCACTCTCCCCTGTCAATAGCTTGCTCAGAAAAAAGTTCGCTTCTCGAGTTTTTGAAAAGAACTTTTCCGGCGAATTTCTCCATAAGCTCTCCATAATAATTATCGGTGCCTACCGCAGCCTGAAAGATGGAGGGCGAAGGCCTTATGTGCGAAAGATATAAGGAAGCCTTGATGGGGTTGCTCGACAATGAGCTTCCCGAAGAAGTGCGCAAAGACGTCGTGACCCACCTTCACGAATGCCCCGAGTGCAAAGCCGAGTATGCTTCATTCCGCGAATTAGCTCGCCTCACAAATTCTCTCAAGCCCCCTTCGCCAGATCCCTCCGTTTGGGATCACTATTACGAAGGCGTGTGCCGGAAAATGCGGAAATCGGCTTATTGGGCATGGTGGGGCGGCTTGGCAGTAGCATGCGTTGTTGCGGCGGCGTCGCTCTTCGTCGCCTTACCCGCAACACCCGTGACGATCACGGGGAGCATCGTATTAGTGAGCTTAGGAGCTCTCCTCGCAGGGACCTCTATCGCGTGTCACTGCAAGTATAGATAAGAGAAGCGCCCTCGCCCCTCTGGCCACCACGGGCTGCTTGGCGAGAGATCTGTCACGACGAGCTGCGGATGACTCTTCACCGCGACAGCGTGTCGCGCGCCTCGTAGTGTCCCCAGCCCTCGATGCCCGACTCAAGACCTCCAACGTAGACAAACCTGACCGCATCGGCACAGAATCGGTTTTGAGGATTCGAGCCGCTCCCGTCCCCGTCGACATTCGTGAGGGTTATGCCTCCCACGGCTCCTGCAGCACCAGCCTGGAATCGCACCCGCGAAGCAATTTTCAGCCACTGATTTCGCAATCCCGGCGTGTAAGGATGGAGATAAACTTCGCCCGCGACGTCTGCGCCATCATGTTGAATGACATAGCTCGCATGGGCGTCGTTGTTCGGTCCGCTGTAGCGATCGTCGAGGGTGATGTAGACATCGTAGTATCCAGCGAGCGGGATTGCCGGGCGGAAAGTTGCCTTCGCTCCGACCTGTGTCGAATAACGAGCTCCTGAACCCACCGCTCCCGGGGCTCCTGATTTGCTCGTCGTATTCGCAAATGTTCCCGTCTCTTCGTAAGCTGGCGCGGAGGTCTTGCTCCCAGAACTCGTCCGGCTTTCGACAATGACCTCAGGAGGCAATGGATCATTCACCACTTCGAGGGCAAGCGTCGTCGAGCGGGTATCGGAGTTTGCATCTGTCACGGTGACCGTCACTGTGTACTTGCCCGCGGCGGTAGGAGTTCCGGAAATGAGCCCTGAACTCGACAGCGAGAGCCCTGCGGGCAGTCCCGTTCCTCCTGTCCAGGTGTAACCTCCCGCGCCATAGCTTGCCTGCAAGCGATACTGGAAAGGTTTGTTGAGAGAGATACTCCCCAAGCTGCATGTGTTAATGCTTAGCCCCATCGATTTGAGAACCCAATTGTCTGGATCGAGATCGACTTCGAGAGGAACGGAGGACCCCAGATCCACGGTGTCGACCGCAGAGAGGGATGAATTTTCGATCCGCACGGTCGTCGTCGAACCATCCTGACAGACGACAAAATAATCGAGCGGCATAACATAGGGCGTCCCGCTGATAGCCTGGGTTGTGCTGAGCGCGAGAACCCACTTCTCACCGCTGCGCGTCGTGGACGCATTGAAGCGATAAGTTGGTTGTGCAGGCGGATTGCTCGAATCTGAACGCCACAACCACTGCGCAAAAAAGGTGGTGAGATCCTTCCCTGAGACTGCTTCAGCAACAGTTTCGAAATCGTCGGAGACTGCCGTTCCGTAGGCAACAGCGGCGTTTTGCGCCCAGGTGCGCAATATTTGCCAGAAAGTATCTTCTCCCACAACATGGCGCAGCATGTGAAGCACCCACGCGCCTTTGCGATAGACCGCAGCCCCGGAAAAGTTATCCGAGGAAGGTCCCGCAACCGACTGCGTCGTCGAAACACTCCAGCCGTTCACCCGCGACCAAAACGCATAGGTCCCAAACTTGTATTCGTCCCACAAAGCTTCGCAATACGTCGCAAAACCTTCGTTGAGCCAGAGATGATCGAAGGTATAAGGGGTAATTTTATCCCCGAACCACTGATGTGATAACTCGTGAACATTTCGGCGCTGCATTCCGTCGAACACATCGCCGCCCGGCATGCTCGTGCACGTTTGATGCTCCATGCCAGAACTCGAATTGTGGGAAGCCGTATAGTACTTCTCGTCAAGAAATGGATACTCGCCAAACTTGTCCGCGAAGAAATTCAACACTTGTATTGTGCCGGCTGCACCGCTGCCCTCGATGGAGAGATTTTCGGGGTAGATGGCATGAGCCACCGCCATTGTGGTTGTTCCGTCGCGGCTCACGTAGGTTCCGCTCACGTATGTGTAATTCGACACGCAGAACGACACGAGGTACGTTGCGATGGGATAATGGTTGACCCACACCCACGTTTCCGTTGCGCCGTTGTCGACGATCTGCTCGAGCTTGCCGTTGGAAACAACCTGCCATCCTTGCCCTTTGGGCACAATGATGCGCTGGACCGAAGAACTTGCTTTGTCGTCGGGGAGATCTTTGCAGGGCCACCACTGGCGCGCGCCATAGGGCTCACTAAATGTGTAGACGACACTCACTGCCGGCGAACCATGGGTCGAGCGCACGTAAGGCGCTCCGAACGTGCCCGACGGGCGCGGCGTGCCGCTGTAGTTCACCCGCACCACAAATTCCTCGCCGAGGGAGACAGGCGACGGAAGCGTGATGCGGAGCTTCTTGTTCGTGTTGTCGACCGTGTATGCCAAAGTTGGCGTCCCTGACCCGCTATCCACGGAGGAAATCGCAAGCGCGCCATCGTTCGAATCAAAATCGAGCACACACGTCGTCAAGCCGTTCTCGAGGCTGCGAGCGCGCACCACAACCGACGCCGACTGCAAAACCGACGCGCTCATGCTCGGCTGCCACGTGCAGTCGTAGTGAAGGATGTCGATCTTTGTCTGCGAGGGATCAACAGGCGGCGCAACTCGGGGAACGTTCTCAGCAAAAACGCGTCCGAAATGCACCTCTTCAAAAGTGCCGTCGAGTGCAAAAAGTGCGGTCCCCGCAAGCGACGCGCTCTTGCTCGTCTTTTCAGGAAAGACGAGCTCGAGAACATTGGTCCCTTCGCGCAGATAGAATTCCGGCACTCGGTACAAATTGCCATCGGAACGAGGAAGCGGATCAACGTCGAGTCGCCGCCCATTGAAACGAATTTCCTCTACCGCTCCCGAGGGAACACGCAGCGCATAGCAGCGCCGAGCTTCTTCGCCGGTGAGCTCGAACGACAACTCGCCTTGTCCGTCCACGCTGGAAGCGGAGAAAAGAGTTTTCGCGTTTACCCTATCGTTTTCCGAAGAAACATAGAGAACGACTTGCCGTTGGCTAAGGTCAAGAGGTGCCGCGCTTGCACCGAGTGCGCATAGGGCAAGCACGAATGCCGCTGTGAGGGATCGTAGTTTCACCCGCATACTCTCCACTGAGACTCTGGTGGTGTTCACCTGACTTTCTTCTAAAGCGTAAAAGCTGGTGTCAAACGTGTTTCTCCGATTTTGAAAAAACGAGCACTTTCAGGAGCGGTTCGGTCCGATTTCATAGAAGAGAGCATCTCGCTCGAGAGTACTTTAGTTCGAGGCAGGATCAGAGATGACTCGCACCCAGGAGGTGTTTGGCAGATGAACACAATGAAAACCTATTTCTTGATGCTCTTTCTCACGGCACTTCTCACGCTCGTGGGATGGGCAGTGGATAAATTCTCCGGGGGGACGGGGATCTTCCTCTGGAGCTTTTTCGCAGTCGGGATTCTCTCGAACTTGGTCGTCTATTATTTCTCGGACAAGATCGTGCTGGCGATGTACGGAGCAAAGCCGCTCAGCGAGAGCGAAGCGCCAGAGCTCCACGAGATAGTTGCTCGCCTCGCGCGGAAAGCGGGAATTCCCAAGCCACCGATCTATCTTATCCCCATAGACGTTCCGAATGCCTTTGCGACGGGGAGAAGCCCCAGTCACTCGGCAGTCGCCGTGACGCAGGGGCTTTTGCGCGCTCTCACATGGGAGCAAATCGAAGGCGTCCTCGCGCATGAGCTAGGCCACGTCAAGCATCGCGACACTCTTTTGGCCACAATCGCAGCTGTCATCACAGCTCTCATTTCTGCTGCGGGCTATGGTCTGCGGTGGGGGGCGCTTTTTGGAGGCGGGCGGCGAGACAACAACGAGGGTTCTCATCCCCTTATGATCATCATCGTCCTTGTCCTGTCGCTCCTCGCGCCGCTCATTGCCATGCTCGTGCAACTAGCCATATCGAGAACGCGAGAATATGCCGCCGACGAGTTTGCCGCCAAGCTCACGGGGAATCCACTTGGCTTGGCATCAGCTCTGCAGACGCTCGACGCGATTGCAGCGCGTGCGCCGATGCCGCAACTTGCAGCCACAGAGAATTTGTGGATCGTGAGCCCGCTTCGCGGGGAAGACGTTGCCACGCTCTTCTCCACACATCCTCCCACGTCAAAGCGCATCGCTCGGCTTCAGCAGCTCGCGCAGCAGGGCATTCAGCCCCGCTGACCCTTCGCCCCTTGCCGGCGGGGTGCTCTCAACTGACGGCGCCCCCCGCCGCCGCGCCGAGAGCATAAGCATGGCTACCTCCTCGGGGAGCTGGCTCGTACCTTCCGAAGCCCCATTTTTTGCGAACGCTCGCTCACAATTAACCGCATGGAGGGAAGCAGCCCCTCTGCCCCACGCTCACGCGCGCAAGATTGCCATGGTGCCAGTCTCGCGGCGACGACGTTGCCAAGGCGGAATGACCCCGGCGTCTTGACAAGAACTCTCATACCCCGAGCTTGTTCAGCAGCTTTTCGATGTAGGTCTCCCGATCGTCCTTTTGGAAAAACACATGACGATCTTCCAGCTCTTCTTTGCTCATTCTGTCATTCCACCATTCCACTTGCGAGAAATTTGTGCACGAGACGATAAACGAGTTGAGAATGACTGAGGGGTCGCCGAGCTGCCGCTCCAAATTCTCGATGGTCTCGTGGAAACGGATCTTCGGGTCTTTCGGTCCCTCCACATTTCGCAGCCCCTTGGGATCAATGAAGCACACATACTGGCGGGCTCCATCGAGCAGCCACAAGATGAAATCAGGGTAGAAGTTCCCTGCCTCAAAGAATCCCACACCCCTCCCGCGGCTTCTATTGCGGAGCAGGTAGAGTTCCTTGCCCGTGAGAAAATTCTTTCCCTTCTCAGAGAGGCAGAAGTCTTGTAGGTCCGTGACAAAGTCCCGCTCGCCCTCGCTCTCCAGCACCACAGGTCTCACTTCGACAACATCATTCCCAACATAGAGGAGCGGTTGGTAAAGATGCCGGTCGAAGCCAATGAAGGACAGCTCCTGAAATTCCACATGTCGCAGCGAACCACTCCGAATCATGCTTTTGATCTCATTGAGCTTCTCAATGATGTCTTCCCGCGACTGTTCGATGAGCAGCCGATACTCGTCGATGAAGTTGGGGTCGTCCGGGCCAAGCTCGCGGTATTCGAGGTGGCTGCTTTCAAATTCCTGCTTTTTAAGCTTGTAGTAACGGTCCACGTACTTTTTCAGAAGGGCTGTCGCAATCTCCTGCCAGCGCTGAACCTGCTGAAACGACCGAAACTTCATTTCTTCCCGAGGGATGAAAAGTTTGTACCAGTCCTTCCGTTTCAGAAGCCTCGGGATGCTCGAACGTGATATGTTGAGGTTGTACCAGCCGCGCTCATTTTTGAACTGGATGAGTTCAAAGTAAATGGCGTCAAGATCGAGAAACGCCACGTGCGAATCCTCAAAGAAGCACTCGTCACGCTTAACAGCCTGCCCGTCCGTTGCGGCGCGTGCACTTACCATTGCCTGAAGCTTCGGGTACCAATCGACGACGACCGGGTATTTCCTTAGCAAGTCTGGTGGCGTGTCGTCCAACCGCGGCTTTTCCCCCTGCTGCTTGAAGTCTGTGCCCTCCGCAAGCCGAATGATCTTTAGCTTCGCGCTCCCCAGATTTTTGACGACTGGGAGGACAAACTCGATCCGGCTCTCGTTCGCCGGCAACCCCTCATCCTCGAGATACTCTTTGAATTGGCGCATATAGTCTGCGCGGATTCCGAAAATGTGGAGCGTCTCAAGAACATCAATGTTTTTGGGTGGTTTCGCGTCATCAAACCCCTCCTCAAGCCGCCGACTTCGCTTCAGCGAGAAGTTCTTCCCCTTGAGCCGCACGCCACGGCCAAAAAGCTGAATGATTTGCGGTCCTTCGTTGCGCCCGATATTCATAAGCCCCATCGTGCTGACTCGCCAGCTTGACCAGCCTTCCGTAAACTTCTTCGAGCCAATGAGGATGTTGACTGTCGAAGAGTCGTCGTTGAGGGTGCGGAAGAGAGAACCCGAGAAATCCTTTTCTGTGACGACAAGCTCGCTGTGCTGCTCGCAGAGCTTGCAGAGGGCAGAGGCATCGCCAACATTGATTACCCCGAAAGGATCATTCTCACCGATCCGAAGCGCCACTTCGCCATCAGTACCTTTGAGATTCTCCACGTGCAGCTTCGCTGCCGTCGAAGCATTGAAGAGCACCCTCATGATGTCATCGAAAAGCTCCTCGGGGGGAATGCCCAACGTGTTGAGGTACTGGAAAGTGTGCGCAAAAATATCGCGCCCTTGGGAATCGAGGAGCCCCGAGCGGCCGGCGAGGATCTGCTCGATCATGCGAACAGTAGTGCCGCGATCCTGGACAAACGCGGAGAGCGAAAGGAGAATGTCCACCACGTCAGAAACCTTTCGCTTGTTCTCAGTTCGGACGGCATTGACACTTCCCCCCACGAACACCCACAAGGGGCGCTCAATCAAAAATGGTCGGAACGCAGCCTGTTGCTCCTTGTAGAGTTTCAGCTGTTGGTAGAACGTCAGGAGGCACGCCGTGAGATATCGCTGCCGGACATTCTCGTCCTTGTCGTCCTCTAAGTTGAGGATGCAGTAGTCCTTGCCGTAGCCATCCCCGTAAAAGTACTTGTACGAGTAATCGAAAAGAATGCACTTGGCATAGGTTTGCGCCAACGTCGGGTTTCCGCTGGCTTTCATTGCCTGACCGAAAGTTGCGGAGTACTCGAAGGAAAAGCCATTCTCACACAGCTGGTTGCGCTTTTGCATCCATGCGCCTGTCTCCGCCCCACTCGTCCCACGGTGGCCTTCGTCCACAAGCACAAGGTTATTCCCCTCGAAAGCATCGACAGCCACCGTCTTCTCGCCCATCTCGTCGCGCAGCTTATGGATGTCGAGGATTTCTACAGCCTTGCCCGTGAAAAGACTCCGCCCATCCTTCGAGAAAAGCTCAGCTTCGATGCGCGAAAGGCGAAACTCCTCCAGATGCTGGTGGGAAAGTCCCTCGTTAGGCGTAAGCAAGATGATGCGATTCAGCTCATGCTGACGGCCATGTTTTTCCAGGTAGTGGAGATACTGGAGGATGTTGATGTGCATGAGAAGCGTTTTGCCGCTGCCTGTCGCCATCCAGAACGCGAGCTTGTTGAGGTCCTGGATGGTGTACTGCTGGATCTGCGACTGCGAGACCTGGCGACCAGGTGATGAGGCGAAAAATTCACTTTGTCGAGCGTTAAACTCTTCCACGTGAGCGTTGAGCGCCCGAAGCAGCCCCTCCGGATCGCGGAAATAGCGGTCGAGATAAATCTCGGTGAAGAGGAGTGCGAGGTACTGGAAGTACTTCGGATAAAGGGAAGGACCGGCGCCATTCCGGTGCTCAGTTATGCGCTTCCAATGCCGCACGATATTTTGGTCGTAAGCGAGCAATAGATCATTGGGCAGTTCGGGGCGATCGAAAAGAAGCCGCAGTTCATGGTGGAAACCGCTGATGTTGTTTTCGTCGAAGCGCTCCAGGTGCGGCGCCTTTAGCCGTTCGGCTAAAAGCTCGAAGCTCGATACGCCGAACAAACCGAGGATCCACTGGTGAAGGACCAAGCGCTGCTCGAATCTGAGAGCGGGAGACCGGGAGACTTGGCGACCGGGGGATGTTGCATTGCGGACCATTAGCGTTCGCCTCCTCGTCCTTGGTCCAAGGTCCACTTTCCGGGCTGGCGAATCATGGTGACGATCTGTCCGATGATGTGTTCGTATGTTTCACCCAACTCCGTAGCCATCTTCTGATCGATGTAGCAACATCGAAACGCAAGCTCGATCCATGTTTGGACTTCAGTCGCTTCGGTCTCTGCATCGTTGAGCTTTGCGACAAAAGCAGTTTCATATCGCCGCCTGCGCCATGCTTCGGCGAGGTTAGCCGCCACTGAGCGTGAGCTGCGTCGTATCTGGTCAACCATGCCATACTTTTCTTCCGCCGGGAACGACTTGTTCAGCTCGAAGATTCTCATTGCGGCATCCATCGCGTTCTGCCAGACGGTCAATTCTTTGTGCGTCCTAATCGTCCCCATGTCACATTGTCCCCATGTCGCCTTGTCTCATTGTCCCTCTGTCGCCTTCTCACACATCAGCCACGTCGAACATGCGACGGAGAAACTCCTCCTCGATGAGGCGGACCTTCCAGGTCTGGTCGGGCCTGCGGAGATTTTGGAGGTTGTTGTCGCCGTTCACGTAGATGACATCGAACTCCTGGTCTCGCGTGTTGTAGCCCTGCTTGCGGAACCACTCGTCCAGCTTGTCGTTATCCATCTCCTTCGTGTTGCGCCAGAGGATGAGCACCCTTTCGCCTTGTCCCAAAAAGCCCGTGACGACGCGCACGCCCCCGATGTGGTCGATGGTCTTCACGCGGAGGCCGATGAGGTAGTTGAAGGTCTCCACGAGGTCCACGACAGTCGGCTTCGTCTCGCCAACGGTGCCGGTGGCGATGTTGAGCTCGTAGCTGAAGGGGTTCTCGAAGCGGTCGAGGTTGAGGAGCGAGGCGCTCCCGCGGCTTTCCACGTCGAGCATATAGTGGAGCATATAGTCCTCGCGAAACTCGTCGTTTTGATCGAGTAGCGACTGCTCGACCTCGGTGCGCTTGAGTTCCAGGTTGTTGAGGGTGTCCTCGTAGGATTCGAGGCGGAGGTATTTGAACATGTGGCTGATGCCCTCACGGGAAACGGGCTTGCCGTCCTTCCAGTCCTTGGAATAGACGACCTTCTTGATGCGTGGCAGGAGGACCGTGTCGAAGTACGCGCCCATCTCGACAAGGATGTACTTGCGCCTGCCGCCGTCCTCGCGGTTCAGATTGATGACCGCGTGGGCCGTCGTACCCGATCCAGCGAAGAAGTCGAGAGCGATAGAGTCAGGGCCAGAAGCTGCGGCACCTAAAAGGTCAACGTACAGCGAGACTGGATGGCAGTATGGGAACTCGAGGCCGAGCTTGCCCATGTCGGACTTACCTCGTCCAGCGTCCTGGATCGCAGACGGTACCT